>Ga0134126_10001713_pt1 | contig 27960 bp, 23 predicted proteins | sample KB31752_FD_96881 | JGI IMG/M metagenome (GOLD analysis project Ga0134126, IMG submission 96881) | Terrestrial soil microbial communities with excess Nitrogen fertilizer from Kellogg Biological Station, Michigan, USA - KB3-175-2 | ecosystem: Environmental > Terrestrial > Soil > Unclassified ... | reverse complement strand
GGGCCGGGTCGTCGCGGTCGGGCAGCTGCTCGGGATCGAGCCCGAGCCCGCGCACGAACTGCCGATAGAACCGTTCCTCCAGCGCGCCCACCGCGACGTGGCGGCCGTCCGCGCAGGTATACACGGTGTAGAAAGGGGCGCCGCCGTCGAGCAGATTGCGCCCGCGCCCGCGGCTCCACAGCCCGGCGCCTTCCATCGCGGCGAGCATCGTGAGCAGGCTGGCGGTGCCGTCCACGATCGCGGCGTCGATCACCCGGCCGATCCCGGTGGTGCGCTGCTCGAGCACCGCGGCCAGCACGCCGACCGCGAGCGGCAGCGCCCCGCCGGCGAAGTCCCCGACCAGGTTCAGCGGCACCACCGGATCGCCGCCCTCAGGGCCGATCGCGTCGAGCGCCCCGGACAGTGCCAGGAAGTTGATGTCGTGGCCCGGGGCGTGAGCCAGCGGGCCGTCCTGCCCCCAGCCGGTCATCCGTCCGTAGACCAGCCCCGGATTGCGCTCATGACACGCGCGCGGGCCGAAGCCGAGCCGCTCGGCCACCCCGGGCCGGAAGCCTTCGAGCAGCACATCGCTGTCCTCGACGAGGCTCAGCAGCCGGGCCAGTGCGTCCGGCTGCTTCAGGTCCAGAGCCACCCGGCGCCGGCCCCGGTCAATGCCGCGGTGCCAAGCGGCGAACGGCTGCTCGCCGTCCGCCCGGTCGATCCGCACCACTTCGGCGCCGAGGTCCGCCAGCAGCATCGCCGCGTAGGGAACGGGACCGATCGCGGCGAGTTCCAGGACGCGCAATCCGTGCAGCGGGCTCATGTCCGGAGTGTGGGATGCCCGGCTCGACTCCCGCTGGAGGACGCCGCGCCGCGCCCGCGCGGGAAGGCCCGCTCCACCGGTGCTAGAGGCCGCTTCAGGACACTGCCCCGACCAGGACCGCGGCTCGTGAGGAAGGACTTGAACATGACGACGACGCAGCTGGTGGGCGAGGTCCCGGCGCGTTACCGCCGACAGGCCCTGCGGTGGTCGGTGGCCGACGGCGCCGGCGGTGACAGCGGTCTGCAGCAGACCGAGGTCGACGTGCCGCTTGACTACACAGACCCGCGAGGAGAGAGCATCAGGATCGTCGTCGGGCGCATACCGGCGCTCGATCCGGCGCGGCGGCGCGGCACGCTCGTCGCGCTCAACGGCGGTCCCGGCGGCAACCAGGGGCTCGGTCGTTTCAGCCCGCTGCGATACGCGGGCACCCCGGTGCACCAGGTGTACGACCTGGTCGGCTTCGATCCGCGCGGCTGGGGCCTGTCGGCGCCGCTGCGGCGGGAACTGGTCGCGGCCAAGGCGCCGTGGTCCTCCCGGCCGGCGGACGAGGACTTCGCACAGATAGCGCTCGACATGAAGGCGACCGAGGAGGGCGCGGCGCGGGCCGGCGGGCAGCTCAGGGCCCATATCACCACCCGCAACATCGCGCGCGACCTCGATCTGATACGCGAGGCGCTGGGCGAGGAGAAGATCAGCTACCTGGGATACGCCTTCGGCAGCTATCTCGGCTCGGTCTACGGCAGCATGTTCGGCACCCGGCTGGATCGGCACGTCTTCGACTCCTGCGTTGATCCGGCGGCCATCTGGCGGGCGCAGTACACCACGCAGGCGATCGCGATCCGGCGCAACGTCGACGCCTGGGCCGCCTGGGCCGGCGAGCGCGACGGCGTGTTCGCGCTCGGCTCGGACGCCGCGGCGGTCATCACGACCGTCGAGCGGGTCGCCGCGGCGCTGGCGGTCAAGCCGGTGGGCGGAGTCGATCGCACCGCCTTCGACGGGGCGGTCGGCAACGGCGCGACGCACCGGCCGCTGTGGGATCAGCTCGCGTATACCGTCGCCGCGCTGCGAGACGCGAACCCCGCCGGCGCCGCGGCCGCCTGGCTGTTCGCCGCGCCAGACGGCGACCAGCCGAAGCCGGGTGACACGCACGCGCCGGGCGTCGTCGAGGCCATCACCTGCGAGGGCGACTGGTCTGAGGACCTTGAGTTGTACTTCCGGGACATGCGCGAATACCGCGATCGCTACCCCTACGGCTACGGCGTCTCGCGGGTGCAACCGTGGGTGGCGACGTTCCGCGCAGACAAGCCGCGTGAGCCGCTGACCGAGCTGCGCCGCGCGCATTACGCCCCGGGCCTGATCGTGCACGCCGAGGGCAACACCAACCTGAACTATCCCGGCGGCCGGGACATGGCCGCGCACCTCGGCGACCGCCTGATCACCATCGCCGACGACGGCTCCAACGAGGTTTTCGGCGTGCGCGGCAACGCGCAGGTCGAGTCGCTGGTGGCCGCGTACCTCGTCGACGGGGTACTGCCGGAAGCCGACGTGGTCGTGCCCGGCACGCCGCGGCCCGACATTCCGGCCGGCGCCCGGGCCGAGCGCCCCGCGGCTCCGGACGCCGAAGCGGTCAAGCGCTACCTCACCCGCTATCGGGCGGCCACCGATCCGCGTAGCGGCGCGGCTGACGACCCCTCCGCATCCGCTTGAACCGCGGCGGAATTCCGATCCCGGCGCGCCGCAGCCTGCGGCGCCTGGGGCGGAAGAGTCACGATATGCCCGATTGTTCGCCCGACCGGCCGCGGCGTGCTCACTCGGACGGCAACGGGTGTTCGAGGAGCCTTCGAGAATACGGACACATACTCCGAACTATGAGGCCCGACGGCCTCGGCGCCGCACACACGGGACATTCGCCGCCCGGCGCCGGAGCAGGGCCCACCGACGGGACAGGGGGACGGAGATGACCGGACACCGAAGCTTCACCGAGCTGGTGCGGCGGCACGCCGCGAACCGGCCCAGCCGAGACGCGCTCGTCGTGGTGGACGAGACCGGCGGGATCCGGCGGATCGGTTATGCGCGGCTGGACCGCGAGTCGCGAACCCTCGCCGCGTGGCTGCACATCCACGGCGCGACGGGCGAACGCGTACTGATTCAGCAGCCTGACGCTCATCAGTTCGCCGTGTCGCTGCTCGGCTGCCTCTACGCGGGGGCGATCGCCGTGCCCGGCCCCAACCCCGGCGGCCTGCGCCACGCGGAGCGCAGAGTACTCGGGATCGTGCGCGACGCCGCGGTGCGCTTCGTGCTGACCGACGGGCGCAACGCCGGCGCGGCCAGTCAGGCGCTCGCGCTCGGCGGCTACGGAGAGATCACCTGCGTGGCGACGGACACGCTGCTGGGTCTGCCGTCCGCTCCGGAGCCCTCCGACTGGCGCATGCCCGCGTTCGGCCCGGACGCCATCGCGCTGCTGCAATACACCTCCGGCTCCTCCGGTGACCCGCGCGGTGTAGTGGTGCGGCACGCCAACCTGCTGGCCAACCAGGCCGCCATCCAGCAGCTGCTGCGCACCACCCCGGACACCGCGATCGGCGGCTGGCTGCCGCTGCACCACGACATGGGCCTGATCGGGCAGCTGCTGCACCCGCTGTGGCTCGGCGCCACCAGCGTCCTGATGTCCCCGATCTCCTTCGCCAAGCGCCCGGCCGACTGGCTGCGGCTGATCTCCGAGCACCGCCTGGCCGTGTCCGCGGCCCCGAACTTCGGCTACGACCTGTGCCTGCGCAAGATCACCGACGAGCAGCTGTCCGGGGTGGACCTGAGCGAGTGGCGCTGCGCCGTCAACGGCGGCGAACCGGTGCGCCCGGAGACCATGCGCCGGTTCGCCGAGCGATTCGCCCCGTTCGGGCTGCGGTCCACGGCGCTGCGGGCGGGTTACGGCCTGGCCGAGGCGACGCTGATGGTCTCGTGCACCGCGGGCGGCCAGGGCGCGCCCGCCGTCGAAGCCGACCGTGCGGCGCTGGAACAGCGACGGCTCTGGCCGGCGGCGGCCAACCGGCCGAGCCGGACACTCAGCAGCTGCGGCCGAGTGCACGGACTCGAAGTGCGGATCGTGGATCCGGAGAGCGGCACCGAACTGGCCGAAGGCGCGGTCGGCGAGGTCTGGCTGCGCGGCCCGAGCATCGCCTCCGGCTACTGGGGCCGCCCGAGGGAGAGCGCGGAGGGCTTCGACGCATGCACCGCGGACGACGAGAGCGGCTTCCTGCGCACCGGCGACCTCGGCTTCCTGAAGGACCGCGAACTGTACGTCACCGGCCGTATCAGTGATCTGATCATCGTGGCGGGGCGCAACCTGCACCCTCAGGATCTCGAGCAGTCGATCCAGCGGGTCAGCGCCCTGTTCGGCGCCGGAGTCGCCTTCCCGGTCGAATCGGACCGCGAGCACGTGGTGCTGGTCCAGGAGGTGCGCCCGGCCTCCGTGGGCGGCGAGGCCGACCTGGCCGAGCTGGCGACCGCGGTGCGCGAACGGGTGTCCGCGGAATTCGCGGTGCAGGCCGCCGGGGTCGTACTGGTGCGACCGGGCACGGTTCGCCGCACCACCAGCGGCAAGCTCGCGCGCAGCGCGGTTCGCTCGCTGTTCCTCGAGGACCGGCTCGAGCCGCTGCTCGAACTGGTCGATCCCAAGGTCCGGCAGTTGGTGCGCACCAAGGGCCGGGCACGCACGGCCGGCGGATCGGCCCGAAGGGAGGCGGCGTGAACGCGCGAATGCTCACCCTCGCGCCAGAGCAGCGCGAGGCCGCGCTGCGCGAATGGCTGGTGCACCGGCTGGCCAGATACCTGGGCAGGCTGGACATCGATCCGCTGGTCCCGCTCGCCGAGTACGGCATCGACTCCCTGGTCGCGCTGAACCTCTACGGCGATGTGGAGGAGGAACTCGGCCTGCCGGTCGACGTGACCGTGGTGCTCGACTACCCGACCGTGGCCGCGCTGGCGGAGCATCTGTCGCAGCAGGCTGATGACAGCCGCGCGCAATCGGGCACGATCGCGCCCGGCGGCACACCGCCGCGCGACGGGCGAACCTCAGAAAGGAGCCGACCGTGAACGCAAGCATCGACCGCTCCGGGCCCCGGATCGCCTTCGCGTTCACCGGGCAGGGCGCGCAATACCCGGGCATGACCGCCCGGCTCTACCTCGGGCACGACGGCTACCGCCGCCACCTGGACGCAGCTGCCGAGGCGCTGCGCCCGTACACCGGCACCTCGGTCACCGATCTGATCGTGCGTGGTGACCTGAGAGTCCATCAGACCGGGTTCACCCAGCCGACCATGTTCGCCATCGAGTACGCCCTGGCCGCCACCTTGCTGGACGCGGGGATCAGGCCGGTGGCGGTCATCGGCCACAGCATCGGCGAGTTCGCCGCCTCCGTCGTCGCCGGAGGGCTCTGCCTTGACGACGCGGCGCTCCTGGTCGCGGTACGCGGCGCCTACATGCAATACCTGCCGAGCGGTGGCGGCATGCTGGCGGTGCGCGCCGCGCCGGAGGAACTCGAACACTTCGTGCAGCGGTCGGCGAAGGTCGGCTTCGGCGCCTTCAACGGACCGCGCGCCACTGTGCTCTCCGGCGACCTCGGCGCCCTCGAACACATCCACGACGAGCTGACCCGGCGCAAGGTGGCGGCCCGGCTGCTCCAGGTCTCGCACGGCTTCCACTCGCCGCTGATGCAGCCGATGCTCCAGCGCTTCGCCCGGGTCGCCTCGCGGGTGCCGCCGAACCCGCCGAAGCTGGCGTTCTACTCCACCGTGCGCGGCCGCAGGCTGCTGAACGAGGCTCTGGGCGCGCTCTACTGGACCGAGCACATCAGCGCCCCGGTGCGGTTCGCGCAGGCCGCGCAGCGGCTGCTCGCCGAGCAAAACCTTGACATGGTGCTCGAGATCGGCCCGAAGCCGGTGCTGACGAACCTGGTCAAGGCGCTGGCCGGGGACGACGGCCCGGCCTGCGTGCCGGTGTGCCGCAGCGAGGACACCGACGCGGCCGCGCTGGTGGCGCTGATCGCCGAACTGCTGCCGCATGAGGCCTTGGATGACGACCCGGTGCGCGAGGCGGTCTACTCCGCGGTCTCCCGCCTGGTCAACGATCCGTGTGCGCGCATCGGACCCGACGTAGCGCTGCGCGGCGACCTCGGATTCGACTCGGTGATGGTCATGCAGCTGACTTACCAGCTGGAGCAACGGCTGCCCGCGCTTGGCAAGCTGTCGCTGCCGGACATGCTCGACAGCATCGTGACGCCCGCGACCCTGGTGGAATACCTACGCGGCCAGCTGTCCGCCGGTCTGGTCGCGTGATGGCCGGGGTGGGCCCCGGGGGCGCGGCCGGCGGGCCGCTCGGCCGTCCGCTGCTGATCGAGGGTCCTGATGGACCGTGGGAGCTGGTGCGCCGGCGGCTGGCCGAGGCCGGCGGGGTGATGGTGTACGGCCGGCTGGACGACTGGCTGCCGGGCGACCCGGACGACCCGCGGCTGCGGCTGCTGCTCGGCCGCGATTGGGCGCGCGCGCAACGTATGACGCACCGGCACATCCGCTCCCGGTTCGTCGCGGCACGGCTCCTGCTCAAGCACGCGGCCGCCGCGGTGATCGAGACTCGGCCGGAGCTGCTCGACCTGGCCTACAAGCCGGGCGGGCGACCGTATCTGCGCGGCTGCGACCAGATCGACATCAGTTTGAGCCACACCGACGAGCTGCTGGTCGTCGGGATCACCAGGCGTGGCCGTATCGGAGTCGACGTCGAGCTGGCCGACCGCCCGATGTCGGGCACCGGCACCGAGGATCAGGCCTGTACTCCGTACGAGCTGACGATGCTGAACGCGATGGCGGCGAACCGCCGCAATGGCGCGCTGGTGCGGCTGTGGACGCTGAAAGAGGCCTACAGCAAGGCGATCGGGCAGGGGCTGCGGTTCCAGTTCACCGAGTTCGGGTTCCGGCTCGGCGACCCGCGCGCCCGCGTGCTGCGGCCGGACGGTTCGCCCGGGACCGGCGACGAGTGGACCTTCGGCACCTGCGCGGTCGATCGGCGCTACACGGTCAGCGTCGCGCTGTTCGACGCGGGCTTCGGCGACACCGTGGACACCGCGGCCGGCACGATGCTGGACCCGGGTCTGTTCGAAGCGCTGACCGGGGCCCGCCGGGTCCCGGCCGCCGCGTGATCGCGCTATCGCCCGATCCGGCCGTCACGTGATCCCGCGACGGCGGCCGGTCACGGGATCCAGCCGGCATTCTCGGCGATCCTGATCGCGTCCACCCGGTTGCGGGCGCTCAGCTTCGTGACGATCGTCGTCAGGTAATTGCGCACCGTGCCGGGGGAGAGGTAGAGCCGCGCGGCGATTTCGACGGCGTCGGCGCCGCGCGCCGCCAGCCGCAGCACCTCCAACTCGCGCTGAGAGAGCGGGTTGTCCCGGCAGTCCCACGCGGCGACCGCCAGCTGGGGATCGATCACGCGCAAACCGGCCGCCACGTTTCGCACCGCGTCCGCGAGCTTGGCCGGGGGAGCATCCTTGAGCAGGAACCCGGACACGTGCGCGGTCAGCGCGCGGCGTAGCGTGCCCGGGCGGCCGAGGCTGGTGAGAATCAGGGTCCGGCACGAGGGCAGCCGCTCATGCAGCTGGGCCGCGGCGGTGAGCCCGTCGATACCCGGAAGGTCGATGTCGATGACGGCCACGTCCGGCCGGTGCTCAAGCGCCCTGGGCAGTATGTCGTCGCCGTTGTCGACGTCGGCGACCACGGTCAGGTCCGGCTCCAGGTTCAGCAGCGCCACCAGGGCGCCGCGCACCATGTTGACATCCTCCGCGAGCAAAATGGTCAGTTGCTTCATCGCATGATCCGGCTCCCCCATGCTCGCCGAGGTCAGCTCCGCCTGTGGCTGCGCGCGTGCCCGTTCCGGACTCGGCCCGACGGTCGCGGGTGGCTCCTTTATGGCTCCCGTTCGTCTCAGGTTACCCATCAAGACTGCTCATCGTCTGCCTCATCGGCAGACCCGTGCCCGGGATCGGCCAGGGATGCCGACATCCCGACCGGCGCGGCCTGCTGTGATCCTTCGCGCTGTGATCCCGCGCGCTCTGATCCGACGCGCGCTGATCCGACGCGCTCCGATCTGACTCGGCCCCGGCGCAGCGGCGCCTGGGCTACCACGCGGAAGGTGCCGTCCGCCCCGGGGCCAGCGGTCAGCCCGCCGCCGATCGCGGCCAGCCGTTGCGCGAGGCTGCCGAGCCCGCTGCTGCCCGCCGGGTCCGGCGCCTCCTCGTCCTGCGCGCCGACGCCGTCGTTCACCAGTTCCAAGCGCACCGCTCCGTCGGCGGCGCGCCCGGTGATGCAGCAGTGCTCTACCTTGCTGTGTCTCAGCATGTTGGTGACGCCCTCGCGCAGCACCGTCGCGAACACGGTGTCCACGGCCGGCGGCAGTTCCGGCATGGCGACCTCCACCGACACGTCCACGCCGGTGGCCAGCAGCATCGACTCGACGCTGGAGACCTCCTCGGTGAAGCACAGGTCGCGATAACTGCTGGCCACCGTGCGCAGGTCGCAGAGGGCTTGCCGGGAGATCTCCAGGATCGACTCGAGTTCCTGGCGCGCCCGCTCCGTCTGGCCTTCCACCAGCCGGTAGGCCAGCTCGCTCTTGAGCGTGATCGAGGAAAGGCTGTACCCGAGCAGGTCGTGCAGGTCGCGCGAGAAGCGCTGCCGTTCCCTGGCGACCGCCATCCGGGCCAGTTCGGCGCGGGCCGCGTGCAGCTTGGTCACCAGATCGGTCAGCTTGGTCAGCCCGAAGACCACCAGGCCGGTGTTCGCGGTGGCGACCGCGAAGTAGGCGATCCACGGCCCGGTCTCGTGCGTCGCGGCGGCGACCCACATCATGCTCAGCGGGCACAGCGTGAACAGGGTCCAAGCCACCGGACCGCGCAGCAGGATGATGATGGACCCGGCGAGGAACCCGGTCATCCCGCCCCACAGCTCGTGGAAGACGGTGAACGGAAGATAAGTGGCCACCGCCTGGGCGCTGAGGCTCAGGGCCCGCACCCACAGCGGCCAGCGGGGCGCCCAGGACGAGGAATGCGCGACCTGCAGGACGAACACGATGCCCATGCATATATACGAACCGGTGTTCGCGGGGTTGTCGCCCGGATCGTCAAGGGGAACCGTAAGGGCTCCGATGAATGCATACGTACACAGCAGGAATAACAGGATATTGCGAGCGATCCGTGGAGCGGGCGCGCCCTGACCCGCATCGATCGCTCGCGCCAACCCGTCCAGCGGGTCGGTGTCCGCCCGCCGGAACGACCTGGGTGTGACGCGTCTGTGCGGCATTGTGCGGTCGGTGGCCATGCCACTCCTCGCGAGTGTCGACGTAGACCTTGAATATATGGCGGGATCCGTACTTAAGGGAGGCTGTGCGAGCATATCGGCACAGGTGTGCCCGCGGGCCCAAATGATCAGCAGTCTGATCGTTCGGTTCCGCGCCTGCCCCCGGGGCCGTGGCGGGCCAGTCACCGGCCGCAGGACAGGCGGGCGCGGCATAGTTCGGCCCAGTCGGCGTCGTTGACCGGGTGCCGCGCCCGTGAGTCCGCCGCCGCGCGCGGTCCGGCGTGGCCGACCGTGAAGGCGCCCACGCAGGACTCGGCCAGCCAGTCCAGCCCGAGGATCCGTGCCGATTCCTCGATCTCCCAGGTGCCGATCGCGCAGGCAGCCAGGCCCATGGCCGTGGCCACCAGGTAGAGGGTCTGCTGGACGACGCCGACGTGTTTGAGCGCCAGGGCGTAGCCCAGGCCCGCGTACTTCCAGAACAGCCGCTCGAACCGCGCGGTGATCATGATCAGCACTGGCGGCGGGCCGGCCATGTTCGCGGCGGTGCGCGCGTGCGCCAGCAGCAGGTCCGCGTCCGCGTCCCCGGCGCCGACCGGCGTCAGCGCGTGCTCGACGGCGTCGTAGGCGTAGATACCGCGGGCCAGGTCTTCGCAGCGGTCGACGACGATGAAGAACCCGAGCTCGTGGATCGCGCCGCCGGCCGGGTACGGCCGATCCACCGTCGTCGCCTGATCGGGACCGGTATCGCGCGGCCCGATCAGGGACCTGATACGAAGGCTGCGGTAGAGCAGGTCGCCGAGTTCCCGCGCGGTCGGCGCCGTGTCGTCGAACTCGCGGACCGAACGGCGGCCCTCCAGCACCGCGGTGAATGGCGGATCGCCGTCCAGCAGCTCGGAAAGCCGCGGCCGGCTCAGCGCGATCTTCGGTCCGTGCTGCGAGAGCTCGGGAAGCAGCGTCAGGCGTGCTTCCCCGCCGAGCGGGTAGGTCGCGCCGAAGTCGTGGTCGTGCCGGCCGAGCGTGCTCGAGACGTGGAAGGCCAGGTCGGTCCTGGCCCAGCCGCGCAGCGACGGATCGCTGTCCTCGGCGAACCGCGCGACGTCGGGCGGGCTGCCCGGTTCGCTTTGCACCACCATGCCCGCGGCGACCAGGTAGGCCAGGGTGTTGAAGACCAGTTCGCGCGGCAGTGTCAGCAGCGACGCGGCCTCGTCCGGGGTGCGCGGCCGCGACAGCGTCGTCGCCAGCCATGCGGCCTGCGGACTGTGCAGCACCACGTGGTGCAGCGAGAGCGGGGATTCGAGGCTGAGCACGGCGCCGTCCGAGCCGAGGGTCGCGAAGACGGACAGGCGCATGGGCAGGTCGGGTTCGAGCGGTTTGACCTGGAAGGTGGCACGCGGGGACATGGGAATCACCGACACCAGCGGCTGCTCTCCGTGCCCGGCGCTGAGCGAGCGCACGATCAGGTGCCGCAGCCGGTCGAGCGTGACGAAGAGCATCGCACGCTCCGCGGTGCTCAGGGGATCCGGGCTGGCCGAGTCGCCGAGCACGTTGCTGAGCGAGACCGGCCCGAGTTGCATCCGGTGCAGGAACTTGCCGACCGCGTCGGGGACGTGCGAGAGAACCACGTCCCCCCAGCGGCCGTACAGCGTGACGGATCCGTCCGGCGCGGTGGGCTCGACGAAAACGTCTTCGCGCAGCGACCAGAGTTCCTTCGATCCCTCGCCGGGATCGCCCAGGTGAAGCGTGTACATGGCGATCGGTCTCCTGCGCCCGGGGCCGGGTGGTGCTCGGTGGAGTTGCTTGAGGGTGCTCAGACGAACAGCGGAACCGGGTTGAGCTGTTCGTACGGTGTCGGTTCAGCGAGGCGGTGCAGCGCCACCGGCACGTCGTAGAGGCGCCCCGGCGCGAATCTCGCCCAGAAGTGCCGCAGTCCGGGCACGATCACCTTCACCACGGGGACACCGAGGTCGGGGCGGGTCTGGTCGAGCACGAGCAGATCGAGGCCGCGCGAGCGGGTGAGGGCGATGATCGCCTCCACGTCGTCGAGCAGGTCCGCGGTCGGCGTGTAGCCGTAATCGCCGGCCGCGATCGCCGCGGCGCCCGGATCCGGATTCAGATAATCCGGGTTCTGCTGCGCGCACCGGTTCCACCAGGCGTCCAGGTCCGGATCGACGCCGTGACCGCTCGTCTGCGTCTCGCGGCCCAGGACCGAGCCGAACAGCTGGCCCATCTCGGTGAGCGCCCGGCGCAGCGCGATACGCGGGTCGAAGTGCGCCCCGAAGCCGAAGACGATCCGGCCGCCCGGCAGGTCGCGCCGCCGGGAGAGCGCGGCGATGACCGGGATACCCAGATCCGAGGTCAGGTCCAGCGCCCACACCTCGCGGCCGAACCGCTGGTAATGCGAGCACAGGGTCCTGATCCACGGTTCGTCGAAGGAGCCGAGGTCGACCGCGCGCTGCCGGGTGCGGTTGTACCACCACAGCGCGACCGCGTCCCGCTCCACCAGTTCCAGGAAACCCTGCACGAGCGCGTCCTCCAGGCAACTGCCGGCCGCGTTCCCGTTGGAGTCGGCGGCCACTTGCCCCGACCTGGCGCGCGCTGGTCCGAAGTACAGCAGTTCGGAGGGCAGCAGCCGCTGGGTGCCTTCGGTCAGCGACCACACCGGCGTCCACTCGCGCACCGCCTTCTCGTCGAAGGGCTCGCACACCTGCTGGAAGGCGGAGTGCGTGGCGTTCCAGCGCCGCCGGTCGCGCACCTGGCGCTCGTGGAAGAGTTGGCAGCGATCCGGGTGGACCGCCTGCTCGCTCAAGGAACGGTAGCTGGCTTTGACGGTCAGTTCGTCGCCCTGGCGCACGGCGCTGTAACGCTCCGCGGCCTCGCAGAGCGCACCGATCTGCGCCTCCAGCGCAGTGACTCCCTTGCCGCTGCTCTGGGCGCGAATGCCTGCTCGCAACCCGGTGAGTGTTTGCGCGCGCACGGCCAGGTTCGGACCTGAGACGTAGCAGTGCAGGAAGTCCGGCGTCCCCTCGGCGGGCTCGACCGCCTTGGTGATCCCGGTGACCGGGCTGATCAGGTGCCCGTATCGAGCCAGCATCGCCTCCGCGGACAGGGTTCGATGACCGCCGCCGGTGTCCGCGGCCTTCAGTCGCGGGCGCGGGGTGATCGGCCTGCGCGCGAGATCCGCCATCATGGCCGGATCGCCGCAGTTCGGGCACTGCGGCCGGCGCGTGACGGCGTGCCGGGTGCCGCGCAGCGTCATCGTGTCGAGCGTGTAGATCGTGTTCTGTTCTGCCTGGCGCACTCCGGCCAGCCACTTGGCGCTCTCCAGCACCGCGAACTGGATGGCTACGGACCTGGCGGCGGCGATCGACGCCTCCGGGTACCGCACCCGCGCTCCAGCCGCCTCCGCACGGCTGAGCGACAGTTCGCAACGGCGGTGGTCTCCAAGCCGCTTGGCGAGGCAGTACCAGCACGGACCCGAACCCGGCTGGAACAGCGGCCCGATCCACGGCTGCGGTCCGCACGGCTTGGCCAGCAGCCAGGGCTGGCCGGCCTCGCGCTGGGCGGCGTCGACCGCGGCCAATTCCGGCGCCAGGTAGTCGTCGCAGAACACGAGTGTGAACGCGCCGGCCTGGCAGGGCCGGTCCTCGATGGTGCTGAGCGCGGAAGCGCGGCACGCCTCGCGCGCCGCGGCCAGATCAACCTCGCCGATGGGCACCAGCCGCACCGGCGTCCTGGCCAGCGCCTGCGCCGCCAGCGGGCCGTCGAGCCCGGCCATGTCCCAGTAGGCCTCGGCCGCGATGTCGTGCCCCTGACCCGGGTGCGCGCTATCGCGGAAAGCCAGGAGATCGGCCTCGAAGAGCTGGCCGATCAGACGGCCGACTTGGGCGGCGGTCATCTCGGGGGTGGCGTCGCGCACGACGTCGGCCAGGGTGCGGCTGCCGTCGAGCAGCGGAGCGAGTACCTCGATGCAATCCCCCTGAAGCGCCTTCACCCCGAGCGGAGACAGCAGATATGCCGCTTCGCCCGGGATGACGGTGCTGCGCAGATGCCGCTTGAAACCCACCAGCCGGCCCGTGTCCGGACCGCCTGCGGTGATCACGCCGAGGGCTCCCGCACCGGAATCGGATCGCGCTGCGGCTCCGGTTGGTCGTCCTGCGGCTCGCCGCCGCAGAACAGGATGGTCCCGGTGAGCCGATGGCCGCGGGCGTGCTCCAGGTCCTCGATGATCAGGTCCGGACCGCAGTACGGCTCCAGGGCCGGCGCGTCCTCGCGGCAGGCGACTTCGAGCCCGAACTCGGCCAGCACACCGCAGGGATCCGCGGCGTACCGCACCACCAGTTCCGGCTCCATCCAGCTGCGGGCGACGAGTTCGGCGAAGCGCCAGTCGTGCTCGACCGGCGTGTTGCTGACGTTCGACATGACGGATCTCCCCTCCCGGATCTTCGTCAGCCGTTCGTGCTGACATCACCGATAGTGCGCGCTGATGTTCGGCATCGAACAGTGCCGGGCTCACCCACGGGGTGTGATTTCTTCACGTCCGCTCTCATGAGCCGGTCACTGGCTGCTGGACCTGCCGTGGTGCGATTCTCGACGGGCGGTCGTCATCGCGGTCTTTGACCGTTGGACGCCACCTCGAAGGGAGACCGTGATATGGATGTCAAAGTTCTCGGTCCGGTGTGCATCGACCAACAAGGCACCTCGATCGTCCCGAGCGCGAGCAAGCCGCGCCAGGTCCTGGCCCTTCTCGCCCTGCGCGCTGACCGGGTGGTCACCGTGCCGACGCTGGTGGAGGAGCTGTGGGGTGCGGAGGCCCCGCGAAGCGCCGCCACCACGCTGCAGACGTATGTGCTCCAGCTGCGCCGGCTGATCGGCGCCGCGCTGGCCGACGATCCGAGCAGGCAGGCCAAGGACGTGCTGGTCACCCGGCACGGCGGCTACCTGCTTGAGGTGCAGCCGGGACGCATCGACGCGGAGGAATTCAACCAGCTGGCCGCGGCCGGCCGCCGGGCCTATGAGGCCGGCGATGACCACCTGGCCTCGGACACGCTCAGCCGCGCGCTGCGGCTCTGGCGCGGTCCTGCGCTCCTCGATGTGCGGGCCGGGCGGGTCCTCGAACTCGATGTGCTCGGCTTGGAAGAGACCAGGATGGGCGCCCTCGAGCGCCGGATCGAGGCCGATCTGCGGCTCGGCCGGCACGGCTCGCTGATCGGCGAGCTGCGGGTGCTGGTCGCGCGGTATCCGATGCACGAGAACCTGTGTATGCAGCTGATGCTCGCGTTCTACCGCTGCGGCAGCGCCTGGCGGGCTCTGGAGTCCTTCCATCAGCTGCGCAACACGCTCAACCGCGAGCTGGGCCTTGAGCCGTCCGGGCGGGTGCACCGGTTGCAGCAGGCGATCCTGCGCTCCGACCCGGCGCTGGATCTCGAATCTCCGCGCGACGCCTCGTTCGACAGGTTCGTGGCCTGACGCTCTAGAGCGGCAAGCACCGGACCTTGCCGCTTCGGGCCCTGACACGACGCCGGCCGCCGGATCGCGCGCACCGTCGTACCCGCGCCTGCGGTTCTCCAGCGCCCCGCGAGGCGCGTTGCCTACGGTCCCGCCAGTTCGGCAGTCCGCCGACTGCCCCGCGCGGCCGCCATTCCCCGCGCGGGGCGCGTCGTCGCTCGCAGGCAGGGAGTGTGTATGGAAACCGCGGCCCTCGATGAACTCGCCGCCGAACTGTTGGCCGAAACGATAGCCGAGGCCGAGCAGGCTGCTGGCGCCGCCGCTACACCCGATCTGCGTGCCGCCACCGCGGACTTGAACGCACTGCGCGAGCTCGTGTGCGCCGGACCGGATGAGCAGGCCACCGTGCGGCAGCACGAACGCGGAAAGCTGACCGTGCGCGAGCGGCTGGAGCTGCTGTTCGACGAGGGCACCTTCACCGAGGTGGAGACGCTGCGCAGGCATCGGGCCAACGCCTTCGGTCTCGAACGGCGCCGCCCGCACGGCGACGGCGTGGTCACCGGCTGGGGCCTGGTGCACGGCCGGACCGTGTTCGCGTTCGGACACGACTTCCGGGTGTTCGGCGGGGCGTTGGGCGAGGCGCACGCGCAGAAGATCCACAAGCTGATGGACCTGGCCGCGGCGGCCGGTGCGCCGCTGATCGGCCTGTGCGACGGCGCGGGCGCCCGGATCCAGGAGGGCGTGACCGCGCTCGCCGGCTATGGCGGCATCTTCGAGCGCAACGTGCGCATGTCCGGGGTGGTACCCCAGATCAGCGTGATCCTCGGGCCGTGCGCGGGCGGCGCGGCGTATTCGCCGGCGTTGACCGACTTCACCTTCATGGTGCGCGGCAACGCGCAGATGTTCATCACCGGCCCAGACGTGGTGCGCGCGGTGACCGGCGAGCAGGTGACGCACGAGAGCCTGGGCGGCGCGGACGTGCACGCGCGCACCTCTGGCGTATCAGCGTTCATCCACGATGACGAAGCCTCCTGCTTCGAGGATGTCAGGTATCTGCTCTCGCTGCTGCCGTCCAACAACGCCGAGTTGCCGCCGGAGGCGCAGTGCGACGATCCGGCGGACCGCCGCGCCGAGGCGCTGCTGGATCTGGTCCCCACCGGGCCGAATCAGGCTTATGACGTGCGCGCGGTGATCCGCGAGGTGGTGGACCACGAGCAGTTCCTCGAGATCCACGAGCACTGGGCGCCGAATATCGTGTGCGCGCTGGCCCGGCTCGACGGCCGGGTCGTCGGGATCGTCGGGAACCAGCCGCTGGTGCTGGCCGGCGCGCTGGACATCCACGCGAGTGAGAAGTCCGCCAGGTTCGTGCAGCTGTGCGACGCCTTCAACATCCCGCTGGTGACACTGGTGGACGTGCCCGGATTCCTGCCCGGCGCGCAACAGGAGAGCGACGGCATCATCCGGCACGGCGCGAAGCTGCTGTACGCGTACTGCAACGCCACAGTTCCGCGGGTCCAGGTCATCCTGCGTAAGGCGTATGGCGGGGCGTACATCGTGATGGACTCGCGCTCCATCGGCGCGGACCTCTCGTTCGCCTGGCCCACCAACGAGATCGCGGTCATGGGCGCGGAAGGCGCGGCGAACGTCATCTTCCGCAAGGAGATCGCGAACTCCCCGGATCCGCAGGCGGTGCGCGCCCGCAGGATCGAAGAGTATCGCAGTGAGTTGATGAACCCGTTCTACGCGGCCGAGCGCGGCCTGGTGGACGACGTCATCGACCCGGCGGATACGCGCAGAGTGCTGATCCGCTCGCTGGCGATGCTGTGCAACAAGCACGCGGACCTGCCGGAGCGCAAACACGGCAACCAACCGGTCTAGGCGGCGGCTATGACGCGGAACCAGGCGATTGCGTCTGCGGGCCCTGACGGCGCGCCCGAATTCGGCCTGCGGATCGTGCGCGGGAACCCGACCGAAGCGCAGATCGCGGCGCTCCTCGCGGTCGTGGCTGTGCTCGGCGCCGCCCGCCCGCGGATCGAAGCGGTTGGGCAGGTTCAGCTGCGGCCGCGCCGCCGCCACGGACGCCTCCGGCACCAGCACTGCTCGGCCGGGTCCTGGCGACGGCATCAGCGAGGGAGAGCACGGTGAACACGAAGAGCGGCGCGGCGACTTACGCGACCTCTGCCCGGGATCGCAGAGCCCTGCGGGTGGTGCCCGAGTCGGTGCCGCTCCCGATGGCTCGGCTGCGATACCGGACCATCCACGGCCATAAGCATGCCTTCCGGATGGCGGGCAACGGTCCCGCCGTGCTGCTGATCCACGGAATCGGCGACTCCTCCGAGACATGGGCGCCGATCGTGCCCGGACTGGCCCGCAACCACCGGGTGATCGTGCCGGACCTGCTCGGCCACGGCGAGTCGGACAAGCCGCGCGGCGACTACTCCATCGGCGGGTATGCCAACGGCATGCGCGATCTGCTCTCGGTGCTCGGGATCGATCGCGTCACCCTTGTGGGCCACTCGCTCGGCGGCGGCGTGGCGATGCAGTTCGCGTATCAGTATCCTGAGCGTACCGAGCGGATCGTGCTGGTGGCCACCGGAGGAGTCGGCCGCCAGGTCACCCCGCTGCTGCGCGCGGCCTCGCTGCCGGGCGCGGAACTGCTGATGGCCGCGATGAAGCTGCCTACGGTGCGCTTGCAGATCACCGCCGCGGTCAAGCTGCTCCAGCTTTCCGGGCTGCCGCTGGGCCGCGACGCGCCGGAGTTGCTGCGCGTACTGGACGCACTGCCGAACGCCGACTCGCGCCTCGCGTTCGGCAGAACGCTGCGTGCCGTCCTGGACTGGCGCGGGCAATTGGGCACGCTGCTGGACCGCTGCTACCTCACCGAGGGCATGCCCACCATGCTCATGTGGGGCGCCAAGGACCCGATCCTCCCGGCGTCGCACGCCTGGCTGGCGCACGTGGCGATGCCGGGCAGCCGGCTGGAGCTTTTCACCGACACCGGGCACTTCCCGTTCCACACGCAGCCGCAACGGTTCCTGGACATCTTGCTCGATTTCATCGCGACCACCGAGGCGGCCGGCTTCTCCGCGGAGGAGTGGCGGCAGATGCTGCGCAACCGCAAGGTCAAACCGCGTCCCGCGGCCTCGCCCGCCGCCGCAGCCGCGCAGGCAGCGCAGGCGGCGCAGGACGCCACTGCACCGCCCGCGGACGCGATCTGCGTCGCGGCGGCCTGAGCCACCGAGCCTTCCGCGACCGCTCAAGCAGGCGTCGAGCCAGGTCGCCAACCATGCGCCTACGCGGTTCCGATCTCCGCTCATCCGCGGGGAGGCGGACCGAGATCCGGCAGCCGTCCGCCACCGCGGGCGCGCCCGGTAGCTGCCGGGACCGGGCGGGACACGATTCCGCCCGTCCCGGCACCCGGCTGGAATCGGAATTGAGAAGGGACCGACCTCAGTGAGGACTATCCGCACCCCCGACCCCGGCCGGCGCCGCCCGCCCGCGAGCAGCCCGTCCGGGCTGGGTCACCGTTCGAACCACCATGAAGGAGCGGGTCGATGAGCCGCGCGGTCGCCATCACCGGCCTCGGCGTGGTCGCCCCCGGCGGCGTCGGCACCAAGGCTTACTGGGAGCTGCTGACCTCCGGCCGCACCGCCACCCGCACGATCACCCACTTCGACCCCTCGCCGTTCCGCTCCCGGGTGGGCGCCGAGGTCGACTTCGACCCGATCAAGGCCGGACTCTCGCACCAGGACGCACGCCGGATGGACCGGGCCTCGCAGTTCGCGGTGGTCTGCGCCCGCGAGGCGCTGGCCGACAGCGGCCTGGACATCGAGTCGCTGGACCCGGGCCGCGTCGGCACCACGATCGCCACCGCGGTCGGCTGCACCACGAGCCTCGAGCGCGAGTACGTCGTGGTCAGCGACACCGGCACCAAGTGGGAAGTAGACCACGAATACGTGGTGCCCGAGCTGTACCGGCACTTCGTGCCCAGCTCGGTCGCCGCCGAGGTGGCCTGGGCCGCCGGAGCGCAGGGACCGGCCTCGATCGTCTCGACCGGCTGCACCTCCGGTCTCGACGCGCTCGGCTACGCGGTCGACCTGATCCGGGAAGGCAGCGTCGACGTCGTCGTGGCCGGCGGTACCGAGGCGCCTATCGCGCCGATCACCGCCGCCTGCTTCGACGCGATCCACGCCACCACCCCGCGCAACGACGACCCCGAACACGCCTGCCGCCCCTTCGACCGCACCCGCAACGGCCTGGTACTCGGCGAGGGCGCGGCGGTGCTGATCCTGGAGGAGCTGGAGAGCGCCCAACGCCGCGGCGCGCACATCTACGCCGAGATCAGCGGATTCGCCTCGCGCTGCAACGCCTATCACATGACCGGGCTCAAGCCCGACGGCCGCGAGATGGCCGAGGCGATCCGGGTCGCGCTGGACGAGGCCAGGCTGAACCCGGACGCGATCGACTACATCAACGCGCACGGCTCCGGCACCAAGATGAACGACCGGCACGAGACCGGCGCGTTCAAGGCGGCGCTCGGCGACCACGCGTACCGCGCCCCGGTCAGCTCGATCAAGTCCATGATCGGGCACTCGCTCGGCGCGATCGGCGCGCTGGAGATCGCCGCCTGCGCGCTGGCCATCGAGGAGAACGTGGTGCCGCCCACGGCGAACCTGAATGAGCCGGACCCGGACCTCGACCTCGACTACGTCCCGAACACCGCCCGCGAGCACCGCACCGACGCGGTGCTCAGCGTCGGCAGCGGATTCGGCGGTTTCCAGAGCGCATTGGTGCTCAACCGCGTCGGCAGGAGGCAAGCATGAGCGTGTCAGCACCCGTGGTCACCGGGCTCGGCATCGCCGCGCCGACCGGACTCGGCGTCGAGCAGCACTGGCAGGCTACGCTCGCCGGACGTCCGGCGATCGGCGAACTGACCCGCTTCGACGCCAGCCGCTACCCCTCCCGCCTGGCGGGCGAGGTCACCGGATTCGACGCCGAGGCGCGCATCCCGAGCCGGCTGCTGCCGCAGACCGACCGCAGCACGCAGTTCGCGCTCGTGGCCGCCGAGGAGGCGTTGGGCGACGCGGCGGTGAACCCGGCGGAACTGCCCGAGTACGGCATGGGCGTGATCACCTCGGCCTCCGGCGGCGGCGTCGAGTTCGGCCAGCGCGAGCTCGGGCTGTTGTGGAGCAAGGGCAAGGAGTACGTCAGCGCGTACCAGTCCTTCGCCTGGTTCTACGCGGCCAACACCGGCCAGATCTCGATCCGGCACCACATGCGCGGCCCCAGCGGGGTGGTGGTCACCGACCAGGCCGGCGGCCTCGACGCCCTCGGCCACGCCCGCAGGCAGATCCGTAAGGGCACTGAGTTGGTGGTCTCGGGCGGCGTGGACGGAGCGCTGTGCCCGTGGGGCTGGATGGGTCAGCTGGCGACCGGACTGCTGAGCCGCTCAACGGATCCGGCGCAGGGCTTCCTGCCGTTCTCCGCCGACGCGAACGGATACGTGCCCGGCGAGGGCGGGGCGATCATCGTGGTCGAAGACGCCGACGCGGCCCGCGCCCGCGGGGTCGAGCGGGTGTACGGCCGGATCCTCGGCTACGCCGCGACTTTCGACCCGCGGCCCTCGTCTGAGGATGCTGAGAACGATCCGCTGGCGGGCGGCGGGGGACTGCTGCGCGCGGCCCGCCAGGCGGTCGCCGACGCGGGGCTGGCCCCGGCGGACATCGGCGTCGTGTTCGCCGACGCCGCCGCAACTGCGCGACTCGACCGGGCCGAGGCGTTGGCCATCAGCGCGCTGTTCGGCCCGAACGCGGTGCCGGTCACCGCGCCGAAGACGATGACCGGCCGGCTGATCGGCGGCGGCGCGTCGCTCGACGTGGCCACCGCGCTGCTGAGCCTGCGCGACCACGTGATCCCGCCGACGATCAACGTCGCGCAGGCCGCGCCCGGCCTGCCGATCGATCTGGTGACCGAGGCCCGCGAGACCGACGCGAGCGCCGCCCTGGTCCTGGCCAGGGGTTACAGCGGATTCAACGCGGCCCTCGTCGTCGGCGCCTAGCACCGCACGTACCGGAGAACAACGCTAACCGAGCAAGGAGTGCCGAGCATGTCCCAAACGATCGACCGCGAAGTGCTGACCAGATTGCTGCGCGAAAGCGCCGGGGTAGAGGAGGGAGTGGATCTGGACGGCGAGGAGGTCCTGGACACCCCCTTCGTCGAGATCGGCTACGACTCGCTCGCGCTGCTTCAGGTCACCGGCCGCATCCGCCGCGAGTACGGCATCGACCTGCCGGATGACGCGGTCTCAGACGCGGAGACCTTCCGCAGCCTGCTGGACATGATCCAGTCCGCCCCGATCGTCGCCTCCTGACGAACCTGGGCAACCCTCTGACACACGGCAGCCGCCGCCTCCCCGAAGGGAAGCGGCGGCTGCTTTATATTGCGTGCCACCTCGCTCTAGCGCAGATCGTCCCGGACCACCTGGCGGTCCCGGATCTTCAGCTCACCGCCGACCCGCACCAGCAGGTCCTCGCAGACCGTGCTGAACTTCAGCGAGGCCTTGCCGCCGTGCGGGATCTCGATGACCGTCGCGTAGCTGCGCACCAACAGCTCGCCGTCGCTCTGCTCGGTCACGGTGATCATGCCGAGCCAGTGCCGGTGGCGGATGTCGGCCTCGTCCAGCGCCTTGCGCGCGGCGAGCGCGCCCGCGGCGATCTTGTCACGGCCCTGCACAGGGTGCGGGTGGCCGTTCGCGTCGAAGACGCCGTCCTCGGTGAAAGTCTGCGCCCACTGCGCCGTCAGACCGTCGTCGAGCAGGCGCATCTGCCACGCGTAGAACTGCTGGACCTCCAGGTAGAGGTCAGCGGAGACCGGCTTGCCGGCCGCCTCCAACAGGGCATCCATGCGAGCACTCCTTGCGTTGTCAGGGCTCTGTGAGACAGGCGGCCCCGCGCGGCGGCCGTCTGCGTGCCCTTGAGCTTCGGGAACGCTGCTCGACACGGTGTCGAGGCCGTCTGGACCCGCCCGCCGCGGCCGCGCTGCGCGAAGCCGCCGTCCAGCGGCTTTCGAGCGCGACGGACCACGCTTGGCCCAGCCGCGCGGCCCGAGGCCGCACGGCGGCCCGCAGATCGCCTTGACCAGGCCGTGAGGAGAGCACCGGATGCAGCTGATCGATCTTTCCACGCCGGTCGACGCCCGCTTCTGGGAACCGGAGCCGGTACGGCACGAACCGATGACTCCCCGGCAGGGAGCCGAGCACATGACCGGCGCGATGCGCGAGCACTTCGGCCTGGATTTGTCAGTGGACGAACTGCCCGACGGCGAGTTCCTCAACAACGACACCTTCACGCTCACCGCGCACACCGGGACCCACGTGGACGCCCCCGCGCACTATGGCTCCAAGACCGAGTACGGCGGCGGCGTCCCGCGCACCATCGACGAGTTGCCGCTGGACTGGTTCCTGCGCCCGGCCTTCGTACTCGACCTGACCGCCATCGGCTCGGGCGCGGCGAGCGCGGCCGACCTCGCCTCAGCCCTCGACCGCATCGACTACGAGCCGCAGCCCTATGACATCGCGCTGCTGTGGACCGGGGCCTCGGCGCGGGCGGGCACCCAGGAGTACTTCACCAAGTTCGTCGGGCTCGACGGCTCGGCCACCGATTACCTGCTGGACTTCGGCGTGCGCGTCATCGGCACCGACGCCTTCAGCCTGGACGCGCCGTTCCCGCACATCATCAGCGAGTACCAGCGCACCGGGGATCGCAGTGTCCTGTGGCCCGCTCACTTCACCGGCCGGCGCCGTGAGTTCTGCCAGATCGAGCGGCTGGCCAACCTCGAGGCGCTGCCGGTCGCGCACGGCTTCCAGGTCAGCTGCCTGCCGGTCAAGCTGGCCGGAGCGGGCGCGGGCTGGACCCGGGCCGTCGCGATGATCGGGGACCTGTCGTGATCGGCCGAGGTGTGCCGACGGGCACCTCCACGCCGCGCCCGGTCGCGCTGCTGCTGCCCGGCCAGGGCGCGCAGTACCAGGGCATGGGCGTTGGACTCTACGAGCGGGAACCCGCTTTCACCGACGCCATCGACGAATTCTTCGTGCTGCTCGGCCGCGAAGGCGCCGCGATCCGCGCCGACTGGCTCTCCGAGCATCCGAGTGTCGCCGTGGACGAGGCGATCCGCGCCCAGCCGCTGCTGTTCGGCATCGGCTACGCGGTCGGCCGGATGCTTCAGTCCTGGGGCGTGGAGCCCTCGGTGCTGCTCGGGCACAGCGCGGGGGAGTACGTCGCGGCCGCCCTCGCCGGAGTGGTCAGCCTCGAGGACGCCGCCGCGCTGCTGCTCTCCCGGGTCGAACTGTTCCAGCGCGCCCCGGTCGGCGGCATGCTCGCCGTGGTCGCCACCGAGGATCAGGTCGCCCCCTTCCTCACCGAGGAGGTGGTGATCGGCGCCGTCAACGAGCCGGGGCAGTTGCTGGTCGCCGGACCCGAACCGCACCCGTCGCGGGTGCGCGCGGCCCTGGAGCGGGCCGAGATCACCTGCCTGCCGGCGAAGGCGCTGCGCGGCTTCCACAGCCCCTCCATCCTCGAGGCCTGCGAAGCCTCGGTGCCCGACTTCGCCGCGATCCGGCTGAACGCTCCCGCCCTTGAGATCGTGTCGGCATCGCGTCCCGGATTCCTGGACCGCGCGACCGCCCGCGACCCGCGGTTCTGGGCGATGGTGCCCGGCGTGCCGGTGTGCTTCGGCCCCGCGCTCGACCTGCTGCTCTCGCGCGGCTCGTATCTGCTGGTGGAGACCGGCCCCGGCCAGGGCCTGTCCGTGCTGGCCCGCCGCCATCCGCAGGTGCTGGCCAGGCGCAGCGCGGTGGTCTCGATGCTCGGGCACCGGCCCGGACCGCCCGGGGCGGACCGGGCGGCGGTGCTGCGCGCCGTGGACCGGCTGGCCTCAGAGGGCTACCGGGTGCCGGCCGCGGCCCGCGAGTCGCTGCTCGACGATCAGCCGGCCGCGGTCATGCCCGCGGTGCTGGTGCCGACCGGGATCGGTCAGTGACCGATCGAGGAGAAAGGACGAAATCATGTCAGAAGACGCACCGGCGCCCGCCGCGGCGCTGGTCACAGGGGGTACCAGCGGTATCGGCCTGGCCACCGCCGGGGTGCTCGCCCGGCGCGGGCACCCGGTCTTCCTGTGCGCCCGGTCCCAGCAGGACGTGGACGCGGTGGTGGAGAAGCTGCGCGCGGACGGTCTGACCGCCGCGGGCGTGCGCGCCGACGTCACCGTGGCGGCGGACGTGGAAAACCTGGTCGCCGCCGCGGTCGAGCAGTTCGGACCACTCGGCGTCCTCGTGAACAACGCCGGGCGCAACGGCGGCGGTGTCACCGCCGAGATCACCGACGAGCTGTGGTACTCAGTGATCGAAACAAACCTCAACAGCGTGTTCCGGGTCACCCGGCAGGTCCTCGCCCACGGAGGCATGCGCGAGCGGGGCTGGGGCCGGATCATCAACGTCGCCTCCACCGGAGGAAAGCAGGGCGTGGTGTTCGGCGCGCCGTATTCCGCGGCCAAACACGCAGTGGTCGGCTTCACCAAGGCCCTCGGTCTTGAGCTGGCCACCAGCGGCATCACCGTCAACGCGGTGTGCCCTGGCTATGTCGAGACCCCGCTCGCCGAGCGGGTCCGCCAGGGCTACGCGGACCACTGGGGCACCACGCAGGACGAGGTGCTGGCCAAGTTCCAGGCCAAGATCCCGCTCGGCCGCTACTCCACCGCGCAGGAGGTCGCCGGCCTCGTGGCCTACCTGACGACCGACACCGCCGCCTCGATCACCGCCCAAGCACTCAACGTGTGCGGCGGCCTCGGCAACTACTGACGATCCCTGCGCCGGCGCGCAGCCCAGGCCGGCGGTCGGAGAGAACGGAAAGAGAACCACAGTGGCGACCCACTACACCAAGCACGACATCACCGTCGAGGCCGCAGCGGACACCGTCTTCGAGTTGGTCGCGGACGTCGCCGGCTGGCCACAGGTCTTCGGCCCCACCGTGCACGTCGAGTTGCTGTCCGACGACGGCACCGAGCAGCTGTTGCGCATCTGGGCGCTGGCGAACGGCGAGGTGCGCGACTGGACCTCCCGCCGCACCCTTGACCGCGCCGCCGGCGTCGTGGCCTTCCAGCAGGTGGTCTCGAGTCCGCCGGTCGCCTCGATGGGCGGCCGGTGGACTGTCGAGCCGCTCGGCCGGGAGCACCGCTCGTCGGTGACGCTCACGCACGAGTTCGAGGCGATCGCGGACGACACCGACGCCGTCGCCTTCATCCAGCAGGCGGTGGACCGCAACAGCAACGCCGAACTCGCCGCGCTCAAATCCGCGGCCGAACTGCAAGCCGGTCCGGACGAGCTGCGCTTCACGTTCAGCGACGGCCTGTCCGTGCGGGGAACGGTGTCCGACGTGTTCGAGTTCATCAACCGCGCCGACCTGTGGCCGCAGCGGCTGCCACACGTCAGCCGCCTCGATCTGGACGAGCGGGTGCCCGGGGTGCAGCGGATGGTCATGGACACCCGCAGCCCGGACGGTTCGATCCACACCACCGAGTCGGTTCGGCTTTGCTTCCCCGAACGCGGCGTTATCGTCTACAAGCAGCTGCAGGTTCCGCCGGTGATGAGCGCTCACACCGGTCGCTGGGAGCTGCGCGAGGCGCCCGACGGCCTGGTCGAGGCCAGGTCCTGGCACACCGTCGTGCTCAATCCCGCGGGCGTGCGCGAGGCCCTGGGCGCGCAGACCAGCATCGAGGAGGCCAGGCAGAAAGTGCGGCATGCGCTGGGCACGAACAGCCTGACGACGCTGCGCCACGCCAAGCAGCACGTCGAATCCCCGCTCGAGTGAGCGCAAACAACCCCGCCGAGCGGCGCTGACTCACCAGCGAAGCCCGGCGGTCTGTAGCGAGCTGGTCGGCTCGCTACAGACCGCCGGGCTTCGGCCGCTTCGCCTGCCGCGGCGCGCTCACGCCCTCACTTACGCCTCGGTGAAAACCTCTTCGTACTCCAGCCTGGGCAGCCGCTGGAACCACGGTTCGTCGCCGGGCTTGCCGATGTTGACCACTGTCAGCACCCTGTGTTCCCCGTCCGGAAAGAACTCCGCGTCGACGCTGATCGGGTTGTACCCGATCATCGGCCCGGCCGCGAGCCCGGCCGCGCGCACGCCCAGGATGAAGTAGCCGACCTGGAGCTGCGCGTAGGACAGCGCGGCCTCCTCGCGGCTCGCGGGATCGCTGAAATGCACGTCTTTAGCCTGTGGGAAATGCGGGAAGACGCGTGGCAGATCCCGGTCGAAGCGCAGGTCGGCCGCCAGAATCGCGACCACGGGGGCGGAACGGGCCTTCTCGGCGTTGCTGCCGAACAGCAGCGGCAGCAGCCGGCCCTTCGCCTCCGGCGAGCGCACGAGGACCACGCGCAGCGGCTGAGCGTTAAACGCCGTCGGCGCCCATTTGATCAATTCGTAGATCGCCCGCAGCTGCTCCTCGGACACCGGTTCCGAGCTGAACGTGTTCGGCGTGCGCGCCTCGCGGAAAAGCAGATCGGCGGCGGCGTCGTCGAGGGCCAGCGGGGCGCGGACAAGGGTTTCGGGCATCGGGACCGTCCTTCCTCGGATACGCCTAACGGTCGTGCGGCCGGCTCGCCGCGCGGCCGAGGATCCCTTGAGCCGCCGGCGCCCGCGCGGCGGTATGCGTTCCGGCTCCGTCGGGGCAGTACGGGTCGTCCAGCCGCCCTCCAGACCGAATTGGGACAGTCCGTGCGAATGTGCTCGCCGGCCGCGCGCCCGCCGCGTACGCCCACCGCACCACGGCACACACGAGGAGCCACAAGTGAATCAGGGTCCTGCCTCCACTGCCCCGGCCGCGACGCCGCCGGGGGCACACGCCCGCGCGGACGATCTGGAGCGGCGTTTCGGCCCGATGGCCGACCCGGCCAATCCGCTGGGGCTGGAGGCGGTGCTCGCCGCGGACGACCGCTGGGAGGTGCTGGGGGAGGCCGAGGCGCTGCTGGACGACTTCGGCCTGGGCGCCGAGTTCGTGCCCATCCGGCTCGGCGGCAGGCTCGACCGGCTGGACACGCTCGGCAGGACCCTGCGACCGGTGTTCCGCCGCGATCCCTCGCTCGGCTTCGGCTACGGACTGGCGAGTTTCATCGCGGTCGCGCCAATCTGGTTCGCCGGCACCGAGCGGCAACAGCGCTGGGCCGCGGACCTGCTGTTGTCCGGTGGCCGGATCGCCGTGGCGCGGCGCGGCGAGCCGCACGCCAACGACTTCGTGCGCGACGAGATCGCGGCGGACCTGGTGCCCGATGGGTTCCTTCTGAACGGAACCAAGACCGTGGTGGCCAACGCCGACAGGGCGCGGGGCCTGGTCGTCTTCGCGCGCGTCGACGACCGCCCGACCGCCCGCAGCCACAGCCTGCTGCTGCTCGATCGGGAACAGCTTCCCGCCGAATGCGTCGAGGACCTGCCCCGGTACCCCACCGTCGGCATGCGCGGCTGCCACTTCGGCGGCCTGGAGATGGTCGACTGCCCGGTGCCGGCCGATCGCGTCATCGGCGAGCACTGCGGCGCCCTCGAGCTCTCCCTGCGCTCGTCGCTCGTCATCCGTGGCCTCGTCCCGGCCACCCTCATCGCTTGCGGCGACACCGCCCTTCGCACGGCCGTGCGCTACGCCTTCGACAACCAGCGCGGTGGAACACCGCTGCGCACCCCCTACACCCGCGCAGTCGTCGTTGGTGCGTTCCTCGACCTGCTGCTCAGCGACTGCGTCACCCTCGTCGCCGCCCGAGCCGCGCACCTGCTGCCCGACCGCATGTCCGCTAGCGCGGCCGCGGCGGCTTACCTCGCCCCGAAGGTGCTGACGGAAAGCTGCGACGACCTGACGGTCATACTGGGCGACGCGCAATATCACCGGTACGGCGCGTACGGCATGTTCCAGAAGCAGCTGCGAGACATCCCCGTGATGGGGCTCGGCCACGCGGGCAGCGCCGCCCGCCAGGCCACGATCATCCCGCAGCTGCCGCTGTTCGCCCGCGCCGACCCGGCGGGCGCGAAACAGCCCCCTGCGACCCTGTTCCGCGCGAGCGACCCGCTCCCGCCGCTCGAACTCGGCGAATTGGAGGTCCTGGGCGAGGCCGACCCGCTCGCCGCGTCGCTGCCGGGCGGCATCCAGGATCTGCTGGAGGACGACGCGGCCGGCGCGGACGAGACGGAGCGCGCGGCGCTGCGTGAGGTCGCGGGGCACTTCGCCAAGGAGCTGGCCGACCTGCGCAAGGCCTGCGCGGCGCTCGCGGGCCGGGGCCACGACACGCTGTCCACTCCATTCAGTTACGCGCTGGCCGATCGGTACGCCCTGCTGTGC
>Ga0134126_10001712_pt1 | contig 27970 bp, 32 predicted proteins | sample KB31752_FD_96881 | JGI IMG/M metagenome (GOLD analysis project Ga0134126, IMG submission 96881) | Terrestrial soil microbial communities with excess Nitrogen fertilizer from Kellogg Biological Station, Michigan, USA - KB3-175-2 | ecosystem: Environmental > Terrestrial > Soil > Unclassified ... | reverse complement strand
GCCGAAAAATCACACCGTAAATTTTAAAGTAAACCGAATATGAAAAAGATACTCCTGCCCCTCGAAGGCACCAGCTATCACCGCGATCTCCTGGATTTCGTCGCCGCACTCAACGAGCGCGCGAAGATCATGCTTACTACGACCTTGTTGCCCGATGCCGATTATGCCGAGCTTTGGACCGGGTCGGGTGGGGTGGAGGAGCCGGTGTATATCGCTCCCGCGGAGAATTCCGACAAGATCGTTGCCAACCACAGCTCCCGGGTGAAACGGTATTGCGAGGAACATTCGATCGTTTGCCGGGTACACGAAGACCATTATGATTTTGCGCTCCCGACACTCCTCCGCGAAACCCGGTTCGCCGATGTGTTGCTGTTAAGTAGCAGGCATTTCTTCGAAGCCATCGACGACCGTCAGCCCAATGCGTACATGAGAGAAATACTTCATCATACCGAATGCCCGGTGTTACTGCTGCCCGAGAAACCCACGCTGCCGGGAGAGATCATACTCGCCTACGATGGGACTGCGTCGTCTGTGTACGCCATCCGCCAGTTCGCCTACTTGTTCCCGGAATTCAACAGGCTGCGCACGACGCTGGTATGTTTGGGCGATAACGAGGAAGCCTGCATCCCGGAAGAAGCCATGATCCGCGAATGGTGCGAGCAGCATTTCAAACACTTTAGGGCGCTTCGTCTGCATATGCGCACCGACCTCTTCTACGACACCTGGCTGGGGATGCTGCAACAGCCCTGGCTGGTCTCAGGGGCCTTTGGCCGCAGCGACTGGTCGCGTCTTTTCCATCACAGTTTTATCAACCGGCTCATCAGGACCCACGGCGTGCCGCTGTTCGTGGCGCATAAATAAAAAAAGGCCAAAACTATGTTGCCTTTTTCGATGTCATTCATGCTCCCCGTTTTTTATAGTTTTGCGGATAAGTCCTCCATCGTAGACCACCTGGTCGATCTCGCGATAGGCCTTATACTGGTCCTGCTATAGGCGGGGCGCGAGAACGCGGGAACTTTGATCGGAATATTGGTGACGGCGCTTTGCTCTGTGGCCTGGCCGTTGAAACTCAGCGGAGACAGATAGCCGCGGGCGGCATTCTCCACGGTATACTGTTTGGTGAGAGCGATAAGGTCTCGCCGCCGGCTGCTGGGATAGTGCTCACGGGCCAGCCGGTAAGCTTCCCAGATGGTCAGGTGGATAGGTTGAATGCTGCCCGCACCTTGTTGCGCCATGCCGCAGGGGCCGGACGCCAATAGGCACAGCCAGGCGACCATCGATATGATCAAGGTCCTCATAATAATATCTTGGCCTGATCAGATACTGAAAAAACTTTGCATCAGCGTGTGGGATTTCTCATAACGTCCTGATTTTTCCTGCAGGCGGATGCGGAAGGTCACCCCTTCGATCTTGCTCAGCTCAGCCGGGGGGAAGGGCCAATCCGGCGACAGGTGGGTGGTCTCGCTGCTCACCAGCGGCAGAATCCGCTCATGCAGTTTAAGCAGGGCGTGATTACGGGCTTCCTGCTGGGTAAGCTCCTCGAAATCGCCGTGGGCGATCACCGTTTGCCAGTTGCCCATATTCTGCATATGGTCGACCTCGAAACATACCCGCGGATGCTTGCGCATCAGCTGTACCTTGAGCCCCTCGTGCGTATGGCAATACACAAACGCCCCGTCGTAGGTATAGCTGATGGGCACGACATAGACCATGTCGCCATCCGTGCAGCCAATTCGCCCTACCACCTCTTTGAGCAGCAGCCGCTCGATCTCGGGCATTGTTAGTTTTCCTATCATGATTTGATGATTTTGACATCTCGAAATTAACCGTAGCCGCCCACGCGTGGAATGACGGTAATCATTCCGCACGATGATATACTTCATGCCAATCGCCGGGGGCCGGATGTATTTTGCCTCCATAAGTCCATTATGAAAAAAATATTACTCATCGAAGAGCAGCAGGAGACCGCGGACAACCTCAGGGAGTTGCTGGGCTTGTCCAATTATACCGTGATCAGCGCCCCCGACGGCCGGCAAGGCGTGCGGATGGCCGTTGCAGAGAGACCAGATCTAATCGTTTGCGATGTCGACCTGCCGGTCCTGGATGGCTATGGGGTCATTCATGCCCTGCAGCAATACGCGGAAACCCGGGGGATACCGGTGATCATCCTGACGACACTCACGGAGAAGGACGATTTCCGCAAAGCGATGATGGCCGGCGCCGACGACTATCTCTCCAAGCCCTACGATGGCGTGGAACTGCTCCGGTCGATAGACACCTGTCTGGAGAAACACCGGCGCCGTGTACTGGAACATCCGGACGGGGCTACGCCCCCAGCCGAGAGCGTCGAAGGCAGTGAACAGGCCTGGAGTCCGGGAGACCGCGACATGCGCTATTTCCGGAAAAAGACCCAGCTCTATTCGGAAAGCCAGCGCGCAACCCAGGTCTGGTATATTGTCAAAGGAAGGGTCAAGACCTTCCTGATGAACACAGATGGTAAGGAATTGATCACCCATATTTACGGACCCGGCGATTGCATAGGGTATATCGCGGCGGTGCGCGGTGGGGCCTATACGGATAACGCGCAGGTGCTGGATGACGCGGCACTGATCATTATCCCACGGTTGGAATTCCTGGAGATCCTGGGCAGCGATTCGGCCCTTTCACAGCAATTGATCCGCTGGCTGGCGCGTAATGCGACTGAAAGCGAGGCCGGACTGCTCAATCTCGCCTACAGCTCGTTGAGGAAAAAAGTGGCCAACGGCATCCTGAAACTGTACGACCATTTTCATTTGAGCGAGGACGACAGGAGCTTTATCACGGTATCCCGCGATAACCTCGCTGCCATCGTTGGGGCCGCGCCGGAATCCCTGACCCGCACGCTCAGCGATTTTAAAAAGGAAAGACTCATCGATATCACGGACGGCAAGATCTACCTGCTCGACGTGAGCAAGCTCAGAAAACTGATCAACTAAAATAGTATCATGCCTACAACACTTCATCAACAGATCATGCTCCCTGCCGGTAATAAAAAGCTGACGGCCGAGCTCACGATACCCGCGGGTGCCCATGCCATCATCGTCTTCGCCCGCTCGGGCGCGGATGCCCATCTCAACCGGCACGACAGGGCCGTTGCCGCCCTGCTGCAAAAGGCCGGCTTCGGTACGCTGCTGTCCGACCTGCTTACCGATACGGAGGCGCTGGCCTCCGCAGCCTTTGATATCGACCTGCTTACGGCCCGGGTGCTCATCGTGACGAATTGGGTCCGGGAACGTGATCTCTTTGGCCATTACCGGCTGGCCTATTTCGCCGTTTCCATTGCCGCAGCGGCAGCAATCCGGGCAGCCGTTTGCCTGGACGAGGTCATCGATGCTCTCGTATGCTGTTCGGGTCGTACCGATCTCGCCGCCGAGGCCCTTCCGGAATTACAGCAGCCGGCACTGCTGATCGCGGGCAGCTTCGACCGCCCCGTACTCGAGTTCAACCGGGAGGCGCTTGCCTTGCTCTCTTGTCCCAAAAGGCTCGAGATCATCCCGGGAGCTACGCACCTCCAGGGCGCCACGCATGTTCAGAGCGGCACGCAGCTCCTCGAAGAAAAGTCCAACGAGATCGTCGCGCTTGCAACGCAGTGGTTCAACACGCACCTCAAATGCCTTGTGTCATGACACGAGCGAAGCTCGGCATAACACCATTGAAAAATAATCGACTCGTTATGAAAAATATTCTTATAGCCACCGATTTCACCCCTGCAGCCCGGTCCGCCGAACCGTACGCCGTGGCACTGGCCAAAGCCCTGGATTGCGGGCTGACCGTGTTTGCCGGAGTTTACTGGATCATGAAGCCTCCCTGCTGGATGTCGGCGGCTTACAAAGCCTCACCTTGCTGGCGCGGGAAGGGCCGCGCGTAGATACCATTCTCGCCGTGGCCGGGCAGCTGCAAGCAGGGCTCATCATCACCGGGATGAAGAACAGCGGCAAGGCGAGCCGCCGTCTTTTTGGCAGCACCATCACCGGGCTCATGCATCGTTCGTCCATACCCATCCTTATTATCCCGGAAGGATTTAATTATCGCCCATTGGAAGCCGTAGCCATGGGGGACGATTTTATTTATAACCGGCACGCGTTGACGCTTCAGGCGCTGCACCGGATCATCGAAACTTTTTTACCGAGACGATTCGTGTACAAACACATTGCGCGCGGAGATGTCAGCCAGGCGCTCAACGATTTTATCGGGGAGTATGGCATCGATCTTTTTGTCATGGAACCGCAATACCGGACGGCCCTTGCACGCTGGTTCCTCAGAAGCTATACGCATGATATGCTCTTTAGAATAAGGATCCCGCTAATGATCCTGCCGGGCCGTATGTGATTCCCATTTCAATCTGGGGTAACATCTGTAGATATTGCCTTCCCGGGCATAACCGAGGCTTATCGTCTCCCCCGCGTCATGTCTGGAGAGAAGCTCGCGGAAGCGCGCAGTGGATTCGACCGCATATTCGTCGACGCTCGTGATCACATCGCCCTGTCGTAGGCCGGCCTTCGCCGCAGGCCCGGATGCTTCGATACTGTCGATGTATAAGCCGGTGGGCCAGGCAAAACCCAGCCGGTGCGCCTGCAAAGTGTCCATAGTGCTCACGGCGACACCGAGGTCTCCATGCAAGACCTTGCCGTAGCGGATCAGATCCCTGACTGTCTTTTGCACGATGGCCGCGGGAATGACAAACGAATAACCGGCATATTCACCCGTGGATGCAGGGATCGCAGCTGTGATGCCTGCCAGGCGGCCATGAAGGTCGACCAGTGCGCCGCCACTGCTGCCGGGGTTGACCACAGCGTCCGTTTGCAAAAAGACGCCGGCCGGATTGCCGCCCTCGCGCCAATCTACCGCCCGGCCTTTGGCGCTCACGATGCCCATGGTAACGGTCTCAGGTAGGCCCCACGGATGTCCGACGGCCAGCACGATGTCGCCCATCTCTACGGTGCCGGACGGGGCATAACGGAGAAAAGACAGGGCGCCGGCATCGATCCTGAGTACAGCCAGATCGGCGGGCTGGTCGAGGCCAACTAAAGTTGCCCGGAAACTTCGCCCGTCATGAAGCATCACCCGGAGAGTCGCGCCATGATCGACGATATGAAAGGTCGTGACGATGTACCCGTCCTTTGAAACGATCACGCCCGAGCCGGTGACAGCATCGCTCTCAACGCTTACTACGGCCCTTGCGGCCACCCTGGCGGCATAGCGGAAATTAACCGGCGGAATGGTGTGCGGACTACCTGCCGGGGGCTGAGCCGGCGTGAGCGTATAGGCCGACACGGCGAGGATCATGGAGAACAAATATTTTTTCATATTACACGGCGGTTATAGGCAGTTCATAGATCAAACGCGGTGCAGCCATTGCGCGAAACAATTTTTCGGCGTCACGCCGCTCGCACAGCGCGGTGCCGGGATCTCCCAGGCGTTCTCTGCGGTGACGAGCAATACGCCCGCTTCCCCTGCGGATAACAGCACCACGGAAGCATAACGCCTTGCGATGAGCTCTCTCGCTTTTTCAAGACCCGTTCTTCCCCGCAGGTCCAACGCCTTTGCAAGCCCCTCGAGCTCGCGCACGCTGGGTTTTACCAGGTAAACACCGGCCTGCAGGGCGGCTTCCAACGCCGCGCCTGAACTGTCGACGACGAGAGGGGCCCGCTTGCTCTCCGCGAGCGCCCTGATGCGCCGGAATAGGTCTGCAGGCCAGCCGTCGGGCAGACTGCCGCTGACGACCACTAATCCACCCTCTTCCAGCTCGTCGATCGCGGCGAGACAGTCGTCCCAGGTGTCGCCGGGTAACTCCGGACCGGGAAGAACGCACCGGTATTGACGGCCGCTGGAAGATTCCGTGATGTTGACATTCTCGCGCATCTCCGCCACGATCTTCACCGGCTTTACGGGAACCCGTTCCAGGGCCAGCAGCGCGAAAAGCATCTCGCCGAAAGGCCCCCCCGCAGGAAATACCGCTTTGGCCTTGCCGCCTAATTTACGGATGGCGCGGGCGACATTGATGCCGCCCCCGCCGGGCTCTCGCCGGGGCATGGTGCCCGCCAGCTTGATATCTGGGAGCAGGTTGTCCACAGAAAAGCTTTTATCGATACACGGGTTGAAGGTGAGCGTGATGATCGGGAACATGCAGGTTTTTTATTCGTGATGGGTTGGTGGCAGGATTAGCAGCGGGATGGAGGTGTCGAAAAGCATATCGCGGGTGGTGCTGCCATACAGCCGCTCGCCAAGCAACGATTTGGGTTCCGGCCTCAGCACGAGGATGTCGATCGCATGGGTTTCCACCACGTTTTCCAACGCCCTGGCAATGTTGTCGGCCAGCGACGTCTCGCCTAAAGTGGTAAACGCGCCGATCCTGCGCCGGTGGTTAGCGTTCGTATGCAGCACCTCGATGATCTCGCCGGCTTCCCTGTTGAAGATCCTGACGAGGTAAAGCGTCGCATGGAATTTTTCGAGCAATTCCACGACAGGAGCCGGTGTGGCCTGGTCTTTTTCCTGCGTCACGTCTTCCGCGAGGGCGATGCCGGTGGGTTTTTCAAAACGGGCTTTTTCGGGGACGACCAGGAGCGGAACCCGGGTCCTGCGGGCCAGACCGGTGGCGGTACTGCCAAAGATCTTCCGCATTTCCTTATCCTCCCGCACCATTCCTATTACGATCAGGTCGACGCCGGTATGCTGCGCGGCTTCCACGGTCGCATGGCCGGGCGTTCCTTTCCATACCAGGATATCGATCGCTTTTGGCCTTTCGGTCATCAGGTTGTCCACTTCCTGCTCCAGCCGGCGCCGTACCAGGTCCTTTTCAATTTCGCTATTGAGCATCAAGGGGGTTTCGGTCACCATGACCGGTTGCTGTTCAAAGGCGCTCATCAACACGACCGTGGCATTGAAGGCCTCCGCCAGCCGAAGGGCATAATCCGTGGCATTTCGTGCGGCCGGTGAAAAATCGGTTGCTATCAATATCTTTTTCATCGTACGTCTTTTTTCAAATGTATCACTAGCAGGGTGCGCATTTGCTGATGGGCGTCAGCCCCTCACCTGACATACACCGGTAAGTCGGCCTATCAACGGGAGAGGCCGGATGTCTATCCGGCCCCGGTTTTTAGCTACGTCTGCCTGGCTTCCCGAAATCGCCCTTCTTATGCTCAGTGGGCTTCGGCCGGATGGGCCGGTTGGTTTTCTTTCTTGTGACCCACGGCGGCATGCGTAGTTTCCACACCTTCGGGTGTGATGATGACCTTCATGGCTTTCTCTTCACCCGCATTGCCAAAGACCTTATACGCTTCGAGAATATCGCCCAGCTTGAAGTGATGGGTGATCAGCTTTTTGGGCTCCAGCTTTCCGGAAAGGACATTCTTCATCAGCATCGGCGTCGTGAACGTGCTCACGAGCCCCGTGGTAAGGGTGATGTTCCGGATCCATAACCGCTCCAGCTCGAGGTTGACGCTATGGCCATGAACGCCGATCACCGCAATATGGCCGGTGGGACGTATGATGTGCTGGCAGATATCGAACGTGGCGGCAACGCCCACGGCTTCGATGGCCACATCGACCCCGTCCTTTGTCTCCGCCATGATCTTCTTCACCGGGTCTTCTTTCGCCGGGTCGATGATATCCGTGGCGCCGAATTTTTTTGCGATTTCCAACCGGTTGCGATCCGGGTCGATCATATAGATCTTCGCGGGCGAATAGAATTGCGCGGTAAGCAGGGCGGACAGGCCTATGGGGCCCGAACCGACTATAGCGACGGTATCCCCGGGTTTTACCTGGCCGTTGAGCACGCCGATCTCATAGGCCGTGGGCAGGATATCGCTCAGCATCACGAGCGCTTCCTCGTCGACACCCGTCGAGATAGGGTGAAGACTGTTGTCGGCATGGGGGATGCACACGTATTCGGCCTGGGTGCCGTTGATCAGATGTCCGAGTATCCACCCGCCATCTTCGCAATGGGCATAGATACCTTTCTTGCAGTACTCGCAGGTGCCGTCGGCGGTGATGCAGGAGATGAGCACATGATCGCCTTTTTTGAAATTTCGCACCGCCGCGCCCACTTCCTCCACTACACCCACGCCTTCGTGCCCGAGGGTGGTGCCCGGTTTTACATCGGGTACTTTTCCCTTGAGGATGCCCAGGTCGGTACCGCAGATAGTGGTGCGGGTTACGCGGATGAGGGCGTCGGTGGGTTTGGCGAGCTGTGGCACAGGCACTTCTTTGAGCTCCATCTTACCCGGCCCGCCATAGACCAATGCTTTCATTTTTGCTTTCATGATCAAACTATTTAAAGGTGATTAGAGACTACCCGCCGGACGTTTTTTCAAATGAATGTTGACCAGGATGGAGCCAAACGCCAGACATATCACGAAGGCGGCGGCGATCCAGCCGATAAAAGGGATCGAAAAAAGAAGGCGCAACAGCACCGAACAGCCAAAACCCGCAAATACCAGGGGCAAGCGGGACCACTCCCTGTTGCCGCGCCCGTTGAGCCAATTGGCCATAAGGTCGCAGACTTTCGTCCCTTACAACCTTTGCGCCTTTGAGCGATGAACCGAAATCCACGGTTTCGGGCGCCCAATAATCCACGTCCTGATAAAAGGCCGCAGCCGTGCCGATATCCAGCTGGCGGCCCGCGACCAGGGTAGAAGCTCCGCCAATGGGTGCATTGATCTCGATATCGGCGCCGCGGCAATCGATGTTGCCGCCAACGCTATCGTATACCTTAAGCGACGCGCAGGCGGCGCGGATGTCGCGCCGGACGATGCCGTTGAGGACAAGGTTGCCGCCGGTGGCAAGCAGGCTTCCCGCTATCACGGCATTGTGCTCCAGGGATAGCGTCCCGCCGGCGATCACGAGGTCCCCGTCGATATGCTGCGCAATACGCAACGTGCCGGCTATACACCGGACCTTGCCGGTCACATAGCCGTTTACGGTGACATTGGCCCCCGCGACGAGCTCCTCGCCGATCACGGTATCGTTGATATGGATCGTTCCACCAGCAGCCACAATGTCGCCATGGACCGACGCATTCACGGTAACGGTCCCGCCGGCGAGATAGATATCTTCGAATACGGGGCGATCAATGACCACCGTGTTTCCGTTTTCGACGATCATCCCAAAGGCCCCAGGAAAGACAAAAAAAAACAGGAATGTCGGGATGAGTACACGCATATACTGCAATTTTTAATAATAGCGAATGAGCGCGATGCGGTCATACTCTTCCAGCGTCCCATCATCGACAAATTCTACGTCACCACCCTGGTCGATTACCTGGCCGATAAGTTCATCCACCGCATCGGGGATGCCCCAAGGATTCTCTTCGGGAGAGTCATCGCGAAAGATCCGGTCCGGAGTATCGCCACGGCGGGCGGGAAAGCGGAAACTTTTTTCCACGACAAGCAGGCGGCCATTTTTTTGCACCGCTGTTGCCCAGGCTTGGGCCATGCCTATACAGAGCCGTTTGTGTCCCGCCGCAGTCTCGAGCAGACCCAACACCGCATGTTGCTTTTGGCGCTGCCACTGTGCCATGCAGAATTGTACCGCACATTGCAGTTCCGTTTCTCCGGCATGCAGGTAGTTGCCGTGGGCATAGCCGGCGATCCGGGCGTGGTGGTGGGAATGCTGTTTGAAATGACCGAGTATTTTTTCGGGACCGAGTACGAATACGGGCAGGGGGTGGCGGACCAGGATGCGCGAAAGCTCCTCGTCCATATAATGCAGGAATTTGTCCCCGACGATCTCCTTTCGCTCCCCGGGGTCTCTGAAACTCGCTACCCGCTCGGGCTTTTCATTCACATAGGCGAATACTTCTGTGGGAATGGTGGTTTTGAGAAGCTTTAAATGATGAGCTTCGTCGCCGAGATAGAACCGGCATTCCTTATCGCTGAGTAGAAGCACTAAATACTCGCGAAGCTGTTGAGAGTCGGCTACGAGATCCCGGATGGCAAAACTATCCCCGATGACGATGCTCTCTTCGACGGGAACGTCGAGATAGACCAGCTTGCTGTGAAGCTGCGAGGCGTAAAGGGCGACACTTTTGTGCTCTGGGTCGGATTGGAGCTGTAGTCTGAGTTTATCCAGCCGGGCCAGGATAACGGCGGCCGCCTCGGCCGTATAATTCTTCCGCAGGCGATGACCGGTGTTCTCCAGGGCGATCTTCAGGCGATGCTGCAGGCCGGGTTCCGGGGAGAACACCTGATGCATGGGAAGGAGGACCGAAACGGCCGGCGGCAATGGCACGCGGCCCATGAGGTCCTGATGAAGGAATGTGCTGGGATATTTTATCATGAAACCAAGGTACGCCGGTGTCGGGCCGGCAGCCAATGACCTGCATCACCGCGATCGCTGATGCTGCTCATGTGAGGTTAACGACGGCCGTAGGTCATGAGTATCCTTCCGCTGTCCACGATGGCATCCCCTATTGGGTTGAGGCCATCGAATACCAGGGGAAGCCCATACGCATTATATGAATTCGCCCGGAAGGCATTGTGAACGCTATAATCGTTGCTCAGGAACATCCAGATGGCATTGGTACGGCGATAGTTTACCTTGTTGTCATAGAGGGCGCCGTTGATCAGGTCACCATTCCCATCATAGGCAAATCCGATAACGGTACCGAACCGGGCCCCACCCCCATAACCGGAATCGATTCGCTGGATGATCCTGCCCTGTTCGTCGTATTTGTACCAGTGTATTCTAAAGCCGTATTCGAGATTGGCGATGGGTACGGAATCCATGTAGAGTCCGAAGATATATTCGGAATCGCTGGCGATCTGGTTGTAGTCGTTGTAGAAGTATTTGACATAGCTTTCATAGCCGCCACCGTTGTAAGGCCGCACGTAAGCGCTCAGCCGGCCGTAGTTGTCGTATAAGAAGGCCGCATTGGGGTTCCCCGTAGCCACCCCGGGATGTTTCACCGTGAGCGGGTCGCCGCGACGATTGTAGGTAAAGGAGTATACCAGGGTGTCAATGCCATCTGGCGTATTGGCGCCGCTGCTGATGACCGCGATCTGCTGAATGTAATAAGGCGTGAGATCGGGATTGGTGAAAAAAGAGCCCTTTTCTTTCTGGCAGGCCTGGAATAGCGCGGGCAACAGCAATAAGCCTGCCCGGACGGAAAATGGAAGAATTCTCATAATGCAAGGTTTAGGGCTGGGAAGGTACAAAGAATGGGTTGCTGCGAACAATGACACTCGTCAGTTATCGGAATGATCCTGGTCAGGTAGACCTTGTGCTGCCCGCCGAAAGACCGACCGGCAATTCGACGATGAAGGTGCTCCGGTGGCGCAGCCTGCTCTTCAACGTAATGGTCCTCCCGCCAAAGCCGCTAGCGTTTGACAATATGCAGACCAAGGCCGCTCCCTTGTACGTTTCCCGCATTCAACGGTCGCAAAGAACGGCACCGGATTGAGCAACCACCGGCTGGCTAAAAATCCAACCCTGCACTCACGCGAATCCCGGTTGTGGAAATCCCCGGATGGTTAGAGTAGGTGAAACGCCGGATCAGATCCACGCGGATAATGTTGAGAATGTTGTAGACGCCGACACCTGCTTCAATATACGGTTGATTGCCGAGGTTATAGGTGGACAGTATGCCGTCATTGTTAAGCGGGAATTTCATCTGTGCCGCATTTACTCCGGGATTGTTCACGGCTCGCAGGCCACCGCATAAGATCTTTCCTTCGACGACCTCGCGCAGCCGGAGGCGCCGGAATAAAGGGATCTTGATGTCGGAAAACAGCGGGGGCGGCATGTCTGCGAGGACTTTAACCTTTTCGTATTGGTCGGTGGTTAAATAGGCGCAATAGGCTGGTGAGTTCTCCTCTTTATGCGCAATGACCTCCCTGATCAAATCGACAGCGGGATTATGTTTGTTTCGGTAACGTTTCCTGCTGTTCACAATCACTTCCTCGAGCGCGGAATTCCCCCTGCGCATTGGTAAGCATGCCTTTCCCCGACCCGGAAAAGATAATACTTGTCTTTGGCAGTGGCTTATGAGTAAGCGAATCCAGTACGACGCCTTCGATGGGCCGCTTTTGCCCAACTGCGGATCCCAGCGCAAATAAGGCCAACAATATGAGGATTGCGGATCTATACATCGACTGGATTTTATCGGGCGGGCGGCTTTACCGGCTTGTTTCATTTAGTCGGGTCGTGAGGCCGGCGAAAGCGATTTGCGAAGGGCTAAGAGATATGAATCATTGGTGTGTGGACAAAAATATCAATTTCCACCCGATCTTGGGGCGAAATATTGCATCGTGATGGTGCAAAAACCGGTTTCCCCTTCATAAGGCGCACCGGGATATCCCTGCTGCTCCACCCCATGCAGCAAAAGGCTTCCCTGAAGCCGCGTGTTGGTCGGGTAGATCTTGTTCGGGCATTGTCATAGAACTTATAGAGTGGATGGTTGGATCAGTTTGGTAAGTTTTTCTTTTTCGTCGATGCGGATCTTTTTGCCGGCGGTGGTTACGAGGCCTTCCCGGGTCCACGCGGTGAGCAATCTGAAAACGGCTTCATAGGTGGTGCCGGCATAGCAGGCGATGTCGATGCGGGTAACGGGTATCCTGCAATAGCCTTGTGTGTCGGCGCCGAAGACGTAGCGAAGGACGAACAGCGCTTCCGCTACCCGGCTTTTCACGGGCATCGTGGCGAGGTCACGCATCCGTTTTTCGGCCTTTTGCAGTTCAGTGGCATATAGCTGCATCATCATCCGGACAAAAAGTGGATTGGCGTTACTCATAGCTTCGAGGAAGACATGATCGAGATAGCAAATCGTAGTTCGTTCAAGGGCGGTTGCCGAAACCGGTGAGGCGGAGCCTGCACCCTGGGCCCGGTGGCCGAGCACATCGCCGGCTACTGCGAAACGCAGGATGAATTCATTGCCAGGGGCCCATCTTTGATGGATCTTAACGGCGCCGTTATAGATGAAATAGAGGCCATGTATCGAGTCTCCTTCCCTGAAGATCGGCTGCCCCTTTTCAAAATGCAATACCTTCCGGTTTTGGGCAATTTGTTCGCGCCAGGGGTCATCGCATGATCTGCATAAGATACATTTGTCAAAACCGCAGGAGGCAGTGTTCTCTTTTGGCATCTTTTGGGCGCTTTATCGGTTGACTAACCGGTTTATCTCGTTATCCGCGACGCTGGTCCGGGCTTCCAAACCTTCGAGCGACCGGATGACCGTGCCTTGCTTGTCGAGGATCAGGATGGCGTTGGAGTGGGTATAGTTGTTCTCGCCGGCATCCTGGTATTTTACATTCAGGACCATCGACAGTTCCCTTATTTGCCGGGGATCGCCGTGCAGCAAGGTCCAGTGGTTGTCCAGGCCCTGCTGGCTGGCGAAACGGGCGAGTTGGGCGGGATCGTCTCTTTGTGCATCGAAGGAGACGAGGACGAAGCCGACATCGTTCTTTTCTTTGGCGGGGAGGGAGTCCTCGATGGCTTTCATGTCCTGAACAAGCCGCGGGCAGGCATAGGCGCAATGAGTGAAGATCATGGCGATAACCCGTACTTTACCTTTCAGGTCCGTGAGCTCGAGTCGTTGGTTGTGTTGATCGGTCCATTTGCCGGGCAGTTGGTAGATAGACGATTGGGTTGTTGCAATGGTAACCGGTGCCGTGGTCACGGCCGGCGGGCAGCAGGAGATGCGGTTCGTGGCGAGCTGTTTCCCGTGGCAGGATGCGGCGATCATGCCGATCGTTATGGTGACTATTGTCAGTATCTTTTTCATAATAAGTCGATTTTTATTTTATATCCTGTGCGCAGCGGAACCCCAGGCTGCCGACGGTGTAGGTCGCCTGAAGGCTTTCGCGGAAAGCGTATCGCATGTAAGCCGCATAGTCGGTTTTGTTTGCAGTGCCGGCTGACCCTGCGGCGCAGAAGAAGTTCCCGCCCTGCAGCATGACGCTGTTGAAATCGTCTACCCATTCCCAGATAAGGCCATGCATATCCCAAAGTCCGAGAGTATTCCTGTAGGTCGATTCCACGGCCGGAAGCAGGGTGGGGGTTGGGTGGTCATACCAGCCGAGGATGAGTCTTGAGAGGTTTTCACCGGGTTTGGCATTTTCCGGTCGCGCGGCCGCGGCATACTCCCATTCGTCCAGGGTAGGCAGCCGTTTGCCCAGCCATTTGCAATAGGCGTCGGCGGCAAACCAGGAGATGTTTGTGACGGGACTCTGGCGGATGGCTGCGTTGCCGATGTTTTCGTCGCCGGCCCATTGCCTGAGATAGTTGTTGTCGGCGAAAAGGCGGGGAACATTTGATCTTCTCCATTGCGGATTGGCTTTGACGAACCGGAGGAATTCGGCGTTGGTAACCGCGTGTTGGTCCAGCAGGAAAGCGGCAACATGTCTTTCGTGCTTTTGGCCGGTTGCAAGCAGGAAGGGCTGGAATTTTCCGGCGGGGATACGGATCATCTCCGCGTGAACTTGTCCGTGGGCTTTTACCGGCCGGGCCGCTTCCACCTGTGCGTGGGGACTTACGGGTGGTAGCAGGAAGAAGATTATTAGTATGCTGGTTGCAGGGAGTTTCATAAAACGGGTATTATTCGTTTCTTGCTTTTTTTACTTGTTTTTCCTGGACGACCGCGCTTTTGTTTCCCCAGCTGTTACGAACATAAGTGAGGATGTTGGCGATCTGGTCGTCGCTAAGGGACAGTTTGGGCATGACACCCTGGAAATGGTTGCCGTTGACGGTGATGGGTTCGTTGTTGATGCCGTTGAGCAGGATGCCAATGCCGTCGTCGGAGCGCTTCATGAGGAAGTCGGATTTTGCCAGCGGCGGTATTGCGCCGGGCATCCCCAGGCCGGTAGATTGATGACAGGAGGAGCAATTCATCTCGAAGAGCTGTTGCCCCTGTTTAAAGCGCTCGGCCAATGGCAGATCGGGTGCGGCAGGGTCGGCGGGTTCCGCAGTTGCCACGGCGCCGCCGGGTTGATAAAGTTCGTCACTGATCTTGCCGGAGTAGACTACCTTGTCGGCGTTCCCGGCGACGACGAGCTGTGCGAGCGCCCCCTGGTTAAAGGCCCGGAAGATGGAGTGGTCCACGATGCTATAGGTGCCGGGCTCCTTGCAGGTGAACTCGACGATGGCCGCTCCACCGGCGGGGATCAGGGTCGTGGCCACGTTGTGGTTAGCCTCGCTTCCGCCTTCCTGAAAGACGGTGTCGAAGATCTGGCCGATCACGTGAAAGGAAGAGACGAGGTTGGGGCCGCCGTTCCCGATGTAGATACGGATGTGGTCGCCGACCTTGGCGCGGAGGGCGTTATTCCCCGAAGCGGCGCCAACGGCTCCATTGAATACGACGTATTCGGGCTGTTCTTTTATCGCCTTGTCCATATCGAAGGCTTGCAGACCGGGGGCGCCGTTCTTTCCTTTTGTATAGAATTCGCCTTGCATCAGGTAGAACTCTTTGTCGACTTGGGGGAGACCGCCTCTTGGTTCGACCTGGATCAGGCCATACATGCCGTTGGCGATATGCATGCCTACGGGCGCGGTGGCGCAGTGATACACGTAGAGTCCGGGGTTGAGGACACGAAAGCTAAAGGTCGAGGTATGCCCCGGCACGGTGAGTGTTGCTTCCGCGCCGCCGCCGGGTCCGTTCACTGCATGGAGATCGATGTTATGCGGCATTTTGTTGTTGGGGTTGTTGCTCAGGTGGAGCTCCACTTCGTCGCCTTCCTGAACGCGGATAAAAGGGCCGGGTACTGTACCGCCGAAGGTCCAGAAGGTGTAGGTGACGCCGTCGCTGAGCTTCATCACTTTTTCGACCACCTCGATATTGACGATGACCTTTTCGGTTTTCGGGTAATTCCTTGCAACAGGAACAAAGGGGGCACGGGTGAGATCGGCGGTGTATTCGCCGATAACGGCGGCAGTGTCGTTGGGCGCCGGTGTCGTACCGCCGGCCTGGTTGCAGGCGGTGATGTGGCTCATCGCGAAACCGGCAAGTAAGAGGACGGCTGTGGGTTGGAGTATCCTTTTAGGGGACCATGATTTTTTCATGGTCCAAAAGTATATGCGGTTGATTGCCGGGGAATTGATCGTCCTCAGGCGGGAACCTGATTTTTGTCAGGTTTATGATGCGCGGTGATAAAAATCACTTTTCGCGCCGGTAAATGACCTTAACTTGGAATCATGTTACGTCATACAGGCCGGCGTCGCAGTTATCTTCTTAATCTACGGCTGGCCGTTCTACTTTGTCTAAATCAATGCCGATTTCCCCGAAGACAAAAAAAATCAGCTGAGTAAGGAGCAACAGACGCTCAACGATGCGATGGCTGACACCAGAATTTCTTCAGCTTCCTGGGTATTCCTGGAATAGCGGAGACAAAGCAGCATCATTTTGGGTGCATACCGTTCCTAAATGGTCTGCTGACAGGAGCGGTCTCCTGCAGCGCAGCCGTTGATCAATGCTTTTAGTTCGTGTGGTGGTATATCTGCCGGTTTATTCAACATAGATGCGGAATGCAATGGAATGGTTGGGTCGAAAAACTTTATTTTATAAATAGTTTACGGGCGCAACCCCGATCTTAAATATCGGGTATTTTTAAGAAACTGCCACATGAAGCGCGTTCTAGTGGTGGGCCCGGTACTCGCGGTGGTAGTGGGCTGGCTATGCAGCGCTGGCACATTAAGTCTGGGCCTGGCGTTGCCCATCCTCGTCGTGGGCGACATGATAGGCGACTCCGGTTTTTACCTCCCGGGACGTTTTACCTCGGACGGGCGGTTCGAACGATTGGCCATGAAAATCGGCTGCGGACCTAACCGGGTTAACCGGATCGGGGGGGTTATTTTTTCTATTTATTGGCCGGCATGCCCGTAGGGCATGGCTATGTTCTCCTTACCCATTACTTATCCATTTTATCCGTGGAGGTAGTAGCCGTTTCGAGCGGGGTCGATCTGGACCGTTTCGCTCCTGGCAACGCTGCTCCGGACATGCGAAAAAAGTACGGCATTCCACCGGGCCCAATGTTGTTATTCGTCGGCAGGCTCGATCCGGAAAAAAAGATCGAGCAGATCCTCGAAGCGGTGAAATTGGCAGGCGCCTTTGCCGAGTTTACGTTTGTAGTTGCCGGCCGGGGCATGCAAGGACCTGCGCTTAGGAATCTTGCCCGCCAACTGGGCATCGATCACCGGGTTGTTTTCACGGGATTTGTTGCCGAGGCCGATTTGCCGCATTTGTACAGGGCAAGCCGATGTTTTATAATTGCCAGCGATGCAGAATTGTTGAGCCTGGCCACGCTGCAGGCGCTGGCCTGCGGACTTCCCGTGATCGCGGTAAACGCCGATGCGTTGCAGGGATTGGTAAAAGACAATGAAAACGGATATCTTTTTGCTCCGGGGGATGTGGCGACAATGAGCCATTGCATTATTAAGCTCATGACCAATGACTGGTTATGCCGGCGGATGAGCGAGAAAAGCCTGCAAATCGCGCCTGAGCACGACTTAAGGGGGGCGGTAGATATCTTCGAAAGCCTCTATGAAGACGAATGCCGCAACTGGATCCTCCGGTGACCGAACTCATGGCGCGGGCTGACGGTGCTCAGGGGATCGGGCCTGCATGCGGTTTAACTTTATGCAAATATTGTAAACACTAAAACTTTAATGTATGAAAGCAGGTAAGGGCATACTCCTGGCCGGGCTATGCCTGGCAGGCTATACAACGGCTTTTAGCCAACAGAATTTGCCGGAGGTTATCGTCATGGCTGCCAATTACAAGTACCTGAAAACCGTAGGCGGTAAAGGGGTGCCCGTAGCGGCACAACGGCTTCAACGAGCGGCCGCATCCTACGATATCAAAAATTCCGACTACTACGAAGAAGACTACGATACGTATTTTATCTCCTTTGCATTTCCCGAAGGGCAGGTCCTGGCGGCATACGATGCTAACGGGAGATTGCTTCGCACAGCCGAACATTACCACAACGTGGCGTTGCCTTCGACCGTGTCGCAGGCGGTGGCAACAAACGGATTAGGGTACAGGTGAGTGAAAATGGCGAGATCTACTGAGGTGGATTTAGGCAGGCAGAGCTCGGGTTCCGAACCGGGTGCGGCGAGGAGGCCCGGGCTTATTTTTTGTCTTAAAGCATACCGCTATGAACGACATGCCTATCACCGTGCGACGCTCCATCGAGCTGCTCGGGCTATTTGTTGCGGGGTTTATCGTAAGAGCCGGAAGTCATATTCTTATGCCCTTACTGCTCGCTTTTTTTATTGCCATCTTGCTGATCCCTTTGGTTAGGTTCTTCCGGCAAAGGAAGGTGCCGGAAATCGTTGCGATCTTTTTGCCGATCTGTTGCGTTACCGTTTTTGCGGGCGGCATCGGCTGGCTGTTCTATGGCCAGCTTGCGTCGCTGGCAAAGGACCTGCCGGTTATCGGCGATAATGTCACGCGGCTGCTCGACAGACTGAGCATCTGGGTTAGCCATGTCTTTGGCTATTCCCCCGACGAGCAATTGCGGATCATCAACCAGAACAGCGGCAGGTTCCTCGGTTACGCCGAAAGCGCTGTGAGACAGCTGGCCAGTTCTCTTTCCGGCTGGTTCGTTTTTTTCGGCCTTTTGCCGGTATACGTCTTTTTCATCCTGTTCTACAGGTCGATCTTTGTGAAATTCGTGCATCTGTCCGTCAAAGACCGCGGCGAGCGGGAAGCGGCTGCGGTGATCACGCTGCTCGAAAAGGTGGTAAAACGGTATCTGCTGGGACTCTTGATCCAGTTCGCCTACATGATCTTCCTGCTGGGTGGCCTGCTGTCGATCATGGGCATAAAGCATGGATGGTTCATAGGTATTCTATTCGCTTTTCTGAACCTTATTCCTTACCTTGGCCCCCTTATCGGCAATATACTTGGGGTCGCGATCGTGTTCGCTTCATCGAACAGCATGTGGGAAGTGCTCCTCGTCTTTACCACTATAGCCATCATTCAGTTCCTCGACAACAATATCCTCATGCCGCGCATCGTAGGCTCCCAGGTAAAGCTCAACGCCCTGGTATCGATTGTAGGCATCTTTATCGGCGGCGCCCTGGCGGGCATCTCCGGGATGTTCCTGGCGATGCCTGTGATGGCGGTTATGAAGGTATTGTTCGATCACTCGGTGGGTTTCCGCAACTGGGGCGTCTTATTGGGCGAATAGCGGCCGTGCTTATGATACATATCATGCCGGTGGTTGCCTTTTGTCATATTGTGGGTTCATGGGCTTCATTAGCTTAGCCGAAAACAAGTGTATGAAACCGATCATTCCCATAGTTGTTGCGGTGGATTTTACGGAGCGGGCGCGCAGCGCGGCTAACTATGCCGCGGATATGGCGCTGGCCGCCGAATCGGACCTGCATGTCTTCCATGCCGTACAGGTCCCCGTGTCCCCGGCGGATGCGCCGGTAGGCTATGTCTTCGAGCAGGTGATGGAGAGCGCAAAGGACTCGCTCGGGAAATGGGCGGAAGAATTGAGAGAACGGACAAAGAACCAGGTGACGGTGTCGACGGTGCTGGAAGTGGGCGGCTTGCCGCTTCAGCTCCAGGCCGTATGCGACCGGCTGAAACCTTTCCTGGTAGTGATGGGCGGTCCCGGCGATGTGTATGAACGGCTGCTGGGGGGCGGTGGATCGCTTTACGCAGTGCGTCATCTGCCTTACCCTGTGCTCGTGGTGCCGCAAGGCAGCACGTTCCACGCGATCCGCAAGGTGGCGATGGCCTGCGAGCTTAAGGAATTGCAGGACGGCATGTTGGTCTCGCGGGCTTTTCTGCGGGAGCTGCAGCAGCTCTTTGCCGCGCACTTCGATATCCTCAATGTGAAGACGGCTGCCAGAAGCGGCGGCGACAAAGAGGTATTCGAACTATATCACTGGAAGGAGTCGCTCGAAGACGTAACGCCGGCTTTACACTTCGTGAAGGCCGACACAGTGGAAGAAGGCATTATGCGTTATCTCGGGGAACAGAACGTGGACTGGCTTATGGTCTTCCCCCGGCGCCATGGGCTGCTCGAATTTCATCGCAGCCAGTCGAAACGTATCGTGATGCATTGCCCGGTTCCGGTGCTAAGCATTTGCGAGCCGGCATTGGTATAAACCGCGGCATACTAAAATTCGGATCATGATAGTATCCCCGAACACGGCGTCCCCGGGTCTGCGAGAGGAAGAAGCAGACTCGCGGCGCAAACAATATGGCCGCAACGAGTTTACCGCCAGTAGAAAAAAGAGCGGTTTAAGGACGATCGCGGATATTTTGCGCGAGCCCATGTTCATCCTGCTCCTGCTCTCCTGTACACTCTATTTTATTCTCGGCGAGCCGGGCGAAGGAATATTGATGCTTGTTGCCATGTTATTCGTCGCCGCCATATCCTGGTACCAGGAAATAAAGAGCACGCATGCGTTGGAGGCCCTCCAGCAACTCACCCAGCCGGGGGTCGTGGTGATCAGGGACGGCCGGGAGCGCGCGGTCTCCTCTGGCGACCTGGTGCCCGGAGATGTAATGATCCTGGAAGAAGGCAGCCTGGTGCCTGCCGATGCCACGATCCTGGAAGCTCATGACCTGAGCATAAACGAAGCGGTCCTCACGGGAGAGTCGGCGCCCGTGGAGAAGGCGGCGGACGGAGATGCCCTGCTTTTTCAGGGAACTACCGTCAATTCCGGTCGTTGTACGGCCAGGGTAACGGCGACGGGCAACGCTACGCAATTGGGCCGGCTGGGAAGATCCATTACTTTCACCAACCCCACCAGGACACCGCTGCAAAAACAGATCACGCATATAGTTCAAGTGATGGCTGTGATAGGCGGGATCGTCTTTGCGGTCGTCTGGGTGTTGAATTACGTGCATACGGGTGAGGTGCTGACCAGCCTGCTGTTTGCACTAACTTTGGCCATGGCGATCATTCCCGAGGAGATCCCGGTGGCTTTTTCGTCGTTCATGGCCTTGGGGGCCTATCGGATGTCTCGACTGGGCATCATCACGCGGCAGCCCGTTACGATCGAGAATCTCGGACGAGTGAGCCTGATCTGCCTGGACAAAACGGGGACGATCACCGAGAACCGGATGAAGGTGGTGAGCATCTACAGCTATGACCGGGATAAAGTAGAGGCTGACGTCGCGGGGGCGGGCGAAGTGCTGTCTATTGCCCGCCTGGCCAGCGAACGCACGCCATTCGATGCGATGGAAAAAGCCATTGTCGAAGCCTACGAGAACTCCATGCCGGATCGTATCGACCTGCCCGCCATGGTACATGAATACCCGTTGGGCGGGCGGCCGCCCCTGATGACCCATGTATATCCGGGCGCCGACGGGCATATCGTTGCCGGCAAGGGCGCCCCCGAACGGGTGCTGAAGATATGCGGGTTGGATGGCGACGCCGTGCGGCGCATCATGGAGATTGTTGCCAAGATGGCTTCCTTTGGCTACCGTGTGCTGGGCATTTGCACGGCCGGGCATCATGGCGAAGTGTATCCCGCCGACCAGGACGATTTCGCCTGGCGGTTCGTCGGCCTGGTGGCATTATTTGACCCGCCTAAAGCCGGTGTTCAACAGGAATTTGTCCGCTGGCAGGGTGCCGGGATAAAGATCAAGCTGGTCACCGGCGATTTCAGGGAGACGGCGCAGCACATAGCCCAACAGGTGGGATTGCCGGATACCGGGGAGGCGATCACGGGCGACGAGGTCATCGGGGCGGCGATACCCGGGTTCACGCGGCGTGCGGCGACATGCACGGTCTTTGCACGGATGTTCCCGGAAGCGAAACTCCGACTGGTGGAAGTGCTCGAAGCGGGTGGTGAGATCGTAGCAATGGTAGGGGATGGTGTCAACGACGGACCGGCGCTGAAGGCCGCGCATATCGGCATCGCCATGGGCGGAAAGGGTACCGAGATCGCCCGCCAGGCGGCGGACCTCGTGCTCACCGATGACAAGCTGGAACGCATCACCGAAGCCATCCGCCAGGGCCGGAAGATCTATTACAACCTCAAGAAAGCCATACGCTATATCTTCTCCATCCATATTCCCATCCTGCTGTTGGCCACCCTGCCGGTGATCCTCAACTGGACCTACCCGAATATCTTCACCCCCGTGCACATTATCTTTTTCGAGCTCATCATGGGACCTACCTGTTCGGTGTTTTTCGAGAATGAGCCGGTGGAACCGGGGATAATGACACAGCCGCCCCGGCAACCCGATGAGGCGCTGTTTTCGGCGGGGGAACTAGGTTTTAGTTTCCTGCAGGGGGCGATCATCGCCGGCGGTATCCTCCTGCTTTATCACCATTTTATGACACATGGGTATCCCTTGCCTTATGTCCGGACGCTGGTCTTTCTGACCCTGATGACGGTGAACCTGCTGCTGACCTTCACCGGCCGGTCGTTGGAAGAGAACCTGGCTAAGACCCTGCGCTATCGAAATAACCTGGTGCCGTACCTCATCGCTATATCGATACTGTTCCTGGTTACCGTAATGACCGTCCCCATTTTACGCGGACTTTTCGGCTTGCAGCTTTTGCGCGCCGGGCATTATTTGCTTTGCATGGCGACGGCGATGGCGGTGACATTGTGGTTCGAAATTTATAAGACTTTAACAAAAAAATAAGACAATATGAAAAAGTCAATGACGATTCTTGTGCCAACGGATTTTTCCCCGGCTTCGCGCGCCGGCATCCGTTTTGCCATACAGTGGGCGCGCCAGCAAAAGGTAAAGCTGATCCTGGCACATGTGCTGAACATTGTGAGAATGACGCGCTGGAGCCCTGCCCAGTACGAGGCGTTCGTTCGCGAACAGCGACGGACGACCCTTGCCTCGCTTCGCCGTCTTGCCACAGAAGTATGCCGGCAGATGGAATTCCGGCGCCAGGATATGTCCACAGTGCTAATTGAAGGACTGAGTGCCGACATAAGCCTGCAGGATTTCTGCAAAAGTCGGCCTGACATCGACATGATCTGCATGGGTACCAGGGGGGCAGGCCGCATCAGGAAACTGCTGGGCACCCATACGGGAAATCTTATCCTCCACAGCGACATTCCCGTGATCGCGGTGCCCGCCGCCTACCGCGTTATGCCCATCAAAAATATCCTGTACGCCTCCGATCTGACAGCCCATGGCCCCGAGCTCAGGGACGTGGTCGCTATAGCACGTGGATTAAAAGCGACGCTATCGGTAACGCACATTACCTGGGCCACCGATATAAAGCTCGATACTCCCTTGATGAACAGGGTCTGGTCGAAACAGTACGGGTATCCCGTTGAAATGCATTACGACGAGGCGGACACGTCCCTTTCCGTGACCGGCAATTTGAAAAGTGTGATCCGCCGGCGTAAGCCTTCGCTGGTCGTGCTATTCTCCCACCACGACCGCTCGGGGATCCAGCGTCTCCTGTTCCCCAGCGAGGCCGAGAGCCTTAGCTTTAATACTACCGTGCCGCTGCTGGTTATAGGGAAACCTCATTCGTAAGGGCCTTTATGATGTCCAGGCCGGCTGCTTTCAACGCCGCGCGGCGTAGCGGCAAATAGCGGATAGATATTTTTGACGCCCGGAAAAAAGAAGGCCGGATAGACATCCGGCCTCTTGTCACATCATGCAAGCTGACCTATTGCTGCTCGAGTTTGAAGACCACAGGCTGTTTCTTATACGATTTGACCTGTCGCCCGTTTTGAATGGCCGGGATCCATTTTCCGCTCTGGCGGATGACCCGTATAGCTTCTTCACGCAGTCCGCCGCTCTCGGGGCCGCTCACGGCTTCCACATCGCTCACATTGCCGTCTCTGTCCACAATGAATTGTACGACCACGGTACCCTGGATCTCATTGGTAATGGCATCCTCGGGATACCGGAAATTCTTATTTAGATAACGCAGCCAGGCGGCGGCGCCCCCGGGATACATCGATTCGATCTCGACCTTCGTGAAAGTTTGATTATAGTCCGTTTCATCGTGGTTCCTGGCCGGAGGCCCTACGATGCCTTTTCCTGCGTCACTCACGGGCGGCGCTACCACCCCTTCGTCCTTTACACCTTCCTGGCTGATGGCGCCGATCTTCGTGTCTTCCAGCTTCGCCACTTCCGGCGGTTTTTCTTCCGCCTTGACCTCATTGTCCCTGACGATCCTGGGTGGGGTGAACCGGGTGATCTCGATCTTCTGTATCATGGCTTTGGGGGGTGGGGGAGGGGGCAGCGGTTCTACCTTCTTCTCCTCGCGGACCTCTTCCAGCTGTACATCGACAACGGACATCATTTGCTTTTGTGCTCTGCCGCCGCCGCCGAAGTGTCGCACAATGTAGTCGGCGGCAAATAACGAACCGGTGATCGCAGCCACGCTCACTAAACTCCAGAAAAGCCGCATATTGTAACCTTTCCGAAGCTGATAGGCCCCGTATTCTTTATTTCTCTTGTCGAATATGATATCCAACAAGTCGCTTTTAAGTATTTTACCTGCTTCCATGACGAGTATTTTAATGCAGTATAAAAATAGACCCCGCCGACCATCATGTATATGACCTGGATCATTGGGGTCCATGATCCTTGGATATCCAGCTATTGACGGCGGGGAGATACAGCCGGTCATAATATTCGGCGGCCAGCCTGTTACTGTCAAAATAAGGAAGGATGTCGCGCATGCCGGCCATTACCATGGAACACCAGCGGGCGGGATCGTCATAGTAAAGCGGAATGACGGTTTTTTCCAGCAGCACCCGAAGACGATCGTCACCCATTGCCCGGTGCCGGTGTTGAGCCTCTGCGAACACGCGCGGATTGAAATCCCGGAGGAAAAACACAGTGTATGAATAAGCCGTCCAACTATATTACCCCGCCGGCCGATCTCCGCGCGCATGCCGCCGGGACGGGAAGCGGGCGATCCGTGTATAGCAACCGCACGGCGCCGTGTAATCGCCGGGGCCGGTGTTGTCGTCGGTGACGTTTATCGGTTGGCAAATGGGTGGGTGGCAGTCGGCGGCGTTGGCTACATTGGCGATCTTCCTGCCTTCTTTTGTGTTTGTGGCTTTATCGCACCCGCTGTTGCCGCGGATGCGGCGGTCGAAGTTGTTTTCCGCCTTTTTGGATGGGGTGAATAAGGCTTCGGCGGCGATCATCCTGACGGTATGTGTGGACTTTGGCCGGGCGACGATCACGGATTGGCGGGCGGTGGTGATCGCGGTGGGGAGTGCCATGGTGGTGTTTGGGTTTCCGAGGGTGAGCAGTGCGTTTGTGATCGTGGGTGGAGCGGTGTTGGGGTATTGCCTGCGGCAGAGATATGCTCGACCATTTCACTTGCCGGCAGGACATCGTCCGCTGCGTTCCGTTGTATTCAGCATTGATGGCGTCGGTTTCTTTGAGTGCGCCATTCCAACTCCCATATATCATTGATATCGATTGCCGCTAATTAATAGCGTACCTGACCGAGCCATCTAGGGCCACACCGGACGACATTACAACATACCTGCGATAAATCAGGCGGACCGTTGACGAAGGTCATGCCCGGCCCAATCTCCGGCGGCTACTTTTACATCGCATTACAGACATATCCTTTTTCAATTAAATCAATTAACATGTATTCCCAAGTAAACCCGGGAAGAGCAAGGGGAGTTACCCTGCTTTTCTCCCTGCAACTCCTTTGCCTGCTTGCCGGGGCACAAGTCAAATACAGCGGCACTTCGGTAGACCTTTTGATCAGCGGCACGTCCACCTTACACGATTGGACCATGAAATCCGTAAAAGCGGATTGCTCCGCTAACTTCAGTTTCAGCCCCAATGGCCAGATCAGCGGGCTCACAAGCCTCAGCTTCTCCACGCCCGTGAGCGCGCTCAAAAGCGAACACACGGGAATGGACAACAATGCCTACAAAGCCCTCAGGAGCGACATAGACCCGGTGATCAGCTATACACTCACCTCGGTGACCGTTACACCCGCCGCCGGCGGCGGCAGCAACGTCATTTGCATGGGGAAACTCACCATCGCCGGAACTACCCGAGACGCACAGATCAAAACGGTATGCAAGCCTAATAATGACAACACCATGACTGTATCCGGATCGGAAAAGATCAGCATGAAGGACTTCAGCATCGATCCGCCCACCTTTATGCTGGGCAGGATCAAAACGGGTAATGACATCACCCTTTCCTTCAACCTGATCCTAAAACGCGCCTGACCATCCGCCAAAATTTCCACAATGAAACCGTCAATGCTCATCCTGCTTCCTGTTCTGATCCTTGCCGCTGCGGCCGAACCGGTGCGCGACATGTTCGTGCTCTCCGATGGATACGCGGTGACGATCGACGGCACTTCCAATGTCCGGGACTGGAAAGAGACGGTCGGCAAGGTCACCGGCTTTATGCAAGCGCAGGTGAACGCGGACGGTAGCATCGGCCTAACCTCGATCCGAATTGGCATGAACGCGCTGTCGATCAAAAGCGATATGGGCAAGGTGATGGACAACAAGACGTATGACGCGCTCAAGGCCGGCTCTTATCCGGAGATCCTTTTCACCCTGACCATTCCGCAGCGGCTCACGCCCGTAAAAAACTGTCAGACCACCATTCCCGTTAAAGGATGGCTGTCGCTGGCCGGCGTAGTCAGGCCGGTGATCATGCAGGTCAGGACCTGCGAGATCAGCCAGGGAAAACTGGAGTTCGAAGGCTATGAGAACCTGAATATGACGGATTTCGGCGTGCGTCCGCCTACGGCCTTCTTCGGCACGATGCGCGCGGCGCCCGATATCACCATACATTTTAAAACAGACTTCATCAGCCAAACTATTTTAAACAATCAAAAAAATTGACAATGAAAAAGCTACATTTCTTTATTATCATTTTGCTGGCCCTCGGCCTTAACGCGGCGGCACAGCAGGGTGCGATGCAATACTATCGCCCCAATGATAAAACGGGTCTCAATGTATTCGAAACCTCCAAAGACGATACCACAGGCTTCCACAAACTCCACGTAAAAGTGGGCGGCAGCTTCGAAGAGACCTTTCAGAACCTGAACAACAAGAATACTGCGTCGGCCATGACCCAGAATGGATACACCGGTAACATCAACAATCTCGAATCCCTGACCCCCGGTTTTGACCTGGCGATGGCCAACCTGAACATCGACGCCCAACTGGCCGATGGTATCCGGGTGAACCTGACCACCTACCTCGCCTCCCGCCACCATGAAGACGTATGGGTGAAAGGCGGCTATATTCAATTCGATAAGCTGCTCTTCCTACACAGCGACGTTGTCGACAATATCATGAAACACCTGACCATCAAGGTAGGGCAGTTCGATGTCAACTATGGCGACCAGGTATTTCGTCGGACGGACGGCGGCAGCACCATCTTCAATCCCTTTATCGAGAATTACATCATGGACGAGTTCGCTACCGAGATTGGCGGCGAGGTCATCTACCATCACAAAAGCGGGCTCTTCGCCCTCGGCGGCGTAACCAACGGCGAGCTGGATCCGACGATCCTTTCGTCTGCGAAGGTCGACTCCGCCACCGGTAAGATCAACAAATATGACGCGGCCTTCCATGGAAAGATCGGTTACGACAAACAGCTCACCGAAGATTTCAGGTTACGCCTGAGCCAAAGCTTTTATGTCGATAAGAGCGCCAACAGCAACACGCTCTTTGGCGGCGACCGTACGGGTTCTCACTATTACGACGTAATGTCGAATGCAGCCATTGCCAAAAGCACCACGCTCAGCAATGCGAATGACTACAATCCCTTCTCCGGCCGGCTTAACCCCGGTTTCAGCGAGGAAGTCAATACGTTTATGAGCAATGCCTTTCTGAAATACAAAGGGCTCGAACTCTTCGGTACTTATGAGACTGCCAAAGGCCGCACCGCCACGGAAAAGACCCAGCGCCAGGCCACCCAATATGCCGTCGACGTGATCTATCGCTTTACTCATAATGAGAATTTTTGGGTGGGATTCCGCTACAACAACGTAAATGCCGCCCTCCAGGGATATGCGAACAAGGTCACCATCGAACG
>Ga0134126_10001711_pt1 | contig 27978 bp, 26 predicted proteins | sample KB31752_FD_96881 | JGI IMG/M metagenome (GOLD analysis project Ga0134126, IMG submission 96881) | Terrestrial soil microbial communities with excess Nitrogen fertilizer from Kellogg Biological Station, Michigan, USA - KB3-175-2 | ecosystem: Environmental > Terrestrial > Soil > Unclassified ... | reverse complement strand
TGCAGGCTCATCACCCATGCTCTATTATGGGCGCGGATGCAATACGCTCACAAGGCCAGGCAGTTGACGAAGGAGGGAGGGCGATGAAGTTCGTCGTAGCGACCTATGGAACGGAGGGCGATACACGACCCCTTGCGGCGCTCTCCCGGGCGCTCATAGACGCAGGACATCACGTCCGGCTGCTCGCGGACGAAGCCACCCTCGGCAGCGCCACCTCCCTGGGCATTCCCACGGCACCCCTGGCGGGCGACATCAAGAAGGTTCTGCAGCCCGCAAGGCAGACTCAGCCGGCGGATACCGTTCGCGATCTGACTGAAATCACCAACGCCAACACGGAAAGCTGGCTGCGCGAAATCACCGCCGCCGCGAAGGGATGCGACGCCATCATCGTCTCCGCACTGGCTTCGTTCGTCGGCCTGTCGGCGGCGGAATGCCTGGGTATCCGGGCGATCGGGGCCGGGTCCATTCCCATCACGCCCACCGCGGCGTTCGCCTCGCCATTTCTGCCGCCGGCGCTGGTGCCGAAATGGCTCAACATGGCGAGCCACAGATTCATCAACGGCGCGATCTGGAGCCTGCTGCGCGGGAAGACGAACGCCGCGCGGGCCAGCGTATGCCGTTTGCCGCCGCGACGGCGCGTATTCAGCGACCACCCCATGATTTGGGGTGTCTCTCCCCGCCTCGTGCCGAGACCCGATGACTACCGGGCAAACACGTTCATTTGCGGCCAATGGATCGTGCCGGCACCCGACTGGTCGCCGCCGCGCGATCTCTCCGAATTCCTCGCGGCGGGCGAGCGGCCGATCTACGTCGGCTTCGGCAGCATGGCCGGGCTCATGCAGCAGCCGCTCCTCGACGAGCTGATCGCGGGCACCGGTGGGCGCAGGGCGCTGTTCTACCCGGGCTGGAGCAAGGTCCAGGCTGAAGAGCTGCCGGCCAACTTCTTCCTGGTCCGCGACACGCCGCATGGTTGGTTGTTTCCGCAAACATCGCTGGTGGTTCATCACGGCGGCGCGGGCACGACGCATTCAGCCGCGCGTGCCGGAGTTCCCTCCATCGTCGTGCCGTTCGCCGGCGATCAGCCGTTCTGGGCCGACCGCCTGCGCCGGCTGGGTGTAGCCCCTGCCCCGCTGAGCATGAAGCGTTTGCGGGCACGGGAATTCGAGAAAAGACTTGCGTTCGCGGAACGGCCCGACGTGCGCGAACGCGCCGCGGCGCTCGGCGCGGGAATGAGATCCGAGGATGGCTTGGCCAACGCCATATCCGCCATCGAAACGTTGATGATGGAGAGCAGGCGCGCGACCTGATGGTATGAGGTACCATCGCATGCCGCGGAACACGACCCTCCCTGCATGAACAAGCCAATCCTGCTCGCCATCGCGCTCGGCTCCTGCGCCCTTGCCGCCCAGGCCGGCGACACGAAGCAGCCTCCGGACTTCAAGCCGACCGCAGTCACGTCCACCGGATCGGCCACGGTGGGCGGAACGCACATCGACTACACGGCGGTGGCGGGTACGCTGGTGGTCCGTCCCGAGGACTCGGATGCCAATGCCGGAGCCCCGGAAGCTTCGATGTTCTATGCCGCCTATTTCAAGCGCGGCGTTCCGCCGGCCGACCGGCCCATCACGTTCCTGTTCAACGGCGGCCCTGGATCATCCTCGGAGTGGCTGCACATAGGTGCCTTCGGCCCGGTCCGGGTGCTGACCGCCGACCATAGCCATACGGCGGCGGCGCCCTACGCAACCGTGAACAATGACGAAAGTCTGCTGGACGCCAGTGACCTCGTCTTCGTCGATGCGCCCGGCACCGGCTTCAGCCGCATCCGCGGGAAAGATGCCGACAAGTCCTTCTATGGCGTCGATCAGGACATCAACGCCTTCGCGATCTTCATCCGCCAATTCCTCTCCAAATACAACCGGTGGAACTCACCCAAGTACGTGTTCGGCGAGAGCTACGGCACCATGCGCGCAGCCGGCCTGTCGCTCGCGTTGCAGAAGGAGGACATCGACCTCAATGGCGTGGTGCTGCTGTCGTGCATTCTCGACTGGGACCTGATGCCGGACGATCCGGAGCTCAACCCGTCAGTCGATCTGCCGTACGTCGTCGCCCTGCCGAGCTACGCGGCCACTGCTTGGTTTCATCACAGGCTGCCCAACCCGCCGCAGGACCTGCGCGCGTTCCTCGGCCAGGTGGAGCACTTCGCCACCACGGATTACGCGCTCGCGCTGATGCGCGGCAACAGCCTGACAACGGAGCGACGCCACGCGATCGCGGACCGGCTGCATGCCTATACCGGCCTGCCGGTACCCTATCTACTGAAATCCAATCTGCGCATCGAATACGGCGCCTTCCAGAAGGAACTGCTGGGTGATCAGGAGCTGACCACCGGGACGCTCGACACCCGCTTCACCGGCCCGACTCTCGACCCGCTCAGCAAAATCAGCGATTACGATCCGCAGAGCGCCGCCATCGGCTCCGCCTATGTCGCCGCCTTCAACACATATGTGCACAACCAGCTGCACTACGGACGAGACCTGTATTACAAGCCCGGCATCCGGGTCTATGGAAGTTGGGACTACCGGCACCAGCCGCCCGGCGCACATCGGCCATTGATCGCATTACCCAACGTGCTGCCGGATCTCGCCACAGCCATGAAGCGCAATCCGGACATGAAGGTGATGGTCAACGGCGGCTATTTCGATATCTCGACGCCCTACTACGAAGGCTGGTTCGAGACGCACCACCTGCAGATACCGGCAAAACTGCAGGACAATATCGAGTACCGCTATTACCAGTCGGGCCACATGGTCTACGTCCACGTGCCCGCGCTGAAGCAGTTGCACGACAACGTTGCAGGCTTCATTCGCAGTACGGACAACCTGAAGTAGGTGAGCTTCCGGACGACTACACCGCTCAGGGTTGCTCGTCGGTTTTTTCGCCCGTACCGCTCGCCGTCGTCTGCCAGTGTGTGCCGTCCTGCGACCGCTGGAACTGCACCGTCACTTTGCTCGGAGAGGTGAACTCGTAGACGATTCGCTGGTGGACGGTCTTACCCTTGTGGGTATCGGTCCATGACTCGGTACGGGTTGTACCGTCGATTTGCATCTTCGACGCGAAAGGCTTGGCCCCGGAATCGTTGAATATCTCGTAGTGCCAGAACGCACCGTCCTTGCGGCTGTGGGTGTCCACCACCACCGAGTCCACGTGTCGCCCGCCCCAGGTATTGGAAAAGCTGCACAGCATGAAAGCGCGGTTGGCGGACCAGCGGCAATCCTCGTTCCACGTCCAGGCGCTCGGGTGCGCGCCCATGGATTGGCCGTGATACACCCAGCGGCCTGCGGATACATCGAGCTGCTGGAGCGCGGTGTCCTGCGCGGGCGGATTTTCTGCCACCGCCGCGAGAGGAAGATACGAGACCAGGAGCAGGAAACCGGGCAGGAGAAAGCGATTTTTCATCTACGAACTCCTCGTGGGCCAATGCCCGAATGATGCCATGTCCCGCTCGGCCGGCATACCTTTGCTGCAACCTTCCCGTGATATCCGTGTTCTACGGGACGTGTCTTGCCCTTGATCGCTCATTCGCCTCGTTACAGGAACCCGTCATGGCCCATTCGACAGCCAGACTCTTACTGATCATCGCCGCAACCCTCGGCACATCGGTAGCCCTCGCAGCGCACCGGACGTACGATAATCGGCTCAATGCACCTCCGGGTGGCCGACTCACGTTTGAGGCTGATGTCGGCTCAGTAACAGTGGTCGGAAGCGACGCTCGCTATGTCGTCGTCCATGCCGATTTGCGAGCCTCGGAATCCTTCCTGTCCGACTTCCACATCAGCGCGGAGCAGACGCAGTCGGGCGTAACAATTTCGGCGCGGAAGAGCCATGACGGCTGGTTCCACTGGTTCGGTTTCGGTTCCAGCCGCGTGCAATTCACCGTCGAAGTCCCGCGTGACTACCCTGTTTATTTGCAAACCGCGGGCGGTGATCTCACTGTGCGGGATTTGAACGCCTCGGTTCGCGCTGGCACCTCAGGTGGCAACGCGTCGGTCCAGAATGTCGCGGGGACGATCGACCTGCATACCTCCGGCGGCAGTATCGATGCGCAGCACCTCAACGGATCGTCAAAACTGAGCACTTCCGGTGGCGGCATAGATGTCGCGGATTCGACGGGGGATCTCGACCTGCGCACCTCGGGCGGCAGCATTCGCCTCCAGAACGACGATGGCAGGATCGACGCCCACACCTCTGGAGGCAATATACGAGCCGAGTTGCGGGCCAATCGTGGCATCAACCTGAGTACCTCCGGCGGCAATATCACCGTCATGCTGCCCCAGGACACGCGTGCATCGGTCGACGCCGAAACCAGCGGCGGCCGGGTATCGTCGGACTTCACCCTCAGTACGACCCAGATCACCGACAGCGAGCATCTGCGGGGTGCCATCGGCGGCGGCGGCCCGCCGATCGACCTGCACACATCCGGTGGCGATGTCCGGCTCGAGCCCCGCTGACCCAAAGGAAGCACCCCCTCGTTTAAACCCTTCCGTCATATCGGGCTTCTAAGGGGTATGCCTCATCCGTAGCAGGAAATCGCCATGCCCACTTCGACAGCCAGAATCATGCTGATCATCGCCGCAACTCTCGGCACCTCGGTGGCCCTGGCGGCACACAAGACCTACGATAAACGCCTCATCGCGCGCCCCGGCGGGCAGCTTACGTTCCGGGCTGATATCGGCTCGGTAGCCGTGGTCGGACGCGACGCCCCGGATGTGGTCGTCCACGCCGATCTGGAGGCCTCCGACTCCTTCCTGTCCGACTTCCACATCGGCGCCGAGCAAACGCCCTCGGGAGTGACGGTTTCGGCGCGCACCACCCATAAAGACTGGTTCGAGGGATTCAACAACGGTCCGCGGGTGCAATTCACCATCGAAGTGCCGCGCAATTATCGCGTCGATCTTCGCACTGCGGGCGGCGGTCTCGACCTGCGCGACTTGAACGCATCGGTACACGCTGTCACCTCAGGCGGCAGCGCCATGATCCAGAATATTGCAGGCACGGTCGACGTGCACACCTCCGGCGGCAGCATCGACGCGCAGCGTCTCAAAGGATCGTCAGAGCTGAGCACGTCCGGCGGAGAAGTCAATGTTGCGGACTCGACCGGTGATCTCGACCTCGATACCTCCGGCGGCAGCATCGGCATCCGCAACGACGACGGAAAGATCGACGCGCGCACTTCTGGAGGCAGCATCCGAGCGGAGTTGCCCGCGAACCATGGAATCAACTTGAGCACTTCAGGCGGCAGCATCACCGTGCTGCTGCCGCGGGACACGCGCGCATCGCTGGACGCTGAGACCAGTGCCGGCCGTGTGGAATCCGACTTCCCCCTCAGCGCGACCGAGATCTCCGGGAAGACTCATCTGCGTGGCGCCATCGGCGGCGGCGGCGCGCGGATTTCCCTGCACACGTCCGCCGGCGACATCCACCTCGAGCCTCGATGACCAACGCAGCCTCCCGCGGGAGGCTGTCTGATGTTGTCGCTTATCCGCGGCACGTCACAACTATCCGCACAGACACGCCGCTCCAGCCCGGGAGGTGACGGAAGTCACATTTCGCGCAAAACTCGCATGCTATGGTCTTTATCTTTGGCGCGGACACCACCAGAAACCGGGAGCCATAGTCATGGCGGAAAAGAACAAGGCCGCGACCGGCGCTCGGGATCCGATCCGGGTCCTGCTGGTCGAGGATATGGAATTCGAGGCGGAGCTCGCCGTCCGCCATCTGCAGAAGCATGGGATCGTTCCCATCGTGCAGCGCGTGGAGACCGACGAAGCCATGCGCGCTGCGCTGCAGGAATTCAAGCCCACGATCATCCTCTCCGATTTCAGTTTGCCCAGGTTCGACGGCCTGCGCGCGCTCGAGGTGGCGCGCGAGTGCGCGCCCGAGGTTCCATTCCTGTTCGTCTCCGGAACGATAGGCGAGGAGCGCGCCATTGAGGCGTTGCGTCGGGGCGCCGTGGATTATGTGTTGAAGAGCAACCTGGCGCGCCTCGGCTCGGCCGTGCAGCGTGCGCTGCAGGACGCGGAAGCCGTTGCCGTACGGCGCCGGCAGGAGCGGCAGATCGGCCGCCTCACCGGCGTGCTGCGCATGCTGAGCGGAATCAACGGCGCCGTGGTGAGGATTCGTGACCGCACGGAGCTGCTGCGCGAAGCCTGTCGATTGAGCGTCGCGGTCGGCGGCTACCCTGCCGCCGTCGTCGGACTGCAGCAGCCCAAATCCCAACGGTTCGAGACGGTCGCGCATCAAGGCGCCGATCCCCTGGTCGCCCATGCGCTTTGCGAGCTCCTGGAAAGCCGGATGACGCAGGAAGGTCAGGCGCGCACCCGCAACCGCGATCCCGCGGCGCCCTTCACCTGCCAGGACGCCGGAGCGACTCAGACCGCCGTGATCGGCCTGCCGTTGCTGGTGGACAAAACAGTGGTCGGCGTCCTCGGCGTCTGCCCACGCGAGCAGGGCGCCATCCCCGAGGAAGAGGCCGTCATGCTTCGCGAGGTGGCGGCCAACCTTTCCTTCGGCTTGCAATACCTGCGGCAGGACAGCCGGGTCCGTCTGCTTTCATACTTCGACGTGCTCACGGGCCTCGCGAAGCGCGCCCTCTTCTGCGAGCGGCTCGGCCGAATCCTCCGGAAGCCGAACAGCTTCGGCGCGCAGCACGCCGTCGCCGTAGTCGACATCCAGAATCTCAGCGCCATCAATGACTCGTTCGGCCGCCACTCGGGCGACCAGCTTCTGCAATTGCTCGCCGACCGTCTCAAGCGGCGTTTCGAAAACACGGACCTTCTGGCGCACTTCGCCGGTGGGACGTTCGCACTGGCGCAGTCAATGGATCGGTCGCAGGTGCCCGATGTGGAGGCACTCAACGCGCAACTCGATCAACTCTTCGCGGAGCCATTCTCGCTGCAGGGGAAGGACGTGCCCATTGCCGCGCGCAGCGGAATCGCCTTGTACCCGGAAGACGGCAAGGATCCCGACACCCTCGTCAATCGCGCCGAAGCATCGCTGCGCGGAGCCAAAGAAAGCGGCCAACGGCGCGGACATTACAGCGCCGAGAAACACGCCGAAGCCCTGGCGCGCGTCGCGCTCGAGAGGAAGTTGCGGGTGGCGCTCGAGCGCCAACAGTTCGAGCTGCACTACCAGCCCAAACTCAGTGTAAAGACGCGACGCATCGAAGGTGCCGAGGCGCTCATCCGGTGGAACGATCCGGACGCCGGCCTGGTCTCGCCGGCCAAGTTTCTCCCGGTCCTGGAAGAAAGCGGCCTGATCCTCGATGTCGGCGACTGGGTGATCGAGCGGGCAGCGCTCGATTGCAGGCAATGGCAGCAACAAGGTCTGCCCCCCGTGCGGATCGCCGTCAATATCTCCCCGCTGCAGTTGCGCCAAGCGGATTTCGTGACCCGCTTCCTCAAGCACACCCAATCCTGGACCACGATAAACTGCGGGCTCGACGCGGAAATCACCGAGGGCGCGCTGATCAGCGATTCATCCGCGGCGATCAGCAAGCTGAAGCTGCTGCGCGCGGCAGGGATCAAGATCGCAATCGATGATTTCGGTATCGGGTACTCGTCCCTCAGCAGGCTCGCTCACCTGCCGATAGACACACTCAAGATCGACCGCAGCTTCATCAATGAGATGACCGCGGATGCGCGCGGCAAGCGGCTCGTATCGATCATCATTTCGATTGCGCGCGCCTTCAATCTCGTCGTCGTCGCCGAGGGCGTGGAATCCCAGCAGCAACTGGACACCCTGTGGCAGCTCGGCTGCGATCAATCGCAGGGATTCCTGCACAGCAAGCCGCTGCCCGCGCAGCAGTTCTGCGCATTGCTGCAGGGCAGCGGCGGTCATCACGCCGAACCCGACGTATCCTCGGGATACACCGGGGCGAGCTGACCTACATGAAGAATTGCTCCGAGGCGATCTTGCCGTCCTTCACCTCGTAGGCGCAGATCTCGGAAAGCTGCATTCGACCGCGCCCTTTCATCGTCACATCCATGGCGAGCTTCATGGCGATGGCGTTGCCGGCCACCAGTGGGCTGGAAGCGGTGCAGGAATGCACCTTCTCGACCATTGACTCCCACTTGTGACCTTTTTCCAGAATCGCGCGCAAGCCTTTGGTTTCCTTTGCAAAGGCCTCTGTGGCCTGCGGCTCGATGCTGACCGCATCCTCGGCGAACAGCTCTCTTTGTGCGGTCTCGAATTCGCCCTTACCGACCAGGTCGGCGAGGCGCGTGGCGATCTCTTGCGTCGACATCATGGCGAGACTCCTTCTGTTCGGCCTGCGACGGAGTGTAGTTCCGCGCCGGGTGAGTCACAATCGCATCATGAGCGCACTCGATCTATCTCCTGAGGAATTTCAATCCCTCGCCACCCGAGTCACGGACTTGGCGGCTCGCTTTCTCACGGCCCTGCCGACCCTTCCCTCATTCCCGAACGTCTCGGGACAGCAAACCCGCGAGCGGTTCGGCGAGCCCTGGCCGGAGCGCGGATTGAAGGGCACGGCACTGGAGAAGCTCGAGGATGTGGTGGCCATGATCCGCCCGCCCTCACCGCGCTTCTACGGTTATGTTCTCGGGTCCGGCGACCCCGTAGCCGCGCTCGCGGACTTGCTTGCCAGCGTTCTCAATCAAAACGTGACGGCCTGGCGCTCATCGCCCGCAGCGGTGGTCATCGAGCGGCAGGTGATAGAGTGGCTTGCGACGGCGATCGGATGCAGCGGTTTCGCCGGGAGCCTGTGCAGCGGCGCTTCGGCCGCCAACCTGATGGCACTTGCGATGGCCCGCGAGGCGAAGCTGCCCGCAGCCGGAAGCGGCGCTCGGACCGCGATCGTCTACGCCTCGAGCGAAGTGCACATGTCCATGCCGAAGGCGGTGGCATTGCTCGGGTTGGGTCGCGAGAACCTTCGCCTGATACCCACCGATGACACCTGGCGGATGGATGTCCGCGAGTTGCAGTCGGCCATCGAGAAAGACGTTGCCGCAGGGGGCAAGCCTATAGCGGTCATCGCCACGGCCGGCACGGTGACGACTGGAGCGATCGATCCGCTCGAATCGATCGCGGCGGTATGCCGCCAACACGACCTGTGGCTGCACGTCGACGGCGCCTATGGAGCGCTGGCTGCGATCGCGAGTCCAGAGCGCTTGCGCGGGCTCGCGCTCGCCGACTCGCTGTCACTCGATCCGCACAAATGGCTCTATCAGCCCGTTGACTGCGGAGCCCTGCTCTACAGGAGCGCCGCGCCCGCCCGCGCCGCGTTCTCGAATACGGGCGAGTATGCCCGCACGTTCGGCTCGGACCCGATCGAGGCGTTCGCCTTCTTCGAGGAATCGATGGAGCTCTCACGGCGCTTCCGGGCGCTGAAGCTCTGGCTATCGCTGCGCTACCACGGCGCGGAAGCATTTCGCGCGGCCATCCGTGCGGACTTGCGGCATGCAAGCGATCTTGCCCGCATGGTTGGCAATACCGCCGAACTCGAGCTGCTGGCACCCGTCGAGCTGAGCGCCGTCTGCTTCCGTTATCGGGGCGGCACCGCCGACGATGACTCGGACCAGCTGAACGCGGCGATCCTGAAGCGGCTCATCGAGCGAGGTCGCATCTACCTGTCGAATGCCTCGATCGCCGGCCGCTTCGCGCTGCGCGCCTGCTTCGTCAATCACCGCACCACCGACGCGGACGTCGCCGAGATCGTCCCCGAGGTGCTCGCCGCGAGCCGCGACGTCCTCGGGGTGAATCGCTAGAGCAGAGCCCTGATCGCCTTCGCGATCCCGGCCGAATCCAGGCCCTGGTAGCCCATCTGCTGCCAGAGGCCACCCGACCCTTCCTTGTTGGTGCCGATGTGGTCGTACCGGCCCTTGAAGCCGGCCTGCAGCAGATAGCTGCCGAAACGGCTGCCGAGCCCGGTCTTGACGTTCCAGCCTTCAGTCACCAACACGAAGGGCACGCCGGCCAACGTGCGCATCATCTGCGTATCGACGACGTTGACCGTCGGCTTGTTGATCAGGCCGACCTTGATTCCCTGCTGCTGCAGGGTGATGACCGCATCGAGCGCGCGGTAGACGGTTTCGCCGGTCGCGACGACGTAACCGCCACCGGCGGGCGCCTCGCGCACGAGGTAGTCCTTGCCCGGCTCGAACGGTTTGCCCTGATATAGCGGCTTGCCGTCATCCCCGAGAATGTCCGGGACGGCCGCCCGCGTGGAGAACACGAACCGCAGCCCCGGATCCTTGAAGATGCACTTGACGCAGGCCGCAAACTGGTGCTGGTCCGCCGGAAAGTAGAGTCTGGTCGTATCGGTGCCGTGCCCCGGCGTCACTCCGCCGTCGGCGTACATGCTGTTGATGCCGAAATGGCAGGTGTTGTCCGCCATGTCGTCGACGCCACTGTGGCTGAAATGAGCGAGCACGTTCGCGAAGTTCAGCCGCGCCATGGTGATCTCGCTGATGCACATCTCGAGAAAGGCGCTGAAGGTCGCGTACACGCCCTGCTTGCCTGGGACGGCGCCGAAGCCTGCAGCCGCCGAGTAGTTGCCGCGCTCCATGATGCCGCCGCGGACGAACACCTCGGGATGCTTCTTGCGAACGTGGTGCAGGCCCTGTGAGCCTTCGAGATCGTTGTCGAACACCCGCACGCTGGCCATGCGCTCGGCTTCCGACATGCCGTCCAGGAGCTCGTTGATGATTTTGCCGAAGTCATCGCGATTCTTGCCGGCGCCGCTCGAGCCTTTGAAAGTCAGAGGGCTCTTCGCGGGCTTCGCCGCCCGCAGCGTCTCGATCGCCTTCTCATAGCCGCCGCGCTCTTCCAGATACTGGATGGCGACCTCCGCCTCCAGGACCTCGTGGGCTTTGGGGCTGCCCTCCGCTCCCGCGATGCCGGGCGCCATCGGGCGCTTGACCACCAGGGCGTGTGGGCGCTGGTCGGAGAACACGCGACAGAGATCGATGTAGAGCGCGTCCAGATCCTCGCCCATGGTGGTGTCCGTCTGCAGCCCGTAGCCCGAAAGAGTGCGGGTCAGATCGTATCCAACCATGTATTCCTGCGGGTGGCCGGCGATCGTCACATTGTTGTCGTCGACGAGCACCTTGATGTTGAGCTGCTTGCCCACGGCCAGGCGCGCCGCCTCGGCGTTATCACCCTCCATCTGACTGCCGTCCGAACCGAGCAGGACCACGGCCTTGCCGGGGTTCGCCATGGCGACGCCATTGCAGTAAGCCCACATGTGGCCGAGGCGGCCCGAAGCGAACTCCACGCCGGGAGTGAGCCCTTTCTCGGGATGACCCGGCAGGCCGCTGTCGTACTCACGGTAGTGCAGCAACTTCTCCGCCGGCAGCGCCCCATTGAGCACGCTCAACAGATACTGCGTCGCCACCCGGTGGCCCGCCTCGTCGTAGAAGATCGGCACGATCGGCGCACCATTCGCAATGAAGGCGCGGATGATCGTCACCTCGGGAACCGTGTCATATGCGCCGCCCGTGTGGCCCGAGAGGCCTTTCGCGCCGGCGAGGGCGGTAAAGAACACTATTGCGTCCCGACAGAGCTGGATGTTGTGCTTGAGCGTCGCCTTCTGCGCGTCCGTCAGCGTGGTGACGGCGGGATCCAGCTTCAGTGGCTCGAGCTTGCCGAGATCGATGGGAAAGGTTTCATTGGCCATGGGGAGGTAGTTCCGTGAATGGACGCGATTGAGGATAGCTTGCGGGAATCGCAGGTCTCGTACCACGGCGGTCGCCGCACCGCCCGGCACCGAAGTCTCTGCATTTGAGTAGCTTACTCGCAGCCGCCGCCTCCTGCCCAGACCTTGAGCCAGGGCGACTCGTCGCCGGATTATACCTTTCCACGATTGCGCGCGAGCTCCGAGTCTGCTCACATCGCACTTCCGAGGAACCCGCAGGGAGATGATCATGAGCTTCGTATCCACACGCGATGGCACACAGATCTTCTACAAAGATTGGGGCCCGAAGGAAGGACAACCGATCGCTTTCAGCCACGGTTGGCCGCTTTCCGCGGATGCCTGGGACAGCCAGATGCTGTTCTTCGCTTCGCGCGGCTACCGCGCGATCGCGCATGACCGGCGCGGACATGGACGATCGAGTCAACCGTGGACCGGTAACGACATGGACACGTACGCCGACGACCTTGCGGCCCTGACGGAAAAGCTCGATCTGCGCAAGGCAATTCACGTCGGCCATTCCACCGGCGGCGGTGAGGTCGCCCGCTACATCGGCCGTCACGGCAGCGGACGCGTAGCCAAAGCGGTACTGATCAGCGCCGTGCCTCCACTGATGCTCAAGACCGCCGCGAATCCAGGCGGACTGCCGATCGAGGTGTTCGATCAGATTCGCGCCGGCGTGCTGGCCGATCGCGCGCAGTTTTTCAAGGAGCTGACGCTCCCGTTCTACGGCTTCAATCGCCCTGGCGCGAAGGTGTCCGAGGGATTGCGCGAGGCGTTCTGGCTGCAGAGCATGCAGGCCGGGTTCAACGCAGTCTACGACTGCATCAAGGCATTCTCGGAAACCGACTTCACGCGAGACCTCGAGGAGATCAGCGTACCGACGCTGATCATGCATGGTGACGATGACCAGATCGTGCCCATCGACGATGCAGGCCGGCTGTCGTCAAAGCTGGTCAAAGGCGCGGTCCTCAAAGTGTATCCCGGCGCGCCGCACGGCATGGCCGAGACGATCCGTGACCGGATCAACGCCGACCTGCTGGACTTCATCAGAGGCTGAGTTGCAGACATGCCGGGGGCGCTCGGCCCCCGATCCCGCCTGAGCTCAGGCAGAATTCCGGCGCGTGTCTTGCGCCCGATGCGCCCCCGGTGTGCCTTCCCGAGGGTCGTAGTCGAGGTAGATACCCGGCTCGACCGACAGACCCGCCTTCACCTGCCGAGTCATATCGTCTACCAGTACCTCAGGTCGGCCCGCGTCGAGCGCGGCGAGAGCCTGCCGGACGACGTCCGCGGGCTTGACTTTCGGAAAGTCCAGTTGACTCGTCATGTCCGTGTCCACCGGACCGACATGCACGCCGATGACCTGGGTTCCCCGCTCCTTCAAGGCCGTTCTCAGCCCGTTGGTCAAGGACCACGCAGCGGCTTTGGAGGCGCTGTAAGTCCCTCCCGAGGGAACCGCGACCCAACTCACTACGGAAAGCATGTTGATGATGGCGCCGCCGCCGTTCCTCGCGAGAGTCGCGGCGAAAGCGCGACTGAGCTCCAGCGGCCCGAAATAGTTCGTCTCCATTTCCGAACGCGCGGCGTGAACGCTCTCGGGAGCCAGAAAGTCTTTCCACAGCGAAATGCCGGCGTTATTGATCAGGAGATTGACATCGGTATATTTCTTCGCGGCAGCTGCAACGGACCCGGGTCTCGTCACATCCAGAAGCACCCGCTCGACTCCGTCGAGCTCGATGCTTTGCGGACTTCTTGCCGCGGCATACACCTTGCGGGCGCCGGCGGCGACCAGCGCCCGCGCAAATTCCAGACCTATTCCCCGGTTTGCACCTGTCACGAGTGCGACTGAATCGCGGATCTTCATGGGCAACTCCTTACTTGGCATCCCTGCGGCCCGATCTCGCAAGGACCACCGCCGCTCTCGCTATCGCCTTCGATCCCGCATTCGAATCCGCGGCACCGCCCGTGCCGATCTTCGAGGTCCAGTCCAGCGCCGTGCCGTACGCCGATGGTGCCGAGGAAGAAGGCTTGGTCTTGCCTCCGGTCCCTATCATCGCCGTCCAGTCGAGTGGCGCCGGTTCAGCGCCCGTTACGGCAGCGGCTGTGTTGGTCACCGGATGCGGGACCGGGATGTAGAACGGCAGGTCTCCGGCGATGAGGGGGGCTGAGCTTCCTGAGACTAGAATTGCGCCCACGAGGGCTGCGAGCCGACTCTTCATGACTGTCTCCAATCTGGCTGTACGTGCATATGCACACATCGGATGAAAAAAAACGCGCGCCTGCTGATGATCAGTCCTCCTTCGCAAGAGCCAGCAGAGCGCCGCGAAGCCGGGCGGCCTCGCCCGGGCCCATTCCCGATTCGAACTCCTCCTGAGCTTTCGTCCACAGCGGTATCGCCTGCTTGAGCTTGCGTTCGCCGGCCGACGAAAGAGAGAACACCAATTGCCGCGGATCCTCATCGCTCGAGGTACTCTTCAGAAGGTCCTCCCGTTGGAGGGGCTTCATTGCCCGCAGCAGCGTCGTGCGATCCATCACCAGCACCTTCGCCAATTCGCCCATGGTCATCCGCCTACCCTGTGCGAGCGTCCCCAGAATCGAAAACTGCGCGCTCGTCAGCTGCGCCTTGCGCAGATGCCGCTCATAAAGCCTGGTGACCTGCCGCGCTGCCTGGCGGACCGCGAAGCAGTTACACAAATTCAGTGCGGCAGGAGTTTCCATGGAGGCGAAGTATATGTGTGCATATGCACTCTGTCAAGATCTCCGCAGTCCGACGAGCTGCCTCGCGACCACGGCTCACTCTCGGCTGCCGAGCTCCAAGTAATCCCGCTGCGTGGCGCCGACATAAAGCTGTCGCGGCCGCCCGATCCGCATGCCCGGATCGGAGATCATCTCCTGCCAGTGCGCCACCCAGCCGACGGTGCGTGCGATGGCGAACATCACCGTGAACATCGAGCGAGGGATGCCGATGGCGCTGTAGATGATGCCCGAATAGAAGTCGACATTCGGGTAGAGCTTGCGCTCGACGAAGTAGTCGTCGTTGAGCGCGATCTCCTCCAACCGCAGCGCCAGCTCGAAGAGCGGATTGTCGGAGCGTCCGAGCCTGGCCAGCACCTTGTGGCACATCTCGCGAATGATCTTGGCGCGCGGATCGAAGTTCTTGTAGACCCGGTGACCGAAGCCCATCAGACGGAAGTGACTCGACTTGTCTTTGGCCATGGCGAGAAATTTGGGAATGCGATCGACGGTCCCGATCTGCTCCAGCATGGCGAGAACCGCCTCATTCGCGCCGCCATGTGCCGGGCCCCAGAGCGCCGAGATGCCCGCGGAAATGGCGGCGTAAGGATTGGCTCCCGTGCTGCCGGCCAGGCGCACGGTCGAAGTGCTGGCGTTCTGCTCGTGATCGGCATGCAGGACGAAGAGAAGATCGAGCGCCTCCGCCGCAACCGGATCGACGTGATACGGCCCGCTCGGCAAGGCGTAGAGCATGTGCAGCAGATTGCTGCAGTAATCGAGGTCGTTGCGAGGGTAAATGAACGGCTGCCCGAGCGAATGCTTGTGTGCCGCGGCCGCTATCGTCGGCATTTTGGCGACGATCCGGTGTGCGAACACCTCCCGATGCCGCGGGTCGTGGATGTCCGTCGAGTCGTGATAGAAAGCCGAGAGCGAGGCGACCACCGCCGAAACCATGGCCATGGGATGGGCGTTGTGGTGGAAGCCATTGAAGAAGCGCAACAGCGACTCGTTGATCATCGTGTGATGATGGATGCTGCTCGTGAACTCCTCCAGCTGAGCGCGTCTCGGCAGCTCCCCATGCAGCACCAGGTAGCAGACCTCCATGAAGCTGCTCTTCGCGGCCAGTTGCTCCACGGGATAACCGCGGTAGAGCAGGACTCCTGCGCCGCCATCGATGTAGGTGATACGGCTTTCGCACGCTGCGGTCACTCCGAATCCCGGGTCGAAGGCGAAAACGTCGTGCTCGCTGCACAGAGAAGCGACGTCAATGACTCCTGGCCCCACGCTCCCCTTTCGCACGCGAAGCTCCGCCCTCGCGTCCGGCGCACGGGCGTCGAGCTCGAGAGTCTTTTCGGATCGAATGAGTGCGGCGATACGCGCTCCGGGTGCGACAGTGCTCATCTGATGCGTCTCCTATGGATTCGTTGCGCTGCGCTGGACCGTACTCGAGCCCCCGGGTTCTCGCCCTATCGCATCGAACTGCACGATCCGCGCGGCGGCGATCGCCTGGCTGATGAGCCACACATTGAGCGCGAGAATGCCCATGACCAGCGCCGCCATGAGCCAGACCAGCACGCGCACGTTGGAGTCGACGAGCGACGCTCGCCACCTCCCGGCATCTGTTGCGCACTGCATTGAAGCGTCCTCTCTGGATTACTCCGCAGGATGCTGCAACGGACTGCCGCAGAACAAGCCCTCAACGGTGGACGCTGCATTTCACCCGAGTGAACGGACCAATCCCTACCTAAAGAGGTAGTGCCCGCCCACCCCAACGATCGATCCGCTCTTCATTTACCTGGGGCAAACGCACCATCCATCGGACGGGCATTGTTTCCGCGGCGATGTCCTCCTTAGATTTCCCGGCCGGCATCGGAGTCTCGATGGAGCCCTCTCGCGGACGTCCTCATGCAGCTCAAAAGGGCAACAACAGCGCCGCGATCAGCCGTAGGGACCGTACCGCAAACCAGAGCATCAGAATGATTGCGCCACCTGCAACCGCGGCGATCAGGCCGGCGCGTTCCGCCAGCGGAGCGAAGGTGAATGGAGTCTGGAAGGTCGTCGACGTCTACTTCAACGGAGTCAGTCAGCTGATCCTGCATCGAACGGAATTCGCCGAGGCCATCGCCTCCGGCGGGCCTCCTGCCCTGGCCCTGATAGCCCACCTGAACAATGTCAGCGACGGCCTCATGAAGCAGCCGCGGCTCCCCGGCGACCGGGTTCATTTCCCTCGGTGAAACGCTGCATGCGTCGCCGGCGGATTGTTCGTGCAGGTATTTTGCCCTAGTCTCGCTCCCTCTCCTGGACCGGAGGCTCCCTATCTTCCGGGAGAGCTCACGGGATTGGGCCTCCAGGAAAGAGGGCGTAACCTATGCTCATGGATACGCTGACCGGCATCAAGATGTTTCTGCAGGTGGTCGAGTCCGGGAGCTTCGTTGGGGCCGCTGATCGGCTCGATGTTTCGACGGCCATGGTCAGCAAGCACGTGATGAATGTCGAGGGGCGCCTGGGCGTCCGTCTCCTCAACCGCAACAGTCGCACCCTGAGTCTCACGGAGCCGGGAAGAGTCTATTTTGAGCGCTGCAAAGCGATCCTGACTGATCTCGAGGAAACGGAGCTCGAGCTCGGCTCGCTCGGGGCCACGGCCCGGGGGACTCTGCGGATCACCTGCCCGAGTTGGTTCGCGGGCCAACGCCTCGCGGACGTTCTGGCGCGCTACCGGCAGCGCTATCCGGATGTCGTGGTCGACGTGTCGTTCGAGGACCGGCTCGTGGATCTGGTGGACGAAGGCCATGATCTCGCGTTGCGGGTCTCGCCGGATCCGCGGTTGCTGCCGCCAGGGCTCATAGCCAGGCCCGTGAAATCCATGTCCTTCTTCGTGGCCGCATCGCGCGACTATCTCAGGCGACACGGTGCCCCGAAGACGCCGGAAGATCTCGCGCAACGGGATTGCATCGCCGTGGGCGCGCAGGACAGTTGGACACTGCGCAAGCCGAACGGCAAGGTCGAGGTACCCGTGCGCGTGGTGGCGCGCTACCGATCGATGGCCGGTGTGGCTCACGCCGTTGCGGCCGGCATCGGCCTGGCGCCGCTGCCGCGGATCTTCTTCGAAGATCCTCTCTTCGAGCACCAGTTGGTACCGGTGCTCACCGACTACCCCTACGCGCAGGCCACTTTGTACCTCGTGTACGTCAGCCGCAGGAATGCGCCCCTCAAGATCCGCTCTTTCGTCGATTTCTTCTTGGAGACGGTGACGAGCGAGCAGGCAGTGGAGTCTGCTGCCGTCGCCTAACGCCGGATCAGCGGAACGACTTCGCGATCTCGACGCTTCCCCAGAGGAACGACCGCGAGCCGATTCCCGAGCGCAATTCCGCCGATTGCCAGCGCGCCAGGTATTCGATCGCCCATCCCGATGCGCTGCGCAGTTCGACTCCCGCCCAGGCCTCGCCCAGTACCGGATTCAGGTCCCCTTCTCCGTAGGTGAGGGCACTGTGCCGAAACTGTCCCTGCAGGAAAGCATTGTAGGCGCGCGCCTTGAGCCGCATGCCCGCGAAGGCGAATACCTCGGGCGGAGTGCCCTCGGGCAGCGGCGGCGGGACCGGCTGGGTCTCCTGGACATACATGTCCTGCTCCGGCGTGAAGGACCACCACGGCGACTCGATGCGGCCCCACCTGCCATTCAACGCAACACTGGCCTCCGTCACCGTGCCGAGACTGATGGCGCTGGTCCATTTGCCGTCTCCGCGCCAGGGGCCATCACCAACCTTGGCGAGCAGCGCCTGCCGCGCGAGGCTATATCGCGCGGTCGGCTCGCCGCCAGCCGAAATCTGGTGTGACCAGCCCTTGGGCTGCACGCTGCCCGTCACGTCATGCAAAACACGCTGCACGTCGTCGGCAGCGGCGAGCCCGAGGATGCCCACCGTCAGACTGGTGTCGTACGCGACGGGACTGTGGGTCGACGCGTAGCGCCGGCCAGCGCTCACGAAGAACAAGCTCGCGTACGGTCGATCGCCGCGTACCACATTGCGAGCCTCCAGGTTGCGTGGGGTAAATACGAGCAGCCCGGCCGCAAATGCATGCGCGGACCGCCCATCCAGCCCTCGCAGGCGCGCAGCCTCGCAACTTCGCCGATCCACGAATCCGAGTGCCCGATCGAGCCCACGCCCGATGAATCCCGGGCTTCGCCCGGACTGCGTAACCTCACCCCCGCCGTTGTAGTCCTGGTCGCGGGAGGCGTCGGTCAGTACGTGCTCATCCAGCACGAACCCCGCTCCAATACCTGCCGGCTCGGGGGGCTGGTCGACCTGCACCATGGAGGCGCAAGCGTTGCCCTCGGTCGCGGCACCGGCACCGACGGCGGTGGACCGCTCCTGCGCGGGCACGGTCAGGCAGCATGCCAGCAGCAGCGGAGCGCAAAGTGAAATGGCAAGTCGCATTCTCCGGATGTTTGTGGAACCGATTGCCGCAGACAACGGCAGTTCCGTTGATGCAGCGTTTCACGGCTGTTGATCGCGCACGTCTCCTGCCACGAAACGCACCATGCGACGCCAGTGCCTTGTAACTGCTCTCTCGCATCCCCAGTGTATGAACCTGCGTGACCCGCAGAGACCCGGCGCCCCTTCGGGGGGCGTGCGACATCGGAGATTTCAATGGGCGGCGACATAGTTCTGTTGAGAGTAGTCGACGACACACAAGAGGGCTGGAGATGCATGCCCTTCGAAGAGTTCCTCGAGCGCATCAATCTGGCCTCGTGGAAGGATGGCCAGGAGCTCGTAGGAATGGTGTTGCCGCAATCTCAGAAGAGCCCGCAACATTGATTGAGGCGCGTGAGCCCTGACGGCAGCCCGAAATCTAACCCCCAATCCGGCGTCACAGACCCCCAATTACGCCGGAATCCTTGCCGGCGGGATGTCATATCCCGCCGGCTTCTTTTTGCAACCGCACCTAGCTTGCGTGACCTTCCGCAATCAGCCGCATACCCGACGCGCGCGCCTCGGCGGGGACGCGAAACCATGCCGCGTAGAGCGCCGGCAGGAAGAACAATGTCAACACGGTCGCCACCGTGATCCCTCCCATGAGGGCCACCGCCATCGGGCCGAAGAACGCGTCCGGCACCAGAGGGATCAGCGCCAGCACCGCCGCGGCCGCGGTGAGCGTGATCGGCCGGAAGCGGCGGACCGTCGCTCCGATGATCGCCTGGAAACGGTCCGCTCCCTCGGCGATGTCACGATCGATCTGGTCCATCAGGATCACCGAGTTACGCATGATGATCCCGAGCATGGCGATCGTGCCGAGCATGGCTACGAAGCCGAAGGGCTTGTGGAACAGGAGCAGCGCCGCGGCGACACCGATGAGACCGAGTGGCGCCGTGAGCAGCACCATGAAAGTGCGCGAGAAGCTCTGCAGCTGGATCATGAGGAGTGTGAACACCGCGAAGAGCATCACCGGCATCTCCACATTGATGGAAGCCTGAGCCTTGACGTTGTTCTCGACCGCGCCGCCCACCTCGATGCGGTACCCCAACGGTAGCTGCACGCGTAGCGCTGCAAGCCGCGCATCGATAGCCTTCGTCACGTCGATCGCTTGCGCGCCGCCCACGGTATCGGCGCGCACCGTCACGGTCGGCTGGCGATTGCGCTCCCAGATTACGCCGTATTCCAAGTCATATACCGGGGTGGCGATCTGCGACAGCGGCACCGACTTGCCCGCGGCCGTCGGTATCATCAGGCCCGAGAGGTTAGTCAGGTTGGCCCGCTCGGAGGGCGGCACCCGCAGATCCACTCCGATCAGCTTGTCGCCTTCGCGGTAGTAGGTTGCGGTGTACCCCGAGAGAGACATGTCGAGGAATTGCGCGAGCTCCTCGCTGCTCACGCCGAGCAGGCGCGCCTTCTCCTGATCCACCTGCAGGCGCACGGTCTTGCTCGCAGGCCCGTCCCAGTCGTACTGCACGTCCGTCGTCCGCGAATCGGCCCGCACTACGTCCGCCACCTGCGCGGCAATCTCCCGCACTTTCCCGATATTGTCTCCAGACACCCTGAACTGCACAGGAAATCCCACCGGAGGTCCGTTCTCCAGACGTGTTACACGGCCTTGCACGTCGGGGAAGGCGCTCGCGAGCTCGGAGATGAGCCGCGTCCGTAGCCTCTCGCGCAGGGGAACGGACTGCGCGGTCACCACGAATTGGGCGAAATTGCGCTGCGGCAACTGCTGGTCGAGCGGCAGATAGAACCGTGGCGAGCCGGTGCCGACGTAGCTCACGTAATTCTGAATACCGGTCTGTGTTTTGAGGAATTGCTCCATGCGCTCGGTCGCCGCGAGCGTCGCAGCAAACGAGGCGCCCTCGGGCAATCTCAGATCCACCATCAGCTCAGGGCGGCTCGAGCTCGGGAAGAACTGCTGCGGGATGAGACGGAAGGCGGCGAGCGCCAGCACAAAGAGCCCGGCAGCGGCAATCAGGACCCGGGCGCGCCGGTTGACGCACCAGCGGATCATTTCCCGGAAACGGGTGTAAAACGGTGTGTCATAGACATCGTGCGCGTGTTGCCGTTTTGCACGGCCCCGACCATGATCTTCCGGCAGCAGCTTCTGGCCGAGATAGGGAATCACCACCACCGCGGCGACCCATGAGGAAAGGAGCGCGATGGCAGCCACCTGGAAGATGGAGCGGGTGTATTCACCGGTAGAGGACTTGGCGAGTGCTATGGGCAGGAACCCTGCGACGGTTACCAGCGTGCCGGTGAGCATGGGGAATGCCGTGCTGGTGTAGGTGAAGGCCGCGGCCTTCATCCGGTCGAAGCCCTGCGCCAGCTTCACCGCCATCATCTCTATGGCGATGATGGCATCGTCCACCAACAGACCCAGCGCCAGGATCAGAGTGCCGAGCGACACCTTGTGCAGGCCGATGCCGAACAACCACATGAGGAACGCCGTGGCGGCCAAGACCAGGGGAATGGAGATCACGACGACCATCCCGGTGCGCACCCCGAGCGTCAGGAGGCTCACCACCAGCACGATGCCAATGGCCTCTGCCACGGCCTCCTGGAAGTCATCGATGGAGTGCGCGACACCAACACCGCCATCCGTCACGTTGTGCAGCGTGAGTCCCGCAGGCAGCCGCTGCTGCAGTCCGGCCATGGCCGCCTGCAGCCGCTTACTCAACCGGATCACGTTGCCCCCCTGCTGCATTGTCACGCCGATGCCGAGCACGGGGCGGCCCTCGAACCGCATCTGCTGCTCGGGAGGATCCTCGTAACCGCGGTAGATATGGGCGATGTCGCCGAGCCTGAGCAGCCGGCCATCGGCCCGGAAGGTCACTTCCTGCAGGCTCTTGACACTGTGGAACTGGCCGCTCTCACGCAGCGTGATGTGGTCGCTCGCGGTCTCGTAGGTGCCCGCCGCCACGACGGCATTCTGGGCCCGCAACACCGCCTCGATATCGCCAGGTGTGAGCCCCAGCGTGGCCAGCTTGCGATTGGAGATCTCGACATGGATCACCTGGGTCTGATCGCCGAAGTAGTCCACCTTGGCCACTCCCGGCACCCGCAACAGCTCCTCCCGCAGCTTGTCGGCATAATCGTGGAGCTCGGCGAAGCTGTATCCATCACCCTCCAGCGCGTAGATGTTGGTGTATACGTCGCCGAACTCGTCATTGAAGAAGGGGCCCTTCACCCCCTGGGGAAGATCGTTCGCCATGTCGCCGACCCGTTTGCGCACCTGGTACCAGGTGGGCGGCACATCGCCGGCGGGCGCCGAGTCCTTGATGTTGAAGAAGATCATGGACTCGCCGGGCCGGGAATAGCTCTGCAGGAAGTCGACGTTGGGCGTCTCCTGAAGCTTTCGCTCGATACGGTCGGTCACCTCGCGCTCGACCTGCTGCGCGCTCGCGCCAGGCCAGAGAGTCTGGATGACCATGACCTTGAAGGTGAACGGCGGGTCTTCCGACTCGCCGAGGCGACTGAAGCCGAACGCTCCCAGGATCGCCGTCACCACCATCGCATACAGCACCAGGCTCCGATGCCGCAGCGCCCATTCCGAGAGATTGAAGCGCCCGCTCATGAGGCGCTCCCGTCGAGGGGGGCGGTTACCTGCACCCGCTCGCCCTGATAGAGCTCATTCACGCCCCTGAGCACGACCTCCTGGCCCGCGGCGAGCCCCGCGCCGATCACCACGCCGTCATCGCGGTAGCGATCCACCCGCACGGGCGCAAGACTGAGCTTGCGCGTCTGCGGGTCCACCACCCACACGGCTGTCTCCGACCCGGTGTGATAGAGCGCGGTCATTGGAAGGAGCAGTTCCTTGGGATCGACCGCATCCGCCATCTTCACGCCCGCCGTCATGCCGAGACGCACTTCCGGTCCAGGGTTCAGGATCGCAACCTTCACCAGAAAGGTGCGCGTGGCGGGATCGGCTGAAGCGGATTTCTCGCGCACCGCTCCGGGATAGACGTGATCCGTGCCCCAGAGCGACACGCTTATGCGCTTCGCATCGTTGAATTTCCCGATCCTGTTTTCCGGTACGTCGATGTACACCTCGCGCCCGTCCGACCAGGCGAGACTCAGCACTTCCTGTCCTTCGGCTACGACCTGACCGACTTCGGCGTCGACGGCTGTGATGACTCCGTCGTGATCGGCCCGCAAATCGGTGTAGCGCAGCTGATTGCTCCGCAGCTCGTACTGCCTTTGCGCCTGTTGGTACGTCGCTCGGGCGGCTGCCACCTGATCCTGCTGATGGTCATAGGCCGAGTGGCTGACGGCGCCCATCTGCACCAGCCGCGCATCGCGCGCCAGGTCGGCCTGCGCCGTTTGAAGGTTGCTTCTGGCGGCGGCGAGCGCAGCCTGGGCAGCGTCCCTCTCGAGAGCCGCGTCGGTCCCATCCAGTTGCGCCAGGAGCTCGCCGCGATGCACGGTCTCGCCGAGCACCACGCGGCGCGCCACGATCTTTCCCGGCACGCGGAACGCCAGGGCCGACTCGTAGCGCGCATGCACAGCGCCGCTGTACTCCTCGACAGCAGCGGTACCGGTGGCGTCCACACGCTCGGCGATCACCGGCTTGGCGGCCGGTGCCGGGCGGATATCGCCATTACAGGCACCCAGCAATGCGGCGGCCGTGACCAGGAAGGGGACGCGAAAGCAGCGCAACCCGGCGGGCGATGATCGGCTCTCCATGACGGCCTCAATCTTTACATCGTTAAGTTTGGGGAGTAGATTCTGATCCCATGAACTTAACGACGTCAAGATGGGCGCGAATATTTTGGCCTAAGATTGTGCCGTGCCCGCCCGAATGAAGAATTGTCCCGTCCGGCGCCTGATCCAGCTCAAGCAGGGCTACCATCACGGCGACCTGCGCAATGCGCTCGTCAGCGAAGGCGTGAAATTGCTGGAGCAGGCGGGCCATCCGGACTTCACGCTGCGCGATCTCGCGCGTCGGGTGGGTGTCAGCGCGGCGGCGCCCTATTCCCATTTCACCGACAAGAGCGCACTCCTCGCGGCCATTGCGACCGCAGGCTTCATTCGGCTGCGGGCGGCGCTCGAGGCCGCGATCCGCGACGACCGCGATCCGGCGGACCAGTTCCTGCACATGGGCTCGGCCTACGTGCGCTTCGGCATGGAGCAGCCGGCGCTCTACAAGCTGATGTTCGCCAGCGAGGAGTTGCCGGCCAAGCGCGGGGAATACCCGGAGCTGCAAGCCGCCGGTGAGGCCGCATTCGGCTCGCTCATCGGCATGCTCGAGCGCATGCAGCGGCGGGGATTTCTGCGAGCCGGCGATCCGGAAGCCGATGCGCTAGGCGTGTGGGCGCACGTGCATGGACTCACCTCACTGATCATCACCGGCCGCATCCAATGCGCCGGCGACCCGGCACCTCAGCCGGCCGACGTGGTGAGCCACAGCCTCACGATCCTGCTCGGCGGATTGCGCAGTCCGATGCGGGCGGAACGGATCGCCTGAAGCCGGCCGCAGCGCTACGGCAGCTCGCGCACCCAGATGTTTCTGAAGCTGATCGGCTCGCTGGGATCGCCGTGCGCCTGCAGTTTGATGGGCGCTCCGTCAAAGGCTTTGTAGACGGGCTTGCCGCGGTAGAGCGTCTGCCCCTTCAGCTCGAAGTGGTCGTCCACCAGCACGCCATTCCAGAACACCGTCGCATAGGCGGGACTCTTCAGGCTACCGTCGGAGCCGAAGCGCGGCGCTGTCCAGACGACGTCATAGGATTGCCACTGGCCGGGCCTGCGCGCCGCGTTCGCGAGCGGGATGCTCTGCTTGTAGAGACTGCCGGCCATGCCGTTCACGTAGGTGCCATTCCTGTAGGAATCGACCACCTGCAGCTCATAGCCGTCATCGTCCGGCCCAGTCGACGCCAGGAATACGCCGCTGTTGCCGCGCCCCTGGCCACTGCCGGTGATATCGGCGGGAATCCGCCACTCGATGTGCAGCTGGTAGTCGCGGAACTTGCGCCGGGTCTCGATGTTGCCGACGCCGGGCGCCTTGTTGACGAGCATGTCTCCGCCCCTGACGAACCAGCGCGCCGGCGTGTGGTCCTGCGCGGACACCCATTCGTTCAGGTTCTTGCCGTCAAAGAGGACGATCGCGTCGGACGGCGCGGCACCGACCGTCGCACCCGGTGTCACGACCGGCGGTACCGGCGTCCATACCTCTGTGTCCTTCGGATCCGGGCTGCCCGCCTCCTGCGCCATTGCCAACGTGGCGGCGAGCAGAAACGCAGCCGCGAAGAAGCTCGAAGTCAGGCCGGAAGTGCTCATGCGGATTACCCGTATCTTGAAGTGCTCATGTGTACCACCCACCCCTCGCCGGCCAGAATTCCAGCCGACACGCCGAGGAATGCGCCCGCGATCACATCGCTGATGAAGTGCCAGTCTCCCACGACCAACAGAGCCGCGGCCAGCAGCAGCAGACCCGCAAGCGGCCTCCTGCCGGCTCGATAGAGCCTCATGAAGACCCCGGCGAACGCGCCCGCCAGCACCATGTGGCCGGAGGGAAAGCTGCTGCGCGCCGAGCCCATCGCCAGATTGAAGGTATGGGTTGCTCCATGCATGACCGCAAAGGGGCTCTGTACGCCGAAGAACGGCTTCAATACCTGGTCGTTGATGCCATACGCGCATATCGAGGCAAGGCAGGCTATCGCCAGGGTCTCCGCGAATCGGGAGATGTGTCCGCGCATCAGACGCGCCACCACCAGGCCGAGGACCACTGTCGCTTCGAGAGCGAGAATCACGGTAGCACCGCAAGCCGCATCGAGTGAGCTGAGATGATGTCCGAATCTCCAGACACGATGTGCCACCGGCACGTCGAGCTCCACGAAGGAAAAACCGGCCGCCGCCGCGCAAGCCGCGAAGGACAGAGACCAGATCCGCACGACGGCAGAGAAACTCTTCACCTTTACCGAACCCTCGTCGATCCACGGGACCGCCCGCGCTTCGTGGCTTGCGGCGCGACAGTCGCGGCCGCCACAGCCGGTGCCTTGATGAAATCGATGAATGCCCGCAGCGGCGCTGGCACGAGACGCCGTCCCGAGTAGTAGAGAAACGGTCCCGAGAACCGCTGCCACCACGGCTCCAGAACGGGCTCCAGCGCGCCGCTCTCGAAGTGCGGCCGCAACCAGTCATCGAAACTGGAGATTATGCCGGTTCCGGCTATCGCCGCCGCGACGGCGAGGTCGGTCGCCGTGCCGAGGCTGACGAGCAGCGGCCCCGTGGGGTCGATCCGTACGACCTCGCCGTCGCGCTCGAATTCCCATGGCGGCATCGCGCGGCTGCTGAATCGGCCGCGCAGGCAGGCATGCTGCAGGAGCTCTCGCGGGTGCTGGGGCCGCCCGTGGCGGTCGAGATAGGCGGGAGCGGCCGCGAGCGCAAAGCGCTGCGTGCGCGGCCCGATCGGTACGGCGATCATGTCCTGCTGCAGCCGCTCGTCATAGCGGATGCCGGCATCGAATCCGGCGGCGAGTACATCGACGAAGCTGTCCTCCGCGACCACCTCGAGGCGAATCTCCGGATAGGCGGCCAGAAAGCGCGGCACGATGCCCGGCAATACGAGCCGAGCGGCGGCGACGGGAACGTTGAGCCTGAGGGTGCCCGCGGGTTTGTCGCGAAACCCGTTCACCACGTCCAATGCCGATTCAACTTCGATGAGCGCGGAGCTGAGCCTCTCCAGCAGACGTCTGCCGGCCTCCGTGGGCACGACGCTGCGTGTCGTCCGGTTGAGCAACCGTACGCCGAGCGCGGCTTCCAGGCGCCGTACCGCTTCGCTGAGTCCGGAAGCGCTCTTGCCGGTGCCGCGGGCGGCATCACGAAAGCCGCGCGCGCGTGCCACCGCCACGAAGGCGCTCAAGTCATCGAGATCGGACTTCACTGTTCGTATTTCCGCACAGCCCGTACGGATTGTGGCCCATTATCGCGCAGCCGGATAGCCGCTACATTTCGTCTCCGGCGAGAGGAGTCACCCATGCCCACCATCGATCAGTCCGGTACATACAGACTCGGGAATCGCATCGTGAAGCGGCTCGGCTATGGGGCCATGCAGCTTGCGGGTCCGGGAGTGTTCGGGCCGCCCAGGGATCCCGAGACCGCCCTTGCAGTGCTGCGCGAAGCGCTGGCGAGCGGCGTGAATCACATCGATACGAGTGATTTCTATGGCCCGCACGTCACCAATCAGCTGATCCGCAGAGCGCTGCATCCCTATCGCGATGATCTCGTGATCGTCACCAAGGTTGGTGCTCGCCGTGGCCCGGACGCATCGTGGCTGCCTGCCACATCCGCGCAGGAGCTGACAGAGGCGGTGCACGATAACCTGCGCAATCTGGGCCTCGATGTCCTCGAGGTGGTCAATTTCCGCAATACGGGCGCAATCCACGCGCCCGCCGAAGGCTCCATCGAGGCACCCTTGAGCGCACTGGCCGAGCTGCAGCGCCGCGGGCTCGTGCGCCACATCGGACTGAGCAATGTCACGCCGACGCAGATCGCGGAAGGACGGCGGATCTGTGACATCGTCTGCGTGCAGAACCACTACAACCTGGCACATCGTGCGGACGATGCGCTGATCGATGATCTTGCGCGCAAGGGCGTCCCCTACGTGCCTTTCTTTCCCCTCGGCGGATTCAACCCGCTGCAGTCGTCCATCCTGACCGAGGTCGCCCGAGGCATCGGCGCCACGCCGATGCAGGTTGCGCTCGCCTGGCTCCTGCGCCGGGCCGCCAACATCCTCCTGATCCCGGGCACTTCTTCGCTCGCCCATCTGCAAGAGAACCTGGCCGTGGCCGCCCTGCATCTGCCCGCGGCTGCGATCGCGGCGCTGGACGGGATCGGGGCTCGTTAGTGCGCTAGGAGCCGGCATCCCCCGTTTCGACATTCGAACCTTCCGGTGGGCCGCAGCCTGGAGCGCCACCTCGTGACGTTGCGCAGAATCCGCGCCTTTCTGGCTCCTGTGATGCTGCGCACGTAGCGATTGTTGAGCGGATTCCATGGACTGTGGAAGCCGTCCATCTCCTTGATGGCTTCCTCGCGGCTCATGCCGTCCACGATCACGCGATA
>Ga0134126_10001709_pt1 | contig 27985 bp, 21 predicted proteins | sample KB31752_FD_96881 | JGI IMG/M metagenome (GOLD analysis project Ga0134126, IMG submission 96881) | Terrestrial soil microbial communities with excess Nitrogen fertilizer from Kellogg Biological Station, Michigan, USA - KB3-175-2 | ecosystem: Environmental > Terrestrial > Soil > Unclassified ... | reverse complement strand
TGACGCCGAAGCTGACCGGCTTCGAGTTCATGATGGGTGCCGCCACATTCCGCCGGACGGCGTTCATCAGTGAATCAAATCTGGTAAGGAGGAACCCTTCTTCGTGTTCAGCCATGCGTTACGCCCATTCGAGTGCACCCTTGCGCCATGCGTAGTAATAACCAACCACCAGGATTGCTATGAAGACGAACATCTCGACGAGGGCGAATTTCGTGAACGAGAAATTGTCGCCCATGAAAATGATCGCCCAGGGCAAAAGAAAAATCGTTTCCACATCGAATATTAGAAACAACATGGCGACGATGTAGTAACGAACGGTGAAGCGCGAGTGAGCGTCGGTAGTTGGATCGATGCCGCATTCATAAGGCCGCATCTTTCCTTTGCCGTAGACTGACGGGCGCAGAAACCGTCCCAGAATAATCGGCAGGATAGGAAAACCGATCGCCACCACGAAGAAGATCATCACCGGCAGATAGGCTGTAACCGGTGCACCGATATTCTTCGCAGCTTCTGTGGTTACCTGGAGCAGCATTTTTGTAATCGAAACTCTATCGAGTCTTTCTTAAGGAGTGCTCTGACGAAGCTGCATTTGCAAAATTAGTGTTGCAGAAAAATATTAAGCGTCGTGCTGATCAATGTCAACGAGGAGCTGCGCCGGCAGTTCGGAGTTCAACTTTCAGATTGCGCATTTTGGAGTGCGCCGACCTGTCGGCGCTTTGGTCGGCTGCGACCTGTCGCAGCCTTCGTGCATTGAATTCATCGTAGCCGGAACGCGGCGACGGGTCGCCGCGGACCAAAGCGGTGACAGGTCACCGCACTCCAAAAATCTAAGAACGAATAATCTTCGTCTCGGACCCGAGTGCCCTGAGCTTGGCAGTCCAAATTCCAATTCGCGAATCTTTGCCTGTGCTTCGGCGATCTGTTTCTTCAACGCAAACTTTGCGCAGGATCAGCGGTTGCTGTAGGGATTCCAACTTTTCAATCCAGATCTAGATTGCTGGTCGGCTCCTTATCAGGTTCATCCGGGCGCGGAGCCTTCAGAAACTCTTTTCGAAGCTTGTCCATTAGCCTGACGGCCCTGGTCCGCGGGCCATCCACGCGCTTGTTGGTAGCATCATCAATTTCGGCGGCACTCGGCCAAAGCTTTGCTTTCGGCAACCTGCTCAGAAACTCGTCCGTACCTAGATAGTCCCGCATCTCCGAAACTTTGACCGGTTCTGCGAACAAATCGGTCGCCATTGCCAGGCAATAGCCATTGACTGAGTCCATCAGCTTTTCAAAGGAACGGGTATCAGGAGCAAGGTCTGAGACGACGGACGAGTAGCTTCGAAGCAATTCAAGTGTTTCCATCGCCGGGAGGAGTCTGCGCCCCCATTCCTGTGTTACGCATTCCCGCAACGGCTCAAACCGAAAAGTACCGCGGTTAAATAGTCCGTCCAGGTTAAGAACCAGAGCGCGCATTGTCAGCGGTCTTGCTTCCTCTAGCGCGACCGCTACGGCCTTCACTGTTTTGTCACTGTAAGCGCGAGACCATCCCGGGCGATCAGCCGGCCGCGGTAGGATTGTCCGGTCATCAGCAGTTCTTGTTTCGTCGTGCGACTCAGACCCGCTGGACACAAAAGACGGCTTAACTCCGGTAATACCCCAGACGAGTCTGGCGATGCCTTCGTCAGCAAAACCAGCGCGGAGATCAACCCACGTGCGGCTTGAGAGAAAGAGCGAGATTTCCGGTTTTTCAGGGGCCCCGGGTAGCACCACCGGAATCACACGCTTCTTCTCTCTGACGGCCAGCGTCAAAGCGCCTTGCATTTCCTCGTCCTCCCAGGGTCCAACTCCCGCCGAGCCAATGCATACAGCCATTGATGTGGAATTCATGATCCCCTCAATGAGACCCGGCTGCCAGTTTTCCCCCGGTACGAGTTCGTCTGCATCCAGCCACGGTCGCAACCCATGGGCTTGCAGTGACTGTTTCAGTTGGCGAACTGCTGGTTTGTCTCTGCTGTTGTGAGAAAGGAAGACGTCAAATTCCATAGTATTTCTCTCGCTAGTTTGCTTTACCACCGCTTCAGCATCTTCGAGTTCGTCCTTGCGACGCCAGTAGCCGCACTGCTCGATCAGCTTCCGCGCCGCGGTGAGATCATCTTTCGGTCCGCGAGCGTTGCCTTCAGCATCGGCGGCCCAGGGATACGGCTTCACGTCATGAAACAGGCGCGCGCGATAAAGATGTATGTCGGCCATATGCAAACGCATCAACCCCCGCTCGGCAATCTCCCACGCTTCGTCCAAGTCAGTCTGAGCGCTGTCTGGACCCGTATTATTTCCCGTTGTTCGACGTTGCCAGGCACGGCTAAGAAGGGCAAGCGGCAGATAGTTTTGCTGGCCGGCCCGGCGAAGACCGGACAGGGCTGACTCGATTTCGATTTCAGCTTCGACGTTTACATCAAGTTTTTCCAATATTGCCACGTACAGGGCGGTGCGGCCCAGAGTGAGATGATCGAGCGACGAGCCGAGAATATCGCCCATCTCTGAAGTCCATTTGAGCGTCTGTGTGGTGCGTTTCTTGACGGATATGCAGGATTCTGCGGCGGACACCTTTTCGGTATTTTGAGTCTCGAGTTTAAGAGTGGTTTGCCACGCGACCCGCCCAGGCTCGGCAAGTAGCAGATCACAATATCGGAAACCACCGAGCGAGTAGAGCAGTGGGAAGGCAGTCTGACGCGTGGTCTGCATGTTTTCAGCCGCATGGAAAACCCTCACCGCCTCGTGCCAGCGGCCTGCCTGATGCAAGGCATCGGCTAGTGTTTCGCGTTTGCTTATAGGCTGAGTCGCGTCAATGGTCCGGTCAGCATAGTTCACTGACTGCTCAGCCCCGGCCACCGCGCTCGCGATCTCGCCCAATGTCAGTTCGATTTCGCTTATGTTACCGGCACTCATGGCTGCATTCATCCAGTCCTCCTGCTGGATCCGCATTTCGAGTGCAGCGCGCAGCGGCATGAGGGCCTCAGCCAAGCGCCCCAGGGACCTTAAATCAAATCCAGCGCTTTCGAGTACGAAGGCCTTTGCTGCTTCAGAAAGATTAGGCGTAACACCAGACAAGGGTTGTTCAAAGAAATTTGCGAGTACTGACAGATCAAAATTGAAAGCGCCCAGCTTGAACCGAAGGTATTGCTGATGCCCTAGCTGCATGCGCTGAATATAGACTTCGTCGAAGGCCTGTTGATGCATACCGGCCCGACAGCCAAACCAGATTGCTTCCGCGAGCGGCTGGAGGTCTTCGATAGTGGGCTCGGACACGTCCGACGTAGTCGTGCACAGGTATTCGTAAAGTCTTCGATTCGCGGCTTGCCAGGCTCCCGGTTGTTCCACCTGCAGTTTTCGAGCGAAGTATTCTCGCAGCAGTGGATGAGCATCAACGCTAAGAACTTCGCCGGAACTAGTATTTCGATTAACGCTCACCAGCTTCGCCTGCTCGAGTCGGCTGAGCGACTTATTCCGCTCTGATTCACTGAGCCCGATCAACGATTCAGTAAGACCAGTGATCACTTCTCCTTTCCATAGTGCATTTAGACGGTCCAAGGTGGCGGGACGATCGAAAAGACTCATCAGGTGCAACAGGGCGACTGCTTGTTCCCCTTCGTCTCCTTCACTTTCCAACCATTGCGCATAAGCCTCATACATACTGAAGCTGCCCCCGCCCATTTTCTCCGCATCGACTTCCTCCAGCTTCACCAGATCGCGCTTGCGGATGTCGCCCCCGTGGACATCGCGCAGATAGCTGCCGAACAGGTTTAACGTAAGTGCGTGGCCTTTTACGTCTTCTACCAGTTTGGCCAATTCAGCGTTTGTCCCATTCAATCCGAGTCTGCGAAGCAACCTCAGACCAGCTTCTATGGACAGGCCATTGAGATTGATTTCCGGCGCGATTGTTGACCCAAAGTTGTGCAGGACAGGGATGGGATAGCGAGTGGTGACGATGCAGAGGCCCAGGTTGTGAACTGCCAAACCGTTTAGCAGGGTGGCGACCCCTTCATCCCTGAGTTCTCCAGGCGCGGACGATGTTGATGCGTTCTGCAGAGGATCAAGCCCATCCAGGACGAGCAAAGCGCGACGCTCGCCGACGAGCTTGGCCAGCCAGCGACCCTTTTCGAACGCACCGGCGGCGCTGCCTGCCATCGCGTCATCCCCGAAGAACTTGAGAGCCTCGGCTAGAAACGAGTCGGATGAAACCGGACTCTGCGCGAGAGTGCCCTCACTATAGAAAGACCACGCGAAGACGGCGTCGCACCCCGGCCAATTCTCACGAGCCAGATCGCCCATCCATTTTGCGACTAGCGATGACTTGCCCTCCCCACCTAGACCCACCAAGCTGAGGATGTGTGGACGATTTCTTTCCCCGCGGACGGCCTGCTCCCAGGAATCTCTGAGACGCCGCAATTCCTCTTCGCGACCGATGAATTCGGCTGGCGCATTATTGTAGATGCGGGAGACATCGACCGGCGGTGAAGAAACCCTTGGAGGTCTATTTGTCTGGATTTTTAAGCGTTCGAATATTAGCTGGGCAACTGTCTGCGGCGTGTGGTCGCGGAGATCAATATAACCGAGGCTGCTCGGGAGTCCTAGATCCGACAGAATGCCCGACCCGCCGTAACCAAATGCCAGGACGCGATCCGCGTTATCGCTAGCAAGCAAGGCGCGAACTTGCTCCCACCCTGCTCGACTCCGATCCTGCGCACTGTATTCGGACGCGAGGAAAACCACGATAAGCTCTGACTGCTCCCGGTAAAGCGCGGAAAGATATGCATCCAGGTTGGGGCGAGCCAACTCAGCTTTGAGGTATTTATCGTACAGTATTCTTTCTCTGCCTAAGTGTGCAGCCAGCTGCTCTACAATGCTTTCTACGAAGCCACGAAGCACGCCCGGAAAAGATAGCGCGACAGCGAAACGCTTGGCAGGTGGGCCGAAGAACGCCGGGTTCAATTCATAGATTTGACCCGCGAGCGTCCGCACGCGAATTACATGATGCTGAGCAACATCGATTTCGGTAGTCTGCCCTCGCTCCAGAATTAATTGCTCAGCCCAGGGGTCATTCCCAAAAGACGTATCCAATTCTATCGTTTCCAAATCCGGTACTGGAATTCCGAATTCCGCATCCGGCAAGTCTCCAATGACGAAGCGGTTGTTTCGCAGCACAACTCCCAATTCCCGCGTGGGAAACGAAGAAAAATCAAGGATCAAATCCGTTGGAGAAGTTTTCTGCCCGCTCGATTTCTGAGCTCGACGCCTCGTTAATCCGGAGGCAACCCGATGCAGTTTGAGGATCAGAGGATTCGAAGATGCCTGGGGCGGCAAGCGGAGCCACATGTCACTTATCCAATTTACGAGGGGCCGCCGCGTTCCGCTGGAAATGCTACGCAGTCCGCGCATCACTTCGTCTTCCATGAGGGAGGTCTTGCCAGTTAGCGCCAAATAAACAATGCGTTCCTCCCACTGAAGGACATCCGGAGCAGACTTGTGACAGTCTTCTATGATTGCTCTCGCGTCTTCCAAAAGTTGCGGGTCGTTTGCAAGGCGTGGCCGAAGAACCTGGAGAGCTTCCGGGAGAAGAGTAATTGCATCAGCGCCCCGGCTCTCGACAAAGTTACTGAACCACAACGCTGATTCAGCGGAAACAGAAATTCGTCTGCCGAGAATCTGAGAACCCAAACCCAGGCGCAGCGATCGGAGTAACTCCGGCTCAATCGACCTTGCCAGCGAAGCAACAGTGGCCAAAGCCGCAACCTCAGGGATCCTTCTCTCGCACACAGACAATTCCGAGCGCGCCGCCTCGATGAGGTCGGGATCCATGACATCAATGTATGTGGCTACGTCCTGCATAAGCGTGCGGCAGTCTGAGGAGAAGTGTCGCGATCCCACACCAGTGAGCAGTCCACGAACGTGTTGATTCCTGGCGGCCAAAAACCGGGTGAACAAGCAATCAGGGCGAGGATGCGTGAACGGCTGCAGCGGGCCTGGTCGAAGATGGGCCACCAGGGTTCCCAATCCATCGTTCGCGCACCGAGCGGATCCGATCCGTTACCAAAGTCTGTGACTATCAGCACGGGTGTCTCCATCCGAAACTGGCCCGGCCTCGAAGTGCGCCAGATGATCCGGGCTGCGCTGGACTCGTATTCAAACCACGAATGCTGCACCAGGGCGCCGCCTAACATTCGTCGCAGGCGAGCAAGCAACTCAACTTGATCGCGCCCGAACGGCTGCATAGATTCCGAGCGGTCGAGCAAGACGTGCACTCCCTTCACCAACTTGGTTCTTGCCTTGAGTGGCAATTGTGTAAAGAACTCTCCCTGGATCACGTAGCGTTCCAACTTCCGATAATCAATCTCCTGCGAAGGCACCCGAATGCCCAGAACAGCAGTGAAGATGCCTTGAAACCATCGGTCGAGGAACAAGGGTTGAAAGGCCGGACGTTCTTCGCTGCGGGCCAGCGAGGCAGGTTCAATCTCGACTGCGTTGCGTATTTTTGTTGTGTGCCCTTCGAAGACAGTTTCGAAAGCCATGGGCTCCTGTCCCACCGAATCCAGGAGTTTTAGTTTTTTGGTTTCCAGATTTGGGTTGACGCCAGTAGTGGGTGTTTCTGGCAGAGCCTGGGGATTGGGCGAAATCGAAGGCTGGGTTTTCTCTTGTTCGGCGGCGGACTCTTTCCAAAGAAACCCCAGGCATTCAGCCAGCCATTGCGCCTCGGTACCTTCGCGAACCCCGAGTACGCTGCAGACTTGAAGCGCCTCGGCGAGACCAATCGCACTTCGATGATGCCTATCTTTCAACATGAAGTTGGCGTTCCTTAAGGTCGACTGAAGGTTGCGATCATTTCAGCAGCACACTCTGCTGAACTACCTTCCATTCGTCATGGTCAGGTCCAACGCCGCGAACCAGACAGAACCGGACCGCATCGAGAAACTCTGCGATGCTCGGGCCGCGGCGCTGCCTGCGCTTGGCGTCTTCGCGTAACTCAAGACACTTCGCGGCAATTTGCTCAACCATCTTTGCCCCATCCTTACGGGCTTCGACCAGTTGCTTCATGTGCAAGAGAGCAATGTTGACCAGCCGTGCGTTTTTCTCTGCCGGCGTATCGGGCTCTGCAATTGTGTGTACTACGCAACGGCGCAGAAATGCAGCCGGCAGATCTCGTTCCTCATTGGTGGTGATTACCGTCAACAGCGCTCCGTGCTGATTTGGAGACGTTTTAGGACCGCTAGGACTGACGACCAGCCGGCTCACAAGAAGGTCTGCTTCTTCCACACTAAAACGATTTGTTCCGAGGACTTCGAGCAGGTCATTCGGTACGTTGGGATCTGCCTTGTCAATCTCATCTATCAAAACTACCGCGCGCTGAGGATCGCGCAACCGGTTCAATTCTGAAAACGGTTCAACCGCCCGCGGTTGTCCTTCGTCGATGGCGCGACTAACTAACTCCAGTGCCTTCGGCCGATTGAAGGCCCACCAAAGAGGACCGGGTGTAACATACTGGCTGGCTGACATGTCTGCGGTTGAGTCAACGCGTCGCGCGTCGCGCAACCTTTCAAGGGCGTCGAATCGCCAGAGCAGATCTTTCGCCTCAGTTCGTCCGGTAACAGTCTGCTCGTAATATCTCCAATTGAGATTCCGAGCTACAAATGGCGCAAAAGAGGACTTGCCGCATCCGGGTTCACCTCGAAGCAGCAGCGGTCGCTGCGTTACTATCGCGACTTCCGCAACGAACCTGAGTCTTTCATCCTCGAGATATAGCGCACCAGAACGGTCGTCCGGGCGGTATTGAGAAATATCACCGGGTGAAAGACTCGTCCAGGGTAGGAAGGATCTGTATTTGGCAGGTGTTTTCATGTGAGTGCCTCTTGACTGGGGAAATATTGATCGAGCAAGGCAATCCATTTGGAGGAAAGCTGAGCCAGTTCATTCCGCTTTTGTGGCGTTAGTTCTGGCGTCAGGGCCCGCCCGCCAGCAGCGATACACTCGGCCATCTGTTGACCTTGTTCTCCCGCCATGGCGATGAAAATGATTCGTGAAAAACGCACGCGCAGCTTCTTCAGCAGAAGCGTGTCGGCAAATTGTATGGGCAGCACGCCCAGAGCAAACTGATCCGCCTGCTGCAACACTTCCCTGACTGCGTCTTCCAGTGACAATTCATTTCCGTTTTCGTCATAAACCGGCTCAGGCACCAGTTTTTTTCGAATCGCTTGCTCCACCTTCTCCAATAATGTTGCTTCGTCAAAGTCTCCGTTTGGTTGCGCAACGGAAATCACGGAAATGTATCTGGCCGGCGGCAGTTCCGTCTTCAATCTTTGCGCGTAACGATCGGCCACGCTCTGTCGTGATGTGTTCAAAGCGAGCAGCCCTTGCTCCTCGGGTTTTCTGAGCGCGAGGAGAAGCCGCTCGGCGCTTTCATTATCAACCCATTTAGACATGATATGAGGTTCAAGTCTCGTTACCTTCTCATGCGTGAGTGCGGAGATAAGCTCTGAAAGGGCATCCAAACTAGCTCCCGCCTGTTTATAGTGCATGAGGTTCGCAATGGCCCATCGTAACCGAACACAAACCACCTCGCGGTTGGCGGGTGTAATCAGCTCGGGTCCCACTTCCAGCTCAATCCTTTGTGCCGCGCGACCGAGGACATCATGTCCGAGGCCACCCAAGAGGTCTGCAACCTTTTGTACCCAGGTTGCGCCGGTGGGCGCACTCTGCCTGCCTCGTTCCAAATTAGGATTGTCAGCAATTGTTTTTGCGAAGTCTTCGACCGACTCGCCACCTGTGAAATTGACTACCGATCTTTGAATCTCATTGAACTCAAAGGGTTCATAGGTCTTTAGGAAAGTAGCGTCGAGGTCAGCCCCGGGCAGAATGATAGGGAGCAATGGAAAGGTCGGATCGATGGATTTTCGAAAGCACATGATTAGCGCCTCCGCCCTTACCCAATCCGACGTGGTCGCCTGGTCGTTGAGAAGAACAATTCCCGCTTTTGCGGTGGCGAGGCTCTGAAGAATCTCTCCCCTCCAAAGATCGCCCTGGTTAATTGAGTGCGCGTCCAAAAAGACTTGCCAACCCTTGGCCTGCAAGGCCTTCTGCAATGCCTCCTTTACTCGGACAGAGTCATCGGTTGCAGGAAGCTTGCTCGTTGAATGGCTGATGAAGATTGTTGGTTCGTCAGTCACGGTGAAGCCAGGCAAAACATGAAAAACGTTCTCCGAATTACTGAGAGCGTCTTGCAAATCATTCGATCTTAAAGTGTGCGCATAGCTGGAAAATGGGTGCGCAGTCAATACTTGACGGTGAGTAACGCGTTAGTCCAACGACTGATTAACTCCTGGCTTGGCCAACTAGCCCGTTCAGGTCACTGGCTCTGGGAAGCCATTGAGGTTCATGCGCGGAGAGTTTATCACCGATTTCGAACAAATGACCCGGGAACCGCGAAAAACTTGTAAAGCAAAGCTAGTGCAAGTCGCCGCCCGGCGCGCCGGCGAGCAGGGCGATGGCGTGTTTGAGAACGGGTGCGATTACGGCAAAGCTTTCGCTGACGGCTTTGGGTGAGCCCGGGAGATTTATGATCAAAGTGTTGGCGCGGATGCCGCAGACTCCGCGCGAGATCATGGCCATGGGAGTTTGTTTGAGGGTTTCCATGCGCATGGCTTCGGCAAGGCCGGGGGCTTCGCGTTCGATCACTCGTCGCGTGGCCTCAGGCGTGTTGTCGCGCGGCGCGAAGCCGGTGCCGCCGGTGGTGACGACCAGGTTCACGTCGCTCCGTTCCGAACAATCGAGTAGAGCGGCAGCGAGGGGTTCAAGATCGTCGGAGAGGATTTGCGTGGCAACGATCTCGGCGCCTAGATCGAGCAAGAGTTGAACGAGCACTTCGCCAGAGGTGTCTTTGCGTTCACCGCGTGAACACGCGTCGCTGACGGTGATGACGGTTGCCCTGATTACGAGTTCGCGGATTTCAATTGGCATTGGTTATTGTCCGTCGCTAGTGGGCCCAAACCTGGAATCTATTCAGCAAGAGCCCTCCCTGACGATCGGACTAATGCCCCGGAGACGCCGCCTGCGCCTGCCTCCTGCTCCGGCGTGCTATCTGCCTACTGCTTTCTGCCTACTGCCTACTCCCGCTAGCGTGGTCTCGCAACCAGCAGCGATCCATAACGACGAGTAAACCCGCTTCCTGAGCACGTTGCGCCGCAGCCTTGTCAATCACACCGTCCTGCAGCCAGACCGCTTTCACGCCCAGCGCGATGGCTTCGTCAACCGCTCGGCCTGCTTCACTAGAACGACGAAAGATGTCGACCAGATCGATCTTGTCAGGAACATCGGCGAGCGACGAATAAGCCTTCTCCCCAAACACTTCTGTCTCGTTTGGGTTTACGGCTATGACTTTGTAACCACAGCGTCGCATGTACGAAGCGACGCCATAAGAAGGCCGATGCGGATCGGAAGAGAGTCCCACGACCGCGATGGTTTTACAGTCGGCTAAGATTCTTTTGATTGTTTCTCGGCTGTTGACTTCCAGGGTATTTCCCATGTGCGCTCTTCACCTCACCGCTGCACCTACAGCATGCAGCTCCTGCAGCGACCGAACCTTGATTGCACCATCAGTTGCGCGCGCACCGATCGCCTCGACGATCGCCTGCGCGCCGGTCATCGTCGTGACGCAGGGGACGTTATACTGCAAAGCCGCGCGCCGAATTGCCTGCTCGTCAAAATGTGAGGCGCGACCCAACGGCGTATTAATCACCAGCGCGATCTCGCCGCGCTTGATCAAGTCGACGATATTTGGCCTTCCCTCGTTAACCTTGAAAACGCTCTCTACTTTCAAGCCTACCTCTCGCAAACGTTCAGCCGTTCCCAGCGTCGCCACAATCTCAAAACCGAGCCGTGCCAGCCTGCGTGCCAAAACCACGGCCTGACCCTTGTCCCCTTCGTTCACGCTAATAAACGCTCGTCCGGTTTGCGGCAGCGATAGGCCTGCTGCCGTCATCGCCTTACCATATGCCTCACCAAATGTTTCGCCGACTCCCATCACTTCACCGGTTGAGTGCATCTCCGGACTCAAGATCGGATCAACTCCCGGAAACTTCGCAAACGGAAACACCGGCGACTTAATGAAGAAGCGACTCACGGTCAGATTCTCCGGCAACGCAAAATCAGCGAGCGCCTGTCCGGCCATCACCAGCGCCGCGATGCGAGCTATGGGAACTCCCGTCGCCTTCGAGACAAACGGAACCGTCCTCGAGGCGCGCGGATTTACCTCCAGCACGTAAACGCGGTGGTCCTTAATCGCGAACTGTATATTCATCAAACCGCGCACTGACAGCGCCGTCGCCAGCAGACGCGTGTAGTGACGCATGGTCTCGATATGTTCCGGATCGATGCGAATTGGAGGTAACACGCATGAGGAGTCGCCCGAATGTATCCCGGCTTCTTCGATGTGTTCCTGAATCGCCGCAATTACGCAGGTGCTTTCGTCGGCCAACGCGTCTACATCAAACTCCGCCGCGCGCTCAAGAAACTTATCGATCAAGACCGGACGATCGGGCGTGAAGCCAACTGCATTGCGCACATACTCATCGAGACTCTCTTCGTCATACACAATGGCCATCGCCCGGCCGCCCAGCACATAACTAGGCCTCACCAGCACCGGATAACCAATCTCCTCCGCAACTTTCTTCGCCTCGTCACCGGTCGCCGCCATTCCATTTTCCGGCTGCGGTATGCCGAGCTCTCGTAGTAAAGCGCCAAAACGTTTTCGGTCTTCAGCGAGATCGATTGCATCAGCCGACGTGCCGATGATGGGAACACCCGCCCGGTGCAGGCGCATCGCCAGGTTCAGTGGTGTCTGCCCGCCAAACTGGACGATCACGCCCTCGGGCTTCTCGACGTCGACGATGTTCATCACGTCTTCGAACGTCAGTGGCTCGAAGTAAAGTCGATCAGACGTATCGTAGTCGGTTGAAACTGTTTCCGGATTGCAGTTGACCATGATTGTTTCGAAGCCGGCGTCGCGCAACGCAAACGCAGCGTGGCAACAACAATAGTCAAACTCAATTCCCTGGCCAATACGGTTTGGGCCTGAGCCCAGAATCATGATCTTGCGTCGATCAGTCGGCGCTGCTTCGCTTTCAGTTTCGTAAGTCGAATAGAGGTACGGCGTGAACGATTCAAACTCCGCGCCGCAGGTATCAACTCGTTTGTAGACGGGAACGACGTTTAGTTTCTTCCGGTACTCACGGACTTCGTCTTCGGATTTGTCAGTCAGATAAGCGAGCCGGCGATCCGAGAGCGCAACTTCTTTGAAGGATCGCAAAACCTCGGCCGAAATATCTTCGAGTTTGAGACCTTCGATCCCTTTCTGGATTTCCATGACGTCCTGAAGCTGCTCGAGAAACCATGGATCGACGCGCGAGAGACGGTAGATCTCGGAGATAGGCCAGTCATGTTGCAGCGCATAAGTAATGTAGGAAAAGCGTTGCGAATTCGGGCGCGCCAGTTTGCGTTGCACTTCATCATCAGAAACGTCCTCGAGCCGCAAAGGCTTTACCGCTTCCAGCGAGCGCAGGCCTTTGAAGAGCGCCTCTTTGAACGTGCGGCCAATCGCCATCACTTCGCCAACAGACTTCATCTGTGTGCCGAGCACGTCTTCAGCCTCTTTGAACTTTTCGAAGTCCCATTTGGGAATTTTGGCGACGACGTAATCGATCGTCGGTTCAAACGATGCCGGCGTTTTCTGAGTGATGTCGTTGGGAATCTCGTCAAGCGTATACCCAACCGCAAGCTTCGCGGCGATCTTTGCGATGGGGAAACCCGTGGCTTTGGACGCAAGCGCGGAGGAGCGCGACACGCGCGGATTCATTTCGATGATGCGTATCTCGCCATTTTCAGGATTGACGGCAAACTGAATATTCGAGCCGCCGGTTTCAACGCCAACTTTTCGGATAATCACGATGGCCATGTCGCGCATGCGTTGATACTCGCGATCAGTTAGTGTTTGTGCGGGCGCCACCGTGATCGAATCGCCGGTGTGTACACCCATCGGATCGAAGTTTTCAATCGAACAGATGATCACCACGTTATCGGCGAGGTCGCGCATCACCTCCAGTTCGAATTCTTTCCAGCCCAGAATCGATTCCTCGACCAACACCTCGTGCATCGGCGAAGCCGCTAGTCCGGCGCGCACGATCTCCTCAAACTCTTCCGGGTTGTAAGCGGTGCCGCCTCCAGTGCCGCCGAGTGTGAATGAGGGACGAATGATCGCGGGATAACCCGTGTGCGCAACAATCTCCTGCGCTTCCGCCCACGACTTGGCAAACCCGCCGCTCGGCATTAGCATGCCGGCTTCATCCATTGCCTTCTTGAACAGCAGACGGTCCTCGGCTACGCGAATCGCCTCGCGCTTGGCGCCAATCATTTCTACGCCACACTCTTCCAGGACGCCCGAGTCGTCGAGTGCAATCGCCAGGTTGAGCGCCGTTTGACCGCCGACTGTTGGCAGCAGCGCGTCGGGGCGTTCCTTGCGAATGATGGCGCTGACGGCTTCAACGGTGAGCGGCTCAATATAAGTAACGTCCGCCGTTTCCGGGTCAGTCATGATCGTCGCCGGATTGGAATTTACCAGTACGACCTTGTAACCCTCCTGTCGCAACGCTTTGCATGCTTGCGTGCCGGAATAGTCAAACTCGCACGCCTGTCCAATAACAATTGGGCCGGATCCGATGATTAAAATTTTGTGGATATCAGTGCGTTTGGGCATTCAAGACAACATCTGCTGACAATTGACGAAGTGGAGTCGAAGCATTATACATAGCCATCTCAAACGGTAAAACCGCCGCGGTCGTTTCATCTGCTAAATGAAAACAACCGACCGATTTTGGAAGTTGGAAAAGTTGCTAACGGCGACACTGGCAACGATTGTATTCATCACACTCTGCCCGTCACCTTCGATCGCGCAAAAGTCCCAGAAGGCTATCGACTTCTACAACAGCGGACTGCGAAAGCAGGAAAGTGGCGACCTGGACGGCGCACTGGCAGATTATGACAAAGCTCTGACGCTGGAGCCTCGGTTCGCGGACGCTTACAACAACCGCGCCAACATCAAACTCCAGAAAGGCGATGTGGATGGCGCGATTGCCGACTACAGCAAGGCGATCGAACTCAAGCCACGCAGCGTCGAAACCTATTTCAATCGCGGCGTAGTTCGTTTGCAGAAAGGCGACAACGACGGCGCAATAGCAGACTTCACGAGCTCAATTGAACTGGTGCCTGAGTTTGCCATGGCATACAACAACCGCGGGAACGCGAAGAAGGCTAAAGGTGATACTGAAGGAGCAATTGGCGACTACACCAAAGCAATCGAGTTCAATCCCAAGCTGAACATTGCCTATTACAATCGGGGTGCGGCTTATCAGGCAAAACAGGACAATGTCGCCGCGATCAAAGATTACACAACTGCTCTGGAGGCCGCTCCAAAGTTCGTCGATGCCTACATCAATCGCGCCCAGGCGCGAAATTCGCAGCAGGACTTTGAGGGAGCAATCAGCGACTACGGTAAAGCGATTGAGTTGAAACCAGACGCTGGGGTCTACTATGCGTTGGGGACAGTGCGGCAAGCCAGGAAGGATTTAGATGGCGCATTGGCTGACTATTCAAAGGCCATCGGCCTTGATCCAAATATGGCCGCCGCTTATTCGAGTCGGGCAGTGATTGAAACTTTGCAGGGAAAGAAGGCCGAGGCGCTTCAGGACTTTGAAACAGCCTTCAAGATTGATCCGGGCTTACGAGAAAGCTTTAAAAACTTCATCGACAAACGTCTGAAAGCATCGCCACCCTAGGGGTGAACGCGGACCAGGCGTTAAGGCTGCGAAGCTGACGAATCAAAGCGACGCTGCTCAAGATGCTTGCGATAATCTTCTCCCTCAATCTTCACTTTTTTGCACATCTCGTAGAGACGACTGCGCAGCGGCGTGCCAATTCGTTCCTCGAGTGTCGTCATTTCCTGGATGCGATCAGCAGCAAAAGTCCGGCGGCGTTTTGCGTCTCCCGCGTCGGGATTCTCCTCGGCAGCGGCACGGGGTTCATCCAAATAATTGGTGGTAAAGATCGTAAGCTTCTTGTTGTTATAACGGGTGTTAATGATCTGATACAGCGTGTCGCGCACCCAATTGGTGGGGACCGTCGCGCCCAACTCATCGAGCACAAGAACCTCGGCTTGGTAGACGGGAGCAAGCACACGCATTTCCGAAGTTTGAGAGACCGGGTTGTAGGAATCCTGTATGGCCTTGAGTAGCGAGCCTGACTCGTAGAATAAGCAAGTGACACCCTTTTTCTCAATCAGGTCCCGCAGCACAGCGATAGCTAGATGAGTTTTGCCAACCCCGACACTGCCCATGAATAGCAGCCCGGTTTCGACAGCCGGGTATTCATCCACCAGCCGGCTGGCAAAGCTGTGTGCAAAGTATTGGGAATCATTCTTCGGATAGTAATTATGGAAATTGCATTCACGAAAGCGCGGGGGGATACGCGCAGCATCGAGGGCCCTGACTCCGCTATTGGATCGCCGGCAGTCGCAGACGGCGGCGCCTTTGCCTGAATCAAGTCGCGTGCCGGTACCAAAGCAGAATTGGCAAACAACATCCTGTGGTCTGGTCGCCTGATCGGCTTTTATTTGCCGATCTGTGCCTTCGTGCAGACTATTCGCAAAAGGGATTACGTTGTTGCCTGTGTTATCTGATGACATGACGAACCAGTGTTACTCGGAACAAATTGATTGCTATGAACGAATCGGTCCCGATTATAGCACCGCAGGAAGCGCCCACCACGATTCGCAGTAATCCGGAGCGTTAATTCAGTTCAGCCGAGGATCTGCTAGTGAAATTGGAGCTATCCTATATTCAGTATCTAGAACTTAAACTCATCCACGCCGATGTTCGCGCCCAGGAACCTTGATATTCGTCTAAAACGTTGTTAAGGGCATTTTCAAATTCGGCGATGGTGGACTATTGTTAGCTGGCGGAGGAATTATCGAACCCGACATGCGTCTATTGGATTCATTACTAACTAAACTTGGACTCAATAAGGTAAAGGCGGAGCGCCATCCCATTCGCGTCTTTCTGTTGGATGACGACAGAAGACGGCACCGGTGGTTTTCGGCGCGATTTAAAGGCGATTTTGTCGACGTGGCCGATAACGTTGAGCAGGCCAGAGAGCTCCTGGCGGCGAATTCATACGATGCCATCTTCCTCGATCACGATCTTCATCCGGAGCACTACAATAGCGAGAGCCGCGACGACACGCGCACCGGCTACGCCATTGCACTCTGGTTGGCAGCCAATCCCGAACTTCAGTCGGCCTCAACCATTCTCGTCCATACCCGAAACGCTGATGGGGCCATGCGTATGGTAGAAGAGTTACGCAGTGCGGGCCGTTCCGCGGAATACGTTCCCTTCCCGATGCTCGAAGAGCGAATAAAGCGTTATTGGCGACACTAGAAAGGGAAAGAGGGTAAAAGTGAAATGGGGAACATGTCTGCTGTTCCCCGTTCCTTTTTACCCTCTTCCCCTATCGCTTTTATGGTGGCCAGGGACGGATTTGAACCGCCGACGCCGGCCTTTTCAGGGCCGCGCTCTACCAACTGAGCTACCTGGCCGTTGGGTAGGAAAGACCGCGTAGTATAGGGAGTTGGGGAAGGAACGTCAACTTACGCTTGAATTCCTAGTTTGTCAGATTAGTCACAGAATTTCGTTGACGGATTCACGGGGAAGTGTATAATCCCAACCGTTGAGGATGGGGTTGGCGCCCAAACGTCAGTCCGGTTGAAAGACGACATCCGATTCAAAATTGAAAGTGCCCGCCAGTGCCAGCTCGGCCGCCGATCGCGCCCCCCGCAGTCGCTACCTTCGAGCTGGCACAGCCTTTTTCGGGCCTCGCTTTTTTCCCCACAATCGGCTTCAGAAACCCGCAATTCACCCATCTATGCGCGCTCGCTTCATTAACTCGGAACGGCGCCGGTTTGCGTCTTGAACTATTGATTCCTCGTCAAGGGTAAGTAACTCCCGATCTCTCATGACTACCTGTCCATCAATCACTACGCTCTGAACGTCAGAGGTTTGTGCCGAGTACACCAGAGCTGAGGTAGCATCGCTTGAACTCGGAGTGGAATGAAGACCATCGAGTTTTACCACCGTCACGTCCGCGCGTTTGCCGATTTCCAGCGTGCCAATTTCCTTTGCCAGTCCGAGAGCCTTAGCGCCTTCAATCGTCGCGATGCGGAGGGCCTGTCTCGCAGGAATAACCTCAGGTCCGTGCATAGCCTTTTGCAAAAGTGCCATGGTGCGCATCTCCGTAAACATGTCGAGCCGGTTGTTACAGGCCGCGCCATCTGCACCCAGCGAAACTGAGATTCCCTGGTCGAGCATGCGGGCAATCTCGGCAATGCCGGAGCCAAGTTTGAGATTGGACGAGGGGCAGTGAGCAACGTTAGTTCCGGTGTTGGCGAGCGTCTGAAACTCGGCAGCATCGAGATGTACGCAATGCGCTAACACAACGTGACGACCGCTCAAGCCCAGGGAATCGAGATAACTGACGTTGCGCAGACCGGTTTCGCTTTCAACCAACTCACACTCGTTTCTGTTTTCGGAAGCGTGAGTGTGCACCACTACATCGTGTTCTCTTGCAAGTTTGCCCACCCGCGCAAGTAGTTCGCTGGTACAACTCAAGGCAAAGCGTGGCGCAAAGCAATAGCGTATTCGTCCCTCAGCTTTGCCATGCCAGGCAGCAAGCAACGCTAACGATTCATCGATGGAAGCAGCTGTGTTTTCATGGAGCGCCGCAGGAACGTCGTCGCCTTTATCCATCATGCACTTCCCTACCGTCGCCCGAAAACTACTCTCCTCAACCACTCTAAAAACTTCTTCAGTATGGTTCACCGTTTCCATCGTTAGGGCGCAGGTCGTTCCGCCTTTGATGAGTTCAGCTACACCTAACCGAGCGGACGCCTTGATCGAGGCAGCATCATGCGCGGCTTCCATCGGCCAGACGCGTTTCTTGAGCCAGTCGAGCAACGGCAAGTCGTCTGCAGCTCCGCGAAATATTGTTTGGCAAAGATGAATGTGAGTTTGAACAAACCCAGGAAGGACCGCGCAACCCGCGGCATCAACAACAACGTCGGCCGTTTGGCCTGATTCGCCCACGCTCGCGATGCGGCCGTCACGGATTAGCAAGTCTCCAGCCACGATGGCATTGCTTTCATCCATCGTCAGGAGGGTTCCATCTTTAATGAGAATTGATTTCATAATAGGACAGGAGGTCCTGTCTGTTTTATTCAATGGACAGACTCGTACGTCTATCCTACCGCGGCGGATTATCGTTTTAGACTGACGACCTGTAAAGCAAATAAGCGCTCAACCGCGCGAGACCACGCGGCTGAACGCTTGTTTATGTTTCAAGTGGGTTTATTTCTTGTCTGCCGTAGCAGCCTTGGCGCTCGGAGCAGGAGCCTCGACCTTTTCTTCACGCACCGCCATTCCCAGTTTTACTTTCACTTCCCTTTCGATGCGCTTGAGAATCTCCGGCTTCTCCTTCAGGGTCGCCTTGGAGTTCTCGCGTCCCTGTCCCAGGCGATCGCCCTTATAGGAAAACCAGGCACCACTCTTGTCGACGACGTTCTGCGCGACAGCCAAGTCAAGTACATCGCCTTCGCGCGAGATGCCCTCGCCATACATGATGTCAAACTCGCACTCACGGAAAGGCGGCGCTACTTTGTTTTTCGCGACCTTAACCTTCGTGCGATTACCTACGACACGGTCGCCGTCCTTGATCGCTCCGATGCGTCTGATGTCGAGCCGCATGGAAGAGTAAAACTTTAAGGCGCGGCCGCCGGTCGTGGTTTCGGGACTACCAAACATCACGCCGATTTTCTCGCGAATCTGGTTGATGAAGATGAAACAGGTATTTGACTGCGAAACTATCGCCGTAAGCTTACGCAGTGCCTGCGACATCAAACGTGCCTGAAGGCCAGGCAAGGAGTCGCCCATTTCGCCGTCGAGCTCTGCCCGGGGGACCAGAGCGGCGACAGAATCAACCACAATCACGTCCACGCCGTTTGAACGTACCAACGCCTCTGCAATTTCCAGTGCCTGTTCACCTGAATCCGGCTGAGAAATCAGCAGTTGATCGATGTCTACGCCAAGTTTGCCGGCGTAATCCGCGTCCATGGCGTGCTCGGCATCGATGTAGGCAGCAACTCCACCGGCCTTCTGCGCTTCCGCCACGATATGCAGAGCAAGTGTTGTTTTGCCCGAACTCTCAGGTCCGTAGATCTCGATAATGCGTCCGCGGGGCACGCCGCCGATGCCAACGGCAGCGTCGAGGCTTAAGGATGTGGTAGAAATTGCCGGAACATCAGAAACCTCGCGCTCTCCCAGGCGCATGATTGATCCTTTGCCAAATCTTTTTTCAATGCCTGATAGAGCCGCTTCGATTGCCTTGCCGCGGTCTACGCTAATTCGGTCATCAGTTGCCATAACATACATCGCTTTCTTCCGCTCCTTTTCTCACGAGTCCGCGGCCAGAGGTTTTCTCCTTACCGCCTGTTTGCCCGGAGCATACCACATTAAACGCGAGAATGGAACAGTGTTTCATGCTTGCAACAAGAATTATTTCGCGGAGGGTTAGGTCGGTCTGAACGCCGTGGCAGCCCTCTCTGCGCCTGGCTGTAGCAAATCATCAAGCTTGTTTGTTGTCTGTCCGCAAAAGCTCTTGAATCGTGAGACCCGTTCGTTTCTCGACTTGCTCACAAAGCGATGGCACTCCGGCCGCTGTCTCATCCTTTGAGATGCGTTCCACGCGCCACATCGGGAAAAACAGATCTCCAAAACCGATGAACGGTTCGTTGTGCACCAGGGCGCTAACCCAATCATCGAATGCGTTCAGGTCGAGGCCGCGCAAGAATACTCCAGCCTGATTAAGCTCGTCGAGCACGCCCCAACATTTTTCGCGCGGCGTATGCAGCACGATTACAACCGCTGTCCCGCGCCCAATTCCCCGGCCGGAATCAATAGTCTCCTTCATGCAGTTTTCGCTCCCGCAGGAATCAAAGCTCGCACGAATTGTCCAATTTCCTCGACCAGTTTTTCCGAGCCGGACAGCTTTTCAATCTGCGCGACAATAGCCGAACCAACCACTGCCGCATCCGCATACGTGCAAGTCTGCGCCACTTGCTCAGCGCTGGAAATGCCAAAACCTACCGCCACAGGCAAACTGGAAAACTTGCGCACACGCGCGACGAGCAATTCTGCCTCACGGCTCAAATTCTCGCGAGTCCCGGTGACGCCAGCACGTGATACGGCATATACAAAGCCACTTGCATGGGCGGTTATCATGCGCAAGCGTTCGTCAGTCGACGTTGGCGCCACCAGAAAAATCATATCGAGATCGTTTACCTTCAACCTATCGGCAAACTCTTTCGACTCCTCAGGAGTTAAGTCTGTTACCAGGATGCCGTCGATACCTGCGTCTCGAGCAGAACGCGCGAGTCTGTCAAGACCGTATTGCAGAAGTGGATTGAAGTAACTGAAAAGGATGAGCGGGGTCTCGAACTTGGAGCGGACTTTTGCAACGGTCGCAAAAATCTCTTCCAACCCGAAGCTGTGTTGAAGCGCACGCTCTGTGGCCCGTTGAATCACCGGCCCATCTGCCATTGGATCGCTGAAGGGAACGCCGAGTTCGATGAGGGTCGCGCCGGAGTTAGCCAATTCCAATAGCAGCGCGGCGGTTATATCGAGATCAGGATCACCGGCCGTGATGAAGGGAATGAAGCCAGGCTTCCCCTCCCTTTTTAGCTTACTGAATGCGGCTTCGATTCTATTCAACTTAAACTCCAGAGTCTTGTTCGGTCAGAATAACTTGGCCGCGGATTTGCGCGAATTAACGCAGATCTGAAAAGACTTTTTGTTCATGCCTTAAAGTTCTGACCCTTATTCTCCAGCGTTTTGATTTGATCCGCGTTCATCCGCGAAAACCCGCGGCCAAATCTCTTGCCCGCTAGCGCCATTTCTTAAGCTGTGGCCAAATTTGCGCCAGCGACCCAAACCTCGCTCCCTTACAAATGAAAACCGGAATATTCCGCTCCAGCGCATAAGGACTATCTGATGAGCCGACGTACTCAACCTGCTCAAACTTCTCCTCCAGAACCTCTTTCCGATCATCCAGAACGATTAGACAATTGCCTGAATAGCCGCGCGGCCCCCACAGAAAATAGGTCTGATGGCCGCTTAGCGCCGGCGGTAATCCGTAGCGCCTCCCAAAAAAATCAATCGCCCCCGCCTGCCCGTAGTCCTGCGCAAAGATCCCGCAGTCTGGTCGCTCCTCAGGCTTGATCCGCGACCAGGCCTGTGCCGTCATTGCCGTCATCTCTTCCCAACCAAATTGATCAGCGTAGTGCTGTGGCAGCGCCGCGCTCATGTGACTATGTTCGGTGCGGGGTACCTTGAAGGGCAACGTCTCCATGTAGGCAATAAAACGATCGATCGGGAGCACTGGCACAACGATGGGAGCAAACCATGCTCCGCCGGCCAGCAACAATACCAGTATCACCGGTTTCAACCAGCCTTGACGGACTCTATCAATTCCGTTTTCCAGAGTGATCGCACCGGCAGCAAACAGCATCGGGTAGATGGGCGCGAGGTAGTAATTCTTTCCTTTGAGTACCACAAACGCTGTGAAGGTAATTAAGTAACACCAACCAAGGAACCGGTAGTTCTTCAGTCGCGACGACAGCAGCAGGGCAAACAATCCGGCGATCCAGATTGGGGCTGTTAGTGGATGGAGCAAGAGAATCTGTTGCGCGAAATATTCAAGCGGCGAAAGCTGAACATCTTTGCCAGTGGTTTTGATGTTGTGCATCAATTCCAGAAACGGCCAGTGATGCTGCACGTTCCAAATCAGATTCGGCAGAAAAATTACGAACGCTGCCAGCCCGCCGATCCAAAACCATTTACTCAACAGAGCTCCGCGTTGTTTGCTTATGAGCAGACCAACAACTAATCCAAAGCCAAAAATGGCTATCGAATACTTCTCCTGCAAACCAAGTCCGGCAACCACGCCAAAACAAACCCAATAACGCGCGTCGCGTTTGATTGCCAGCATCGCGAAATAAACGCAGCCCATCCAGAGCAAAGGCTCCAGGCAGTTCGTTGTCAAAAGGCTTCCGCCGGAGAGATAAACCGGAGCGATGAGTACCGCTACGGCGCTAAGCACCAGCGCAAAGCGGCGGCCACCAAGCTCACGCGCGATCAGCGCGGTCAGCACGACTACCGCAGACGTCGCCAGGGCAGGCAGAAACCGTATGCTGCGAAGCGAGTCTCCCAGGACAACACGACTAACTCTAACGAGGAAAGGCAGGAGTGGCGGCTGGTCGACATAACCCCAGGCCAGATGATCGCCGCAAGCGAGGTAGTCAAACTCATCGCGGAAATAACCGTAGCGATTATTGAAGACGCAATGCAGCACCAGCTTCGCCAGGGCTATGCCGACAACTATCAGCATGCCTCCGGTGAAAAAAGAGGGCACGCCAGGATTTGCACCAACCGCTGACGCTTGGTTCGTCTTCATGAAGTTCCGGAGTCAGACTTCAGACTCTCCTGCACCGTATTCACATCCTTATCGCCGCGTCCTGAGAGATTCACAATTAGGATTTTGTCGCTGCTCAACTCTGCCGCAACCTTAATCGCATGAGCAACGGCGTGGGCTGACTCAAGCGCCGGGATAATTCCTTCGAGCTTTGAAAGAAGGTGAAACGCAGCCAGTGCTTCGCTGTCTGACACCGAGGTATATTCAACGCGACCCGAGTCGTGCAGTGAGGCGTGTTCGGGGCCGATTGAAGCGTAGTCCAGTCCTGCGGAAATCGAATGCGTCGTCGCAATCTGCCCGTTCTCATCCTGCAAGACGTAGCTCATCGTGCCCTGCAACACACCGGGACGACCGCCACCCGTTTGATTGAACCGCGCAGCGTGTTGACCCAGCTCATCGCCGCGACCGCCAGCTTCAACGCCAATCATTCGAACAGACACGTGAGCCAGAAACGGGTGAAACATTCCAATCGAATTTGAGCCGCCACCCACACACGCAACCAGGACGTCGGGTAAGCGCGACTCCTTTTCGAAAACCTGCTCGCGCGTTTCGCGACCGATTACGGTTTGAAAATCGCGCACCATCATCGGATAAGGATGCGGGCCGAGCGCACTGCCGAGCAAGTAATAAGTATCTGAAACATTAGTAACCCAATCGCGCAGGGCTTCGTTGATAGCGTCCTTAAGGGTTCGTGAGCCGGCGTTCACTTCGCGAACTTCAGCACCGAGCAAGTTCATGCGGAAAACATTCAGGGCCTGGCGTCGCATGTCTTCCGCGCCCATATAAACAACGCAGTCCAACCCAAAGAGCGCGCAAACGGTCGCGGTTGCCACGCCGTGTTGGCCGGCTCCCGTTTCCGCAATGACGCGCCGCTTGCCCATACGTCGAGCCAGCAAAACCTGACCGAGCGTGTTGTTAATCTTGTGAGCGCCGGTATGCAGCAAATCTTCGCGCTTCAGATAAATCCTGGCGCCACCCGCGTGCTCGGTGAGACGCGCGGCGTGGAACAGAGGTGTGGGCCGACCGGCGTAATCGCGCAAGAGCGTTGCGAGTTCGGATTGAAACCAGGGATCGTCGCGGACGCTTGAGTAGGCAGAGGTCAACTCTTCCAACGGGGCCATCAAAGTCTCGGGAACGAAACGACCACCGTAGGCGCCCCAGTGGCCAGTCTCATCAGGTTGTGTTTTTAGATCAGTCATTTCTAAATAGGGTGCGGTTCTATATGGAGTGCGGTGACCTGTCACCGCTTTGGTTCCCGCGGCGGCTTGACGCCGCGCCTTTCAAGTAAGCTCCTGTTTACGATGGTCGCGACAGGTCGCGACCTACCAAAGCGGTGACAGGTCACCACACTCCAAAAGTTCACGCTGTCGCCGCACGGACTGCTGCAACGAATGCGCGCACACGGGTTTGGTCTTTATGACCGGGTGCACTTTCCAGCCGGCTGCAGGCATCAACCGCGAAAGGGTTCACCTCACGGATCGCGTCAGCCACGTTATCCGCAGACAAACCGCCGGCCAGAAATAGTTTGGGAACGAGTTCACGCGTTTCCCGCGCCACCGCCCAGTTGCCGACCTTACCGGTGCCGCCGAATGCCTCTTTATCAACTGCGTCGAGCATGATCGCCTGAACCTCGTAATCTAAAACTGTTTGCGGGACAAATTTGTCGCTCGCTGAAAACACCTTGATCAAATGATAGCCCTGCAGCGCTTTACAGTATTCCGGTGTCTCGTTCCCGTGCAACTGCAGTGCTGAGACACCTGCGGCCGCGGCAATCCTCTTTATCGCCTCGAGACTCTCGTTTACAAAAACGCCGACATTCAGCAGGTTCGGATAATCTGCCTGCAAACGATCGACGATGGGCCGTGCAGTTTCCGGCGTAACATAACGCGGACTGCGTTGATAAAAGTTGAATCCCAACGCATCGGCACCGGCGTCGGCCGCAGCTAGAGCGTCATCCAGATTCGTAATTCCGCAGACCTTTACTAGCACCATCTGCTTAGATCTCTCCCTTGAACGTCCGCAGTTGCCGTTCCGGATCCGCAGCACGCATCAGAGTTTCGCCAATCAAAAATCCGCTGTAGCCTACCGCTCTCAACTTCGGAATTTCTTCAGGAGTAAGCCCGCTTTCACTAGCCAGAACTGCTCCAGCGGGAGCAAAACGGGCGAGCTGCAGAGACGTTTCTGTAGAAACCTCAAACGTTCTCAGGTCGCGATTATTTACTCCGATTAGCTGCGCACCAACCGCAACTGCTCTCTCCATTTCTTCCTTCGTGTGAACTTCGACGAGTGCATCCATACCCAACTCCTCTTGTGTCAGTCTTAACAGTCGCGCGAGCGTATCATCATCTAGAGCGGCCACGATTAACAATAATGCGTCGGCTCCGGCCGCGGCTGATTCATACACCTGCCACTCGTCGAAAACAAAATCCTTACGCAGAAGCGGAACTGAAACTTGCGCGCGCACCGCAAGTAGATCATCAAGCGCACCGGCAAAATAGTTCTCTTCAGTTAACACGGAAATTGCGGCAGCGCCGGCCGACTCATAACTGCGCGCCAGCGTCACCGCGTCAGCATTCTGACGGATCGTGCCTTTTGACGGCGAGCGGCGCTTGAATTCGGCAATGATGTTGATTGCGTTGCCGGTCAGGGCATTTCGAAGCGCATGAGCTTTGGCGTTGGCGCGAACAGATAGCGCCGTCGCCCATAGTTCTTCCACCGGTAAAGCGCGCTTACTCGTTTCCAGCCGCGAGCGTTTACTCGCGATAATCTCAGAAAGAATGTCCATCAAATAATCGGATACAAACCAGTACGGAATTCCCGATAAACCGGTCAAGCGATTTGCTGGGACCGCGGGCGTCCCGCCCGCAAACGAGCGCGCAGCGCGAGCAGAACTCGTTATTCATTCAATCCGCTAATGAATCGTTGGCGGGCGGGACGCCCGCGGTCCCAGCAAATCTCTTGACCTTTAGTTCGTTGCCTTGATCAGCTGTTCCAGTTTCATTCCCGCCGCGCCGCTGTCTATGCTTTCTTCGGCGAGTCTGGCGGCATCGATCAACGTCTCTGCCTTGCCACCGACGAACAGCGCGGCTGCTGCGTTAATTACGATCAGCGCGCGCGCCTCGTCGCGTCGTTCCAACGACAACACGTCCCGAATAATTCGCGCGTTTGCTTCCGCATCTCCACCGCGCAAGTGATCAAGTGAACTCTCGGACAACCCAAAATCCTGCGGTGCGATTTCAAAACTCTTTACTGTTCCATCGTGTGCCTCGGCAACCTGCGTTTTGCCGGCCAGGGTTATCTCATCGAGGCCGTCTTCACCGTGCACGACCCAGGCGCGCTCGGTTCCCAGCGCTGCCGCGACATTCGCTAACAATGCCACCAAATCCCGACGCCACACGCCGATGATTTGTCTTGGCGCTCCAGCTGGATTGCTTAACGGTCCGAGCAGGTTGAAGGTCGTGTGAACGCCCAACTCGCGTCGAATACCAGCGACGCGCGCCGTCGCGCCATGATAGAGCGGCGCAAACATGAAACAGATTCCAGTGTCATTCAGGCAGGCTTCACTAACCTTCACCAGCGCCGACACGTTGACACCGAGCGCCGTCAGCACATCCGCGCTTCCTGACTTGCTACTGGCGGCGCGATTGCCGTGTTTCGCAACCGCCAAACCCGCTCCAGCGATAACAAAAGCTGCCGCGGTTGAGACATTGAAAGTCTTGGCGCGGCTCGAGCCGGTGCCTGCTGTGTCAATGAACGCAGTGTGGCTGGAACTAACATTGACGGCGCGCTCGCGTAACGCGTCTGCCATTCCAGCAAGCTCCTCGACAGTTTCACCCTTGGCAGACAGCGCGACCAGCGCCGCCGCAATCTGCGCGTCTGTTGCATCATCCTGGAGCATCGCCCCAACAAGTTCTGTCGCTTCACCGCGAGTGAGATTCTCGCGGCGAACAAGTCGTGCCAGATGTTCGCGCAGAATTGTGTTGACCATGGGAATGGAGCTTCAGATCTTGGAGTGCGGTGACCTGTCACCGCTTTGGTCCAGGGCGGCTTGACGCCCTGCTCATCGGTTTGTCCAACGCGGCAGTGGTCGCGACAGGTCGCGACCGAACAAAGCGGTGACAGGTCACCGCACTCCAAAAAGTTATCGCTTCTTTTCGGTTTCGCGCAGCAATCGCACCAGCTCGTCCCGCTTATTTTTCGCGGCCCAGGCTGAAGCAGTCAGACCTTGCTCGTCCTTCAAAGCAGGGTCGGCGCCCTTTTCAATCAGTATTCGCGCTGCTGCTTCCTGACCGTAAACACCTGCCCACATCAGCGGCGTTCCCCCGGCTTTGTTCTTTGCGTTTGGGTCCGCGCCGGCCGCCAACAGCATTTGCAGCAGGTTCACATTGCCGCGTTGCGCAGCACCATGCAACGGCGTATCGCCATCAGCATCACTGAGGTTTGGATTAGCGCCTCGCTCAAGCAGACTCTTTACTTTGCCTTCGTTCCCACTCCATACGTACCACGTTAACGCAGTCATCCCACTAAAGCCCTGGACATTCACTTCGAGATTAGGCTGGGCCAGCAGTAACTCCGCGACTGCGTCATTCTTTTTTTCAAGCGCGCGCAATAGTGCTGTGTAGCCGCCCATGTCTTTGGCGTTAACGTTAGCTCCGCCTCGCAGGAGTACCTTGACGACGTCCGCCTCGTCATGCGTAGCCGCCCAGATGAGCGCAGTGCCACCGCTTTCTTCATCTTTTACATTCGGATCGATGCCGGCTGCGAGAAAGCCATCGACCGCGCCTACGTCGTTCGCCGCTACCGCCCGCTGAAAAGACTTCGCATCGAACTGATATCCGCGCAACAACAAAAACCGCTTGGCCGCATCAGGTGTTGGCGACTCAGGCCGCGGGCTAGCGCAACTCGGAGCCGTAAACAACGCTAACGTGAGTAAAACGCCGCCAACGATCGTGTTGAATGACATCTTCATTTCTTACAGGGCACGACGATGGCACGGTTGATACGCACCGGTTTGTTTGGCTTCTCGCCCTCCGCCGGCGCCTTATTGATCTCGTCGGCAACCTCGATGCCTTTAGTCACTCTGCCAAACGCCGCAAACTTTCCATCAAGATGATGTCCATCACCAACCAGTATAAAAAAGTGCGTGGTGGCGCTGTTTGCTTCCTGGCTTTTCGCCATCGAGACGATCCCGCGAACATGTTTGACCAGCCCCGGCTCGTCAGGAAGTTTACGCGACATCCTCCTGGCCAGATCGTAATTCCACTTTTCACTGGTGGCGAGATTGCCCCCTTGAATGACGAAGTCTTTGACGGTGCGGCTAAAGGTTGTG
>Ga0134126_10001708_pt1 | contig 27998 bp, 26 predicted proteins | sample KB31752_FD_96881 | JGI IMG/M metagenome (GOLD analysis project Ga0134126, IMG submission 96881) | Terrestrial soil microbial communities with excess Nitrogen fertilizer from Kellogg Biological Station, Michigan, USA - KB3-175-2 | ecosystem: Environmental > Terrestrial > Soil > Unclassified ... | reverse complement strand
GTTTGCGGCCGGCTCGCTGATCGGCGCGGTCGCTCCGTCGATCGGCGTGCTGATCGGCGGGCGGGTGCTGCAGGGTCTCGGGCCGGCGATCGTCGCGCCCACGTCGCTGGCGATCATCAGCGCCACGTTCACCGAGTCGCGGGAGCGGGCCCGCGCGATCGGCGTGTGGTCGGCGGGCTCCGGCCTCGCGCTCGCACTCGGCCCCGTGGTGGGCGGGCTGCTCGTAGACGCGTTCGGCTGGCGTGCCGTGTTCTTCGTCAACGTGCCGCTGGCGCTGGCCGTAATGGCGCTCAGCGCCCGCTACGTGCAGCGGATCCCGCGCAGCCCCGCGCTCCATCCCTTCGACTGGACCGGCGCGCTTCTGACCACCGCCGCGGTGGCGCTGCTGACGCTGGGCATCATCGAAGCGCCGAGCCGTGGCTGGCTGTCGGGCATCAGCGTGACCGCCCTCGCCGCCGGCTTGCTCAGCCTCGCGGCGTTCGTCGCCTGGGAGCGCGGGCGGCCGGGGGCGCTCGTCGACGTGTCGCTGTTCCGCCGCGCTCCGTTCACGGTGGCCAACGTGGCGGGTCTGGCGGTGTTCTTCGCCTTCGTCGGGGCGATCGTCTACCTGAGCGCCTACTTCCAGCAGGTCCAGCACCGCTCCGCGCTCGTCACCGGCCTGTGCGTGCTGCCGATCGGGCTCGGATTCTTCTGCGGCGCGCCGGCATCGGGATGGCTGACCGCGCGGCTCGGGGCGCGACCGCCCATGATCGGCGGGCTCGTGCTGTGCGGCGCGGCGACGCTCGGCCTGCTGCGCCTCACCCCCCACTCGTCGATCGGCGCGGCGTGGTGGGACCTGCTGCTGGTCGGTCTCGGGGCCGGCTTGTGCCTGACACCGATGACGACGACCGCGGTGGCCGCGGTCGACCACGAGCGTGCCGGGATGGCCTCAGCGGTTCACAACTCGATGCGCCAGTTCGGTCAGGCGCTCGGCGTGGCCGTGCTCGGCGCGCTCGTCTACGCCGACATCCCGGGCGGGCAGGTCGCCGGCGTGCGCCTCGGCCGCGAGCAGGGTGGCGCCTTCGTGTCCGGGCTGCACCTCGCGCTGCTCGTGGCCGGCACCTGCCTGCTCCTGGTGGCGGCACTTGCGGCGCTGCTCATCCCGCGCGGCTTCCTCAGCCCCGGTGGCCGCTCCTTCGCCCTGCTCGTCGAGCCGGACTCGAGCATCCGAGCACGGCGCTGATCCGCTCCGCGGCCGCCGCCGACGCCTAGAGCGGTCGATCCGGTTGAAGCTTCCAGGTGGCGTCGGCTCGCCATAGCCAGACCGGGGGGCGGGGCGGGTCGCCGTGCGCGTCGAAGCCGCCCAGGCGTCTCAGCGACGACAGCATGCTCGAGCGCTCGGTTGCCCCGCTGCTGACCGCTTCAGCCACGAGCTTCGCGGCTGCCCGGGCGCGCTCAACACCCGCCAGCAGGTCAGGTGTGTCGAAGCCTTCGACCGGCTCGAAGGGCAACGCAAGACTCACCTCGCGGTCACCCAGCCTCGCACCCTGTGGCCCATCGAAGGCCACGAGCGGCAATGGTGCCGACGCCCTCGCCTCGTCGATCTCCGGTTCACCCTCCAGGCCGGCCAGGATCACAAGGTCCGCCTCCTCCGGTTTCTCCGCACGCGGCAGGCCTGCCAGTCGTAACTGTTGGTCGAGCTCCGCTCCGTAGAAGTGTTCACCGGCCACCACCAGCGCACGCCGATCCGAGCTGTGCACATGTGCCGCGATGCGCGCCGCCACTTCGCTGTCGCGGGCCACGAGGCGAAGCACGGTGCCCCGATGCTGGGCGGGATCGTCGCAGCCGGGCTCGTCGTCTCGGGTTACGCCAACCCAGGTGGCAACCGGCGCTAGCAACGCGAGTCCCGTGGGCGCGGTCGCCTCGACGACCTCGGCGACGTCCGCCGAACGGTAGGGGCCCAACAGCGCGAGCGCCGCAGAGTCGGTGGCGGCCCGTTCCGCCGCCTCCATCGGACTCCGTGCGCCATGAGCGATGTGGCGAATACCCGCGGCTGCGAGAACCTCCTCAACCGCTCCCGCGAGCGGATCGGGAAGGATCGAATGCACGGTCATGGGCCGAGGATCGCAGACGCCCCGCTACATGGATCGACGATCGGAGGGTGGGCCGCAGCAGGCGTGCTGGGCGCGCTACGCGCCCTCCACATACGCGATCGTCTGCGGTCCTTCCGGCAACACACACACGCGCCCGCTCTCCCCGGCCGTGTCGAGCGCATGCAGAACGGTTCGCGAGATGTCATTGGTCTGAGCCAGATGCACTTCGCGCAGCTCGTCGTCGGTGAGGTAGCTCGTGTGCATCACCACGTCGGCGCGAGTCTGGATGCCGGCCTGAATCTGAACCTGCCACTGGTCGGGAATCACAGAGGGAGCCGAGTTGATCGCGGCGAGCAGGGCCCGCGGCGACGGCTGCGTGGCGAGGAACTTGCGGTAGCCGCCGTGTTCGGGAAATCCGTCGCGACACTCCGCGGCGCAGACGATCAGCCCGCCCGGCTTCACGATCTTCGCCGCGGCCGACATGCCCTTGACCGACTGGTAGAGGTTCTGGTCGAGCGGGAAGCCCGAATTGCTCGTCACCACGACGTCGAACAGCGCGTCGACACGTTGCATGGCGTATCCCTTCGCAGCCTCACACGCCATCGCGTGCATCTCGAGCATCTCCCCCGCGAACGCCTCAATCACACGCTGCTCGCGGTTGAGGATCACATCGAAGCTGAAGTCCGGCGGACACACCGATGCGACGGCGCGAATGTCATCGTGCACCGGATTCCCGTGCGTCCGTCCCCAGGTCGCATTCGGATGGCCGATGCGCGCGGCATCGTGGAGGACGAGGACGGTCTCGAGGCCGGCCAGGCCCGGGGCCACAAGCTTTGGACCTCCGCTGAAGCCGGCGAAGAAGTGGGGCTCCACGAACCCCGTCGTGATGCGAAAGTCGGCTTCGACCCAGAGCCGGTTGAGCCAGAGGGGCACGCCAGTCCCGTGTTCGCCCAGGAACACGAGCGACTCGCGGTCGCGCGCGTCGTGGTTGACCACACGGACCCGATCGAAGAGCTCACCGCCGAGCATCGAGCGCAGCTCCGCTTCGGTGTTCCCGCGATGGGTCCCGGTCGCCACGAGAAGCACCACGTCGGTCAGCTCCACCAGCGGCTCGAGTCGCGCGAGAACGGCGGGAATCATGAGCTGTCGTGGCTGCGGCCGCGTCCCGTCGCACATCGAGATCGCGACCGTGTTCCCGGGCTTGACGAGCTCCTCGAGCCGCCGCGTGCCAATCGGATCGTCCAGGGCGCGGCGGAGCTCCGCACTCTCGTCGCCGGCGCCGGGATGCAGCCGCGGCTCGACCACGCTCGTCCGCTCGTCCGGGAGCTCGACCTCGAGACTCCCGTCTCCGTAGGCAAGCCGGACCTTCAAATCCGCACGGGGATCTTCGTGAGCTCCATCAGGCGACCAATCGAGTCGACCACCGCCAGGCCCTTGAGCGACTCGACGAGCTCCCCGCGTGATTCGCTCGGCAGCAGCGGTTCCGTGATCGCGTGGAACTTCGCGATCAGTCGCTGCTCGCGGGCGTCGAGATCGCGTTCCGGAGTTCCGACATCGAACTCTGCCGTCAGCTCACGGCCGTCGCTGGTGCGCAGCCGCATCCGCGACCAGGTCAGCGGTCGCCCGGGTACGGGATCGACCTCGACCCTGTCGCGTAGTGAGATGAGCTGCGGGGCCTGGAAGGCCTCGTCCACATAGGTCGCGGGACTGGCCGTATCCGCTCCGAGAAAGCCAAGGGCCGCGGTCGCGCGGAGGCTGAACTTTCCCTCCGTCCCGGTGCTGGGCGCGGCGATGTTGCAGACACCGAGCGCTGTCTCGGGAACCTCGAGCGTGATCGCCTCGATGTCCGCGGGCGCGACGCCCTCCCGGCTCAGCCGCTGGGCGTTCTCGATGGACGCGTGGGTCAGATGACAGGCGGCGTGGTACTTGAACACCGTCGTCATCACGGCCGGCTCGCCGCCGAGCCGCGCCTCCGCCTCCTCGGAAGTGACGAGCTCGCCGTGGTAGGCGGCGGCGAAGCCCTGCTCCGTCTCGATCACGTCGGGGGCGGCGGTGAAGCCCGCCTGCGCCAGGCGGGCCGAGCGCACACCTGCGGCGGCGGCGATCCCGAGGTGCAGCGGCTTCGCCATCGTGCCGAACTGCGCCTTGAGGCCCGCCGCGTGCGCCGCCGCGAGTCCGAGAGCACGCCGCCACTCATCCTCGCCGAGATCCAATATCTGGCACGCCGCCGCCGCCGCGCCGAAGGCGCCGAGCGTGGACGAGGCGTGGAACCCGGCGGTGTAGTGGCTCGGCCCCACGAGCGCGCCAAGCCTGCACTCGGCCTCGACTCCCGCGATCAGGCCACGCAGCACCTGCTCACCGCCGGCGCCGTCCTCCTCCGCGAGCGCCAGCACCGTCGGGAGCACCGCGCCGGTGGCGTGTCCGGGCATGGCCATGTTGCTGTCGTCGTAGTCGAGCGCGTGGCCGGTGGCGCCGTTGATCAGCGCAGCATCCACGGGTGACGTTCGCTCGGACCGCCCGAGCACCGATGCGGCGCCGCTGGAGCCCGGCGGGGCGACCACATCGGCGAGGATGCGACTCACCGGCTCCGCGGCGCCCGCGATCGCCACTCCGAACCAGTCGAGAGCGCAGTGACCGGCGGCTCTCATCACCGCCGGGTCGGCCTCGTCGGCCACCTTTCGGCTCGCCAGCAGCCACTCGGTCGGGGCGATGGACATCAGGACGAGGTGCCGGCCGTGGCCGCGGCCTCTTCCTCGGCCGAGATGGGGACGAGGAAGCGACCGTTCCGAATCCGCTCCTCCCCGTCGACGTACAGCGTGGGCTCGAGAATCACCCCGTCCATGTGGATCGAGCTCTCGATCGACCCTCCGACGTCGACGTTCGTCCCGAGGCCGAAATGCATGGCGCCAAGGATGTTCTTGTCCTCGCGCTGAACGCCGCGCACGCGCGCCTTGCGATTGATGCCCACCGACGCCTCGGCGGGGCACATGTACGCGTTCTCGTCGCCGTAGTCGTTGAGATAGCGGCGCAGCTCGTGCGCCTCGGCGCCACCCTCGATGCCGATGACCCGGCCGCTCTCCACGACCAGCTCGATCGGCGTCTCGAGCCGTCCGAAGTGGTGCATCGTCAGCTCGATCACCAGTCGCCCGTTGCCGCTGCCCTCGATCGGTGCCACGTTGAACTCACCCGTGGGGAACAGGTAGTAGTACAGCGCCCCGTCGCGCCCCTCGTCACGAGCGAAGTCGATGATCCCATAGGGGTCGAAGCTCTCGCCCGGAAGCGGCGGCACGAAGATCCGCTCCTCGACGCTGTAGGTGAAGTCGGTGCCGTACGCGGAGGTCACCCGGCACTCCTTCGCCTCCGTGCCGAACACGTTCTTCGCCACGTAGTGCTTGATGCGCGCCATCTCGGTCACGTCCTCCGTGACCGCGCCGGACTGGAACATCTCGAGCGTCATACCGCCGTCCATGCAGATCGCCGGGATTCCCGCGGCCATCGCCGCCGCGTTCGCGCGCGCGTGGAGCATCCCGGTCGACGCCAGGAGGATGTTCACGTCCGACCTCATCATCGCCTCGCACACGAGGGGTGGCGGGTCGTAGTAGTCGGCGGGCCGGCGGTCGAACAGCGCGAGCGTGGGTTCCGCGCCGAGCTCCGTGAGCACGCCCATCACCGCCTGCCAGACCCGGGGGTCGTGCGACGTGTCGCTGATCACGAGCGGCTTCGATCCGCGGCGGATGTTCGCCACCAGCGGCGCCCGGAGGTATTCGAGGGTGCCAGAAAACATCGCGCCGTCTTGAGTCATCTAGTTTCGACTCCGTTCGTGGTCGTTTTTGCTGGTTGCTTTGCACCGGGCCAGGACGCGCCGGCCTGCTGCACCGCCGAGGCGCCGGCATCGACGGGGAGGATCACCCCGGTGATCCAGCGGGCCGCGTCGCTCGCGAGGAAGACGGCGGCGGACGCCACGTCCCAGGCGGTGCCCTCCGTCTTGAGAACCGACTGCAGGCGCCGGTGCTCGCGCATCTCGGCATCGACTCCAGCCGCCTCCATCATCGGGGTGAAGACCTTCCCCGGGGCCACGCAGTTCACGCGAATCCCGTCCCGGCCGTGTTGCGCCGCCATCGCGCGCGTCATCTGGACGATCGCGCCCTTCGACGTGGGATAGAGCAGGTGGGGGTAGCCGCCGAGCAGCCCTGACAGCGACGCCGTGTTCACGATCGCGCCGCCGCCCGCCTCGCGGATCCGCGGCACCGAGTGCTTCGCCATCAGCATCATCGACGTGAGGTTGAGCCGCAGCCCGCGGTCCCATTCCTCGAGCTCCACGAACTCGGCGGTGCCCTGCGGCCCGTTCACCCCGACGTTGTTGACGAGCACGTGGATGTAGCCGAAGGACTCGGCGGCGGCGTTCACGGCGTCCGCGCATGAGGCCGGATCCGTCACGTCCACCTGGATCGCCTGCGCACGACCGCCGATCTGCTCGATCATCGCGACGGTTTCCCGCGCGGAGTCGAGGTCATAGTCGAGGGCCGCCACCGCGGCGCCCTCGCGCGCCATCAGGATCGCGGCGGCGCGGCCGTTGCCGATGCCGGGGCCGCTCGACCCCGCACCGCTCACGATCGCGGTCCTGCCTGCCAGCCGCGGCCGCTCGGGACCGGGGACCCATTCGGGTATGAGCTCGCTCATGCGTTTGACCTCTCATGTGTGTCGACTTCGAATTGCTTGGTCAGGTCCGACGAGCCGCCGAGCAGCTCGGCTTCGCCGAGGTATGCCGCGACGAGGCCAGAGGACTCCGCCACCTCGGAGCTCGATCCGCTGAGGGTGATCCGGCCGCGATCGAGGACGTACACGCGGTCCACCAGCCGCAGGGTCTCCTTCACGTGCTGCTCGACGATCAGCAGCGAGCGGCCGCGCTTCCTGAGGTCCTCCAGGCGACCGAAGACGTCGGCCAGCGCCAGCGGCGCGAGGCCCAGCGATGGCTCGTCCAGCAGCATCACGGTGGGGTCGGCCATCAGCGCGCGCCCGATCGCGACCATCTGCTGCTCGCCGCCGCTGAGACGGTCGGCAAGCCGGTCGCGGTATTCCACGAGCCTCGGAAAAAGGTCGTACGTCTCATCGAGGAGGCGGCGGACACCCTCCTGGTCGCGCCGGAGGTGATAGGCGCCGAGCAGCAGGTTGGCCTCCACGGTCTGATCGAGGAACAGCCGCCGGCCCTCGGGCACGTAGCTCACATGGCCACGCGCGATCCGGTGGGTCGGCCAGCCCGAGATCGTCACTCCGCCGACTCTGATCTCGCCCCGCGACAGGCGGAGAAGGCCCATGATGGCCTTCAGCGTGGTCGACTTCCCGGCACCGTTGGCGCCTACGATCGCCACGGCCTCCCCGGCGCCCACCGTCAGGGAGACCTCCTCGATCGCGTCATAGCGGCCATAGCCGCCGGACACGGCGCGGAGCTCCAGCGCGGGTGTGGGCGTCGAGCTCATCTCATGCCCCGAGGTAGACGGCGCGGACGGTTGGGTCCTGCTGGATCTGCTTCGGCTCCCCGTCGGCGATCAGCTCTCCAGCGCTGAGGACGCTGACGGCGTCGCAGATCGAGAAGACGAAACCGATGTGATGCTCGATGACCAGGATCGTGACCCCGCGCGCGCGCAGCGCCCGCAGGCGGGCGGCCACGAGGCTGATCTCCGTCGGCGTCAACCCCGCGATCGGCTCGTCGAGCACGAGGATCTCGGGCTCGCCGACGTAGGCCACGGCGAGCTGGAGGAGCTGCTGTACCGCGTGCGGGCAGGAGCCGGCGGGACGGCCGGCCCATGCGGCGATGCCGGCCCACTCGAGCGCCTCATGGCACCTCTGCTCGACCAGCTCCTCGGCCGCGCGATGACCCGGGCTGATCGGCCAGATGGGTGCGCGCAGGAACAGCAACGGGATCTGCGTGTAGAGGCCGACGACGCAGTTCTCGAAGCAGGTCAGCTTGCTCGGCACCTTCACCGCCTGGAACGTGCGGCGCATCCCGGCCTCGACCCGTCCGGCAACGCCCTTCACCGGCGCGCCGCTGATCGTGATGGTTCCGGCATTGGGATTCAGGAACCCGCTGAGCGCGTTCACGAGCGTGGTCTTGCCTGAGCCGTTCGGACCGATCAGGCCGTGGATCGTGCTCGGCCGGATGGTGATGTCCACGCCGGAGAGCACGCGCGGACCGTTCCCGTAGCGGAAGTCGATGCCGCGACAGGCGATCGCGGCGTCGCCGTTCGGGCCGTGACCGTTCGCGGGCTGCGCCGCCGGCGCCGGGGAGTCGGTGAGCTTGCTGATCTCCTGGTCCGGCTCAGGCTGGCTCCGGCGCGAGACCAGCTCCCTCACCCAGCGGCCGGCCCCGACGAAGCCGGGCGGAAACGCGACGACGACTCCGATGAACAGCAGCCCGTAGAGCGTCTGCTGCCAGCCCGCAGAGATGTGGACCACCGACGGGAAGAGCTCGACGAACGCGGCCCCGAGCAGGGGACCGATCGTCGTCCCGATGCCGCCGAGGACGACCATCACGAGGACGTTCACCGACGCGCTCCAGTCGAATTGGCCCGGCCCGACAAAGCCCGAGAACGAGAACAGCCAGCCCGCCATGCCCGCCAGCCCGGCCGACAGGGTGAAGGTCTGGATCTTCACGCGCGCGACCCGCACGCCGGCGGCGCGCGCGGCCGGCTCAGAGTCGCGCACCGTCGCGAGCACCGCGTGGAGCGGCGACCGGCTGAGCCAGTAGCTCACCACGGTCGCCACCGCGACGATCGCGAACGCGTACCAGGCGAGCGCGTCGCCGGCCCAGCTCAGCCACGACGGCAGCCCCGGGGCCAGCGGGCCGAGCAGCCCCTGCGCTCCTCCCGTCAACGACCAGCGCTGGACGATGACCGTCAGCACGAACGCGAAGACCAGGGTGATGATCGCGAAGTGAAGACTGCTGAAGCGAAGCGAGAGAACGCCGAGCACGAACCCCACGGCGGCGGTGAGGACGATCGCGGCAGGCAGGAACACGAAGATCGACACGTCGGGCGCCTTCTCGGCGGCCACCGCCGTGGTGTACGCCCCGACGGCGAACAGGCCGCCGTGCCCCAGGGAGAAGAGGCCCGCGAAGCCGGAGGCGATGTTCAGGCTGAGAGCGAGCGCGCCGAACGAGGCGCAGAGCAGGAAGAGGTGCTGGTTGTAGCCGCTGCTTTGCGCAATGAGGTAGACGAGGATCAGAGCGGCCGCGAGGACCGCAGCGGGGCGCGCGGCCGGACGCCGCGCGAGCGCCGCCACGCTCATGTCGGCGCCTCCACGGCGCTGCCGCGGAACAGACCGCTCGGCAGCACCAGGAGCACGGCGACGAGCACGACGAAGGGGAACCAGTCCACGGCGCCGGAGCCGATCCAGGTGGCCGCTGCCGCCTCGGCCAGACCGAGCACGAGGCCGCCCGCGATCGCGCCGGTCAGGCTTCCGAGCCCCCCGATCATCATCGCTATGAAGCCCTTGATCCCGTAGCCGATGCCCATGTAGGCGTTGGCGAAGGCGATGGGCGCGACCAGGATCCCCGCCACACCGGCAAGCAGCCCGGCGGCCAGGAACGCGCCGAACGCCGCGCGCTCGCGGTTCACTCCGACGGCCGTGGCCATCTCGGGATCGAACGCGACGGCCGACATCACGCTCCCCACGCGCGAGCGGCGGCGCACCAGCTCGAGCCCCACGCCCAGTGCCAGCGCCACTCCGAGCCCCAGCAGCTGCTGCCAGGAGACGACGACCTGGCCGATGTGGATGTTGTGGCTGTGCAGCAGGCTCGGGAAGTCGTGCGACTGCGAGCCCCAGATCATTCCGCCGATCGACTCGATCACGATCGCGGCCCCCAGCGTGGTGACGAGCCAGGCGAACCCGAAGGCGGGATTTCCCGTCACCGGCCGGATCGTGATCAGGTACTGGATCGCCGCTACGGCCACCGCCGCCGCAAGGCCGGCGGCGATGGCGACTACGACGGGCGCCGAGCTGGCGGCGACCGCCGATGTCACCATCACCGCGACCATCAGCAGCTCACCGTGGGCGAAGTTGATCACCCTGGTTGCCGAGAAGCCGATCGCGTAACCGAGCGCGACGATTCCGTAGATGGCGCCGGTCGTCAGACCGGATGCCAGGATCTCGCCGAGCTGGGTCATCGCGATCGCCTCCTCGACCGTGTCCTACTGGCCCGTGGGCTTCCAGGTGTTGCTCGCGTAGTCGTACTTGATGATCTCGAGGTCCTCCGGCGTCACGGACTCGTGAACCTGATCGGTGAACTCGATCTGATCGCCGACACCCTGGAGGTTCGTGCTCTCGAGGGCATCGCGCACCTTGTCCCGGTCCGTCGAGCCCGCACGCTTGATCGCGTCCACGAGCGTGGCGACGGTGTCGTAGCTCTGCACCGCGAACACGCTCGGGTCGCTCCCGAAGCGCGCCTTGTACGCGGCCGCGAACTGGGTGTACTTGTCGGTCGGGTGCAGCAGCCCCTTCAGGTTCGCCGCCACTGTTCCGTCGGCGGCCTTCTTGGCGATCTTCGTGTAGTCGGGCGTCGCAGGAGTTGTGTCGTTGCCCATGAACGTGGGCTTGTAGCCGTTCGCCTGCGCCGTCAGCTCGAAGCGGGCGTCGTCCGCGGGCGTCAGCCAGCCGATCACGCAGTCGATGCCTGCGTTCTTGAGCTTCAGCACCTCGGGCGTCACCGCGGCCGACGTGGTGCTCGACCAGTCCTCGGTGATCGGGTCATCGATGGCGAGGCTCTTGCCGGCCTTCTGCAAGCCGGCCTTGATCGCCTCCTCGGCGCCCTTGCCGTAGGTCGTCGTGTCATGGAGCAGCGCGGTCTTCTTGCAGTTCGCCGCCGCATACTCGGCGAGCTTCCCCCCGAACGAGTAGTTGCTCGGCGTGAACTCGAACACCCACTTGAGCGGCTCGGTGCCGATGCCCTTCGGATAGATCGTCGGCCCACCGCCGTCCACGATGCCCAGGTCGGGCATCTTGAGCCGCTCGGCGTAGCCGGCCGTCGCCTGGCCGGCGTCGCCGGACCCGATCAGCGCGACCGTCTTGCCGTCGGAGGCGATCTTCTGGAACGCGCTGATCGCGCGGTTCGAATCGCCGCCATCGTCGTACGCGCTGAAGCTGAGCTTCGCGCCGAGCACGCCGCCGGCCTTGTTGATGTCGTCGACCGCGAGCGCAACCGCCTTCTTCTGCTCCTGGCCGACAAATGCGTAGGCGCCGGTCTCGCCGCCGATCACCCCGATCTTGATCGGACCCGAGAGCTTCTTAGCTCCTCCGGTGGAGGACGAGCCCGAGTCCGAGCCCGAACTGCTCGAGCCACACGCGGCGACGCCCAACGCAACACAGCACGCCACAGCCACACCTGCAAACCGCTTCATCCCACTCTCCTCCATCCTTGAGACAGGCAGTTCCGGCTCACGCGATGGCGATCGGCCGGACCATGGACCCCGTAGCGCCGCTGATGGTCAGCGGCAGACATATGAAGAGGAACTCGTAGACCGCGTCCGCGGCGAGCGCCTCGCAGTTGATCCATTCGAGGATTGGCACACCCTCGCCCTGGATCAGAAAGAGGTGCACCGGCTGGGGATTCCCCTCGATCCCCGACGGCGCCACTTCCAGGAAGGCGGTGTCACCCGCCACGGCGCGCACGCCCCGCTCGTGCAGCCACTTCGCTCCGTCGATCGAGAGCCCCGCGCCCCCGCTCATCCGCTCCATCTCGGCGACGTCCGGCCAGGACTTCATCTGACCCGTGCGGATCAGCGCCACGTCGCCGCTGCCGATATCGCTGCCCTGACGCTCCACCGCCCGTTCGAGCTCTTCGCGTCCGATCGGGAAGCTGGAGGGAAGCACGTCGAGGCCGAGGGCACCCGGGATGTCGAAGCAGACACCACGCGCGACGATCGGCTCGAGCTCCGTGGCGTCGGAGTTGAGCGCGCCCTTGTCGCCGAGGTGCTCCGAGGCCGCGTGGCCGCCATGCCACTCGTCGCTGCAGGTGATGTGGCAGAGAGCGTCGATGTGCGACCCGGTGTGCGTGGTCCCCATCACGAGCTCCGAGATGAAGCTCATGCCCGCGCTGTTGTTCTCGGGAGCGAGCATCGGGATGTCGTTCTGCACCCGGACGCCCTGGGGTGAGCGGTAGGTGATGACGTCGAAGCGCGGGTGCAGCTCGATGCCCGGCATCCCGGGCCACCAGCCGGACGCGAGCTCGTAGATCCGGCCCCGCTGGGGTAGGCGCAGCGCCTCCAGGACAGCGCTCGCCACTTCACTCGTGTGAGACATCACCCGCTCCTTTCATGCCGCCGCCGCGGGCTCGCCGCCGGCCGCAAGCTGGTCAGTGATGGCGTCCGCGCATGCCACGACCTTGGGCGCGAGCCGCTCCTCGAGCGCAGGGCCGAACCGGTGCTCCGGAACGGTCAGCAGCACGTCGCCGACCACCCGGCCGTCGGGTCCGAAGATCGGCGCGCCGATGCCCACTGCTCCCGGGGTCCGCTCTCCGGCGGTGCAGGCGTAGCCGAGCTGCCGGATCTTGTCGATCCGGGCCTGCAGCGCGGTCGGGTCGCCGATCGTCCGCTCGGTCACCCGCGGCAGTCCCTTCATTTCGATGACCCGCGCCTGATCGCCGTCAGAGAGGAACGCGAAGATCGCGAGCCCGGAGGCTCCGGCATGCAGCGGGGCCCAGGTGTCCTTGAGGGAGTCCGCCACGTAACGGACGGCCTGACGCGATTCGACCGCGGCGACGAACGTCATCTCCATCCGGGCCGCGTCGTACAGCCCGAGCAGGGCGGTCTCGTCGCAGTCCTCGACCAGCGCGTGCAATTGCGGCAGCGCGTACTCGAGCAGCGGGAGTCCGCGTGCCGCGGCGAGCGACAGCTTCATGAAACGCACGCCAAGCCGATAGCGACCGGTCGCCGCGTCCGGCGTGATCCAGCCGTCGTTGCTCAGCAGCGCGAGGATCCGGTGCACGGTGCTGGGCGTCCAGTCCATCGCCGCTGCCAGCTCGCGGACCCCCCAATCCGACGACGGTGACTGGACCACCATCCACTCGAGAAGGCGCATCGCCTTCGAGACCGGATCACGGCGGCCAGCCGGCTCCTCCCTGTGTTCGCTTGAAGAGAACACTGAATTCGCGATTACGGTACAACGGCGGGCAAGACGTTGTCAAGGCCGCGTGCTGACCTCGCCCGGAATCCGGCTTCGTGTGTGCGACTCCGCCTCGGGCCGCTGTGACTATCCGAAGACGCCGGTGTCGAGCACCCGCTGGTCGTGCGAGGGGATGATCTGCACGCCCTGGCGCTCGAGCCCTTCGATCTTGTCGAAGCTCTCCATGTAGTCCACCATGTCGATGAACACGCCTCCCGGAATGTGCGGCAAGCGGTCGTCGCCCGCCCAGTTCGCGTACGAGTCGACACAGTCGCCGGCGAGCAGGAAGCGACCCGCGTCGGTGTCGACCAACACCCCCTGGGAGCCCGGGCTGTGGCCCGGCAGCGTCACGAGCGAGATCTCGGCCGTCAGCCCCACGTCGCCGCGGACGGTCCGGAAACGGTTGAGCACGGGCGCCCACGGAGGCAGCATCTCTGCGGTGTTCTCATATGCGAGCCGCGCCTGGCGAATCGGATCGATCGCGAAGTGGAGCTCGCTCTGCTGGACGATGAACTCGGCGTTGACGAACAGCACGTTGTTTCCGCAGTGGTCCCAGTGAAGGTGCGTATTGATCACCATCGGCACATCCTCGACCTCGACGCCAATCGCTCGCAGGGCATCGACGGGATGCTCGTCCTCGGCGCGCACGTAGTCGTAGCGGTGGTGCCGCCGAACGAAGTCCGGGTCCGGGGCACCCGTGTCTACGACGATCGGGAAGTCCCCGCCGAGGATCGCGAACATGATCTGCGGGAAGTCCTCGAATTCCCCGTAACCGCGCATGTACATCGCCTGCGCAACCGGGAAGTTCTTGATCTTGCCGGCCGGAAGCGCGTGGATCGTCAGAGCGATGGTGCCTCCTTGGATGGTGTTCGGTTAGACGGAACGCGAATTGCGCTTCCAGCGTACACCTCTGGTCGCGCTTGGCGCAAGGCTCATGCGCGGCTCAGCCGCTCGGGCCGAAACGCTCCGTGCGGATCGTGGAGGGATCGTGGCCGAGCTGCACCAGCAGTTCGGCGGCTCTCTCAACGAAAGCCGTTGGGCCGCAGACGAAGATGCGCGGCCGGGACGCCGGACCCGGTCCCACGCTGCTCAGCATGTCCGCATCGATGCGCCGCGCGAATCCGGTCCAGCCCTTCGGCGCCTCACGGGAGAAGGTCTGATGCAGCGCGAGTCCATCACTCGCCGCCAAAGCCTCGAGCTCGGAGCGATAAAGAAGGTCTTCGAGTGAGCGCGCAGAGACGAGCAATCTCGTGTCGGCTTTGCTCGAGCGCGCCGCGCGATGCCGGAGCATCGCCATCAGCGGAACCAGACCAGAGCCGCCGGCGACCAAGAGCAGCGGACCGCCATCTTGGGCTCGCCACGTGAAGTGGCCGCCGATTGGTCCGCGCAGCTCGAGCTCGTCGCCCATTCGAAGCTCCCCGGTGAGATACGGGGAGACCTCGCCGTCGTCAATCCGTTCGACCGTCAAGGCCACCCGCGGATCCTCCGGCGGCGAGCCGATCGAATAGGACCGCTGCGACTGATAGCCGTCCTCGGCGGTCAGACGAACGTCCACGTGCTGGCCGGCGGTATGTCCCGGCCAGCCGGGCACGTCGAGCTCGATGGTCCTGGCATGCGGGTTCTCGTCGATCAGGGCGGTGACGGTTCCGTACCGCCAAACCACCGCCGGCCTGCGCACGTTCAGTCACTCCAGTAGCGCTGTTCTCTCCAGGGGTCCCCGTAGTTGTGGTAGCCGTAGCCCTCCCAGAAGCCGGGCTCGTCATGGTCGCGGAGCTCGATTCCGCGCACCCATTTGGCGCTCTTCCAGAAGTAGAGATGGGGGACGAGCAGCCGGGCCGGCCCGCCGTGCTCGGGCTCGAGCGGCTGACCGTCGTACTCGTACGCGATCCACGCCTGGCCGCCGATGAGGTCGGCGAGCGGCAGGTTCGTCGTGTAGCCACCGTCGCAAAACGCGAGCACGAACTTCCCCGTCGGCTCGGCCTGTCCGAGCAGTGTGTCGAGCGAAACGCCGGTCCAGGATGTGTCGAGCTTGGACCACTTGGTCACACAGTGGATGTCCACGGTGAACACCTCAGACGGCAGCTCGACGAACTCCTCCCATGACCAGGACGCAGGCTTTTCCACCGCACCTCGGATCGCGAAGGTCCACTTGTCGAGCGGGGTGTGAGGCGTCGGTCCGGCGGAGAGCACCGGGAAGTCCCGCGTGACGTATTGCCCGGGAGGCACCCGGTCTGGATCCACCTGCGGGCGGCGCCCATGAAAGCCTCGTGTGACTCGTGCCATTCGATTTCCTCCTTCAGGCCTTCTCGGCTGTTTGCGTTGCGGGGACGAAGATCGCTGCCCGTTCGACGGCCTGCGATGCCACCGCGACCCAGGATTGCTCCGCCTCGCCGAGCCGCAAGAGGAACGGACGATCGGCCGATAGGCGATCGGGACCGCGCGGCTCCACGGCTGGGGACACGCCTCGCATGCACGAGAACAGGTTGCGGTTCGGGTCGGTGACCTCCCTCATGCGAGGCTTGTCAGGCCCGTACACAGCTCTCTCCTGTCGCGTCGAGGTGGAAGGTGGGCACGGCCACGGACACCCGCGTGAGGAGTTCGGCGTACACGTGCGCGGCGCGCTCCTCTCGATCCAGCGCGGCCCGATATGCCGAGAAGGCCAACCGGCAATCGGCCACGGGCGCGCTCGTCCACCGCGCGTACGCGTCCCAGACGGAGGCCCGCTCCTCCCGCCAGTCGACGTACGCGTCGACCGCTTCGTCAACCAGTCGCCTGCCGCTCAATTCGTTCATCGGTGTCTCCTTCTGTGTCCGGCCGCTCAGGCGACCGCGGCGACCGGGCTTTCGGAAGCTATGACCGTGCGCGCTTGCGAGACGGCGCGCAGGAGGGCGACCGTGGGCAGGTGTTCCGTGTCACGGCGCGTCACGACCCCCGTTGCGAAGCACGGCGCATCCCCGCCCAACGGCAGGAAGCGGACGCCCGGGGCGGCATAACGCTCTGCCACGGACTCGGGAAGCAGCGCCATCCCGGCCCCCGACGCGATCGCGAGCAGTACCCGCTCGATCTGCACGTCCGGCATCTCCACGAGCGTCGGCGATAGGCCGGCGTCGTGGCAGGTCGCCACGACAGCGTCGTAGAACGGACGATTGGCCTCGCGCGGCAACACCACGATCCGATCGGGCGCCACCTGCGCCAGACAGATCTCCGACCTCACGGCGTGGTCGTGGATCACCGGCACCGCGGCCAGCGCGCGCTGTTCGCCGAGCGCCGTTATCCGGAGTCCGGCAGTCGGCGCCGGCAGGGGCACGATCGCGGCGTCCAACCGCTCCGCACGGACCGCCTCGATCAGCTCAGCTCCGGACCCGTGCTCCAGGGTGGTCTCCAACTGCGGCATCGACATTGCGAGGCGCTGCAACGTTCGCGGCACGCTCGCCGGCAGGGAGGCGGGCGTGTAGCCGATGCGCAGCGAGCTCGTGACGCGGTCGCGTGCGTTGCGGGCGGCCAGCCGTGCCCCCTCCGCCTGCTCGAGCACGCGGCGCGCTTCCCTGAGGAACACGGCTCCGGCGGGGGTCAGGGAGACGCTCCGCTGGGTGCGGTTCAGGAGCCGCACTCCCAGCTCCTCCTCGAGCTTGCGCACCTGCTCGCTGACCGCGGGCTGGGCCACATGCAGCCGCTCCGCCGCCCGGCGGAAATGCAACTCCTCCGCAACTGCCACGAAGTACCTGAGGTGTCGAAGTTCCATGTTCTGCCATTGCCTTTCGTGGATGGGACAAGGCTGCGCTATGGGCGGCGCAGTCGCATCCGAGTGGCCCTAGTCGAACTCCTTGCAGTGGGGCATGTGCCGCTCCGATTCGCCATGTGGCTCTCAGCTCACCAGTCGCAGGTGTGCGCGGCGCGGCGAGCGCTGGAGCGCCGTCCGCGTGGCTGCGCGCGCGTCGGCGATCAGCCGGTGGGAGTGCTCGAAGCTCGTCGGCTGTACACACGCCGCGTTCGGGGCCGGGAGCAAGATGAGCTCCGCCTCTGTCGAGTACCTGGCGATGTCGGCCCCGAGCCGGCAGCCCACGAGCAGATGCAGCCCCTGCATGGCCGCGTCGAGCGCGCCGGTCGGGACGCGGGCGGGTCGACTGTGAGGCTTCTGCGTCGGCAGGACGTAGATGCGCTCGGCGCCGAGCTCGACGGCGTGGGAGATCGGCGTGTTGTTGATCACGCCTCCATCGATCAGCCGCTGTTGACCGATCGCGACCGGGGGGAATATCCCTGGGATCGACGCAGACGCGGCCACGGCGTCGACTGCGGAGCCTGTCGAGAGGCGCACCTCGCGCCCCTCGACCAGGTCGAACGCGATCAGGTGGAGCGGGATCGCCGCATCGGCGAGGTCCCCAAGCTCAATGTGCCTGCCGATCAGCCGCCGCAGCTCGCGATCCGGCACGATGTGATCCCGTCGACCACAAACGCCGCCGACCAGTGCGCTCATGCTGACCGGAAAGACGTCCTCCCGTTGCAGGCTGCCCCACACTCGGGCCAGCTCCCTCGCCGTCTGGGGGGACTGGGGCCGCGATGCGACGAATGCAGCGTTGAGCGCGCCGACAGAGGTGCCGACCAGAAAATCGGGCGTGATGCCCTGCTCGTAGAGCGCCTCGAGCATCCCAACCTGGAGTGCGCCGAGGCTCGCGCCGCCGGAAAGAACGAACGCCGTGCGCGGGCTCGAGGCGCCGCCGGTCACGAGCCTCTGCCGGGGATGTAGCGCGACGCACGTCATCGCTCTGGCACGCCCCCGTGGGGAGCCTCGATCAGCGCCGGCTGGTGCCGCTGCCGGTGAGCGGCGACGTCGGCGTCGACGCGAGCGCGTCTGCAGGCGGCGCGCCAGATCATGGCGCGTACCTGAACGGGTGGCGAAACGCGTCGGCCGCGTTGGCGGGCGCAACCCCGAACGCGATCTGTCCGTCGGCGCGCGTGTCGTGGACGACGATCTGGGTCTGCCCGGTGTCGCGATCCCACTCGAGCGTCACGGTGAGACCGTCGCCGCGTCGTGTGTCGAGCTCAACGAACATCGAGCGACCCGAGGCCGGCCCAACGGAAGGACGAGGGCTCGCCGGACGCGGTGCGTGCGAGCGTAGCCAGGCCCTCGCGCTGCAGCGCGCGCAGGTAGTCGAGGTGCGCCGCCCACGAGCTGTCGTATGCGAGGCCGTCCGCCAGCTGCGCGGTGTCGGCGTGAGCGTCCAGCAGTTGGTACGCGAGCGAGGTCAGGCCGGCCGCCGCCTCTGCGTCGCGAAGCCGCGGACAGATCAGCGCCTCGCCGGCGCGGACCGCAGCGTGCAGCTGCATAGCGGCCGCGCGCTGAGCGACGTGCAGTCGCTCTGCGGCCCGGCGGAAATGTGGCTCCTGGGCGACTGCGACGAGGTGTCTGAGGTGGCGAAGTTCCATGGTCTGCGGTCCGGTGTTCAGTGCCGGTGCAGCATCGCCAAGAAGGCTCCCCTTGTCTGCACGGCCAGCGCCCAACTGGGGCTGCGGCCAGCCTCCAACCTTCGTCTTCACGCTAGCCGGAGGGAGGCTGGCGTGTAGCTCGTTTTGGGGGCTAGCACCAATGGTGCTGCGCGGCCGTTCCTGGGATCGTGCAGGCCTTATGCGTTTGCGTTGCCTGATCGTCGACGACAACGCGAGCTTCCGAGAGGAAATGCGCGGACTGCTCGCCGAACAGGGTCTCGATGTCGTCGGGGGAGCCGGGTCCGCGGCCGAAGCGCATCGGCAGATCGCCGAGCTGCGGCCAGACGTCGCGCTGATCGACATCGACCTCGGTGACGACAGCGGGCTCGAGCTGGCGCGCCAGCTGCGCGAGCAGCCGGATCAGGGTGCGGTCCCCCACCTGATCCTGATCTCGACTCACGATGAAGCCGAGTACGCCGACCTGACCGCGGCGAGCTCGGCCATTGGGTTTCTGGCGAAGATCGACCTGTCGGCCGCGACGATCCGACAGATGCTCGCCTCCATCGGCGGCGATAAGGCCGACGAGTCCTAGCTGGTCTGATGAGTGTCGAGGAACGCGACCACCGCGAGCACCCGGCGGTGGTCGTCGTCGGTCTCGGGCAGGCGGAGCTTCGTCAGGATGCTGTGCACGTGCTTCTCAACGGTTCCCTCCGTGATCCAGAGGCGCCGGCCGATGCCGGCATTGGAGCGCCCCTCGGCCATCAACGCGAGCACGTCGCGCTCGCGACGAGTGAGCTCCTCGAGCGGATCATCGACATCCCGCGCCATCACGAGCTCCTGAACCAGACCGGGGTCGACGACCGACCCGCCGCGACTCACTCGTCCCACGGCGTCGAGGAACTCGTCGACGTCGGTAACGCGACTCTTGAGCAGGTAGCCGGTGCGGCGCCCGCTCGCAAGCAACGTCATCGCGTGCTCCACCTCCACGTGTGCCGAGAGGATCAGGAGCGCCATCTCGGGGAATTGCTCCCGGATCGCCTGGGCTGCCTCGAGGCCCTCCGTCCGATGGGCGGGAGGCATGCGGATATCCACGACCGCGAGAGCGGGCTGCTGCTCGCCCGCCAGCCGCATCAGTTCAGACCCGTCACCCGCCTGGCCAACCACCTCGTACCCGCCCCGCTCGAGCAGGCTGGCGAGGCCCTCTCGCATCAACACGTCATCGTCGGCGATGATCACTCGCGTACCGCGCTGATCGACGTCGGTCACGGCGAGAGTATCCCGCAGCACGATCGGCGGAACTAGGCTAAGGCCGCTGGGGAAGGCGAGCTGCCTACCACCGGTCAGAACGCCGACAGGGTCGCTGGCCCGGAGGTGGGCCCCAGGAGTATGGTGGCTTGGGCTATGCCGTCGCCGTGGGTGGCCGTCGAACCGGAGACCGACTTACTCGCGCGCGCTCGCCAGATTCAAAGGAGCTGGGACCGTCTACTCGGCGAGGGCGCGCTCGGTCCTGAGCTTCCACCACAGGCGACCGCGGGCATGCGGCCGATGATCGTCGAGTCGTGGCGGCGGGTGCTTGCCAGTGGCCTCGAGCCGATCGACGTGCTGCCCTCGATCGAGGCGGACCCGTCCGAGACTCGGGAGCGCTGGCTCGAGCATCCGCTTGGTTTGCTCAGGCACGTGCTAGTGGAGCCACTCCAGTTGCTGGCCGAGGAGTCCAACAGCGTGGTCCAGGTGACCGACCCGTCTGGGCTCACCCTTTACCTGGGTGGCCCGGAGTGGCTGAAGGCGCGGGCTGCCGAGATGAATCTCATCGAGGGCGCGCGGTGCAGCGAGACGGCCAACGGGACGAACGGCGTCGGCACAGCGCTGGCCACCGATCACCCCGTGCAGGTGTTCGCCTTCGAGCACTTCAGCCACCACCACCGCGAATGGGTCTGCTCCGGCGCTCCAATTCACGACCCGGTCTCGGGCCACCTGGTCGGGGTCATTGATCTCTCGAGCCCCTGGAGGATCGCCCACCCTCGAAGCCTGGAGCTCGTGACTGACGCGGCCAGGGCGACGGAGCAATGCCTACTGGACGGCCGGCGGGACCGTGACGCCCGCCTCAGGCGCCGCTACGGCGATCTCACGAGAAAGAGCGGCGATCTGCTCGTGAACCGAGAGGGCTACGCCCTTACCGGCGACGACCTGCCGCACCCGAAGCCAATCGACATTCCCGAGAACGGTGGCGAGATCGCCATGGGCGACGGATCGCTCGCCGTGGCGGAGCCGCTGGGCCGGGGCGAGGCCTATCTCGTCCGCCGGCCGGGCCCACGTCGCGCTCGCGAACCCGGTGAGAAGCGAGCTGCCCCGTCGCGCGCGAGCGGCCCTGAGCGCGCCGGGGAGGTCGAGAGCGGCTTGCCTGACCCGATGGCGGGGGAGCACCTGAGCGCATATCTGGAGGCGGCAATCGATTGCGTCATCATGGCGGACGCGTCAGGCCGGATCGTCGAATTCAACCCGGCCGCCGAACGGACGTTTGGCTATTCCCGCAAGGAGGCGCTGGGGCGGACGATGGCCGAGCTGATCGTGCCGCCTTCGCTTCGCGAGCGCCACACCGCAGCGTTCGAGCGCTTCGTGAAGACCCGCGAAGGGAGCATGCTCGGACGCCGGGTGGAGCTGACTGGCCTGCGCGCGGACGGAAGCGAGTTTCCAGTCGAGCTTGCGTTGAGCCAGGTCGAGGCCGAGCCGGTTCTCATCTGCGGCGCGCTGCGTGACATCTCTGCGACGAAACAGGCGGAGAGCCATCTGCGCGAACTCGCCGAGGAGCAGGCCGCCCTGCGGCAGGTCGCGACCCTCGTCGCCTACGAGTCGTCTCCTGAACGCCTGGTCGCTGTCGTGGTCGAGCAGGTCGCGCGGGTCTTCGACGTCCCATTGGTCAGGCTGATCCGCTACGAGCCGACGGCCGCGGTCGTGGTAGGCGGCTTCAGCGAGAGTGACGACGAGCCATTCCCGATCGGTTCGCGCTGGCAGCTCGACACGCTGACCTTGGTGGCAACGATCCGGCGTACCGGCCGTGCCGCGCGAGTCGAGGACTACGCGCAGGCGCCTGGCGACGGCGCCGATGCGGTTCGCGCCGCGGGGATGCGCTCTGCGGTCGGGAGTCCGATTGTCGTCGGAGGACGCGTGTGGGGCGCGATCGTGATCCTCTCGCCGCGAAGCGCATCGCTTCCCGAAGACACGGGGGCGCGGCTCGCAGACTTCACTGACCTCGTCGCGACGGCGCTCGCGAGCGCCGAGTCGCGCACCGCGCTCAGCGAGCTCGCCGACGAGCAGGCGGCGCTGCGGCGCGTGGCGACGCTGGTCGCCCATGGAATGGGTCCCGCTCAGGTTTTCGAGGCCGTGAGCTCGGAGGTCGCCGGACTGTTGGCGGCCGAGGCGGGCGTCGCTCGCTTCGATCCCGATGGTGCTGGAATGGTCTTTGCCGGGCTCAGCGAGGGCATGCGAGGGATCCCAATCGGAACGCGCCGGCCGCTCGAGGATTCGCCGGCTTGCGGCGAGGTACACCGCACCGGCCGACCGGCACGATGGGAGCGCACCGATCGGGAAGACGCTTCGGGCCCGGCCGCCGAGGCGCTCGACCAGATGAATCCCGTTTCGATGGTCGCCGCGCCGATCGTGGTCGAGGGCGACCTCTGGGGTGCCCTCGCGGTGGCCGACACCCGCAGGTCCCTGCCCGCCAACGCCGAGGAACGCGTCGAGAAGTTCACCGAGCTGGTGGCCACCGCGATCGCGAATACCGAGAGCCGCGCCGAGCTGGCCGCCTCCGAGGCGCGTGCTCGCGACCTCGCCAGAGAGCAGGCCGCCCTGCGCCGAGTCGCGACACTTGTCGCCAAGGGCCCGAGCTCCGACGAGCTGTTCGCCGCCGTCACCAGGGAGGTCGCGGACGTCCTCGATGTGCCTGTCGTGGCCCTGCAGCGCTACGACCCTGACCGGATGTTCACGATGGTGGGCATCGCCGGCGAGACGAGCTTCACGGTCGGGAGTCGTTGGCCCGTCGAGGACGAGGGGCTGGCCGGGATGATCCTCGCCACCGGGCGCCCGGCACGGAAGCAGGACTACACGACGCTGCCGGGACCGCTGGGCGCCGCCTTGAGAGACGGCGGGCTGATCTCGGCGGTCGCCGTCCCGATCGTCGTCGAAGGCTCCATCTGGGGGTTCATGACCGCTGGCGCGCGCGAGGGGAAACCGACCCCCGACCGCACCGAGGAGCGTCTCGCCCGGTTCACCGAGCTGGTCGCGACCGCAATCGCCAACAGCCAGGCCCGCGAGCAACTCGCGCAACTGGCATACGAGCAGTCGGCGCTGCGGCGGGTGGCCACCATGGTCGCCCGCGCGCCGGAGTCGGAGCAGCTCTTCTCCACCGTCGCTCGAGAGGTTGCATCTGTCTTGGACGTGCCCGGCGTGATTGTCACGCGCTACGAGCCCGACGGAACGGCAGTCACGGTCGGTCAGGAATTTGGGCCTGACCTCGCGGGCGCGGAGCGGTTCCTCGGCGTCGGTACGCCGATGCCACCAGATCCTGGAACCCTCACTGCTCTGGTCTTCGAGACGCACGACCCGGCGCGAGTCGACGACCTATCGACATCTCCGGGAACAGTCGGTGAGGTTGCGCGCGCGGCGGAACTCGGTTCCGGTTGTGCGGGTCCAATCGTGGTCAATGGAGCCGTTTGGGGCAAGATGTGCGTCTTCTCGCGGGCAGGGGCGGTACTTCCCGTGGGAACCGAGGATCGCCTCCACGGCTTCATCGAGCTCGTTGCCACGGCGATTGCGAACCACGAGGCGCGCGCCGAGCTGGCGGCGTCGGAGGAGCGCGCTCGCGAGCTGGCCGACGAGCAGGCGGCGCTGCGGCGGGTGGCCACGCTGGTGGCCGGCGGCGTCAGCCCCGAGGAGATGTTCTCCGCGGTTACGAACGAAATGGCGCAACTGTTCGGCTCCCCGCAAGCGTGTGTGGGGCGCTTCGAACCCGATGGATCGGCGATGGTCGTTGTCGGTGTGAGCGACGGCATCCGAGGGATCTCGATCGGGTCGCGCTGGGAGCTCGAGGACTACATGGCATCGACCGGGGTCTTCCGGACCGGTCGCCCGGTGCGCATCGAACGGAGCGATCTCGAACACGTCTCCGGTCCCATGGCTGACATGCTCCGCGAGATCGGCGCCGTCTCGAACGTCGGCGCCCCGATCGTCGTCGAGGGGAAGCAATGGGGCTTTGTGACGGTAACCGACGTGAACAAGCGCCTTCCTGCCGACGCCGAGGAGCGCCTCGAGAAGTTCGCCGAGCTCGTGGCGACCGCGATCGCGAACGCCGAGAGCCGTGCCGAGCTCGCCGCCTCGGAAGCGCGGGCTCACGGACTCGCGGAAGAGCAGGCCTCGTTGCGCCGGGTCGCGACGCTCGTCGCCGAGGGAGCCGCGCCCACTCAGGTATTCGACGCCGTCATCGTCGAGGTGGGCCGGCTGTTGGGAGCAGCCCAGATCGGCCTGGCCCGATACGAGAACGAGCACGAGATCTCGGTCCTCGCAATTCGCGGCCAGAGCCCTGAGATCCTCCGCCCCGGAGTGCGTCTGCCGCTCGATGGCGACAGCGTGAATGCGCGCATCGCGCGCACGGGACGCTCCGCGCGAGTCAATTTCGCGGAGGAGGGGAGCGGCAGCATCGCCGAGGTACTCCGTCGCGATGACGTCAACGCCACGGTCGGGGCGCCGATCGTCGTCGACGGCGCGCTCTGGGGCATGATCGGCGCAAGCTGGAGAGGGGATGACCAACCGCCCGCCGACGCGGAGGAGCGTTTGGCCCAGTTCGCCGAACTGCTCGCCACCGCGGTATCGAACGCGGTCATGCGCACCGAGCTCGCAGCCTCCCGCTCCCGCGTGATCGCGGCCGCCGACGAAAGCCGGCGGCGCATCGAGCGCGACCTCCACGACGGAGCGCAACAGCAACTCGTCACGCTCGCGGTTGCGCTGCAGAGGGCGCAGGCCCGGATTCCGAGCGAACTCGACGAGGTGCGCGCCGACGTCAGCCGGGTCGCCGACGGCCTGACCGGCGCGGTCAACGAGCTCCGCGATCTCTCGCGGGGCATCCACCCGGCGATCCTGACCGAGGGCGGGCTTTCGCCTGCGCTCAAAGCGCTGGGGCGGCGCTCCGACGTCCGGGTCAAGCTGGACGTCGGCTTCGAGCACCGGTTACCAGACCAGGTCGAGGTGGCCGCCTACTACACCGTCTCGGAGGCCCTCACCAACGCGTCCAAGCATGCGAACGCAGCGCGCGTACGGGTGTCCCTCCAAGTCGAGGACGACATGCTCCTGCTCTCGGTTCGCGATGACGGCGCGGGCGGAGCCGATGCGACCCGAGGGTCCGGACTGACCGGGCTGAGGGATCGAATCGAGGCGCTCGGAGGGCGGATCAAGATCGAGAGCCCGTTCGGAGCCGGAACCCTCATCGAGGTGGAGATCCCAATCGGAGGACCAGCTGACCGAGACGACGAGCCGGACGAGCTGCTGTCGCACGCGATGGCGCCCGGCTCCCCAGCTGACCCGCGACCGTAGCTCGTCGCGATGTTGCGGGGCGGGCGCGCGCCCATTGCACCCGGCGGATCCCCTCAGTGGTCGGCCGTCGGGCAGACCGGACAGCCGAAGCCGTGTTGCTCGATCTGGAGACACATCAGCTCTTGTTCCCTGAGCGCTTCCGGGTCGAGCATCTGCTTGAGCCGAATCGCGTCCATCCGTTCGGCCATGCCGTTCATGTCCGTATCGCTGCCGTTCACGTTCTTGCAGGATCCCTTCGCTCGTCCCGATTGCAAGACGAAAAAGCGATCGACCGATGCGTCCCCTGGTCCACTGCCGATGGAGCAGCACCGTGTCCCCGCCGGCCTCAGGCTTGCGTCCGTAACGACCCAGCGAGGTGAGGAAATGTCCGAAGCCAGCCAACCGTCAAGCCAGCGTCCGGCTCGTGTGGCCGTGATCTACTACAGCGCCAGGGGCAACACACACGCCCTGGCCCGTGCGGTCGCGGACGGCGCCGCACGCGAAGGGGCCGAGGTGCGGCTGCGCCACGTCGCCGAGCTGCACGAGGAGATGTTGATCTCCGTGAAGCAGTACTGGGGCCGCCACCGCTCGGAGATCGAGCATCTCCCCGATGCGAGCCTGGAGGACATCGAGTGGGCGGACGGCCTCGCGTTTGGAACCCCCACCCGTTTCGGCAACGTCACGGCTCAGCTGAAGCTGTTTCTCGACCTGGCCGGCGAGCTCTGGCAGCAGGGAGAGTTGATCGACAAGGTCGCTACGGCCTTCACGTCCTCGCAAACTCAGCACGGGGGTCAGGAGTCGACGATCCTCGCGCTGAACAACACCTTCTACCACTGGGGCGCGATCGTCCTGCCGCTCGGATACACCGCGCACGAGGTCTTCAACGGCGGCGGGAACCCATACGGCACCTCATTCACCAGCGACCATCACGGCACGGGACCCGATGACGAGACGCTCACAGTCGCCAGAGCCCAGGGCACTCGTCTCGCACGCGTGGCGCGCGTGATCGGAGCTGCGCGCGACGCCGGCCTGCTCACCGCGCGGGCCGCTCCGAGCGGATTTCCCGGCGCGTCAGGTTGAGGGAGCAATCAGAGCAGCGCTGGAGCGACCTGCTCGGCTGACGTCGCTCGACAGCAGGCTGAGTCCACTGTCGGGATCGAACAGATGCAGCTGTGAAGTGTCGACCCACAGCTCCGCCTGCTGACCCTGCCTCACCCCGCTGCCCGCGCCCAGACGCGCGACGATCTGCACGCCCGCTGCGGCGGGAGCAACACCGGCCGGGTCGGTGTCGTCCAACAGCTCCTCCAGCTCGCTCGACGCGACCGGCTCGGAATCAACGGTGAAGTGAGCGTAGGAGTCGGAGCCGAGGGCCTCGAGCACGTCGATCTTCGTCTTGAACGTATGGCCGGCCTCGGGAAGCGTCACGAGGGTTGGGTCCTCGAAATGCTCGGGACGAATGCCGACGATCACGCCCTTGCGGCCGCCGCCATTGCCCGACTCGAGGCGCCTCCGCAGCGCGTCTGCAATTTTCAGGTCTCCGATCGCCGTGCGCAGGTGGTCTCCGTCCAACTCTCCGGGCAGGAAGTTCATCGCGGGAGAGCCGATGAAGCCGGCCACGAAGAGGTTGTTCGGCGCCTCGTACAGGTCCTTCGGCGTTCCCACCTGCTGGATCCGCCCCGCTCGCATCACGGCGATGCGGTCGCCCAGCGTGACCGCCTCGATCTGGTCGTGGGTCACGTAGATCGTCGTCGTGCCCAGCCGCTCATGCAGGCGCGAGATCGCGGTACGGGTCTGCACCCGCAACTTCGCGTCCAGATTCGACAGAGGCTCGTCCATGAGGAACACCTTGGGATCGCGGACGATCGCGCGTCCCATCGCCACTCGCTGTCGCTGGCCGCCCGACAGGTTGGACGGCTTGCGGTCCAGATGGCTTTCGATGTCCAGGATCCTCGCCGCGTCCTCCACCCGCCTGGCGATCTCCTGCCGCGGCGTCCCCGCCAGCTTGAGCGCGAAGCCCATGTTCTCGCGGACCGTCATGTGGGGGTAGAGCGCGTAGTTCTGGAACACCATCGCGACGTCCCGATCCCTCGGCGCGAAGTCATTTACGACCTCGTCATCGATCTTGAGGATGCCCTCGGTGATGTCCTCGAGCCCCGCGACCATTCGCAACGCCGTCGACTTGCCCGAGCCGGAGGGGCCCACCAGGATCATGAACTCTCCGTCCGCAATGGTGAGGTTCATGTCCGTGACGGCTTCGGCGCCGTCGGAGTAGCGCTTGCTGACGTGCTCGAAAACGATGGTGGCCATGATTGGAATTGTCCGGCCGGAGCTTCGCCCCGTGAGCCCGTTCGCCGACGGCGCGATAGGTAACGACGATCGACCCGCACGCGCGGCGCGCTGCATGCACGTCCACGGCGTCGTGTGACCGCAGGGGTTCGCCCGGAGCCGGGCCCCGGGCGTACCACCTGCTTCGATTCAGGACGCGAGCTCGGCGGAGCGACCGCTCGGACTGGTCTGATTCGTTCTCGAGGACGCGGCCCTGCGCTTCAGGGCTCGGCGCGTGCCGCTCGCACGGGCACACCGCCAGCGCCCTCTGTCGCCGGCAACGTAAGTTCGAGGCCGCGGACCTCAAATGCCGTTCGCGATTTCGCGATAGGGCATGCCGATCGTTCTCATTCGACGCTCGAGCCCTTCTTGCGCGCGATGCGTCTCTCGCGGCGGCTGCGCCGCACGCGAGCGAGGTGCCTTCTGCGCCTGGCTTGATTCCGAGCGCGGGTGTGACTCAAG
>Ga0134126_10001707_pt1 | contig 28000 bp, 24 predicted proteins | sample KB31752_FD_96881 | JGI IMG/M metagenome (GOLD analysis project Ga0134126, IMG submission 96881) | Terrestrial soil microbial communities with excess Nitrogen fertilizer from Kellogg Biological Station, Michigan, USA - KB3-175-2 | ecosystem: Environmental > Terrestrial > Soil > Unclassified ... | reverse complement strand
CCGCCGAAGAGGAGGGCGGCAGCCATGCGTCGTCTTTCCGGTTTGAGCGACTTGTCGTTTGCGTCCTTGCACCATAATTCCGGCGTTCCACCCGGGCCTACTCCATTGTTTGCGAGATAGGTCGCCCTGCCCCAGTAAAATACTGCCTCTCGGTCACGATTATACTCTTCGAGAGAGCCGCGCGTAGCGCATCCAGCCAGCAGCGCAGCGACAAACCCCAACGAGACAGAAAACATTATGACACGAAGTCGTTTCATCTCAAATTGGTCTTCTTCCAGAGCGCTGCTCTGCATGGTTAACTATTCCGCACGATAGAAAAATTCATGGTTGGAAAACCTGAATCGCTCGTTCACCAATGCTTTGTGAAGCTTGGCCCGTAGTGTCGGAGTCAAGTCAACACTCGCGTAAACGCGGATGGTTGCATTTTCCGGCACTTCGAGTTCCTTCAACTTTTTTCCGAGGTGCGTCAACGCGACGTCCTGGCTTCCGAGAAGTGTTGTCGGGCGAGAGGCCGTGAAGCTCACTTCGTCCTCGTCATCCAGATAAACTGAAACGTTCGGCGTTTCCGAGTCCAGCTCTCCCAGCGACCTGCATGATCCGGCTTTCAGATCATTCAGCCATTTGCGAAGTCGAGCGTCCTGGATCTTCCTCTGGTCCGCAGTCAATCGCGTTCCGACAGTTCTTTGGTGTGCGATCAGTTGCGACCGTTTCTCCAAGGTCCCATCCACCTCGGAGCATTTCGCGACACAGATCGCGAGAAAATAGTAGGCCTCACCAACGTCGCGGGGGACGAGTTTTCCTTTTTCGTATATCAGCGCCAGATCAAGCGCGCATTCCTCGTTTCCGCCGACATCGGGAAATTCCGCTCCGAGTCGCAGGTGTTGGATGCCTCGCGGCACATCCTGGGGAACGCCCCGCCCCTCAACGAGCAATCGTCCAGCCGCGCCTGTGGAATTGACATTGCCCGACTTGAGAAGCCATTTGGCTGCCTCGGTGTAGTCGTGGTCGGCCAGATACAACCATCCCAGTTTGCATTGAGCTTCTGCGTCTCCTGTCTCTGCTGATTCAAGGAATTCCGAAGAGGGGTGGAATCGAGGCGGTAAGTCAGGTCCGCTGAAGTGACGACTAGTGGCGCAGCCGGCCAGTAGCACAGCGACAAGAAAAACGATAAGCATAATGCAATGAAGTTTCTTCATTTCACACCGGCTTCCTAAACCGCTTCCACGTCGCTTCGCCCCGCCGAACTGTTTAGATGTCACCTTGGAGGGCGTCTCTTTCTCAGCTCTCGCGAACCGCGATACCATGCCTGCGCCATCCAAGCCAGCGCAAAGCAGCGGCCAATCCAAAGGAACCACTCCGGTTGATGAGTGGCAAGGAACGATGCAGTCAAGATGATCAGGCAGATCAAAGTGCCAGCAATCAAGAGCGCGCGTATCTCCTGGTCTGAGCATTGCTCAATGGTTTTTCTTCTCCCGCCGGGCATTCGATCTTCCAATTTGCTAGTTCGGCACCGAGTAAAAGTAAACGCCCGGAATCCACTCATTTCCAGACGCCGCGCGAAAAGCAGATGATCCGACATACAAACCCCATCGTCGCCCAAACATCAGCTCGATGTGTTTTTGCGAAGGGTTTCCGCTGACCCACACGAGAATTCCAGGTGTGCGCTGCAGCCTTAGCCGCCTAACGCTTTCTGGCAGACTTTCCAGTGGCAAAGAAAAGTGGTTTCCGTCAGGGTCCACAGCGTCACGAATAAGGTGGATTTCTTTTCCTGCGGGAAAATGAATGACCTCACCCTCTTTCGGGGTCTTGTCTGGAATGCTCGCCATCGCCCAGGCTTGCAATTCATTTGGATCAATGCTTGCGCGGATTCTGTCGCGAAACCCGTTCATGAACGGATCGTGGCCAACGCGAGATACCGCATACCCACCGACGACGAGTAGAATTGCCAACCGTATCGCAGCCAGCGCCAACCCGTCCCGGCGCAGAAGCACCAACCGGCAGAGAAGAACGATTGCCAGAACCATGGCACCCACCAGTGGGCCTGCGCCAAAGTGCTGAACTTCCTCATTGATTCTGTACCCTGCGGCGTAGATAGCTCGGTCCCATAAGACGCACCCTCCAGCAAAGGCGACAATAATCAAATCGATGCGAAGCAATCGAATCTTCGACCGCGATTCGCATGGCAATAACGGTGGTGCTTCCATGTGACCCATTTGATGAAACCTTGAACCTGTCTCAAATAAATCCCTTTTGCCCAACGGGGTCAAATTGTTAAAAGCAAGTGCGTGAGTCATAACTATTGGGCCACGTTCGTCGAACTGATCGAGACGCCGTTCCAGCACATCGAAATGATCTGGGGCATCGTCCCGCTTTATTTCGCGCTTTTGTTGAACGAAATGACTTCGACGAAGGCGAGCTATCGCACGGCAATCCAGACGGGATTCAGTTTTCTCTGGGCCGGCGCGCAATGGCTCTATCCCTACTTCCGGACGCGGCCCGCGGGCGCGCCGCAGCTCGAACTCGGCGCGATGCTCCCCATCAATCTTGCCGTGACGTTCCTGGTGATCGGCCTCGGCGCGGTCGCGCTCGTCAGCGGGATCCGGCGCAAGTATCCGAAATACGGCTCGTTCCTTGGCTACACGCGTTTCAGCAATTATTTCATGATTACGATCTATCCGATGCAGGCGCATTACCTGTTGTGGACCTGGGAAAGATTGGCGGTTATCGCGCTCTTCGCGGTGCCGATCTGGCTGGTGCTGCACTTCGGTCTGATGCCAATCCGCAACCGGAAATGAAACCGCGGATTGCGCGGATTTACGGGCCAACCGAACGGGTCCTATCCGTATTCACCAACGGTCAAGAATTCTGGCGGCCCTTCAACACGGTTTGCAATCGTTCGAGAAACGGATGCTGCGCTTCCTTCAACTTTCGTTTCGCTTCGGCAATGGCGAAGAACGCGACGCGGTCCACTTCCGGAACCTGCACCCATTTTCCCGACCGTGGCGGCCATTCCATCGAAAACAGGTTGCTTTTCAGCGGACGTGATTCGTCCCAGTCGCCGGCGAATGCCCAGGCGTGAACAATCTTGCCGCCTTTTTGCCGGATCGAGCCGAGTGGCATGAAGTCACTGTGCGGTTCGAGACCGGTTTCCTCAAAAAATTCGCGAATCGCTGTTGCCAGCAACTCTTCGCCCGGTCCGGTCTCGCCTTTTGGAATGGTCCAGTGGCCGTCGTCCTTGTGCGCAAAGAACGGCCCGCCCGGATGCGCGAGAAACACTTCAAGTTCGCCGTCGCGAAGACGATACATCAACAACCCGGCGCTGACTTTGTCTTTGGCCATGCGTGATGTTGGTATTGCCGAATTAAAGCACGCCGCAAAACAAAAAGCGATCTCCGTGGCGGCTTTGAGTTTGCCTTCACGAGCGAAATCCACTTAGGCTCTGGCCCGACCCATGAGCGGCCAGTCCCCACCACCAACCGGCCAGCCTCATTTGCTCCGGCGTTTTGGACTTTTGCAGGCCACCGCGCTGAACATGACAAACATGATCGGCATCGGGCCGTTCATCACGATTCCCTTGCTGATGTCCGCCTTGAATGGCGGCGGTCCGCAAGCAATGCTCGGCTGGGTGGTCGCCGTTGTCATTGCGATGGCCGATGGTTTGGTCTGGAGCGAGCTGGGTGCGGCGATGCCCGGCTCCGGCGGCAGCTACGGGTATTTGCGCGAGGCGTTTGGGCGCGAGACCTTCGGTCGCTTCATGGCCTTCCTGTTCATCTGGCAATTCGTTTTGAGCGGGCCGCTGGAAATTGCCTCGGGCTACATCGGATTTGCGAATTATCTCAACTATCTGTCGCCGGGGATGACAACCGAAGGCGGGCTTTCGTTGAAAGGCTCAATGGTCGTCGTCGGTCTGGGGTTGTCATGCATTGCGCTGCTCTATCGCCGGATCACCTCGATCGGAAAAATCACCGTTGCACTGTGGGCCGGATCAATCCTCACGACCGTCGCCGTCATTTTCACCGGAGCGACACATTTCGATTCCAGGCTCGCGTTCGACTTTCCGAAAGGCGCCTTCGATTTTTCGATCGGTTTCTATTTTGGACTCGGCGCGGCGTCCCGCATTGGCGTTTACGATTATCTTGGTTACTATGACGTTTGTTATATCGGCGACGAAGTCAGGGAGCCCGGTAAGGTCATTCCCCGTTCCATCCTGCTCAGCATCGTCGGTGTCGCGCTGATTTATTTTGCGATGAACCTGTCGATCATCGGCGTGGTGCCGTGGCGTGAATTTGTGCCGGCGGAGCACAATCCCAAAGCGGACTTCGTCGTGTCGCTGTTCATGGAAAAAATCCACGGAACCAGGGTCGCCTCGGTCTTCACCGTGATGGTTCTTTGGACCGCGTTTGCGTCGTGCTTCGCGCTGTTGCTGGGCTACTCCCGGATTCCCTACGCCGCGGCGCAGGACGGGGCCTTCTTCAAGATCTTCGGGCGGTTGCATCCCGGCAAAAACTTCCCGCACATATCGCTCGTCGTCATTGGAACCATCGCCATTGTGTGCAGTTTTCTGCCGCTCCTGTCGGTCATCGACGCATTGTTGATCACGCGAATTCTCGTTCAGTTCATCGGCCAGATTTTCGCAGTGACGCTGCTGCGCAAGCAAGTGCCGCGGATGAATCGGCCGTATCGCATGTGGTTCTATCCTTTGCCGGCATTCGTGGCGTTGACTGGCTGGATCTTTGTTTTTTCAACCGCCGATCTGAAATTCATTCTTTACGGCTTGAGCACGCTGGCGCTGGGCGTGGTCTTTTTTCTTGTCTGGTCAAAATGCACAAAGCGCTGGCCATGGGCAAAGGTGGAGTGCTGACACCGGCGGGAGGACGCACCGCTACGGAATCGACGGCCGAAACGCCGTCGCCGCCAAAAAAGCCCCGCGCAATATTTGCGAGCATCCGGACAAAATCGGAGAAGCGTGCATATTGCGCGAGGACTATCGTCAGCGCGGCATGAGGAACCAAATAGTGGAGAAGATCACGGCCTTGTGGGGACAGGGCAAGGCCGTGAAAGAAGTCACCCGGCCCACGCGCATGGCCGGGTCGCTTTTCCGCGCGGTGCTCTTGGGAGCAGACAAGCGCACATTGGAATCCGTTGATTTCGAGGCCTACGATTCATCCATCGCCTCGATTCTCTGGATGCAGGCCTGTGAGGTGGTCGCAGCGGCGACCTGATGGAGAAGCGCCAACGGACACACAAGGCGCGGTGGACTCGTTGATACAGCGCCAATGGTGTTTTGTTTCCGGCGCCGCGCCGCGCACTGCGTCCATAGCCGATTCAGGTCATTGCATAATTCTGCAGGCCGGATGCAGGATCAGTCCGCTGAAACCGGCGTTGACGGTCTTTCAATACAACCGCATTGCGGTTTGCCCGCGACACACCAAACTGAGTTTGCGGCCCTCATCATGTGGCCTCGAAGTTTCCGCGAAGCCTTTTGCAGTAAGTTCGGATGTCCTCCCGAGGGCTACGAATCCCGCGTGTTCTGGCAATGCCTGTACCGCCACGCTCTGCCATTGGCGGGATTGATTTACCCGGTCAGTCGGAACTTTTTCGGCGAGGACTTCCGCGCCATCAAGCAGCTCGGGCTGTCGCGAAGCCCGGTAGAGTTCCGCCAGGAAGTGGAAGCGTTCCGCTATTTGAACCGGACGCGTGCGGGCATTCTGCGCGGCCGATTGAAGATAAGGGTGTCCGGTCAAAGGTTGGTGCGCCTCTCACAGGAAATGTTCCCTCGAACCTGAGTCGTCGATGATTTGTCGAGCCGGCGGAAGCTCCGAAGGAGTGGCGTGTGCGTTCAGTTTGAAGGATTCGGATTTGCTCCGGGCTGGGCCGCCGGGAGTCCGGCCCGGTTCTTGGCCTCAGTGATCTGGTCCGGAGTCAGGCGTTGGGAAAGCGTATTCATGGCCCGGATCGCCTCCTGATCGCCGTTCGCGGCAGCTTGGGAGTACCAGCGATAAGCCTCGACAAGGTCCGGACTGGTACCGCGGCCGGACTCGTAAAAGGAACCAAGCTGGCGCTGGGCGGCGGCGAAATTCTGCTCGGCGGCCTTTTGGAACAATTGTATCGCCTGCTGGTCGCTGCCTTCGACGCCCTGTCCGAGCATGTACATCATGGCGAGGTTGTATTGAGACAACGGGTAGCCCTCGTCCGCGGCTTTCGTATAATACTGCGCAGCCTGGTTGAGGTCCTTGGTGACACCGTCTCCGTTGACATAACTGACCGCCATCCAATGAAGCGCCTTGGGGTCGCCTTGTTCCGCGGCAGCGGCGTACCATTTGAGCGCCTCGGCGGCGTTCTGATCCACGCCGTTCCCCTTTTTGTACATGGAACCAAGGGCCGCCTGGGCTTCGGCATAACCCTGTTCGGCGGCCTTGAGATAAAAGGCGGCCAGGTCCTGTTGAGAAATCGCTGTGTTGGAGTCTTTCGCGTAAGTCATGGCAAGCTTGAGTTGCGCCATGGCATCGCCTTGCTCGGCCGCCTTCTGGAACCATTTTGTAGCTTCGGTATTGTCGGCGGCGACACCCTGGCCACTGGCATACATCAGGCCGAGGTTGTATTGGGACATCGGATCACCCTGTTGCGCCGCCTGATAAAACCACTTTGCGGCTTCCTGATCATTGCGCGGCACCCCGCGGCCCTGCGCATAGATGATTCCGAGATCGTACTGGGCGCGAGGCTGGCCCTGTTCGGCGGCGGTCTGATACCACTTGATTGCTTCCGCCATGTCGATTCGACCGCCTTGACCGGTCGCATAATACTTTCCCAGCGCGATCTGAGCGGCAATGTCTCCCGCCTGCGCACTGGCCTTGATCGTTTCGATATCGGAGTTGGGGACGTTCGGCTGTGCAGGTCCGGAGGGAGTGATTGGCGTTTGGTCGGAATCACGTTCCGTCGCGGCGGGTCGTGGCGCGACGCGCCTGGTTCGGACAACATAACCCGCGCGGTTGGTGCCGGAAGAGTTCAGTCCGTCCTCGGTCCGCTCCTGGCTCTTGCCACATCCGCCGACACTGACGATAAGCAGGCCTGCCGCGAACGCGAGCGCAGCGGGACGAAAAGAGTTCAGCCGATTCATACTTACGTCAGAGTGATGGTGCGCGAGAGAGGACTTGAACCTCCACCCCTTGCGGGACCAGATCCTAAGTCTGGCGTGTCTGCCATTCCACCACTCGCGCAGCCCAGCGAAGATGCTCGCTTGCCGGCCCAATCTCAAGCCGGTTCTGGTCACTGCTTTTTCCACCCCGGCCCCCGTACCACCCGGCCCGGTTTCGCTCCGGTATGCCGCCCGTTCCTGAGGACCTGGACACCGTTCACGAAAACACGCACCATGCCCGTTGAGTAACGATGCGGCATCTCGTAAGTGGCGTGGTCCTGAATTTTCCCCGGGTTAAACACAATAACGTCGGCGAAATAGCCGGGCTTGAGCGCGCCGCGCCGATCGAGCTTCAGGTTCGACGCGGGAAACGAAGTCAACCGGCGAACGGCCTCTTCGAGTGGAATAATTTTTTCGTTGCGCACGTATTTCCCGAGCAGGCGGGCGAAGTTTCCGTAGGCGCGCGGATGGGGGTTCGATTTCAAAAAGAGACCCTCGGGTGCGAGTGATTCGGCGTCGGAGCCGAAACTCACCCAGGGCAGCGCGATTTCCCTGCGAACATTTTCCTCCGACATCAGAAAATAGACCGTGTTGACACGGCTGCCATCCTCGATCACGAGGTCCATCGCCGTTTCTTCCGGCGATGTGCCCCGCAGTTTCGCCACTTCAGCCAGCGTCTTTCCGGTGAGCGGCTTGAGCCTGTCGTTCTTGAAACCGATGAGCAGGATTTTTTCAGGAGAGCCGGCCGCGAGAAAAAAGTTTTCCCATTTGTCCGTCGGCGTGTCCATCTCGCGCCTGACCTGTTCGCGTATGGCCGGATCTTTCAGGCGCTTCGCCCACGCCTTGTATCCGTCTTCCTGGACCCATGGCGGCATTGCAGCGTCAAGGCCGGTCTGGCCCGCCGTGTAGGTGTACATGTCGGCGGTGACACGGAGGCCACCCGCACGGGCGGTTTCAATCTTTTGGATCAACGCGTCGAGCTTGTTCCAGTTCGGCCGGCCCGCGGCCTTCAGGTGGTAGAACTCGGCGGGAATTCCGGCTTCGCGTGCGATGTCGATCAATTCATCCGCGGCTTCAAGCAGCCGCGTCCCTTCGCTACGAATGTGCGAAATGTACATGCCGCCGTATCCGGAGGCGACTTTTGCGAGCGCGACCAACTCGTCCGTCTGCGCGTAAAAAGCCGGCGCGTAAATCAGGGCGGAACCGACGCCGAGCGCGCCTTCCTCCATCGCCTGTCGCACGAGCATCTTCATCCTCTCCAGCTCATCGGTCGTCGGAGGCCGGTCGGCATAACCGATTTCGTGGATGCGCACCGTGGTTGCGCCAACGAAGGACGCGATGTTGCAAGAAACGCCGCGTCGCGCCAGGTAGTCGAGGTATTCTCCCAGCGTTGTCCATTCAATTTTGTATTTGATGTCGCCCTGGCTTTCCGCCATCTCCTTTTTCATCGCCCCGCTCAACGGCCCCATGGACTCGCCCTCGCCCATGACTTCCAGGGTGACGCCCTGGCGGATGTCGCTCTGCGAACGTCCGTCGAGAATGAGAGTCTCGGTCGCCCAGCTCAACATGTTGATGAAGCCGGGCGCGACGGCGAACCCTCTGGCATTGATTTCCGTCCTGCCGCGGGCGTCGGTCAATTTACCGACGGCCGCGATGGTATCCCCATTGATCGCCAAGTCGCCGTTGAACGGCGCACCACCGCCGCCGTCGTAAATCGTGCCGTTCCGGATGACAACATCGTAACTGACTTCTGCTGCCGTCCCCGCCGCGGGAAGACGAAGCAGAAGAAGCACCGCGAGTCTCAGACAAAAGGTGCGGCTTCGCATGAAATCATTGTTTCAGACTGAAAATCGCCATCAATCCAAAAACGGTGATGACGACACCCGAGACGCGGTTCACACGGCGCAATCCCTGAGTGTCGAACTGGTTCCGAAACACGGCAACACCGCCGCACAACAACCGCCACCACGCTGCTGAGCCAAAGAACACGCCCGAAACCACCAAACTCGTGCCGAGATGGTTTTCCATCCTATTCCCCACGCCAAGCCCGGCGAAAACGCCCGCGAACAGCAGAATCGTCACAGGATTGGTCAGTGTAAGCACAAGCGTTGAACTATATGCGCCGGCGAGGCTGACTTTTCCCGGCGTCGCGGCCCGCGCGCCCGGCCTGGAGAGGAACGTGTTAACTCCGAGACAGCAGGGAAACAGGCCACCGGCGAGTCGAAGCAATATTTGGTGGCCGACGAAGAGGCTTGAAATGGCGGTCAATCCGAAAACTGCCACGGCGCCGTAAAAAGCGTCTGCGGTGGCCGCGCCGAGTCCGGACGCCAGCCCGGCAAGGCGGCCTTCCGTCAAAGTGCGGCGGATGCAGAGCACGCCGATGGGTCCAACCGGCGCGGCAATTGAGAATCCCACGATCACGCCCTTGACCAGAAAGGTTGTTGTCATTGCTCCGTCATTCCGCCGCGGTGGCGTCGAGGTTTCGGACCAATTCCGGAAAACGGCAGTTTTCGCAAAGCGAGTTCGAGTGGTCACAGAAGTCGCGCACAATTTGCAGCAGACCCTGTTGCCGGGCAGCCGTCCACGGAGCCCGGGCGTTCGCGCCCGCCAGCAAACGCTGCCTCGCCAGACGCAACAGGGCGTTGTCTTCCGACGCCGGCCAGGAATAGTAGCGATGTTCGGCCGCCTGTTGTAGCGTTGAATTCCTTCCTGCCTCGGCGCGAGTCCAAAACCATGGAAGGACCACGTTCACCGCCAGGTCCGTAACCCGGTGAGCGCCCAGTAACGGCTGTGGTTTGGCCATTCGCGCCGAACGAAGCGTCCAGTGTGATGACCAGAAGTCGTCTCGTCCGGCCTGGAAAACCTCCATGAGCGAACCCGACAACCCGCCGTCACTGATCTCGCTTGTAAACCAGCGTTCCAGCTTGTCCGGCAGATTCTCTTCCACCAACCAATGTGCGGCCAGCGCCAGCCTGCGCTGCGGATGATTGGCCGGGCGCAGTCCGTTGAAACGCCAGAGGGCGCGGGGGAGGGTCACGTCCACGAATTCCCCGCGTTCGCGCCACCAATGATCCCAGATGCGGCGGAGATAGTCGTCCGCGCCGCTCTGAGTGCGGGGCAGTTCCGCGGGCAGCATTCCGCTCACGCCCAGCAAACGCGCCTGCAGGGAAAGCACGGCACCGCGCTTGTTCGAATCGCCGGCCGCAAGCAAAGGCAGCAATTCCGCAACACGGCGCATCGGCCAGACGTTGTGCTTGTAACCGAGCGCGGCAAACAAACCTTCCCACAACGCCCGTTCCCAGCCGACCTGGCGCGCGCGGGCCGCAAATTCCGACGCTTTGCGGCGCAATCGAATCCGCGCCGCCTGTTGCAGCAGTTCGCAAAGCGCGTTCATGGACAGGTCACGCAACGGGGCACTGCATCGCCCGGCGAGCAGGTCGGGAACGCCCGCATCGTGTCCAAACCAGGCGCTTAATTCATTTAACGGGGCGTCGAGCCGCAGTTTCAACGCAAGGGTGGGCACCGCACAGTGCGCGTCCGATTCCGCGTCCCAGACCACGTGGAGGATGACGTTCCGGTAGGCGGCGTTGCGGTCGTGGCGGTGGGCCCGCCAGCCGGCGGAATGCAAATCAATCTCGATGTCGCCGCTGTGCGGGGACGCGGTGCCGAATTGCAGAATTGCGTTTCGGAAATCAGGGCCGGCTTCGTGGTTCCAGAAACCGGGATGAAGAACACAAACTTGCTGGCCGTCCAACGTCCTCAGTTGCTCGCGTCGGAGCCGCTGGTGCTGCCAGATGTGTTGCAGCAACCGTTCTGGCGGTGCGGCGTCCGCCGCCTCACGCAGCGCCGGCGCAGCCCGGGTGGATGCCCGCCACTGCTCATATAGGTTGGGTGCGATGCCGGACACCTTGCCATTGCTTTTCGGTTGTGGCTTTTGCAAAGTCAAGCGCACACAATGGCGCGAACAGTGACACTTCGCGTCCGGCTTGTATCACCGACCTAGTTTGGCTGGGCGGCGCGGCCCGCAAGGTTGATTTGCCTGCGCAATCCTTCACCATGCACGACTGCTCCAGGTCGGCGCCGCCGCGGCATCCAGGCATGTGGCCGGCAACGGATGCGATTTTGGAAGATTGAACGAACCCGCGAACGGTCTGTCGTGTTGATTGTAAGCACAGTGAAACAAGCAAGGTCATTTTGGCGGCGCGCCGTGCCACCATTGGCGCTCGCCGCCGTCGTGAACGTGGCGCCCACGACTTTTTCGCCTGCCGCAGAGGCGGATCTGCGGCGGGACGCCGCGGTTGAAGCTGTGGATCGAGTCATGCCGTGCGTCGTGAACATCGCCACGGAAACCGTCGTGGAGTATCGCGACCCGTTCGACCAGATGCTGCGCGAATTCTGGGGACCGTACTACCGACGACGGCAGCCCGACACCCAGTACAGCCTCGGTTCGGGCGTCATTATCGACGAGGATGGCTATGTGCTCACGAACCTCCACGTCGTGCGGCGTGCCAGCAAGGTCCGGGTCAGACTCGCCGACGGACGGGAGTTTGAGGCGAAGCCGATCGTCGGCAACACAGGCAAAGATGTGGCGTTGCTCAAACTCGTCACTCAACACAGTGAAAAATTCAAAGCAGTAAAGTTTGCCAAAGACGACGATTTGTTGCTGGGTGAAACGGTCCTCGCGCTGGGCAACCCGTTCGGTCTGGGCGGCTCAGTCAGCCGCGGCATTTTGAGTTCGAAGAACCGGCGCCCGTCAGCGGAAGACGAAACGCTGGACGTTGCCGACTGGCTGCAAACCGACGCCGCCATCAACCCCGGCAGCAGCGGCGGACCGCTCATCGATTTGCGCGGTGACCTGATCGGCCTCAACGTGGCGATTTACCGCGAGGGACAAGGCATTGCCTTTGCCATCCCCATCAAACAGGTCGCCGAGGCGCTCTCGGAGATTTTCATTCCTGAGGTGATCCGGTCTGTGTGGTTCGGCGCGGGCATCAAGTCCGGCGTCTGTCCGCTGGCGGTGACCGATGTGGAACCGGGGAGTCCCGCCGCAAAAGCCGGATTGCAGAAGGGCGACGAGATCACACAGGTCAACGGCCGGACTCCCGGGAGTTTCATCCAATGCATCGAGCTTATCAGCGCTAGCTCGGATCATGAAGCAATCCTTGCCGTCCGCCGGAACGGTGAACGGAAGGACATCAGGGTGCGAATGGTTCCGCTGTCTCAATTGGTCCGCCAGAAACTTGGCGCGTCCGTTCAGGAACTGGACAAAGATGAACTGGCGGAAAGTTTCGGTTTCCACCGCGGGGAAGGGCTGCTGGTGGCCGACGTCGAACAGGGCGGACCCGCCGCGCGGGCCGAGTTGCAACGTGGTTATCTGATCACCGCCATTGACGGACGGGCCACCACGGACCTGCTTTCCGCGGCCAGCGCGTTGATGGGAAAAAAACGGGACGAACGCGTTGCGTTGAGCGTCGTCGCGCGGCGGCAACGCGGCGCTTACGTTCAAACGCGGCAAGGTTCCGTCACACTTCGCGTCCGTTGAGTGACTTTTTCATGGCCCGAATCCGTCCTTGTTGGATAGACTCCGCTCCGTACCCATGAACAACGGCTTGATCATCGAGGTCGAAAACCTGACCAAGCGCTACGCCGGTCACACGGCGGTGGACGGTCTGACCTTCTCGGTTGGTCGCGGCGAGATCGTCGGCTTTCTGGGACCCAACGGTGCGGGCAAGAGCACAACGATGCGCGTGCTTTCGTGCTTCATGCCCGCAACTTCCGGTTCCGCGCGCGTTGCGGGCTTCGATGTTTTCAGCGAGGCTGACGACGTCCGACGGCGCATCGGTTACATGCCGGAAAACAACCCTTTGCATCTCGACATGCGGGTGCGCGAATACCTCAAGTTCCGCGCCCGGTTGAAAGGCCTTGGCATCCGGCGCAGCCGCGAACGCGTTGACGTTGTGATGCAACAGTGCGGTCTGACCGACGTGGGGCGGAAGATCGTCGGGCACTTGTCCAAAGGCTACCGTCAGCGCGTCGGTCTCGCCGATGCGCTCGTGCACGAGCCGGAGCTGATCATTCTGGACGAGCCGACAATCGGACTGGATCCGCACCAGATTCGTTCGGTCCGGCATCTCATCAAAGATCTGGCGCGCAATCACACGGTGCTGATCTCGACGCATATCCTGTCGGAGGTGGAAATGACGTGCAACCGGGTACTGATCATGCACCAGGGAAAAATTCTGGCCGCCGACACGCCGCAAAACCTGCAAAACATCATGAGCGACGGCGGACAGGTGATTGCGGAAATCGCGGCCCCGGTGACCGACCTGCGCGCCTGCTGGGAACAGATGGGTGAGGTCGAGTACTTCGACATCGCTCCGGCGGAAGGGGAATATTTGCGTTGCGCGTTGACGCCGCGCGCGGGACTGGACCTGCGGCCACTTGTGTTTGAACAAGTGCGGGTGCGCGGCTGGACCCTGCGCGAACTCAGCCGCGCGCAACATTCGCTCGAGGACATTTTCGTCCACATCACGCGGTCCGACCGCGACGAGGAGGCACGCTGATGCGGGTGTATCTCACCATGGTCCGGCGCGAACTTGGGGTTTTCTTTGCGTCACTCACCGGCTACGCGGTCATCGCGTCGGTCCTGCTGCTGCTTGGCTTGAGCTTCACCGGGATGCTGTCTTCGCTCAACGACGATCCCCGCGGCGTGGTGGAGCCTTTGACGGTCTTGTTCTACAGCACATTTTACTTCTGGCTGATTCTGCTGCTGATTACGCCCGTGATTACGATGCGTTCCTTCGCCTTCGAAAAGGGAACGGGCACATACGAGACGTTAATGACGACACCGGTGAGTGATCTGCAGGTCGTGCTGGCCAAGTTTACGGGCACGTTGCTGTTCTATATTCTGACGTGGCTGCCGTTGGTTGGCTGCATCGCGGTCGTGCGGTATTTCACTCGCGAGCCGACCGTTCTCGATCCCTGGACGACGGCGAGCACGTTTCTTGGAATCACGCTGATCGGCTGTCTTTACATGTCCATGGGTTGTTTCGCGTCGGCACTGACGCGGAGTCAGATCATCGCGGCGATGAACAGCCTGGTGATGGGCCTGGGGTTGTTCGTGTTGAGCTTGCGATCGCTGGTCCCGACGCCGTCGTCGGACTGGGCGGGGAAGGTATTCTCGTACATCTCGCTGAGCGAACACATGGAGGATTTTGCCCGGGGAATCGTGGACACGAGGCACATCGTTTTTTACCTGAGCCTGACCGCGTTTTTTTTGTTTCTGACATTCAAGGTGGTTGAAAGTCGCCGTTGGAAGTGACATGGCAAACCCTTCACCTCATAAGGCGAGCTTTTCCGCCGGAAGAAAATGGGTCATCGCCCTGAACGTGTTCGCTTCGTGCGCGGCGCTGCTGGCGCTGGTGCTGATGGTGAATTACCTGGCGAGCCGTCATTTCAAGCGTTACCAGTGGATGACCGACGAGCGGTACCAACTGTCGCCCATGACGCTCCAGTGGCTCGACTCGCTCACAAACCAGGTGAAGATCATCGTCTTTTTTGATCCCCACAGCTCGCTGTTCAGTTCTGTCAAGGGACTGATTAATGAGTACGGGCTGGCCTGTTCGAAACTCAAAGTGGAATTCGTGGACTACCTCAACGCATCCGGCCGCGGCGAACTCATCAGGACGCAATACAGGCTCGGTTCCTCGGCGGATGAGAATTTTGTCATCTTCGACAGCAACGGCAAGGTCAAGATCGTTTATGAAAAAGAGATGTCGGATTACGACCTGTCCGGCATCTTCACGGGCAAGGAAGCCCGCCGCACGGCGTTCAAAGGCGAGCAGATGTTCACCTCGGCCATCGTTGGCATCACGGACGCCAGGCCGTTCAAAGCCTACTTTCTGGTCGGGCACGGCGAACACCCACCCGACAGCGAGGACGACATCAATGGGTATTTCAAATTCGCCAGGGTTTTGCAGGACAAGAACATTTCCACGGAGACTCTGTCTCTGCTAACCAACGACGTGCCTCGCGACTGCCAGCTGCTCATCGTTGCCGGCCCGCGTCGGCCGTTGCCCGAGTCGGAGCTGGAGAAAATCGACAGCTATCTGCGCCACGGCGGACGGGCCTTCATCCTTCTTTTGAATCCGGGCATCACCGGCGTCAAAAGCGGGCTGGAAGGGATTCTGCTCAATTGGGGCGTCGAAGTCGGCGACCGGCTCGTCACCGACGAATCGCAGGCGAAGGCCGGCCAGACCCAGGTGCTCTATGTGGACAGCTTCGGCCAGCATCCCATCGTCCGGCCGTTGGTGGGTTCGCGACTCGCGATGGTGCTGCCTCATGCCGTGCGGCAGTTACCGGGTTCTTCGCGCACATCGGACACGGCCAAAGTCGTGGAATTGGCCTTTACGAGCGGGCTAGGGAAGGAGGTACGCAGCGTGACCAACACCGTCATTCCGCTGATGGTAGCCGTGGAAAAGGGCACCATCCCAGGTGTCGCCGCCGACCACGGATCCACGCGCATCGTGGTCGTCGGTGATTCATTAATGCTGGCCAACGCGCCCATCGAGTCGGAGGCCAATCGCGATTTTGCAAACCTGGCGGTCAGCTGGTTGCTGGATCGTTCACAGCTGCTGGCCATTGGACCGCGCCCGGTACGCGAATATAAAATCTCCATGACCCAGCACCAGATGGCGGCGGCAAGGTGGATCTTGCTGGGCGGTCTGCCCGGCGGCGTGCTGGCGCTCGGATTGCTCGTATGGGTGCGTCGACGCCGCTGATGGACACACTGGAACACCAACCATGAATTCCAAAGGCACCCTTTATCTGATAACCGTGGCGCTGGGCGTCTTCGCATATATCCTTTTCTTCGAGCGGCATACTCTCGACAGCGAACAGCAGGCGGCGCGCGCGACGAAACTGTTCCCCAATTTTGATCCTATCAAGGTCACCAGTGTGGAGATTCTCCGCTCGAACAGCGTCATCCGCGTCGAGCGAACCAACGATCAGTGGCGGCTGACAAGGCCGGCTTACCCGGCGCAGACGACCGCCATCGAAAACTGGCTCGGACTGTTCAACTCGTTGACCCGGCGCGCTTATATCTCCTCCGGAGAACTGCTCGCCCAGCCCGGCGGCATGGCGGCGTTCGGGCTGGAGGAACCGCAGGTGACGCTGACGGTCCAGTTCGGTCAGAAAAAACTGCGTCTCCTCCTCGGCGCGAAGACGCCGATAGGGGAAACGCTTTATCTGAAACAGGTGGGATCAGACGGCGTCCTCGTGACGGAGTCGGCATTGCTCGATCGTCTCCCGTTGTCCGATACCGACTGGCGTGATCCGACCTTTCTGCATTTGTCCGGGCTGAAATTCGACCGGATCCGCGTACGCGCGGGCACGCGTGAGTTCAGCGTCGAGCGCAATCCGACGAATCTCCTGTGGAGCCTGGCCGACCCGCGTCCGGCGCGGGCGGACAACAGCTTGCTCCAACAACTGCTCCAGAAACTGCAAAACACACCCGTCGGCCGGTTTGTCAGCGACACGCCCGGCGACCTTGATCCCTACGGGCTGCAGACCCCCGAAGTGGCGCTGGTATTCGGCCAGGGGACCAACAACGTTCTTACGGTTGAATTCGGCAAAAGTCCAACGAACGGTTCCACACAGGTGTATGCGCGGCGCTCCAACTATCCAATGATCGTGACTGTTCCAAAATCACTGGTGGATGAATTGCGCGTCCCGTACACGGATTTTCTGGACAAACGGTTGATCGAATTCGCGCCGTCGGCGGTGGAACGAATTGAGGCCCACGCCGCCGAGGTATTCGCGGTCCAGAAACAGACCAATGGCGCCTGGCGGATCGTCGAACCGCTCACCGCCCCCGCTGACACCTCTCTGGTGCAAGGATTGTTGAGCCGCCTGAACTCGCTGGAGGTCGTCGATTTGGCGAAGGAAGTTGTGACGCCCGAGGACCTGCCGACGTACGGACTTTCGCCGTCCAAATCACAGTACGTCTTGAAAGGCGCGGCGGCGGGCGGCACGAATCAATTGATTGCCGAGATTGATTTTGGCACCAACCAGGCTGACAAGATTTACGTGCGCCGCAGCGACGAGAATTCCGTGTACGCAATGCGCCTCGAAGACGCGCTGTCGCTGCCCAAGGCCGCATTCGAGTTGCGCGACCGGCGCATCTGGAATTTTACGACGAACCAGGTGACGGGCGTGACAATCGAGTTCAAGGGAAGGACCTACAAACTGCAGCGCGATCACAAGGGCAGCTGGAAGTTCACGGAAGGCTTCCAGGGCATCGTGAACCCGTTCGCGCTTGAGGAGGCGGTGTACCGCTTTGGCCAGTTGTGGTCGAACGCCTGGATCGCTCAGGGCTCTCGGGATGTCGCCCGATACGGATTCACGAATCCACCGCACAAACTGTCGATCGACGTCAATAATGGCGAGAAGCTACGCACATTTACGCTTGAATTCGGCAGTCAATCCCTCTCGGGCGGCCCGTACGCTCTGGTGGACCTTGAAGGCGAACGGACGGTGTTCGAATGCCCGTTCAAAATCTACGACGCCTATAACGAAGTGGTTCGTAGCCTGGTCGCATCTGCGGGTGCCGTCCCGTGATATGCCGCCGAGCGCCCAGCAAGGATTCTGTCGACGGTTTCGACTCTATTTTCGCCGGTGCCGCGTCTGCCTGTTGTTCTTCCTTTTCCTGCTCCTTGTCGGTTTGACTTACCTCAATCTGGTCGGCCTTCCCGAGTTTCTCAAAACGCGTCTGGTTTCCGAGTTGCGCGCACGGGGCGTGGATCTCCGTTTCACCCGGTTGCGCCTGCGCTGGTACCACGGCCTCGTCGCCGAAAACATTCGTCTTGGACGCGCGGACGACCCTGCCGGACCACAACTTTCCATTGGCGAAGCGGACCTTAAGTTCGACCGCGCCGCGCTGCACGCGTTGCGTTTCCAGGTCAGTTCACTCGTCTTTCACGACGGCCGGCTCGTCCTGCCCCTCCTCTCCACCAACGAGACCGCGGAACCGATCGTCCTGGACGATATCGCGACCGAACTCCGGCTGCTTCCCGACGACCGGTGGAGATTGGAACATTTTCAAGCGCTTTGCCTCGGCGCCAGGATCCATCTCTCCGGCACGCTGACGAACGCGTCGGCAGTCCGCAACTGGCGGTTCCAACCGACGACGAATCAGCCGCCCGGGTTGTGGCAGACACGGCTGCGCGAGGTGGCGAAAATAGCGCGTCAGATGAGATTCAGCCGCACGCCGGAAATCCTTTTGGAGGTGCGTGGAGATGCGCGCATGCCGGCCGGGATCAGCGCCGACCTTTACTTGACCGCGCTCGGCGCGGACACCGCATGGGGCAGGCTGGAAAAACTGCTGCTGATTGCCGAACTCAACCACCCATCCGGCAGTAACGGAGTGGGTCAGTCCGAATTGAAGCTGCAAATGAACAATGCACGCACACCGTGGGGGCAGGCGCAACTTGGCCGGCTTTACGTCCGGTGGGCGCAGGCCGTCACCAATCCTCTGCCTGCGAACGCATCGCTTGACTGCGAATTGGTTGGCGTCGACACGCCCTGGGGTAACGTGCCACACGCACGCTTCACAGGCCGGACAGACCGGTCACAGGACGGCACGGGTCCTTTGAGGACGGAACTCACACTCGATTCGGGCGCCTTCGAGTCGGAATGGTTGCAATCGAAAACAAATCGCTTCACCGTGCAGGTGATCCACTCCCCGGACGGCATTCTGCCCCGACAGATTGACTGGCAATGGACGGCGGAAGGGCCGCGCTCCCGCTGGGGCGGGGCCCGGAGTTTTCTGATCAATGGCCGTGCGGCCCGCGTGACGCCCGAGACTCCGCCAAACACCGGCGGTGCGCGGACGTGGTGGAAGGCGCTCGAACCGTTTGCAGTTGATTGGGACGCCCGGGTCGATGGAGTCGCGTCCACCAATGTCGCTGCGGACCGGGTGGATTTTTCGGGAAAGTGGCGCGCGCCGGAACTGGTCGTCGAAAAACTGCACGCCGATCTCTACGATCACCAACTTGACGCCTCTGTCCGTATCCATGCCGTCACACGGGAGGCATGGGTTCAGACCAGCTTCGATTTCGATGTGCGCAAAATTGAATCGCTGCTCACGCCGCGCACACAGCACTGGCTCAGTCAGTATGATTGGACGGAGCCGCCCAAAGTCAACGCACAGGTCCGTGTCATCCTTCCCGATTGGACCAAAGGACAACCCGACTGGAGGGCCGAGGTGCTGCCAACGCTCCAGATTGACGGGGAATTGCGGGCCGGGGCGGCCACGTTTCGCGGGGTGCAGGTTTTGTCTGCAAGGTCGCGCTTTACCTTCTCAAATTCGGTGTGGAGTCTGCCCGATTTCGTCGCAACTCGTCCGGAAGGGCAGATCGAATTCGCGCACACCTCCAACATTCAAAACCACGATTACCACTTCAGGTTTCGCGGTCAACTTGACCCGCTCGTGCTCAAACCCTTGTTCGAAGGAGAGCCGCCCCGCGGCTTCGACTATTTCAAGTTTCACGAGCCGCTGCTGCTCGAGGGCGACGCGTGGGGACAATGGCGTGATCCGGAAAAGTTCGGCGCCCGAGCGCATGTGAGCGCGACAAATTTTGTCTTTCGCGAGGTGCCGATCGGCGAACTGGACGCGTCCGTTCAGTTTACCAACCGGTTTGTCACGGCGACAGACGTGATGATTCAAAGCGACGGACCTCTTGTTTCCGCGTCGGGGGTCGGCTACGACATTGCGACCCAACGGATGTATCTGACCAATGCCTTCAGCACAATGGATCCGAAACTCATCACGCACGCCATCGGGCCTCAAACGGAAAAAACACTGAGTCCCTACACGTTTGCGGAACCGCCGACGGCGCACGTGAACGGCTGGGTCGAGGTGCGCCATGGCAAACAGTCGGATTTGCGCTTCGAGATCTCCGGCGGGCCCTTTACGTATTGGAAATTCAATGTGCCGCATATCGCCGGGAACGTGCGCTGGGTGGATGAAATGGTTGTGATCACCAATTTGCAGGCCGACTTTTACCGCGGAAAACTCGGCGCAGCCCTCCATCTTGACTGCACGGTTCCCCACACCGCGGACTTCAGTTTGCGCGTTGCCGTGACGAACGTCGATTTGCACCGACTTATGAGCGACGTTTCGTCGCCCACCAACCGCATCGAAGGCACGTTGAGTGGCAATCTCACTGTCACGAAGGCGAACAGTGGAAATTGGGAAAGCTGGAACGGCTTCGGGAACGCGGAAATGCGGGATGGTTTTCTTTGGGACATGCCGTTGTTTGGCATTTTTTCGCCGGTTTTGAACGCAGTCGCTCCCGGACTGGGCAGCAGTCGTGTGAGTGGCGGCAATGCCACGTTCACGCTGACCAACAGCGTGATGCACACCGATGACATGGAAATCCGTTCTCCCGCCATGCGTCTGTCATACAAGGGAACCGTGGACTTCAAAGGCAACGTGAACGCGCGGGTCGAAGCGCGCCTCCTGCGCGACGCCTGGGTCATCGGCCCGATTGTGAGCCTCGTCCTGTCACCACTGACGAAGTTGTTCGAATACAAAGTCACCGGCACGCTGCACGAACCGCATAAAGAACCTCTTTATATCCCCAAACCACTGATGTTTCCTTTCCATCCGCTCCGTACCATCAAGGAACTCTTTACCGAAGAAAAACCGGAAAAACCCAATCCGCCTTCAACGGAAAAATCACCACCAGGTAAATAATTCGTCGCGTGGATCTATCGGAAAAAAATCAGGACGACGGCGCCAAGCGCGATCCGGTACCACCCGAAACCGCTGAACGTGTGGGTTTGAATGTAACGTAAAAACCATTTCACCGCCGCAAACGAAACCACCGCCGCCACAATCGTTCCGAGAATTACCATGCTCCAGTTTTCCGGAGTGGTCCCGGCGGTCATAGAAATATCTTTGGTGTGATGGAGAGCTTTGAATATTTTCAGGCCCCCTGCGGCGAGCATGGTGGGGATGCCGACCAGGAAAGAAAACTCCGTCGCCGCCGGCCGGCCCAGACCCAATGCCAGCGAAAGCAGGATGGTGGAACCGGAGCGCGAGGCACCCGGGAATATCGCGGCGATCAGTTGACCGACACCGACGGCGAAGGCGATAGTCCACGTCACCTCATCACGCAGCGGCTTGCCACGCAGCCAGCGTTCGACCAGGAGAAATGCGATTCCGCCGACGATCAGCGCCCACGCGATCGGTCTGGGGTTCTCCTCCAGCTTGAACCCCTTTTTCTCCAGGATTAATCCTCCCAGGCCCGTAAGAGCGAAGGCGAGGATCAGTTTGAAGAGGTAATCGCGTGTCTCAGACTCGCGCCACCGGAACATCAACTGCTGGCAGCGTAACGAAAAAAGCGGCAGCACGGCGATCACCGCGCCGCACTGGATGACGATGTTGAACAGGTCACTCGGGTGACCAGACAGCCATTTCGCCGCGATCAGACACTTCTCGCCGATCATCAGATGGCCGGTGGAGGAAATGGGGATGAATTCGGTGATTCCTTCGATGGTTCCCAGAATGACGACGGCGATCCAGTCAGGCATCGGCTGTTTAGACGCGAAAATCCAGCGGCTGACAAGCGCAAAGCCTCAAGTTTTTCCTTCCTTCGTTTGCGTTCTCCGTCTTACGCTCCGTCCATGTTTTCACACGTCGTGATTTTCTGGACCGATCCCGCCAATCCGAAGGCGGGAGATGACCTGGTCGCCGGCGCCAAAAAGTATCTCGCGCCGATCCCCGGCATCGTTCACTTCCACGTGGGCAGGATGGCACCGAGCCACCGGCCGGTGGTGGATCAATCGTATCAGGTCGCGCTGAATGTGGTCTTTGCGGACAAGAAGGCACAGGACGACTATCAGGTCCATCCCTTGCACATCGAATTCGTGGAAAAGGTGTTCAAGCCGAACCGCAAAAAGGTTGTCGTCTACGATTTCGAATAGCCCGCGGGAAAAGAGAACTTGCAATCGGGATGGGTTGGCTTAATTTTGCGCGGCTTACACGGAAGCGAGCGTAGCTCAGCCTGGTAGAGCATCACGTTGCCAACGTGAGTGTCGAGGGTTCGAATCCCTTCGCTCGCTCCAATTCACCCGCCCATTCTGCCGCGGTCTCCCCGTTCTTGCGCCCGGGTTTGCAGGTGTTCTCCCGGCCTCGAGCCAGGAAATGAGATTGCAGTCGCGGCCAACGCGATGATAATGGTTCAGCGTCAGACCCGTTGATAGTGTTGACAGCATTTTCATGATTGAATGGAACATCCAATCCCGCGCACACGCCTGCCGCTCGTGCGGCCGGTTGTTCGCCGACAAACAGCCGTATCACACTCTGCTCTTCGACGAAAAGGCCGGCTACGAACGACTCGATGTTTGTGAAGTGTGCTGGGCGGCGCAATTCAGCCAGGGGGCGACCAGTCGCAAGGGTTTTGTCTCGCACTGGCAGGGTGCGTTCGAGGTCCCGTCGGTGCGGCCCGAGCCGATTCAAAAGGAAAACGCCGAATCGCTGCTGCGCAAACTGGTCGAACAAAACGATCCGCGGCACGGCGCGGCCTGTTTCATTCTCGCCGTGATGCTCGAGCGCAAACGAATCCTGAAAGTGAAGGAACAGGTGCAACGTGACGGCCGTCGCGTCTTCATTTACGAGCAGCCGAGGACGGGCGACGTGTTCACCATAACCGACCCGGGCCTTCGACTCGATCAACTGGAGGAAGTGCAGCGTGACGTGGGGCACCTGCTCGAACATGGTTTGAATCCACCAACCGGCGAGGCGCAGCTCGTAGCGCCCGCCACTGGCGAAATCACCGGGGCAGCTTCGACAGAAACGATGGATGCGGCGGCCACCCCGCAAACGGCACCTTGAATGCAGTCATCATCACATCCAGAATGTTCGACCGTCAGCAACCGGGGCACGAGCGATGTTCTCGTCGGAATCCGGCGGCGACGCACGCTGGTTTGCGCGGGTATCACGGGGTGGATGGCCTTTTTCGCCGCCTTGACTGTCTGTTGCCTTGCAGCTTCTCGATGTGCCGTTTCCCTGGTTCTGGCAGGTCAGACACCCGTCAAGACCTGTCGAGTGCCGGCGGAGGCAGTCCAAGGCAATTCGCCGTTTACGCACGCGAAGACTTTTGAGTTTAGTTTGTCCCGCCTGATCGTCGGCGGTAATAATGAAAGAGTGAACTGCCATGGACGGCTTTCCGAGGTTTCCCGAGCAACAATGAATTACGACCATCCGCACCTTCCCGGCAACCTGACCGCCTCCGTCATTACGAAGCACGCCTTTACGCTCAAACGCGAAGGGAAGTTGCATGGATACGCCGAAACGCAATTCGCTTAACCCGTTCACAACACTGACAACTCGACGTTACGGTTGTGTCTGATCTGAACACCCTTCAAACCGGCCTCGGTTACTCGTTCCGTGATGAAAGCCTGCTGCGCCTCGCATTGACGCATCCGTCGGTCGCGCATGAGCAAGGCACCGCCGTGCAACACAACCAGCGCCTGGAATTCCTCGGCGACGCAGTGTTGCAGCTTGTCCTTACCGGCGAGCTTTATGAAAAATTTCCCTCTTTGGGCGAGGGGCCGTTGACCAAGGCGAGGGCTCAGATGGTCAACCGCCGCATGCTGGCCGGCCGAGGGCGCAGGTTGGGCCTGGGTGAACACCTGATCCTCAGCCGCGGCGAGGAAGGCAGCGGCGGACGCGAGCGTCCCTCGGCGTTGGCTGATGCGTTCGAAGCGCTGCTGGGCGCGATTTTTCTCGACGCCGGTTTTGACGCCGCGAGAGATTTTGTGCTTCGTCAGTTTCGCGAGGAGTTTGGTGAACTGGAAGTGATTCCAAACCTCGACAATCCCAAGGGTGAGTTGCAGGAAATGTTGCAGGCCAACTCGACGGAGGCGCCGCAATATCAGCTTGAGTCGGTCGCCGGTCCGGACCACGACCGCGTTTTTGAAAGCGCCGTATATCATCGGGGCGTTGAACTGGGCCGCGGGACGGGCAAAAGCAAAAAGGAGGCGGAAAGCCAGGCGGCGCTTGCCGCGCTGGAAAGTCTCAGACGGGACGGCGGGAAAAGGTCTTAGCGCGGCCGGTGCCTGCTTTGTGACCGGACTACGCTTGACGCTATGGTAGGCCTCCATTACGTTGCGCCTCGGTTTGATTCAACCTATGAACAATTTTCTGGTCCCGATGGTCGTCGAGCAGACCGGTCGAGGCGAGCGCGGCTACGATATTTATTCGCGTCTGCTCGTGGACCGTATCGTTTTCCTCGGCACACCGGTGGACGATACCGTTTCCAATGTCATCATCGCGCAGCTGCTTTTTCTTCAGATGACCGATCCAAAAAAGGACATTCACCTCTACATCAACTCTCCCGGAGGCAGCGTCACCGCCGGGCTGGCGATATATGACACCATGCAGTTCCTCACCTGCGACGTGAACACCTACTGCATTGGCCAGGCGGCCAGCATGGGCGCCGTGCTGCTTTCCGCGGGGACCAAGGGGAAGCGTTATGCGCTGCCGAACGCGCGCATCATGATTCATCAACCGTGGGGCGGTGTGCAGGGCCAGGCCACGGACATCAGCATTCAGGCACAGGAAATACTCCGCCTGAAAGACCGGATCAACGAGATCCTGGCCAAGCACTGCGGCAAGGCCACGGAGACGGTTGGTAAGGACACGGACCGAGACCGGTTCATGTCTGCCGACGATGCAAAAGCCTACGGACTCGTGGACGAAGTGGTGAAATCTCGCAAGGAAATCCCCGGTTTGAACGAAAACAAGGAAGCTTCCAAACAGGAGAACGTCAAAGCATGACTGTTTTGGAAACCCGATTCTCCATTCGCCCGATTCAACCGCGATCCATCGATCACCAACAGGAAGTGGAATGGCACGTCCAACTCAATTGACGCTCTGCAGCTTCTGCGGAAAATCACATGCAGAAGTCAAAAAGCTCATCCAGGGACCGGGCGTTTACATTTGCGACAGTTGCATAATCGTTTGCAAGAATGTGCTCGACAAGGAACTTCGCGCCGAAGGCCGGAAGCAAACGCTGAAGTTTAACGTGCCAAAGCCGGTGGAAATCCGGCGGCGGCTGGATCTTCATTGCATCGGGCAGGAGCACGCCAAGAAGACGCTGGCCGTGGCCGTGCATAACCATTACAAGCGGATTCAAACCGAACACACGGCGAGGACGGATGACGACAGTGACTGCCATGGCGGAGTGGAAATTGAAAAAAGCAACATCCTGTTGATCGGGCCGACGGGTTCCGGAAAGACCCTGCTCGCCCGCACGCTGGCGAGGATTCTGGAGGTGCCATTCGCGATTGCCGACGCGACGACATTGACCGAAGCAGGCTACGTCGGCGAGGACGTTGAGAACATCATCCTGCGCCTGCTCCAGAATGCGGACTATGACGTGAAACGGGCACAAACGGGAATCGTTTACATCGACGAAATCGACAAGATCGCGCGCAAGACCGAGAATGTTTCCATCACCCGTGACGTTTCGGGCGAAGGTGTTCAGCAGGCGTTGCTGAAAATTTTGGAAGGCACCGTCTGCAATGTTCCGCCTCAAGGAGGCCGCAAACACCCGCAGCAGGAATATATTCGCGTTGACACAACCAACATCCTTTTCGTGTGCGGCGGCGCATTCGTCGGCCTGGAGAAGATCATTCAACGGAGGCTGGGCCATCGGGTCATGGGGTTCGGAGCCGTGAATCAAGCGCACCGAACAGCCTCGGTGGATCGCCGCGAGATTCTACAGTTTGTCGAGCCGGAGGACTTGCTGGCCTATGGATTCATCCCGGAATTCATCGGGCGCCTGCCGATGGTTACGGTCCTCGACGAGTTGACCGAGGAACAGTTGGTCTCAGTTCTGACGGAAACCAAAAACGCGCTGACAAAGCAATTTGCCAAGCTCATGGCAATGGAAGGGGTAGAACTGGAGTTTTCCGCGGACGCCTTGCGCGAATTGGCCGTGCAGGCGATCAAAAAGGGCACCGGGGCCCGTGCGCTGCGCGCACTCATCGAACGGTTGATGCTCGACGTCATGTACGACATCCCCGGCACCGACGACGTCGTGGCGGTGACCATCACGCGCCCCGCGGTGCTCGGCGAAACGAAACCCGTTGTCCGCCGGAAGCAAGACAAGGCCGCCGCCTGACCCGCGCCGCTGTCGTGGATTTTGCGATTGCGAAATCATGACGGTTGTCTTTCTACTCATTAGCAACGATAAGCATCGGCATCCACAAGATGGCTCCTCCTTTCCAGTCGCAGGACTTTATCGCCAGACACGTGCAGGGGATCCCGCGGTCGGGCATCCGCGAGTTTTTCGACATTGTGCAGGCGATGCCGGATGTGATTTCGCTTGGCGTGGGCGAGCCGGACTTTGTCACGCCGTGGCACATTCGCGAGGCCGCCATTTACGCGCTGGAGAGCGGGAAGACCAGCTATACATCCAACCTCGGGCTTTTGAAACTCCGCGAGGCCATCAGCGGCTCCGTCGAGAAGAAGTTCGGCGTCACTTACGACCCAAAGAATCAGATCCTTGTCACGGTCGGTGTCAGTGAAGCGCTGGACATCGCGTTACGGGCAGTGCTGAATCCCGGCGATGAAGCTCTGTATCACGAACCGTGCTACGTGAGTTACTCGCCGGGCATCACCCTGGCTCACGGTGTGGCCGTCCCCGTTTCGTGCGCGTCGGACCAGGGGTTTTCACTCACCGCGGAAGCCATCGAAAACGCCGTCACTCCGCGGAGCAAGGTGCTGGTCCTGAACTTTCCAACCAACCCGACCGGCGGCACCATGACCCGCGCCGGATTGCTCAAAATCGCCGAGGCCGTCCTGCGCCACAACTTGCTTGTTATCACCGACGAGATTTACTCGGAGCTGACGTTTGAAGGGGCGCACGTCAGCATCGCATCTCTGCCGGGAATGCGTGAGCGGACCATCTTTCTCCACGGTTTTTCCAAGGCGTACGCGATGACCGGATTTCGCATCGGTTACGCCTGCGGCCCGTCGGAACTGATCGAAGCGATGATGCGCATTCACCAGTATTCCATGCTTTGCGCCAGCGTCATCAGCCAGGAAGCGGCGCTCGAAGCGATCCAACATGGGGAGGAAGACACCGCAGAAATGCGCGAGCAATATCGCGCGCGCCGCAATTTCATCGTGGACGCCTTTAATGAAATGGGGTTGAGCTGCCACCTGCCGCGCGCCTCGTTCTATGCCTTCCCCTCCATCAAGAGAACCGGCCTTCGCTCCAAAGAATTCGCGGTGAAATTGCTCGAACGGGAAAAGGTGGCGTGTGTCCCCGGCAGTGCGTTCGGACCCGGCGGCGAGGGATATCTGCGTTGTTGCTTCGCGACCGCGCTGGACCAAATCGAGGTTGCCACGGCTCGCATGGCGCGATTTGTCGGCAAAATCATTGGCTAAGTCACCGTGCAAAGATTTGTCGGATGATGTCTTCGATCGGCACTTCTTGAATGTCAATGTCGGTGACGGGCAGCCCGTCCAGGAGCGCTTTGCAAACGGAAATCACGCGGTCGCGCTTCACCTTCAGTTTGATCGCTGCTTCGCTGTGCTCGACGACTTCACCAAACCGTTTCAAGTCTTCCCGCGGACATTGATTGGCTCCGCCACACTGGATCGTGATGAGTTTGAAGTCGGCGAATTGGTCGAGCACTTTGTCGAGTCGGCCATCGAAAAAAATCGTGCCGTGGTCAATGATGATGACGCGTTCGCAAAGCTCCTGGATGTCCGCCATGTAATGGCTGGTCAGCAGGATCGTCGTCTTGCGAGTAGCGTTGTAATGACGAAGAAACTCTCGGACGGTT
>Ga0134126_10001705_pt1 | contig 28027 bp, 22 predicted proteins | sample KB31752_FD_96881 | JGI IMG/M metagenome (GOLD analysis project Ga0134126, IMG submission 96881) | Terrestrial soil microbial communities with excess Nitrogen fertilizer from Kellogg Biological Station, Michigan, USA - KB3-175-2 | ecosystem: Environmental > Terrestrial > Soil > Unclassified ... | reverse complement strand
TCGGTGAAGGTGCCGGTCATGTGCAGCAGGTCGATGCCCAGCCCGCCCCGGATGGTTACTTCATCGAGCGTGATATTATCGATGCAGGATTCTGGTAAACCCCGGATGTAGCTTTGCTGAATGGTGCCCGTCGCAACGAGGTCTCGAATCGTAATATCGTGAATATGCGGAGTGGTTGCCGTGATTGGTTGAGCAGGTCCACTTGGATCGGGCCCGACGGGCGAATAGTAAGCATCGATACCGATTGGCCAGCTCACACCTGTCAGGACGAAGTGGTTGACATTGATACCGTAGATCTGGGCGCCCCGATTGCGCGCCGTCTTGATCCTGAACCCAAACAAGACATTCGTGAAGTTCACGTTTTCAATAGTAACGTCGTTTACGCCGTTTACCGCCTCACTGCCGATCGATATGCCGGAACCAGCCTGAGAAGTGATGTTCCTGATCAAAACGTGCGAGGTCGGCAATTCTGGCAAACCTATTTCTTTCGAGTAGTAGGGATCGCTCGTGCTGATCGGTAGCCCGGACTTGATCGCGATGTTGTCGTCGCTTACGCTGATATCGAGGTCGGACAGCGTGGCGTTCGTAACGCCTACGAGATCGACACCGTCGCTGTTCCGACCTTGTCCGTTGATCGTCACACCGGACTCGATTATATCGCTGCTATAACGCAGCGCCTGTGTCCAGTACGGCTGGTGTTGAAGCGTCACTCCGCTAATCGTGACGTGATCGCATTGGTAGAACTCGAGCACCCATGGACGAGTCGACGGGTTAGCGGGGGTTTCTTCGACGGATACTTCATGCCAGGTCCGTCCGCCATCATTTGGGTCCGGCTGGTCGCCGGCGCCATCGATGGTGCCGGCACCGATGATTCCGACATCGGTCGCGTCCTTAGCAGAAATAAGGGCCTCATTCGGCCGATACACCCAATTGATATACGCGCCAACGTAACGGCTGTGAGTATTCGTGGCCTGCAGGGTCACGCCATGGTCAATTTGAAGATAAACGTGACTCTTCAGCGCGAACGGTCCGGTGACGTAGACAATATTCTTGCCGGACACTCCGAGTTCCACGATCCCGCCACCCTGCGCTGCACAAGCATTAACGGCGCTTTGAATGGCTTCCGTATTGTCCGTCATACCATCCGCGACGGCTCCGAAGCTGAGTGCATTGCAAACCAATGGCGGACCGCCCACGCCGCCGCCGCCACTGCACGACACGAGCAAAAGAAATAATAAAACGAATGCGCTCAATAGCGTCAACAAATCCATGAACGTCCGGGGACATTCCATAGCGGATAGGCGAAACGCCCGCAGAACGGCTGATGGGGAAATGCGTGGAACGCCTGCGATTTGAACGGCCATCGACCTTCCTCGAGAAGAGTGCCAGATATGACACCTCCCAAAGCTCACTCCCAATCGCTTGTGGTACCGCACATGAGACACTGATCGCTCTATTCAGTGATGCGTGCCGTAACGGCGTCTCGTGGAAACTTATACTACATATCGTGCTTGCTGCGCCAATTGCACCCGACTTGCCCGAGGCTCCGCGTCGGAGCTCACGACATCACCACAGCTTTGGAGCGAAGTGGACATTTTTCCGCCAAACCAGTATCGCTGGAGCGTCGAAGTGTCACCCGTCGACTCAATCTCAATTTATGGGCGGGAGATGGCCGCGGCTCGACATGGGCTGCACACCGAACATGCGTCGACGGACGGACGAGAGGCGGGATATATTGTTTACAGTCCGTGTAAATCGAGAAACAAAGACGCCGCTTGCAACGCAGCGGGAGTTCATATGCCCGCCTAGCGTTTGCCGAGGCCATCCCAGAAGCCCTGGGAGCTGATTGCACCGCTCGAATGTTCGACGGCATTGCCTTGGGAGTTTGCCTCGAAGTGGTTCACATAGGCTGTCCCGCCCGAACGAACACCGCCAGTGTGATTGCATCGGCAAACCACGTTGTTCGATTGCGTGCCGATGCGAACTGAAAAACCTTGGGTGGTTTCGGAAATGCCGTCGTGAGCGATTTCATAGCCAAATCGGTTACCCTCGATTACAAACGTTTCGCAAAGATCAAGTTCAATTGCCGGAAAGGCTCCCGGTGCGGCAATGCTGTTACCCGCAATGAAGCAGTTGCGGATGAATCCCATCTTCCGACGCGGGGGATTCCAAATCGAGGAGGCTTGGCCGATTTGCATCCCCTCTTGCTTGCATCCGAAGATATCCACGCTTTCGATTGTCACTCGCGTGCACTCGTGAGTAGTCACGATACCGCGCGAAAAATTCGTAATCCTTCCATTACGAGCGTCTAGTTTCTCCGCGCTCGAGTGAATTCCGTATCCGCCATCCAGGTTTGCGCCGTCTATCGCAAATCCGTCGATCGAGCAATCGATGAGGTCGGTTTCGTCAACGGCTGTATTTTTGGTAACATTGAGATAGCCGCCTGATTTCGACGATGCGCCGGCGATGCCGATGGCTGTTCCTGTTATACCGACGCCGACGAGATTTCGCACCGCAATGTTGTGTTTTGCACCGATTTGATCGACGCCCTTCCAGGGACGATAAAATGCCGACTCGCCCGGAGCGCAGGCGAACACGGTTTTTGCCGACTTGACGTAAAGTCCGTCCACACTGCAATTATAGGCACCCGTCAGCGTAAGCGCCTGGCCGTGATTAGCGTTTATGTTCGCGATGTTGATGTTGCTGAATCGCATATTGTGAGCGTGGGAGGTCTGCCGCAATTCCCTTTTCGGCTCGTCTGTTGCCCAGCCAAATTCATAGTAGATGCCGTTGTCCAAGGCGCCGCCGTTGCCGTCGATCCAGATGTTCTCCATGACGACACCGTTGAGACCGCCGATCATGTAGATTCCGTTGCCGCCGATATTGTTGGAAGAGATACGAAGATTGCGCACGACAATGTTGCCCATCGGTGACGCCAGCAGACTATCGAACGTCGGGCTGAAATAGCGGCTGTCGCTGCCGCGATTTCCGAAGGTGAGCGCATTGCCGGCATTGGTCCCGCCGCCTCCCATCTGGTAGTCGATCACGATCGCGCCGTTTGCAATGGAGAAGTCGCGGACCGCGAAAATGAAACCGGAATTAGTGTCGTCACGAATGCCTGCTTTGTGGAAGTGCAGCGTGCAGCCTTCCAGTTCTACTTGAATGCCATCATGGAACGGGACAATGTCGTTAAAGTAGTATATGTCTCTACCGGTGGTATTCGGGAAGCTGATGTTGCCGGCGAAACGACCGGTGGGAGACACGAGAGATTTCAAGGCCGCGGTGTTTGCGTCCGCCGCGGCAGCATTATTCGGCATTAAACCGTAACGCCGAACGTCGTCGCGCGGGTATTCTGGAAACTTTGCGGCGTCGTGAGCGGTCGCATTTGTAGATGTCGAGGCTTCGCTCTTTACGACGCCGGTCCCCATCAATGCAGCCGCTCCGGAAAGAATCGATCTTCGTGTCCTCATGTGCCACCACTTCCTCTATGAGTTTCCGTTTCGAGAGATTGATCGAGAGCTTTCGTCCGAAGTAAGCGGCGCAACCAGCCACCTGGCGCTGGAGAAAAATACATCGACGCCGAGGTAGCCGCCGGCAAACGGCCGCAATCTCGCGTGAAAGAATATGACGGGCACCACTGCCAGCGCGCGTGGTCCGTCGATCTCGGGGCGATATTTCATCGCAAGCGCCCGTTTGGGAGGGGTGGGGGCATTCGCAGTGTGTATAATTTGGGTGTCAACATGAGAGTTTAAACCGTCTAATGTGCGGCATCTGTGGGCTGTACGGCCTTCAATCTTCCGACGATCTTGAACGCACCGTCCTGCGAATGACGCAGACGATCGCTCACCGCGGCCCGGACAGCGACGGCACATTTGTCGGCGAAGGCGTGGCTCTCGGGCATCGGCGTCTAAGCATTATCGACCTGTCGAGTACCGGAGTGCAACCGATGACCCTTGGCGCCGCGACGGTTGTGTACAACGGGGAGGCTTACAACTTTCCGCAACTACGAATTGAGCTACAAGGTCTTGGGCACGCATTCCGCGGCCACTCGGATACCGAGGTGCTTCTTCATGCTTACGAGGCGTGGGGGCTCGAGGGATTGGAGCGTTTGGAAGGGATATTCGCATTTGCCCTATGGGATGCCGCTCGCCGTCGACTGATCCTGATGCGCGACCGGCTGGGCATCAAGCCGCTTTTCTATGCCTGGCACGACGGACGGCTGGCCTTCGGATCGGAGATCAAGGCAGTTCTCGCCGGCGGCACAGTCGACCGCAGTTTGGATGATCAGGCGCTGATGGAGTTCCTGTGGTACGGCAACGCATTCGACGAGCGAACGATATATCGAGGGGTGCGGGCATTGCAGCCGGGCTGCCGCATGATCATCGAGGATGGGCAAGCTCGATTTGAGTCCTGGTGGAATCTCGGGGAATGGCTCGCCGGTGCGCATGAGCAGGCGAATCGTCATGATGCGGCAATCGCGGTGCGAGAGGCTGTCGACGCCGCAGTTGCCCGGCAACTCGTGAGCGACGTGCCAGTCGGGCTGTTCTTGAGCGGCGGTGTGGACTCATCGAGTATTGCGGCGTCGGCTGCAATCGCCGGCGGGCGCCGCCTGACCAGCTTTTCGGTGGCTTTCGACTACGAGAAGGGAGTCAATGAGTTGCCGAAGGCCAGGCGCGTTGCCCAGGCGCTGGGGCTGGATCACCATGAATTACGGATCAACGGACATGCATTGGAGGAGGTGATATGCACTCTGGTGCAAATCCACGATGAGCCGTTTGCGGATGCAGCAAACATTCCCCTTTACCTGCTTGCCCGAGAGTTGCGTGGAACAATCAAAGTCGTTCTGCAGGGCGACGGTGGCGACGAAATGTTCGCGGGCTATAGACGCTACTCAATTTTGCGCGCGGCCGCGTTCTGGCGAATGTGGCCACATGTTCTCGAACCCGCGCTTCGTATCCTGTCCCGCGGCCGGGGCGCGCGTCTTGCCCGGATCGGCGCCGCGGCGGGAAACGTCGACCCTGCGCTACGAATGGCGTTGCTCCTTACGGTGGAGACGCTGCGCGATCCGCCGACCGCAATGCTCACGGATGCGGCGCGGCAACGGCTGGAATCGGCAACCGATCCGTTCGCAGCGTATCGGCGCTGCGCGTCGAGTTTTGCAGACTTCGATCCTGTGCAGCAAATGTTACTGACCGACATCTCATTGCAACTGCCCTCGCAATTCCTCACGAAGGTCGATCGCGCAACCATGGCCCACGGTATCGAGGCGAGGGTTCCCCTATTGGATGAAGGGGTAGCCTCCCTGGCGGTGGGTTTGCCCGTGGCGCTGAAGATTCGAGGTGGTCAAAATAAGATTGTCCTGCGCGATGCGATGCGTGGGCGATTGCCGGTCGATATTCTAGACGGCCCCAAGACGGGTTTTGGAGTCCCCTACGAGGAATGGTTGCGCGGAGCGCTACATGGATTTGCGAGTGCAGCAATTCTCGACAAACCCTTTGTCGAGCGCTTTGGGTTGAACCGCGCTCGACTCGAGACCGCGCTCGCCGAGCATCGTTCGCGACGCCGTGATCGAGGCTTTTTGCTGTGGAAAATGCTGCAATTGGCCCTCTGGTCCAGGCAGAGCCCGTCGTGACGAAAACGCGTCCGCGAATACTATTCGTTGGGGCTTTCCCGTCCGCCGACAGCGTCATTCTCGGAGGAATGGTCACTTCGTGTCGAATTCTTTTGTCGTCGAGCTTTTCCTCGCGCCTGGACTTGGACCTGCTGGACAGCACTCAGATGAGCAACCCGCCACCCGGATTTGCAGTGCGTTTCGCGCGGGCGGCTGGCCGCTTCGTTCGTTTCATTCGCCGGTTTGAGCAGCGTCGGCCGGACGCTGTATTACTGTTCGTGGCGGTCGGTGCGAGCATCGTGGAAAAGGGCGCTATGGCGTGGTATGCGCGCCTGCGTGGGGTACCGGCTATTATGTTTCCGCGCGGCGGATCGGTAATCGACGATTGCCGCGACTCAGCATTGACCCGCGTGTGGGTTAGATCGTCCTTCCGCGGCGCACGAAAAATAATTTGCCAGAGCGAGTCATGGCAACGATTCGCCATCGGTGTGCTCGGTTTCGAGTGCACCAATGTCGCGGTGATACGCAATTGGACCGCCACTCGTGATCTGCTGGATGTCGGCGCACGACGCGTTGCGCCGCAGGATCCGATCGTCCGTCTGCTTTTTCTAGGGTGGCTCGACCGCGAAAAAGGCATTTTCGAGCTGCTCGAGGCTTGTCGTCGGCTAGTCGGCAGGCAGCGATTTACGCTTGACCTTGCCGGCGAGGGCAATTCATCTGCCGAAGTCCGTGTCCTTGTGGCGCGATACGATTTGACCGAGCAGGTCCGCTTCTGCGGCTGGTTACGAGGAACCGATCTTCTTCAGGCATTGAGCGAAGCCGATGTTCTGGTACTGCCGTCATGGGCGGAGGGTCTTCCCAACGCAATGATAGAGGCCATGGCGGCTCGTCTTGCGGTCGTCGTGACGCGCGTTGGAGCCATCCCTGAACTCATCACCGATCACCATAGCGGGTTGCTGGTGGAACCCCGAGACATAGACTCGCTCGCCCGAGCACTCGACGAGATCATCAGCGACCGGAGCCTTCGCGAAAACCTTGGGTGCGAGGCGTATAAAATCGCAGCGCGCGATTTTGAGGTGGAAGCGGCGGTCGATCGACTCATGACGGAGATCGAGAGTACGATAGTCGCCGGTCGCAAATATCGCCTGTCAGGTCGAGCCCTGTAGTCAAGAGAATCTTCGGATGGATGCGAAAAAAAGGGCGGTGGAGGAATTCTGGGACAAAGCCTCGTGCGGGGAGGATTTGTACCTGCAGAATCAGCAACGCGATGGCTACATCGAACATGCGCGTCGGCGCTACCAGCTAGAGCCGATTATTGAGGAATTCGCCGAGTTCGCATCGTTAGCGGGTAAGAGAGTCTTGGAAATCGGAGTCGGACTTGGTGCGGATCACCAGCGGTTCGCGCAGGCGGGGGCGCAGCTAACCGGCATTGATCTAACAGCGCGTGCTGTTGCGCATACACGCCGCCGGCTGGCGCTTTTCGGCCTTGATTCGATATTGTCTACCGGCGACGCAGAGAATCTGCAGTTTCCGTCCGACGAATTCGACTGCGTATATTCTTGGGGCGTGCTGCACCACTCGCCGAATACTCGCCTGGCGATTTCCGAGGTGCACCGAGTGTTGCGGTCTGGCGGTGTGGCAAAAGTGATGATTTATCACAAATGGAGTCTGGTCGGATACATGCTCTGGGTACGTTACGCACTCCTTAGGCTGCAGCCGTGGATGACGTTGACGCAAGTCTATGCCCGGTATCTCGAAAGTCCGGGGACGAAAGCGTATTCGGTCACTGAGGCCAGGCAGCTATTCGCGGCGTTCAGCTCGGTCCAGATCCGCACCTGGTTGACGCATGGAGACCTACTCGAGTCGGCGGCCGGCCAGCGCCATGGCGGCGCGCTTTTATCGCTGGCGCGCACGATATGGCCGCAAAGGCTGCTGCGGCGGTATGCGGGCGCACGAGGGCTGTTTATGCTGATCCAAGCTGTAAAATAACTCGACTAAGGACCGATTTCGGAAACTGAAGATGCATCGTGAACATTTGGACCTTCTAGTCTGCCCTACTTGTCAAGAGCGGTTGACCTGCGTGCAAAGCAACCCGGAGTCGGCGGCAGGCACGATCACTGAGGGCCATCTCAGATGTAACTCCTGCGGAGGGGAATACCCGGTAATCGCCGGCGTTCCACGCTTCGTGCCGAGGGAGAATTATGCCTCTGGATTCGGCTTGGAATGGACCAAGCACGCGCGTACACAATACGACAGCTACTCGGGTATACCGGCGTCGGAACGGCGATTTTTCGGCCAGACCGGCTGGCCGAAAGACTTGAAGGGGGAAGTGATTCTCGAGGTCGGCAGCGGATCAGGCCGATTTACCGAGCAAGCGGCCCAAACGGGCGCGACCGTCGTCTCGCTCGACTATAGCTACGCCGTCGATGCGAACTTCGCGTCGAACGGCGCGCGAGGCAACGTACTCATCGTGCAGGCCGACGTGTTCGCCATGCCGTTTCGGCCGGGAAGCTTCGATCGTGTGTTTTGCTTCGGCATGCTGCAGCACACGCCGAGCCCGTCGCGCGCGTTCGCGGCATTGCCACCGGTGCTGAAGGTCGGCGGGGTGTTATGCGCCGATATCTACAAGGTTTCCTTCTGGCGCACGATCATCCAAACCAAGTATTGGGTGCGTCCGTTCACGCGCCGCATGAACCCGGATCGCCTCTATGCACGCGTTCGGCGCTGGGTCGACTTCATGTGGCCGCTCGCGAACGTCATTCGGCGCCTGCCAAAGGGCTACGCGATCAACTGGCGGCTGCTGGTGGCCGACTACAGCTTCCTGGGCCTGCAGGGCCGGATGCTGAAGGAATGGTCGTATCTCGACACTTTCGACATGCTTGCCCCTCGGTACGACCGGCCGGCCACCCGGGAAACTTTTCATCGATGGGCCGTGCAAGCGAATCTCACCGATATCAATGCGTACTACTCCCCGCATGGAGTGGTGCTGCGCGCCCGCGTTCGCTAGATGTGCGGCATCGTCGGTGTGCAGGGCGATTTTCATGCCGACCTCCTGAAGCGGATGACCGATTGCGTGGCGCATCGCGGCCCTGACGGCGAGGGCGCGCTGTGGATCGACCTGCCGAACGAGCCGCGAACCGGTCTGGGGCACCGGCGCCTCGCAATCATCGATCTCTCCGTCGCTGGCTGCCAGCCCATGGTGCTGCGGTCGCGGGATGCCGGCGCGGATGCCGCGCTCACGCTGGTGTTCAACGGCGAGATATACAACTATCGCGAGTTGCGCTCGGAGCTCATTGCCGCGGGCCATCGCTTCACCACGCAGACGGATTCGGAGGTCATCTTGCACCTGTACGAGCGCCATGGGTTCGGCATGCTCGACCGGTTGAACGGGATATTCGCATTGGCCATGCATGACGCGCGAACCCATGGCCGGCCGGCTGGGGTCGATCGCGGGGCCTTGTTCCTAGTGCGCGACCAGGTCGGTGTCAAGCCGCTATATTTTTCAAGCACATCGCAAGGCTTTCTATTCGCCTCGGAGATCAAGGCGCTTCTGTGTCATCCGTCGGTGGCCCGTGAAATCGATCCGTTCGCCTTGCACCAAATGCTGGCGTACCTGTGGACACCGGCGCCTCGCACCATGTTGCGGGCGGTGCGCAAGCTGGAACCCGGCTGCGCCATGCTGGTTCATCGGGGAGCGGTGGTGCGGCACTGGCGATACTATCGATTGCCCTATGACGGGAGCCGTGATTCGCGGCCTCGAGCGGCGATCGCCGCGGAATTGAACGAGCGCCTGCATCAGGCCGTGCGGCGCCAACTGGTTGCCGATGTGCCGGTGGGTGCATTCTTGTCCGGCGGCCTGGATTCGAGCGCCGTTGTCGCGATGATGCGCCGCGCGCAGCCCGAACAGAGGATCCATTGCTTCTCCATTGGGTTCGGCGACGATGTCGATGACGAAGGCAACCCCGCGGATTTACCCTATGCACGCCGCGTCGCCAAGCATTTGAACGTCGATCTGGAGGAGGTCCGCATCGACGCGGCATCTATCGACCGTCTCGAGGAGATGGTTGCATTGCTGGATGAGCCGCAGGCTGATCCAGCCCCAATCAATGCCTTGTTCATCGCGGAACGCGCCCGCGCCATGGGAATTCCGGTGCTTTTGTCCGGGGCGGGTGGAGATGACATTTTCAGCGGCTATCGCCGTCACCGTGCATTGCAATTCGAGCGCTGGTGGGCGTGGCTTCCCCGTCGTGCCCGCATCGCCATTCAATCGACGGCCGAGAGGGCGGCGATGGGCCTAGGGCGGCATCAGGGGAATGTCGTCGGGCGGCGTCTGACGAAGATGTTTGCCCATGCCGGAGAGGAGGCTGAACGTAGACTTATCGCCTATTTTTGGTGGAGCCCGGATCGCCTGAGGCGCAATTTGTACTCGGCGGAATTCGCGGCGCAAATCGGCGCCGCGGATGTCGCGGAGCCCCTGCAGGCGAGCCTCGCCGAAATTCCCGCCGAGCACGATCCGTTGCAACGAATGTTATTCCTGGAAACGCGGCATTTTCTCGCCGATCACAACCTGAACTACACCGACCGGGCCGGCATGTCGGCGGGGGTCGAGGTGAGGGTGCCGCTGCTCGATCTGGATCTGATCGAGTTTGCTTCGAAGATTCCAGCGGAGATGAAACAGACCGGCAGCGAGGGTAAATCCATCTTCAAGGAAGCGATGCAGGGTGTGTTGCCTCACGATGTCATATACCGGCCAAAGAGTGGGTTCGGTGCACCGCTGCGACGCTGGTTGCGGCAGGAGTTGCGCTCGAGAGTGGATGACACGCTGGATCCGGTAGTATTGCGCAGGCGCGGCTTTTTCGATCCGAGCGCGGTTCGCGTACTGATCGATGACGATCGGCAAGGAAGAATCGACGGCAGCTATACGATATTTGCGCTCATGTGCTTTGAGCTGTGGTGCCGTCGATTCATCGATGTTTAAATCGGTAGTTATAACGAAGATCATACAGCGAAAAATCGATGCAACAACTTCTGCAGTCGCTCGCCGACGGACGAATCGCTCTAGAGGAGATTCCGGTTCCGCGTCCTGCATCCGGTTCGATATTGATTCGGACCTCCCGCTCTCTGATCTCGTCCGGCACCGAGCGAATGCTTCTGGAATTCGGCCGCGCGGGCTGGGTCGAGAAAATCCGCCAGCAGCCGGAGAAAGCGCATCAGGTACTCGACAAAATGCGCACCGACGGTGTTGCCGCCACGCTCGAAGCGGTCCGGAGCAAGCTCGATCAGCCGATTCCCCTGGGTTATTGCAATGTAGGCCGCGTAGTCGAATCAGGCTCCGGCTCGCGGGAATTCAGTGTGGGCGATCGCGTGGTTTCGAACGGCAGCCATGCGGAATTCGTCGCCGTCGGGCGCAACCTTTGCGCGCACATTCCCGAGTCGGTCAGCGACGATGAGGCGGTTTTCACGCCCTTGGCGGCTATCGCATTGGAGGGATTGCGGCTTGCGGCACCCGCGATAGGCGAGCGCTTTTGCGTGATTGGACTGGGGCTTATCGGTTTGATCGCGGTGCAGCTTCTGCGCGCAAACGGCTGCAAAGTGCTGGCCGTCGACCTTGATCCGGCAAAATCCGCTCTGGCGCTGCGATTCGGTGCGGACGTGGCCGATTTGCGTGCGGGTGAGGATGTGGTCAAGGCTGCTCAGCAGTTTACCGGGGGCCACGGGATCGACGGCGTTCTGATTACAGCTGCCACGGACAGCAACGAACCGGTGGAGCAGGCGGCGCGAATGTGCCGCCAACGGGGTCGAATCGTGCTCATCGGTGTTACCGGACTGCACCTGAATCGCGCAGATTTCTACAAGAAGGAAATCTCATTCCAGGTGTCGTGTTCCTACGGCCCTGGACGTCATGACGAGGTGTACGAGAATCGAGGGATCGATTACCCGTTCGGATTGGTGCGCTGGACCGAACAAAGAAATTTCCAGGCAGCGTTGCAGCTGATGGAATCCGCGCAGATCGACATGCGCCCGCTGATCAGTCATCGATTCGCTTTTGGCGCGGCGAGCGCAGCTTATGATCTGCTGGTGGATCGCACTCAAGCATCGCTTGGGATCGTGCTCGATTACAAGGAGGAAGCGGACGCACCGGCTGTCGTGCGCACGAGGACTCTGCGGACACCGGCATCGGGACTCAAGCTGGCAAGTCCAGCGGTGGCATTCATCGGCGCAGGCAACTACGCCGGACGCGTTCTGATCCCCGCGTTTCGAGCGAGCGGCGTACGGATGTTCGGGGTGGCGACGGCCAGCGGGATCAATGCCGCGCGCTACGGACGCCAGTACGGGTTCGAGTCGGCTTCGACGGATGTGGATGTGCTGCTGTCCGCCCCGGAGGTCGATATCGTCGTGATTGTAACGCGGCACGATAGCCACGCTCAATTGGTCCAGCGTGCGCTCGAAGCCGGCAAGCATGTATTTGTTGAAAAACCGCTCGCGGTCACCGATGCCGAGATCGACGCCATAGAGGCGGCGCTGCGGCAGCACGGTCGGAACACGCGGACGCTCATGATTGGATTCAACCGCCGCTTTGCACCGCTCACGTTGCGAATGAGGGCCCTACTCGGCGCCGTGCGCGAACCCAAGAGCTTCGTCGTCACGGTCAACGCGGGCGCCGCGCCGACCGGGCACTGGACGGTAGATGCCGCCGGCGGGGGACGAATCATAGGCGAAGCCTGTCATTTCATCGATTTGCTGCGATTCCTCGTGGGCTCTCCGATGACCGGCAGCATGGCGCGCCGTACAGGTGGTGGCGATACCGGAACTGGCGATCCATCCTTTAGCATAACCCTGAGCTTTGGCGACGGATCGATCGGCACAATTCATTACATGACGGGCGGCCACCTCTCGTTTCCCAAGGAGCGAGTCGAAGCATTTGCGGGCGGTGGGGTATTGCAGTTGGACAATTTTCGCCGATTGCGGGCCTATGGTTGGCCTCGTTTCAAATCTCAGCGGCTGTGGCGACAGGATAAAGGACAAATCGCCTGCGCGGCGGCTTTCGTGAGAGCGATCAAGACGGGAGATGTGTCGCCGATCCCGCTTGAGGAGATTCTCGAGGTCAGCCGCATGACTATCGCGGTCAGCGAAGCGGCATGGCATTGAATCGGGTCGCCACCTACTTCCACACGCTACGGCATCTTCGCCCGATTCAAGTCTTCGGGCGAATCCGGTTCAAGGTTTGTCGGCCGCGACCGAACGAGCGCCGAGCTCCAACGATGCGTGGGATCTCCCGTCCTTATGTCACGCCGATCCGAGCGCCATTGTCGATGCTAGCTCCCGATCGGTTCCGATTTCTGAATGTCGAGGGCGCTTGTGCGGTTGCCGTCGATTGGAAAGGCGGGGGCCGATCGCAACTGTGGACCTATAATCTTCACTATTTCGACGACCTCAATGCCGCGGACACGACTTCACGCCGATCTTGGCACCAGCGCCTGGTGGAACGTTGGATTGACGAAAACCCTCCGGCAGAGGGAATCGGCTGGGATCCGTATCCTGTCTCGCGGCGGATAGTAAATTGGATAAAGTGGTCGCTCGCCGGGAATGTGTTGACGCCGAAAGTGCGCCAAAGTCTTGCGGTGCAAGTCCGATGGCTGGGTGGACGCATCGAGTCTCATCTGCAGGGAAATCATGTATTCGCCAATGCAAAGGCGCTAGTTCACGCCGGTCTTTATTTCGAAGGCGAAGAAGCCGAGCGGTGGCTACGGCGGGGCCTATCCTTGATGCAGACCGAGATCGCGGAGCAGGTCCTGGCCGATGGTGGCCACTTCGAACGTAGTCCCATGTACCATGCGGGGTTCGTCGAGGATTTGCTCGATACGATCGGCACCATGAAAGCCTATGGGTACGCGGCGGATGCCGCCTGGTGTGAAACCGTCACGCGAATGATGGCTTGGCTCGAAGCGATGTCGCATCCCGACATGAGTATCTCATTTTTCAATGATGCGGCCTTCGGCGTATCGCCGACACCTGCACAGTTGCGTGCATATGCGGAGCGCTTGGGTCTTGTTCTCGAGCCGTTCGAGGGCGACGCTTTTCGCCGGTTGATGCCGAGCGGCTACGTCAGCATCGACTTACCGCCGTTTTTTCTTCTTTGCGACGTCGCCCCGATCGGCCCGGACTACCTGCCTGCCCATGCACATGCGGATACGTTGAGCTTCGAAATGAGTTTCAGGGGGCGGCGCGTATTCGTGAATTCAGGCACCTCCGTATATGGCCGCGGTGCCGAACGACAGCGCCAGCGAGGTACGGCGGCTCATAATACCCTTGTGATCGACGACGAAAATTCCAGCGAGGTGTGGGCCGGGTTTAGGGTCGCGCGCCGATCGCAAGCACGTCTGCTTAGCGCACAAGCCGAGGATCGCGAGTTCAGCGTCGTGGGCGAACATGATGGGTATCGGCGTTTGCGCGGGAAGAACCTGCATCGGCGACGTTGGACTTTGAACGCTCACGAGCTTTTCATCGAAGACAATGTCGAAGGCCGCTTTCGCAGCGCCAAGTGCTATTTTCACCTGCATCCGGAGATTCAGGCGCGTCGCGGCGCAGGGAGCGATGTGCGGCTAAGTGATGCCCGCGGGGTGCTGCTCGATGTGCGCTTCGAGGGAGCGGCTGCCGTCGACGTCATTGATTCGACCTGGCATCCGGAGTTCGGCGTTTCTTTGCCGGCGTCTTGTATCGTCGCGCAACTTGACGGGCCGCGCCTGGCAACTTTCATCCGCAGGAGCGATTCGAATTGAGGCTTTTACTGCTTAGCTTCTATTTTCGGCCCGACTTGAGCGCCGGGTCATTTCGCGCGAGCGCACTCGCCGATTCATTGCTCGAAAGTCTTCCCGCCGGGTCCTCGATCGACGTCATTACAACCGCGCCGAACAGATATAGGACATTCATGCAGCAATCGTCGGCAGTCGAGACATTGGGTGCGATGACCATCAGGCGGATTGCTTTACCCAAGCATCGCAGCGATTTGTGGGGGCAATCGCGCGCGTTCCTGCACTTCGCGCGCTGTGCAAACGGTTTCACATCGAAGGCCCAATACGATATCGTCTTTGCGACGTCATCGCGGCTAATGACGGCGGTGCTCGGGGCGTGGATAGCGCGACGCGCCCGCGCGCAGTTATACCTGGATATTCGCGATATCTTCGTGGACACGATCGGCGACATCTTCCCCAGGATTGCCGGCATGCTAAGACCTGCCTTGTCTGTCTTGGAGAGATGGACCATGCGGCGTGCCGATCGCATCAACTTGGTGTCCAGGGGTTTCGAGGGCTATTTTTTTTCGCGTTACCCGGATCGTTCTTATGCGTGGTTCACCAACGGCATTGATGAAGAGTTTCTGATTGCGGACTGGTCCAGGAAGGGCGCGGTCGGCGCCCGTCAGCCGTTGCTCGTGGTGTATGCCGGAAATATCGGTGAAGGACAGGGGCTGCATGCGATTCTGCCGCAACTTGCCCAAGGGTTGGGGGAACGCGTGCACTTCCGAGTGATTGGAGACGGCGGACGCCGGGAGCTGCTGCTCGATCAGCTGCGCCTGGCGGGCGTGCGCAATGTCGAGGTTGTTCCACCCGTGGATCGTCCAGCTTTGCTCGAAGCGTATGCGTGCGCCGACGTCCTGTTCCTGCATTTGAACGCGCATGCGGCATTCGAAAAAGTGCTGCCTTCCAAGATTTTTGAATACGCCGCTACGGGAAAGCCGATCTGGGCGGGCGTCGCCGGTTATGCGGCAAATTTCATTTCAGCCGAAGTACCCAACGCCGCCGTGTTTGCACCTTGCAACGCGTCGGAGGCGATCGAGAAGCTGAACAACCTGGCTTTGCAGGACCAGCGGCGCGGCGATTTCATAGTGCGATATGCTCGCCGAAACATTGCTCGAGCAATGGCGGATGATATTTTGGGGCTCATGCCGGCAGATTTGCCATGATGATATTGAAACTGGTCGCCGCGCTATTGAGCAACCCTCTGCTGCTGGCATCTATCTTCGAGGGCGCGGGTTTGCTGCTCTTGCGCACTTCGCGCCGTCGTCTGGGCCTGTGCATCGCTCTGGCGGGAGCGCTTCTCGGCTACCTTGCATCGACCACGCTGGTCGGTGATGGATTGCTTGCGCCCTTGGAGGGACAGTATCCGCAGTTCTCGGCGACGCAGGATATGGGCGTGCGTGATATCGTGGTATTGGGCAGCGGATATGAGCCGCAAGATCACATTCCTGTAACCGGTGCGCTCGACCGGGACGGCCTTAGTCGTATCGTGGAAGGCGTACGCCTGGCCCGCTCGCGCCCCGGCTCGCGATTATTGGTGTCGGGAGGGGCGCCTCCAGGATTTACGCCGGTCGCTTTGGGATATGCGCGGATGGCCGCGGAGTTGGGCATTCAACCATCGGGCATAATCACCATGGACCGCGCGCCCGACACGGCGCAGGAGGCGCGGGATGTCGTCGCCTTGTTGGGGCATTCCCCGTTCGTTCTGGTGACATCCGCGTACCATATGCCCCGGGCGATGCGGCTCATGCGCCGCGAGGGCGCAAACCCGATAGCTGCACCCACAGGGCAGATACTGCACGAAAAGCCTGGAATCGCACGATTCGGGCTGATTCCAGGATCACGCGGACTGCTTAAGACAGAAACCGCCCTGCACGAGTATCTAGGGCTTGCAGCCGTCAGATTGCGCCTGGATTGAGCAGTTTCGAATCTGCTGAAGCACGGGGCGCATTATTGGATAATGTGCGCCCATGAATTTGCCGCCGACCCCATTGCCGTCTCGAGTCCTGATAACCGGCGCCACCGGTTTCGTCGGACGCGGGCTGCTCGGGACGGCGGCTTCCTTCCAATGGCGGGCGGCAGCCCGCTCCTATGCGGTTTCTGGTTTTGGGGCCGAACAAGTAATCGTCGGGAATATCGATGGGCAGACGGACTGGTCGGGGGCGCTGGCGGGTGTCGATAGCGTCGTGCATCTTGCTGCGCGCGTGCACGTCATGAATCCCACGGCTGAGGATCACGTGCACTTCGAGCGAACCAATGTCCTCGGCACCGAGCGATTGGCGCGCGCCGCTGCCCAATCCGGGGTCAAACGTTTCATCTATCTGAGCAGCATCAAAGTAAACGGCGAAAGCACGACAAGTCGCGCATTTCGCGCCGATGACGTACCGCAGCCGCAAGACGACTATGCGCGCTCCAAACTGGAAGCGGAGCGGCGTCTGCGGACCGTAGAAGCGGCTTCCAGTATGGCCGTCGCGATCGTGCGATCGCCGCTGGTGTACGGACCCGGGGTGCGCGCCAATTTTCTGCGTTTGCTGTCTCTGGCGCATAGCGGTCTGCCGATACCGTTGGCATCGATAGCCAATGTGCGCAGCATGGTGAGCGTTTGGAATCTCTGCCATCTCATCTGCGCGCTACTGCAACATGAACATCCGATGCATGGTGTGTTTCTGGCTGCCGACGGCGACGACATATCCACCCCCGAATTGGTTCGCCGCCTGGCGCACATGATGCATCGTCCGGCGCGGCTCTTCTCCATGCCCCCAGGTGTGCTGCGGGCGCTTGCGACGTTGGCGGGACGAAATGCCGAGGTCGGCAGGCTCTGCGACTCGCTTGCAATCGACATATCGGAAACGCGCGCCCGCCTCGGTTGGTCGCCGCCATTGACGCTCGATACAGGGTTGGGACGGACCGTTGAATGGTATTTGCAATCGCTAGGGAAACGGGCGGCCGCATGAATGTTCAAAAAATCCATCTCATCGCGGCAGCGCGGCCCAATTTCATGAAAATTGCGCCGCTATATCATGCACTGAGGCGGGAAAGCTGGTGTCGGGCGGCGATCGTGCATACGGGGCAGCATTACGATTACAACATGTCGGACTCGTTTTTTCGCGACCTGAAGCTGCCCCAACCTGATTTTCATTTGGAGGTGGGGAGTGGCTCGCACGCCGAGCAGACCGGTCGCGTGATGATTGAATACGAAAAAATTGCGGAGGGGACGCGTCCGGATTGGATCGTTGTCGCGGGCGATGTGAATTCGACTCTCGCTTGTGCGCTGGTTGGTACCAAGCTTTGCATACCGGTGGTGCACCTCGAGGCGGGATTGCGCAGCGGCGATCGGAGCATGCCGGAGGAAATCAATCGATTGGCGACCGATGCAATCGCCGATGTATTGTGGACGCCGTCGATGGATGCGGACGCCAATCTATTACGCGAGAACGTGTCGCCCAACAGGATAGACCGCGTCGGCAATTTCATGATCGACTCCTACGAGATGCTGCGTGACTCGATTGCCGCCGCGAGGACGGTAGAACGTTTCGCCCTCTTGCCGCAACGGTACGCCGTGGTTACCTTGCATCGGCCCGCGAACGTGGACAATGCCGATTCGCTGGCCTTGCTGACCGCGCAACTATCGGACGCGTCGAAATCCCTACGTATGGTATTCGCCGTACATCCACGCACCCGCAAACGTCTGCTCGAATTCGGGTTGATGACCAAATTGGAGAATTGCCCGGGTATTCGGCTCACCGAACCTTTGGGCTATATTGAATTCATGAATCTGGTGTCCAATGCAGCTGTCGTGGTGACGGATTCCGGCGGCGTGCAGGAAGAGACCACCTATCTCGGGATTCCCTGTCTCACGCTCCGGGATACCACGGAGCGCCCGATCACGATCGATGAGGGCTCAAACCGCCTGATTCAAGCGCATGCCCTGAACGACGCGCTTGGCGACGCGACGAACGGGCGCTTCCGCACCGACCGACGACCAAAGCTTTGGGACGGAAGAGCCGCCGAGCGATCGGTCATCGCATTGAGCAGGCGAGCACACGCTCTGTGAGCTATGTAGCGAATGTCGTTTGCCTCGCTGTTGCAGCCTTGGTTTTTTCGTGGCTTGCGACAGGGCTTGCGCTTCGGCATGCTCTTCGCAATGCGATCCTGGATGTCCCCAACGCGCGCAGCTCTCACGCAACGCCAATTCCACGCGGCGGAGGTATTGCCATTGCGGTGGCATTTCTGAGCGCCGTGGTATTTCTGTTCTGCACCGGCATGTTGAAAATCGACGTGACGATCGTGCTGATCGCAGGGGGTGGGGCGGTTGCGCTGACGGGATACTTGGACGATCGCAAAACCTTGTCTGCCGGGATTCGAATTTGCGTCCACATCGTGGCTGCGCTATTGGCGGTGATGGTGGTCGGTGGGATCGCGGAGCAGACACTGCGAAACATCGGTTTGCACGGAATATGGGCGGCCGGCTTGCTCGGTCTGGCGGTGCTGATCTGGTCAACCAATCTCTTTAATTTCATGGACGGCATAGACGGCATTGCGGGCAGCGAGGCCATCTTCGTGGCCGGCGCCGGAGCAATTTTCAACTGGCGATGCGGTGGCGATAGCGGTTTGACCGCTGCAATGCTGGCCTTGACCGCCGCGACACTCGGCTTTCTCGCATGGAACTGGCCTCCGGCGCGGATTTTCATGGGGGATGTTGGCAGCGGATTCCTCGGCTTTACCCTCGCGGTGTTGGGCATTGCGGCAAGCCGGCAGGGCGGCACTCCCACCGAAGTCTGGATCATCTTGGGTGGGTTCTTTTTGGTCGATGCAACGGTTACTTTGCTGAGACGGGTCTTGCGAGGCGATCGATGGTTTGAAGCGCATCGTCTGCATGCCTACCAAAAGCTCGCGAGTCGCTGGCAATCGCACTTGCCGGTCACGGTTCTGGTCATTGCGGTCAACTTGTTTTGGTTGTTCCCTTGGGCCTGGTTTGCCGCCAGTTACCCCGCGCGAGCCATGTCGTTCGTAGTCGCAGCCTTGGCACCCTTGGCATTCTTCGCTTTCGTGGCTGGGGCGGGCCGCAAGTCCAATCTAAACTAGACACCCAAATCTAACCTGGGAGCCTGAAGCGGGTACTCACCCTCCAAATGGGTGGCATTCAATCGTCAGGCTCGACGGCATTCCCGCCTCTGCCAATAGTTGGTCAGGCGCTGCGCGCGGTTACCGAGCGCTTGGCGCAAGAAGCCGGCGACCCGACGAACCAAGCACCGCTTTGGGGGGACTTTGAATGGCGTATAGCCCGGGCCGTGACGGTCATGCAGGGCATGTCCTCGATTCTCTGCGCTGGACTGAGGTGGAAGCGTCCGCTTCATTGGCAGCGGTTTCTCGAGGGCCAGCGAGAGCATGTTGCGGGGAGGCATCAACGCGTCATGGCGCTATTGGACAGGATCGATACCCAGGCGCGTCATGACGGTATTTCGCTGCTGGCGCTCAAGGGTGCGGCGCTGCACAGGACCGGGATTTATGCGGCCGGTGAGCGGCCCATGGCCGATATCGATCTGCTCGTTCAAGAAGGCGATTTGGCGGCAACTACAGAGACGCTGGGAAGTTGCGGATTCGCGATGAGCTTCGGTACCTGGCGCCACCGGGTGTTTGAATCGCAAATCAAGAGCACCCGCGTTCCGGCCGGTTTCGGTGAGCATATCGATCTTCCGATCAAGATCGAGGTGCACACGAGCATTCGGGAGCGATTGCCGGTGAGCGAAATTGACATTACACCATTGGTTTTCCGGACCGCAGAGCCTCCCGGCATCAACGACTATCCCTCGGCAGCGTCTCTGATGTTGCATTTATTGCTGCACGCCGCGGGCAACATGCGAGCGCACGCGCTGAGGCTCATACAGTTGCATGACATCATGCTGTTGGCCACAACTTTCGGGCCGGGCGATTGGGAAGAGTTGCTGAGTGCCCGACCGAATGGTCAGGGACTTTGGTGGGCAATGATGCCGTTGGCTATGACGGCTCGGTATTATCCGGCGGCGATTCCCTCACCTGTCCTCGTCCGGCTGGCGGCGATTTGTCCCAGGTATCTGCGCAAGATATCGCACCGAAGGCGCCTCGCGGACGTTTCCTGGTCGAATATCAGGATATCCGCCTTTCCCGGAATCGAGTGGGCGCGAACACCGAAGGAGGCAGTGCGCTTCATAGTCAGTAGAATGTGGCCCGGCCGGACGGAGAAGCTGGAGCTGTGCCACTTCGCCGCGAATCATCCCGGGGCCTCTTCGATTCCTTGGTATGGTATATCGCACAGTGCGCGGATCTTACGTTGGATTTTCTCGAATCCTCCGCGCGTGCAGTGTTGGATAGTGGTTCGGGCGGCTCTCGAACATCCGCTCTGACGCGCACGGAGCCGCAGGAAACGGTATCTCTCCTGTCGTTACCTTTGACTGTCGGTGCTGTATATTGCAACGGTCGATCTTCGACGCAGCGTTGTAGAAAATACATTCTGCGTCGCCAGCAAGCGACGAATGGCTGTATGGGTTTTCTGGAGAGCGATGTGCAGAAGAGGGCTTTGATCACGGGAATTACCGGCCAGGACGGCGCGTATCTAGCGGAGTTCTTGTTGGCGAAGGGCTATGCCGTACACGGCATAAAACGTCGCGCCTCGTCGTTCAATACGGATCGCATCGACCACCTCTACCAGGATCCGCACGAAAAAGATGTGCGGCTCAAGTTGCACTACGGCGATCTGACCGATTCCACCAATCTCATCCGCATCATTCAAGAGGTTCAGCCGGACGAGATCTACAATCTCGCCGCGCAGAGTCATGTGGCGGTCTCCTTCGAAACGCCCGAGTACACGGCGAACTCCGACGCGGTGGGCACGCTGCGGGTGTTGGAAGCCATCCGTATTCTGGGACTGGAGAAGAAGACCCGCTTCTACCAGGCTTCGACCTCGGAAATGTTCGGCAAGGTGCAAGAGATTCCACAGCGCGAGACGACGCCATTTTACCCACGCTCTCCCTATGGCGCCGCCAAGGTCTACGCCTATTGGATTACCGTCAATTATCGCGAAGCCTACGGCCTTTATGCCTGCAATGGGATCTTGTTCAACCACGAATCGCCGCTGCGCGGTGAAACGTTCGTCTCCCGCAAAATTACCCGTGCGTTGACGCGCATCAAGGTGGGACTGCAGGAAACTCTCCATCTGGGCAATCTCGATTCGCGGCGCGACTGGGGCCACGCACGGGACTATGTCAAGGCGCAGTGGCTGATGCTGCAACAGGAGGCACCGGACGACTTCGTCATCGCCACCGGCAAGCAGTTCTCGGTCAGAGATTTCGTGGTTGCCGCGGGCTCGTTGCTCGACATGAAAATCGAGTGGCAGGGCAAGGGCGTCAAGGAGGTGGGCGTCGATACGGTCACGGGGCGCCGGTTGGTCCATGTGGATCCGCGCTATTTCCGCCCCACGGAAGTTGAAACGCTTCTGGGCGATGCCACCAAGGCGATGCAAAAGCTCGGGTGGTCGGCTGAAACCACCTTTCCGCAGCTGGTTGCCGAAATGGTGGAATCCGATTTGGATGTCGCCAAGCGCGACGCCTTGGTCGCCAAAGAAGGCTACAAGGTTTACAACCACCACGAGTAGGCGCGTGAACTTCACTCCCTCGTCTCGGATATACGTCGCCGGCCACCGCGGATTGGTGGGGTCGGCGGTGGTCAGAGCCCTGCAGAAGCAGGGCCACGCGAACTTGGTGCTGCGAACCCACCAAGAGCTCGATCTCACCGATCAACGCGCGGTTCGCGAGTTTTTCCGGGCCGAGCGCCCGGAGGTGGTCATCATGGCCGCAGCGCGCGTGGGCGGCATTCACGCCAACAATTCCCGGCCGGCGCTGTTCATTCGCGACAATCTCGTGATTCAGGACAATGTGATCGATGCGGCGCATGGTTCGGGAGTGGGCAAGTTCGTGTTTCTGGGTTCGAGCTGCATCTATCCCAAATTGAGCCCCCAGCCCATCAAGGAGGACTACCTGCTCACGGGTCCCCTGGAACCGACGAATGAGTGGTACGCCATCGCGAAGATCGCGGGCTTGAAAATGTGTCAAGCCTATCGCCGGGAATATGGGTTCAACGCGATTTCTTTGATGCCGACCAATCTGTATGGTCCCGGCGACAACTTCGATTTGCAGAACTCGCATGTGCTGCCGGCGCTGATCCGCCGCTTCCATGAGGCTAAGATTCGCGGCGATGCGAGCGTGACGATTTGGGGCACCGGCACTCCCCGCCGAGAATTTCTTCATGTCGATGATCTGGCCGACGCGGTTTTGTATCTTTTGCGATCTTACGATGCCGAGCCCATCGTGAATGTCGGCTGGGGCGAGGACGTGACCATTCGAGAGCTGGCCGAAGTCGTCATGTCTGTGATTGGCTACAATGGCCGCCTGCAATTCGATCCCAGCAAGCCCGACGGCACGCCTCGCAAGCTGCTGGATGTGTCGCGGCTGACAGGTCTGGGCTGGCGGCCGCGAATCTCCCTCAAAAACGGCATCGAACAGACTTATTCCTGGTTCCAGGAACATTCCGGCGACGCGCGGCTCTAGACTCCATGTGAGTCGGTCAACCCAGTCCATCTTGGCGCGTTACGGATATTAACTCTCTGTAAATTCGCAACCGTTGTGGCAACTGACCAAATAAATTCGGTACACTGAGCAATAGGGAGTGATGAAAATCCTCGCGATCGCCGAAACTGACGGGTTCCGGTTGCCGGCCGGGGGGTGGAATCAGGGAGGTTTATTTTGGGTTCAAAGACCGTGGCAACGACCGGTGACTTCGCGCGACAAACGGTAGAAATGCCGGGGCCGCTCAAACGGGTCATCGCAATTTGCGCGGACTTGGTCATGATGCCGCTGGCATTGTGGATCGCATTGAGTCTCAAGAGCGGCGATCCCACCTTGTCGATCGCCGACTGGCCTGCCTACCTGGCCGTCATCGTCGTCAGCATTCCGATTTTCGTGCGCATGGGGCTGTACCGAGCCGTCATACGCTTTTTGGGGCACAAGGCCGTATTTGCCGTCGCTTTTGCCATCCTGATCAGCGGCGTATTGCTGGGTATCCTGGGGTATGCGCTGCATATACCCTCGCTCTCCTGGAGCGATGTGACCATCTATTCCAGTCTCGCATTGATCTACGTCGCGGGTTCCCGATTCATCGTGCGCTACTACCTGCTGACCCATTACCTCCAGCCGACGGTCGCGCGGGTGGCCATCTACGGAGCGGGAGACGCGGGCGCCCGGCTTTCCGGCGCCTTGTTGACCACGCGTGCATTTGATCCCTTGGTCTTCATCGATGACAAGAAGAGCCTACAGGGCCGCATGGTGAACGGAATCAAGGTCTATTCGCCGGAACAACTTCCGGCCTTGATCAAGGATCGAAAAATCGACCGTGTTCTGCTTGCGATGCCCTCGATGAGCCGGCGTCGGCGGCGCGAAATACTGAGTTCCCTGGAGCCCCTGGGCGTGCATGTGCAAACCGTCCCGGTATTCGAACAGTTGGTGACCGGCAATGCCACGGTGGGAGACATCCAGGAAGTGGACGTAGGCGACCTGTTGGGCCGCGATTCGGTGCCGCCCAAGGCGGGCCTGTTCGATGCCTGCATTCGTGATCGCGTGGTGATGGTGACCGGAGCGGGCGGCTCGATCGGCTCAGAGCTTTGCCGGCAGATCATCGGCTTGGGACCGCGGCGGCTCATTTTGTTCGAAATGTCCGAATTGGCGCTGTACAACATCCATCGTGAACTGCGCACTTTTGCCGCCCAGCATTCTTTGGCCGTCGATCTGGTGGGACTGATCGGCAATGCCCATCATAAGTTTCGCTTGCGCGAGGTCCTGCAGGCCTACCGGGTACAGACGGTGTATCACGCGGCGGCATACAAACATGTACCGATTGTGGAACAGAATGTCATCGAAGGCATTTACAACAACGTCATCTCCACCTGGTATGCCGCCGAAGCCGCGCATGAGACCGAGGTGGAAACCTTCGTGCTGGTATCGACCGACAAGGCCGTGAACCCCACCAATGTCATGGGTGCGACCAAGCGATTCGCGGAAATCGTGCTCCAAGGCCTCCACCGGCGCGGCACCAAGACGCGATTTTGCATGGTGAGGTTCGGCAATGTGCTGGCCTCGTCGGGTTCCGTGGTGCCGCTGTTCAGCGAGCAGATCAAAGCCGGCGGGCCGGTCACGGTGACCCATCCCGAGGTCATCCGTTACTTCATGACCATCCCGGAGGCGGCGCAGCTCGTGATTCAGGCGGGCTCCATGGCCGAGGGCGGCGATGTGTTCGTGCTCGACATGGGCAAGCCGGTGCGCATCGGCGACTTGGCGCGGCGCATGATCAATCTCATGGGCCTGACCGTCCGCGACGAGCAGCACCCCGATGGAGACATCGAGATTTCTTACACCAGCCTTCGCCCGGCCGAGAAGCTCTACGAGGAATTGTTGATCGGCAACAACGTCACTGGTACGGAGCATCCGATGATCATGCGGGCCATTGAACATTCCCTGCCCTGGGAGCGGGTTCAGACCTTGCTGGAGGAGATCCTGACGGCCATGAACCGCTTCGACTGCCATCGGGCGATGCACCTGCTGGGCGAGGTGGTCGAGGAATACAAACCCGCGCCTGAATTCCATGATCTGGTGCTGGGGCGCCAGACCGCGATGACGGTAGACGACCACAAAGTGACCAGTCTCAAGCCCCGGCGCGTGGTGCGAAACACGGGGCCCTCGGATACGGCACGGCCCTGAAGTGTGGCGAGGGCGGCTGTACGGGGTTGCATGGCACAGAGCGACTCACTAGGCTAATCCGCCAGGCAGGCCAGGCCACGCTTAATTGGGCAAAATGACGGATGTCGTTGCTCACGCTCCGGCTGATCGCGCCTGAATCCGCACCCGCTAACTTCATAGGTAACCCCTTGTCAAATAAAACGATTTTGGTCACCGGCGGCGCCGGCTACATCGGCAGCCACGTGGTGCGGCAATTGGGCGAGGCCGGCGAGAAGGTCCTGGTGCTCGATAATCTGAGCAGGGGCTTTCGGCAGGCGATCACCACGGGAGAACTCGTGGTCGGCGATGTCGGCGACCAGGCCCTGGTATCGCGGCTGCTCACCGAGCATGGGATCGACACCGTCATGCATTTTGCGGCCCACACCATCGTGCCCGAGTCCGTGGCGCAGCCCTTGAAGTACTATGGCAACAACACCTGCGCCACCCGCGCCTTGTTGCAGGCCTGCCTCGAGCAGCGCGTCAAGAACTTCGTCTTTTCATCCACGGCCGCGGTGTACGGCATTCCGGAGCTCGGCGTTGCCGACGAAGAGTCGCCGACGCGGCCCATCAATGCCTATGGCACCTCCAAGCTCATGAGCGAGTGGATGCTGCGCGACGTCGCGGCGGTGAATGACCTGCGTTACGTGGCGCTGCGGTATTTCAACGTCGCCGGCGCGCATCCGGGCGGACAGATCGGCCAGGCGACGCACGGCGCCACGCTGCTGACGAAAGTGGCCTGCGAAGCCATGGTGGGCAAGCGTCCCCATGTGTCGGTGTTCGGCAGCGACTATCCCACCCCGGACGGAACGGGCGTGCGCGACTATATCCACGTCGAAGATCTGGCGGCCGCGCATTTGAATGCGCTGGCCTATTTGCGCGGCAAGGGCAGGTCGTTGACCTTGAATGTGGGCTACGGTCACGGGTATTCGGTGCGCGAGGTGCTGCGCATGGTGGAGACCGTCGGCGACAAGCCTCTGACCATTCGCGAGGAGCCGCGCCGCGCCGGCGATCCCGCGAACCTGGTGGCGCGGGCTGATCGCATCCGCGCGGAACTCGGTTGGCGCCCGCGCTATGACGACCTCGCAGCCATCGTGACCCATTCGCTCGCCTGGGAGCGAAAGATGTTACGGGAGCCCTGGGCCTGACACCCCGCTCTTCGCTCGCCGGACAGCACTCGACAAGCTGAAATTGACCAATCCAGTCGATTCACGTATTTTACGTGAGAGCTTGGCGCGAGGGATGGATTTATGGCAGCGAAACACAACATTACGGTCGCCATCGATGCAAACCTGCTGAAGAAGGCTCGTGCCGTGGCGAGTCGTCGTGGACGCAGTGTCAGCGCTCTATTGGCGGACGAATTGCGCGAATTGGTCGATGAGGATGCGCATTACACGGCGGCTCGAAAGCGGGCGATCAGCCTATTTTCAAACCCGTTAGCTCTCGGCGGAACACCGTTGGGCCGTGAGGCCGCCCATGAGCGTCGTCTTCGTTGACACGAACATCCTGATCTATGCTCACGATTCGGACGCAGGTCTGAAACGCGCGCGGGCGATCGAGAGCTTGCGTCCATTGTGGGACGCCGACTCCGGCCGGCTATCGGTGCAAGTTTTACAAGAGTTCTACGTCAATGTGACGCGGAAACTCTCGACACCGGTCGCCACATCGACTGCGCGCGAAATCGTGAATACGTATGGTGCCTGGATTCGCGAGACGGCCACCGCTGATACAGTAATCCGGGCGACGCACATCGCCGAGATGGCGCAGCTCTCATTCTGGGATGCGTTGGTCGTGGCCTCGGCCGAGCAGACGGGCGCTGCAGAAATTTACAGTGAAGACTTAAATGCGGGCCAGACCATCGCCGGTATTCTCATCGTCAATCCGTTGATTTGAATGGGCATGCCCGCGCTCATCTCAGGCGCGCGCGCGGACGTGCTTTCGCAGCCACGGCACCAACACCTCGAAACTGAAACCATTGGTTGGATAGAAATCCGCCATGAACGCATACGTTTCATCGGCGTTCGGTGTCAATTCGACGCCGTTCACGGCAAGAAATGTATAAGTCGCGGCGAATGCCGTGCGTTCGTTGGCGTCGATGAAGGGATGATACTGAGACAGGCTTTCCCACAGCGCCGCCGCTTCTTCGATGACATCGACGTAATGGCCGATTTTGGGGCGAAATAACGCGGCCTCCAGATGGCCGGGGCCTCGCATGCCCGGCCGGCCTCCATAGCGGGCAATCTGATCGGCATGCAGCGCGAGCACTTCCGGCAGGGTCAGGTAGTCCGTCATGTCGCGAGCTTCTGGTACAGGGCCGCGTATTTTTCATGGCTGGCCTGGTAGGCGTTCATGACATGCGGACGCGGTCGGGTATTCCGGCGTTTCTCGATCAAATCCGCCAATGCTTCGTCGACCAATGCCTGCAGCTGCCTGCCTTCGTCCTGGGCGATGGCGCGTATCTCGGCGAGGATCTCGGGCGACACCTGGGTGGCAAACTTTTCTTTGGCTGCTGACAACGCATTTCTCTGTGGGCCGTTCGTATCACGCGAGCACCATTTATCATGATAGATCATGATGAATCAAGAAAGGTCCCGGCCTCATTGCTCGAACGGGCCGGGCCCATCACCGGCGCTTTACTTGACCTGTCAAAACCGCTAGGCTTCGCGGTACTTTTCCTAGTTAAATCAGAATATTACGATGAAGATTACGATTTTCGGCTCAGGCTACGTGGGCCTGGTCACGGGTGCCTGCCTCGCCGACGCCGGCAACCATGTGGTGTGCGTGGATGTCGATGAGCGCAAGACCGCCATGCTCCAGCGCGG
>Ga0134126_10001704_pt1 | contig 28031 bp, 27 predicted proteins | sample KB31752_FD_96881 | JGI IMG/M metagenome (GOLD analysis project Ga0134126, IMG submission 96881) | Terrestrial soil microbial communities with excess Nitrogen fertilizer from Kellogg Biological Station, Michigan, USA - KB3-175-2 | ecosystem: Environmental > Terrestrial > Soil > Unclassified ... | reverse complement strand
CCGGACTGCTTCGTCTTTAAATTCCTCCGTGGACCGCCGTCGTGTCTTGGTGATCATTCTGTCCTCCGATTTCATCATTCTCCTCCTTCTGGAGGTGTCTGTGAAATCAGGGGAAGGTCAGAGCTGGTTGAGCAGGATATTGTCGAAGAAGTGGAAATGGAACCTGAGGAGCCTTTGGTTATCTACCGGAAGAAAGAAATAGGTTAAGAGATATAGTTTTGGGGACGACTCATGAGCTGTACATTCCGCAATATACGCCTGACAGGTTATGAATCGTGACGGCAGGCGCTCGCGAAGCGGCGCCTGCTTGTTCTGCCTTATACCGTTTCACCATCGGTCTCGTAATGATTTCCACGTTGGCACCTACATCAGCCTTCGCTCAAACCGCGGTTGACCCGACAGGATGATCCGGTCAACCGCCGGGGCCACTGAAGGAAGAATTTCAGCGGCCCTATTCAGCGCCTCGACCTGTTCTTCCTCCCCTTCCCTCAATTCCCCCAGACGATGAATCGCAGAAGCAGCCAGGCACAGTGCAGGTCTTTGTCCGAGATATGCGGGTAATGGGCAACACGGTCTTCTCGGACGCCGAGATTGCGGAAGTGACCGCTCCCTTCAAGAACCGGATGCTGATGATGGAAGACCTCGAGCGGCTCCGGTTGGCTCTCACGCTGCTTTATGTCAATAAGGGCTATCTGACCTCCGGAGCAATCATTCCCGATCAGAACGTGATCGATGGGGTTGTGGAGGTGCAAGTTCTAGAAGGGAAGCTGACCCGCATTGATATCGAGGGCAACCGTTGGTTTAGCTCCTCGTACCTGCGCGACCGCCTGTCGCTCGGCAGCCGCACCCCGGTCTTACTCGCCCCTCTGCAAGAACAGTTGCAACTCTTGCAACAAGATCGCCGGATCGAACGCGTCAATGCCGAGCTACGACCTGGAGATCAACAGGGCGAGAGTGTGCTGAACGTGCGGGTGGCGGACAGAAATCCTTTTCACGCCTCGATCGACATCAACAACTACCAAACGCCTCTGGTCGGCGCTATTCGTGGAATCGGCACGCTCACCCACGACAACCTCACCGGGAGAGGAGATCCACTCAGCGTCAGTTACGGCCAATGAAGCTCCCCGCAGCAAGCTGCGGGGTATCACAGAACTCAATTCCGAAGACTTCTCGGAAGGAGAGGCCAACCCCGTAGCGAGCTACGGGGAATGTCAAGTTCAAGCGGCGTTTTTCCGATTATCGATATCTCATATGCTCTCCCCTTGAACCGCTATGGCACAACCTTTTCCCCATACTATCGGCGCTATGATTTTAAACTGGTTACGGAACCATTCGATACGCTAAACCTCAACACCAACACAGAAATCATCGGTATGAGTCTTCGGCAACCGATCTATCGGACTGTGACTGACGAGATTGCTCTCACGCTCATCGGTGAGCATTTGTTTACCCAAAGTTTTATCTTTAAAGATGTCCCGTTCAGTGCTTTCCCGGGTTTCCAGAACGGTGCCGCTACTATTTCCGCGCTCCGATTTGCCCAGGAGTGGACCCATCGTACACTCGACACTGTTCTGGCTGTGCGTTCACGGTTCAGCGTCGGCCTCAATGTTCTCGGTGCAACAATCAATAGTCCTTCTGACACGCCGGACGGGCAGTTTTTTTCTTGGTTAGGGCAGGTCCAGACCATCAAACAATACGGCGAGAAGGTACTCGGCATGCAACTCCTCGGACGCATGGACCTCCAGCTCACGAACTCACCGCTGTTTCCCCTCGAGCAGGTCTCACTCGGCGGCCGCTATACGGTGCGCGGCTACCGTGAGGTGACGATCCTGCGCGACAATTCGTTCATCGCGTCCCTTGAATCGCGATTTCCGTTGATCCGCTGGCGGAGTGGAGAGCCAATGGTGCAATTCGCTCCATTCGTGGATGTGGCGCACGGTTGGAGTCTCGGGGAAAACCGTCCCGCTCCGATCGCCCCTTCCACCAACTTTCCCAATACACTCGCAAGCGTGGGCGTTGGACTCCGCTGGAATATCCTTCCCCAAGGGCGAGCGATCTTCGAGGTGTATTGGGGCCAGAAGCTCCGCCACGTGCCGCGCATCGGAAACACCGCTCAAGATCACGGCGTTCATGTAGGAATTACGGTCAATCTTTTTTGACACCGGCAGTCACACAAGATATGCCTAAGACAGAGGCTAAGTCGGCATCCAATCAACCAGTCATTTTTTTGATCCTGCGCGGAACCAGCTTCCTTCTGCTGCTGACTATTCTGCTTTTTGCCGTCACAAGAGCGGAATCACATGAAATCTCGTCCCCCGCAGACTCATTGATGAAGGAAGGTGCTCAGCATTTTCAAAAAGGAGCTTTCAGTGAAGCCTTGTCCCACTGGAAGCGGGCCGCGGAAATCTATAAAGGTATCGGGAACACCCCGGCACAGGTCGAGGCGCTCGTCTTCTCATCTCAGGCCTCAATGGCGTTGGGGCAATCCAAACAGGCGCTCCAGTCTCTCGAACTGGCGCTCGCGCTGGCGCAGAAAGGTGGTGCGCCACTTGTGGAGGCCTCCCTGTTCGGGCATCTGGGACGGACGTACCTGACGCTCCAGCAACTTTCCGAGGCATCGGACTATCTTGAGCAAGCGGCAGCGGCGGCGCGGAAGCAAGACTCCTCGCCGCTCCTAGCTACTACTCTAAACGATCTCGGCATTCTTTTCTCGTTGAAGCGGCAGGACAAAGATGCGCTGGACGCATTTCAAGAAAGTCTGTCCCATGCCCGGAACGCCAGCCTCCCGCTGCTCGCAGCGACCGCTTGTACGAATGCCGCACGAGCCATCCAACGCCTGGGCCAACCAGCTCACAGCCGCCTCGCCCTCGACGCTGCACTCCATCAGTTGAACGAGGTGCCGCCCTCTCGGAACAAGTCTCTTGGATTGATCGGCATTGCGCTGGCATACCAGCGACTCCTTCCACGAATCCCTCAAGAAAGAGATCCTCTCTTATTGCGAACCGCGGGCGTCCTTCAGGAAGCAGTGACGGTCGCGGAGGAACAGGGAGACAAGAGAACGGTGTCCTATGCTCTTGGTTATCTTGGTCATCTCTATGAAACAGAATTTCGTATGGACGAAGCGTTGCAACTCACCAGACGAGCGTTGTTCATTGCGCAATCAGTGGATGCGCCGGAATCGCTGTACCGATGGCAATGGCAATTGGGACGACAGCTGGCCGCCACCGGCCGGCTTGACGAGGCTATTGCCTCCTACCGACAAGCGGCAACGACGCTCCAACCGATACGGGTTGAGGTGACGCGTGCCCCTTCCGAGAGTCCTCTAGCTGGCCAAGAAACCATGAAGCCGATGTACTTTGAGCTGGCCGACCTCTTGCTGCAGCGGGCCTCACGCACTGAGGACGGGAAAGCAGCCGAAGGGTATTTGTTCGCAGCTCGCGATGCGATCGAGGCCTATAAAACGGCCGAATTGCGTGACTACTTTAAGGATGATTGTGTCGACGCCGTACGGTCCAGGCTCACGATGTTGGATCGGTTGTCGCCGGACACCGCCGTGATCTATCCCATCATGTTCAGCTCCCGGTTGGAATTGCTCATGAGCTTGCCGACCGGACTCGCGCGTATCTCGGTGCCGGTGACGGCTGATCGATTGACTCTGGAAATCCGCGAGTTTCGCCGCCTGGTAGAAAAACGTACGACCCGTGAATATTTGCCCCATGCACAGCAGCTGTACGACTGGCTGATGCGCCCGCTGGAAACACAACTTGTCCAACATCAGATCACAACCTTAGTGTTCGTGCCGGACAGCGCCATTCGGACGATTCCCCTGGCAGCGCTCCATGACGGCTCATCGTTTCTGATCAGCAAGTTTGCGCTCGCCATGACACCAAGCCTGACGTTGACCGACCCCCGTCCATTCAATCGCGACAAGCTCCGATTCCTCACGGCCGGCCTCACCAAATCTGTGCAAGGGTTTCCACCTCTTCCTTACGTGGCGGACGAGGTCGAATCCATTCAACGGCTCTACAAGAGCGACCAACTGATGAACAATGCCTTTCAATCATCCAGACTGGAACGTGAATTGCGTGAAGGAGGATATGGAGGCCTGCATATCGCCACGCACGGTAAGTTCTCAACCGACGTGAACGATTCGTTCCTCCTGACATTCGACGGGAAATTGACGATGCACACCCTCGATCAACTGATCGGCCTCTTTCGCTTCCGGCAAGAACCCCTAGAACTCCTTACGTTGAGCGCCTGCCAAACTGGAATCGGGGACGATCGCGCGGCCCTGGGCCTGGCCGGCGTGGCCCTCAAGGCCGGCGCCCGCAGCGCATTGGCCACGCTGTGGTTCATTAATGATGAAGCGTCGGCGTCGTTGATTTCTGAATTTTACCGGCAACTGCGCAATCCAGCTCTCTCAAAAGTCGTCGCGCTCCAGCACGCGCAGTTGAAACTGTTGAGCGACAGAATATATGAACATCCGGCCTACTGGTCGCCCTTTCTGTTGCTCAATAACTGGCTCTAACAGGATGCTGAAAAAGTCCGCCGGCGGCGTTCTCGCATCGCTCAGAGGCTCAACGTACCGAAGCGTACGCCTCGCCCCTTCGCTCGTTGCGGCCTTGCTGGACAGCCTTTTTGAGCATCCTGAAGTGATTTTCCGCAGCCTGCTAAGAAGGAGCATCACCATGAGATATGTACCGATCCTAGGGTTAGGCCTTCTCCTGACTGTTTCGGGTACGCATGTCCTGGACGCCGCAGACAAGGCGGCAGCCGCAAAGGCCGGTCAACAGGATGACCTCATCTACACACCGCCGAAGAAACCGACTCCTCGCGCGCGAGTGGGAGGCACGTTACGGGGAACGGAGGGCAATGAACCGGAACTCGTCGCCTTGGTGCCTGACCACGTGGGCTTGACCGTTAAGCAAACGCCGAGGTTGAATTGGTATCTCTCGAAACCAACGACCTATCCCTTGCGGTTCACACTCAACGACACCCAAAAAATTGTTCCGCTCTATGAAGGTTCCCTTCCCGTTCCAACCGAAGCTGGGGTTCAATCCATCGATCTCAAAAGCCTAGGACTTACACTTGAACCGAACGTCCAATACCGCTGGTTTGTGTCGGCCAGCCCCAATCCCGAATCACCCTCCAGGGATATCGTCGCCGGTGGAATGATCAAGCGATGCGAGTTCAGTGAATGTCTGACGATCACCTCGGTGAACCTCACCTGTGATCGTGAAAGCGTGCGCACCAATACCCTCATCGGGTTTTGGTACGATGCGATGGGCTGTGTCTGCTCGCTGATTGAAAAAGATCCAAAGGATCCGTCGCTTCGGAGGCTTCGCGCGGCACTCCTCAGGCAAGTGGGTCTTAATGGAGTAGCGGACTGGGATCTCCGCTCCATTCAGAACAGCACAAAATAACTGCTTGTCTTCTTGCTGAAATCCTGGTGGCCTTATTGAATGAATCCATTTTGATCCAGCCTGAATCCATTTTGATTCACTTGCCGGTTGCCCTATTGAGGCACGCCGCTTGGGTTTTGCTTGTCGGCTGTGGACATTCATTTTTCATATGGTACGACCTCGAGCTCACCATGCTGATGGTACAGAGATTGCTGTATCTACGAGAAACAGTCTTTGACGAAGCAGCGCATCAGAAGCAACCAACACAACACGACCTCGTTGTCGAAAGCTCTCGTTCCTATTCGCTCGTTGCAACCTCCGTGACTCGCAAACGTTTCGATCGCTCAATACTGATTCTTTTGTGACAGAGACTATGGGCGCTGCTCGAACGACGCAATCGTGATCCATCTTACTCGCATAGGCGAAAAAGAGGCCTGGAGGCACACTTCAACCCACTGGCTGATGACTGCCTTCTTCACCTTTCTCTGCTGCATGTATGCCGTTGCGGTTGACGCTACCGCAGTCGAGATCACCCTTCTCAAATCATCCGACCTCAAGGCCTATAATGAGGCGGTCGAAGGATTCAAGGTAGCCGCGCCTGGGACTGCCACCTACACCGAGTATGACCTACGTGGAGATCTGGAACAGGGCAAACAGCTTGCCAGAAAGATTCGTGCTTCTGACTCATCTCTCGTGGTCGCCGTCGGCTTGAAGGCAGCACTGGCGGCTAAGTTGGAGATCCTGGATATCCCGATTCTCTACATGATGATTCTCGACCCCATGAAGTATCACCTCGCTGCTGCGAACATAACCGGCGTTCTGCTTGACATTCCGACGGACCGCCAACTTAAGGTCATGCGCGCATTTCTCCCGACCGTGAGGAGGATCGGCGCGCTGTACGATCCCGACACAAATTCGACCAAGCTGAAAGAAGCAGAATCGCGGGCTGCTTCACATGAGTTTCAATTGCGGGGATTTCCGGTTGAGAACGAGAAAGAAGTTCCTCAACAACTACGGTCGCTCTTGTCCGAATCGGAAGCGCTGTGGCTCATTCCGGACTCAACCGCGCTGACGGACGAATCGATCCGCTTTATCCTCCAGTCGGCAGTGGCCAACCAGGTTCCCGTCGTCGGATTTTCATCCGAATTTACGCGCCTGGGAGCATTGCTCAGCATGTCGATCGACTACGGCGAAGTCGGCCGTGAAGCCGGTCTACTCGCCGAACGCATTTTGAACGGCGAACAGCGGCTGCCGCTCAATCCTGTCTCAGTCCGACGGATCAGGATCACGGTGAATCAGAAGACTGCGCGGTATTTGGGCATTACAATTCCGAAAGAGCTCGACGGGCTGATCGATGAAACGTATTGATAAGTCCACCATGGGAACAGGTCTCCAGGATGCTCAGTCAAGACCGACCGTTCGGTTCTTCGGCCTCCGCATGAAGTTTATGGTATTTTTCAGCCTCATTCTCATCATGGCCTGTTCGTCATTAAGCTGGTATTTCATAGAAACCAGGCGAATGGTCATGACCGACCACCTGGAGGAGCTCGGAAGCATCTTATTGACCACTACCGTGCGCAACGAACATTTTCGCATTGCCGGCGTCGTGCTTGAGGATCGCGTCACACTTGGTCACTTCATGTAGAGCCTGATGGCGATCGATCACGTTGTCTATGTGGTCATCACCGGCTCCGACGGTCGTATTCTGGACCGACAAAGCAAACGCATTCGGAGGTCGTCGAACGGGTCGCCTCCGGTCACAGAACAGCCGCTCTACCCTGACGACCGAATATCAGCATCGCTGCTCCAGGTTCCGCTGACCGCTCCGCTCATGACGAGACTCATTCAATCTGCAGAACAGACATTGGTCCCTCAGGAGGAGTCGTCGGACTGGCTCCTCTCGTTTTTTATAAGAAACGAAACTCTGTTCGACTTTGCCATGCCGGTCCTTCGGGAATCCTCATCTGTGACCCCGCTGCTCCATCGTTCCATCGAATTGGAAGATAAAATCGGCCCCACTCTTCTATCCACAACTTCGCCGGTGGTCGGTCTTGTGCATATCGGGATCACGGACGCGCAAGCCAAACAAGCGCTGCTGATCATAGTCCGCAATGCATCAATCCTCACCGTGCTCATTATCGCAGCAGGTATCCTCGGCGCTCATGTACTCACATCACGTATTACGACGCCGCTACGAAGCCTTGCCAACTCTGCTCGCCGGCTCGCGCACGGGGACGATGCACCGGTTCGGCTTATTGCATCCACCAACGACGAGGTCGGTGAGTTGACACGTGTGTTCAATATCATGATTGAGTCTCTGCATGATCGCAATCAGGCCATCACCATGAATCTTGAGACGATCCGGCGGCAGATCACGCAATTAACCACCGTGCACCAAGCCAGCGCCGCAATCGCAGGCGCCAATATGTTCGACATGGATCAGTTACTTGAAACGGTGCTCCAGTTGCTGGTCGAGAATCTCGGTTTTTCTCGGATGGCGGTCATGCTTCACCACCCGGAAAAGAACTGCGCCTCATTCGCTCGTATCATTGGTGTTTCGCCGGAGCTCGTGGAGGTAGCTTACAGGCTTGAATTGCCGATCGTGGAGAGCGGCATCGCGGCTGATTTGCTCATTCACAGAAAGCCATTGCTCATCCATGACATCGAAACCATCCCCCAGCGTATATTTCCACCGCTGTTTGAGCTGCTGCGCCGATCCGGAATACGGTCGTTCGTCGCCGTACCGCTCCAGAGCCATACCAAAATCCTCGGATTTTTATCGGCCGACCGGCGCTCACGTCCATGCAGCGATGAGGATCTTGATATCTTACTCACTATTGCAAGCCATGTGGCGGCTGCTATCGATAATGCCAAGGCCTACTCCGATCTGACCGAGCTGACCCAGCATCTTGAAGATCGCATCGAACAGCGGACAGAGGAACTGTCTCGCGCCAATGCACAACTCCAGGACCATGACCGACGTCAGTCAACGTTTCTCTCCGTCGTCTCACACGAGTTGCGGACCCCCATGACGGCAATTCGGAGCTTTGCGGAAAACATGCTCGACGGAGTCACTGGCTCACTGACCGAACTCCAACACACCTATCTCACCCGTATCCAGCATAACGTTTCACGGCTTGCAAGAATCATCGTCCAACTGCTCGATTGGTCACGGCTCGACACCAAGAGAGTCGAGCTTCGCGTGGAAGCAGTCTGTATCCATCAAATCGCAACAATCGCCGCAGACAGTTTGCAGATGGTGGCATCCGAGAAGAACCTGTCTCTCGTGATCGACCCGATCGAGTCGCTTCCAACCATCCATGGCGACCGCGACAAGTTGGAGCATATTCTCGTGAATCTCCTCGGAAATGCGATCAAGTTCACCGCTCCCGGCGGTCGAATAACGGTGGAGTGTTGCGAATCTCCCCCTGGACTCGTACAGACGTGCGTCGCCGATACCGGCTGCGGGATCGATTCATCTCACCTCCCAAACATTTTTGATGAGTTTTCCAGAGTGCCGTCGCCCATGCCGGCATCACAAGGCGCTCAACTTGGCCTCTGCATCGCCAAGACCCTTGTCACCATGCACCAAGGCCGGATTTGGGTAGAGAGCCAACCGGGAGTCGGGTCTCGGTTTTATTTTGCGCTTCCAATCGCCGAGTTACAGGATGAAGCAAGCCGAGGAACATAACGAGTTTGCGACCTTTCGATGGAACAGGACTGCAACGTTGTCTGCTTTGAAAGGAGAACGATCCTATGCGCGCTAAAATTCTCATCGTCGACGACGACCGCGATATCCTCCTAAGTTTAGAGAATCGTGTCACATGGATGAGACATGAACCGCTGATTGCCATGAACGGGAAGGACACTCTGCGCTTGATTCAGGAGGAGGAGCCGGATCTTGTCTTGTTGGATCTCGAACTTCCGTTGCTGTCAGGACTTGATGTCTTAAAACAAGTCAGCGAGACGTCAGTTCGCCACGATCAAGAAGATGAAGGGACGCTCCGGGCTTCAGCAACCTATACGACTCCGCTGATCGTGATGCCTACAGCGTACGGGACGATCGAACGCGCGGTGCAGGCCATGCAACTTGGCGCGTTTGACTTTGTGCCGAAGCCGTTCACTGCAGACCACCTCTCCGTCGTGATCAACAAAGCTCTCGACACGGTCGCCCTTCACCGTGAAGTCGCAACCCTCCGCAAAGAAGTCGATGCTCAGTTCGAACCCGTCGTGACAACCAGCAAGCAGATGAACGACCAACTGACTGTGGCCAAACAGGCAGCGGCTTCCTCTGCGACCGTCTTGTTGCTCGGCGAAACGGGTACCGGGAAAGAAGTTGTGGCCCGCGCCATTCATCGTTGGAGCCCTCGCTGCACGAAACCGTTTATTGCCGTCAATTGCGCCGCCTTCCCTGAAAATCTTCTGGAGAACGAGCTCTTCGGACACGAAAAGGGCGCATTCACCGGAGCCGCCAAGCGGGAGCCCGGCAAGATCGAGATCGCCGAAGGAGGGACGTTGTTCCCCGACGAAATCGGCGACATGCCGCTCAGCATGCAAAGCCATCTCTTGCGGGTGCTTCAAGATCGGACATTCTACCGTGTCGGGGGAACTCAAGAGGTACGGACCGACGTACGTTTTATTGCCGCCACGAACAGAGATCTGAACCAGGCGATTCGTCGAGGAACATTTCGCGAAGACCTGTACTTTCGCCTTGCCGTGATTACCATCGCTCTGCCCCCGTTGCGTGAACGGATGGAGGATCTTTCCACTCTTGTCGACCATTTCCTCAACCGGCCCAGCAACGTCGGCCTGTGTAAACGCTTGACCCTCAGCGATGAGGCATTCCAAGCGCTGCAACACTACACCTGGCCTGGCAACGTGTGGGAATTAGAAAACGTCCTCACTCGTGCATTGATCTTGTGCCCCGGCGACATGATCGGACCAGAACACCTCTCCTTGACCGCTCTCACGACTTCAATTCCCTCCACTCCCTCGATTAATCAGGAGCCCAACATCGATGTGCTGTTTTTCTCATATCATCAGAGCATGGACGCATATAGCCAGAAACTGATTGAGGCTGCCTTACGTCGGAATGGATGGAATCAGACAAAGGCGGCGGCCGAACTCGGTCTGCAACGGACCTACTTGACCAAATTACTCCGGCAGAAGCAGATTCCAGGCAAACCGCCTACTCCCTTGGATTGAAGGAATGGGCGGCACTCCTCAAAAGGTTTTCGTCTCGTAGCTCGGTCTCTCCGAACAGCTGCAAACAACATCGCCTATCCTTTTTTTCGAATTAGCCGCATCCAATTAGATCCAGTCTGGAATCCATTCTGATTCAAGGGCAAGCCGCCACACTATGAGTACATCTGCGTAGGCACTGAAAATACCACGAGTTAAATTTTGATCCTGTGTGGCTTAACAAATGCATAGTGCTTGTCATGAAGGAAGGCTGGAGGATCCTCGATGCAGAACAGTTCAACGTGGAACGAACTCCATCATCGGATTTCGAGTCACACTCGACCTTCACGTGAACGAATCACGATGGAAATATAGAAAGGAAGGGTACAGATATGATGAGTGATGAGATGGCCATGTTGACGATCTCGGGTGCGATAATTTTCGCAGTGATGATGTTGGCGATGCTCATGCGTAAAGCATGACGGGTGGAGAGAGTATTGCGACGAACGCTACATGAAAGGAGGTGCACTGCTATGATGGTGTAGTAGGTTTGATATATGCCGCGATTGGCTCAGACCGCGAGTAATCGGAGTGAAGCGGCTCACGTTGTCCCTCCCCATAGAGGTTATGATCGTGAGACACTGGGTTGGATACGAGCCGGGATGAAGTCTATTAACTCTCCCGGCTCGCGTCGAACAACTCTAGCAGCAGCACGAATCGTTCTATTCTATTTCGCTGCGGTACGCGCAAGCGAGGTTTGGTCGGGGCGAGAGGATTTGAACCTCCGACATCCTGCTCCCAAAGCTGATTTAGGTAGAAACTACAGGTAATGCGAGGACACCCCAGACAACGGCAGGTGCAAGCCTATCAAGCGGTTTGTAGCCTGCCGTTGTTTCTTGTACCCTCCTGTGTTATCCCCTCACCGTGACTCTTTTCAGACTCGAACCGTGACTGGAACCGGAATCAAAACAAGCATGCTCCGCCTCTCCATGCAGATCCCAATAACGACAGAATTAGTGAACAAAATTCTTGTTGGAGACCAGGAGGCTGCACGTGAATATCGTTCGGCATTCTGGTGGGTTTTTGCTCTTGATACGGCGCTTGCTGAGCGCATGCTGAGTGAGACAAACCTTGACTGCCTCAGAGAAGCCAGAGACCTCGGCATTCCACCGGCTCATATCATGGCGATGTGTCATATGCATACGCCGAGGAGCTGGAGTGAGGGAAAAACACCAACAACTTCAGAGGCTAAACGAATAGTCAAGAAAATACGCAGCATGAGAGGATTCTTAAAGGAGCTGCTACCGCAGCTGGTTTTTCCAATGTCAGAAGCGCCCACCGATTATACGCAAGCTTCACGGCTACCGATCCTGCCCCGCACCGCCCCTTCAGTCTGGGTTGAGGGATGTTTCCCTATCATTGATCGCGCTTCAATGGAAAATCTCTGGAAGCTCGTTGGACGCCAGAACCCCAAAGGTCCGTCCCAAAACTCACTTGCAAAGATCTTCGATATGGACAAGATAGGACTTCTTGATGAACTCGCTGACAGAATTGAAGCAATAATACCTACTCTCCAACAGATAAAGCCCGCTCGACGGAAGCGGCCAACCAACTCCATCGAAGATAGTTGGAAGTCAATCAACTACCGCGAACTAATGTTCACCAATAGCTGGGACAAGCTAGCTCGTGAGCGGACACATGGCCCTCGCGATCGGCTAGGTATATGGTTCTACTACGTAACGTTCGGCGTGCACATTGAACAGGATGCATTCCGAAAGCTGAGAGAAAAGGCCTATCGTCTTTGGGGTTATTAAAAATGCTCCTGTCGATCCAATCCGCCATCGACCGGAAATAACTCGCCAAAATTTCTCCGTCATTTCCATTTCTCAAATTTCCTCGCTGTGTCACTGTGAGCTTCAGCAAGCTCGCTATGCCTTACTAGATTACAGAGGAGGTCGTTATGAGCGAACTCGTTACCGCAACCGTTTTAGAGCAGCGGGGAATCTTGCGCAAGAGTACGGCCTATAAGATGGCGGCACAAGGAAAGCTCCCTCACTATGTAGTCGGCTGTCATGATCGAGGTGTTCGTTTCCGAATTGAAGAAGTCCTAGCGGCGTTACGGCGACCTACTTCAACACAAGAGGCTAAACGGAGCGAGCCATGAACACAGCGGCATTCGATCTTCCCCGCGTACTGCCTGAAGCACCAGAGGCAGAGCAAGCCGTTCTAGGGGCTGTGCTACTCGATGCCTCGGCCCTGGACATTGCACGCGACCATCTGGTGGACGGGGACTTCGCATCGCAACGTCATCGGCGTATCTATCGGGCGATGCTCGACCTCAGGGAGCTGGGAGAGTCCATCGATAATCTCACCCTGACCGAACGTCTCCGCGAGAAGGGAGAACTCGAAGCAGTTGGGGGGGCTGCATACCTTGCCGAGCTTCTTAGTGCGGTCTCCTCATCCGTGAACATCAAGAGCTATTGCCTCTCCGTACGCAAGGCCGCCGAGAATCGCCGGATCATTCGGGAAATCTTTGCTATTAACGAACTGGCCTATTCAGGGGCAGACCCTGAAGAATCATTCGCTCGACTGCGAGCCCTCAGCGACTACCGGAAGCCTGACAAGAAGCCGCCCCTTTTAGCAGCGTTGGTTAGCTACAACTGTCTTCTCAGCCTCGATCTGCCTAAGCGTCCTCAGCATTTGCCGTGGCTCCCCGAAGGCGGCAACGTGATGGTGTACGGTCCTCGTGGAGTCGGGAAAACGTTCTTTCAATTAGCCTTAACGGTTTCACTGACGAGCGGGCAGAACCTGTGGAACTGGACGGTAGAGAGTCCCGTAGGGGTGCTCTATGTCGATGGGGAGATGCAGCTTGATGAACTCCGAAACCGGACGACAGCGCTCATGACCAAGCCTCCAAAAGCGTCCTTGGAATTTCTGACGAGTCAACTCGTCTACCAGCGGTGTGAGGGAAAAGATTTGATCCTGACTTCCGAAGCCATGCGGCAGGACGTGGCCAAGATCCTCGATGCTCGCCCGGATATTCGCGTGCTGATCCTCGACAATATCTCATGTCTGTTCAGTGGTATCGACGAATCCAGCAAGGAAGACTGGGAGCCCATTAACGCATGGCTGATTCGACTTCGTCATCGAGGCCTGGCAACCGTCTTGGTTCATCATGCCGGAAAGGACGGAAAACAACGGGGTACGAGTGGGCGGGAAGACTCTCTTGATACTGTGATTCAACTGTTGAAGCCAGCCGGAGCGGACGACCGGGAGGGATGCCATTTTGAGCTGGCCTTTACCAAGTCTCGGAGTGTGAGAGGCGAGGGTGTGGCTCCTTTGGATGTTCGCCTTCAAACCGTCAATGGCCTTCTGCAATGGGTCTATCAACCCATCGAGGTGTCTAAGCTCGACCAAGCACGGCGCTTAGTGGCTGAGGGCGTCTCCGGCCCCAGCGATCTTGCAGAGGAACTCGGGGTTACCACAGGGTATGCCTCAAAACTGATGAAGAAGCTCAAGCTTGAAGGTGTTGTATGACATGCTTGCCTCACGGTTTCCTATCCGGTTTCCTGCCACTGTCAAAGGTTTCCTATTTTTGGTGCGGGAAATGGCACACAGACTTTAGGAAACTTTTTGAAAATATCGGCTCGGGGTGCGGCGATCCATGGTTTCCTACTGCCAATACTTTTTCGAGGCAGGAAACCGGAAGTTTCCTCATGGTTTCCTGTCTGGTTTCCCAATGGGAGGGATAACGCATGATGGCGGCGGTCTCTCACTGCTCACGGTGCGCGGCAATCGTGAATATTCATTGGCCCTCCTGTCTTGTGTGCCACGCAATCCTTCCGTCATCCCAGGAGGTTCCCGCTGCTTCCACAGCCCCAGCCCCCCAGGGGGAAGGAGGAGACCTCGTAGCCCCAATTCTCCCTGGCTGGCTGGTCGCTTACCGAGATCAAGCCGGGAGGCTCTGCGGAGGGGCCGAAGACCGAGCACATGGGACGGTCAAAGCGTGTCAATGGAATGGCAGTAGCTGGATTCTATACCTCACCAACGGGCAACGGTTGCCCATCCTCTCCGTGCGAGCTGTCGCGAGAACCGACGCTTCAGGACATATTCGTGAGGCCTGGACCACACGAGAGCATGGGTATGATGGAACAGGGCAAGACCGGTGACGATTTCGACGATGCTGACCTCAATGTTATCCCAAGGCTGAGACATGAAAACCTTTGTCACTCAGTACCACGCTCTCGACATCGCGGACCTCATCCGGGGCGGGTACCTCTACCCGTTCTGCCGGTTTGACTGGGTCTGGCGGACAAAGCGAGACACCCCGGCGGCGACCGTCGCCGTGACGATGCTTCAAGATGCCCTTCAGCTGCTTGTGTTGACCGACGCTGAACCCGTCAAGCAGGAGGTTCGACTGACGCACTCCCTGAGCCCAGGCGGAGGGAAGCGACGATGGTTCAGCTGTCCCACTTGCCAACGCCGGGTGGGCGTTCTCTATCACCTACCGACCCAGCTCTTCCAGTGTCGAAGGTGCTGGGACTTAGCTTATCCCTCTCAGTACGAGTCCAAACGGCATGGGCAGGGACGATGTCATCGGATCATCAATAATCCTGAGGGAGAGGGCCGAAAGTGGTAGCAGCTTGTCTATGCCGATGATTTCGAGAACGAAAGGTAGGGCAAAAGTCGGATATTTCGAGGGCTTCGAATGCGCGGTCACAAGATAATTTTACAGAAGATCACGCCAAGGTTATACCAAGAGTACGGTATGGTTATGGTAAGGGTGAAAAGCGGCAAGCGCCAGGTTGTCGGGGCTGGTGCTGAGGTCTGCGTACTAATGGCCGGTCTCTCTTGCACGCTTTCTTCAGTCCCACGGCGGGACCGGATTTGAATCAGCCCATAATCCTTTCCTCGCCTATCGTGCTTCCTGCTTCAACCCTTCAAGGATCGTATCATCTAGCTCAACATGCGTTGCCTGAGCGAGGAACGATAATGGACAGCACTATGAGAAATAGACAGCGACTCGTAGTGCTCCTATTCTCTGAATCGTGGTCGTGGGTCTATCATTTCAGGAAGACAAACACCAGAGATGTGTGATGAATAGCTACGATCAACCGCCTCAATGAACAATCTTGTCCTGCCTACATATTCCTGTTTACTTGTCTTAACGTCATCCTGGGTCTTATTGTGATCTTCCAACAATGTGATGTAGTTAGATGCTGCTTTCAAGCATGACTCCCGATCTCTGTATGCATTCAGCACTTCCCACGTGGTTCGAGAGCCCACCTCTCGGGAATGGAAGAACTGCTGTGACCATAAGACCCACGCGGACTCCGCTGATGCAATAGATGTTAGGCCCATGCCCTGAATTACCGTCAAGATTAGCAGATACCTTTTCATAATAGGGGTTCGCTTGCTCTCATCGTCGGCAGAGCGGCTACTTCTGCCTTGGGTGCTTCTTGAGCAAGTCTCGTAGGGCTTGTTCGACCAGGCCATTACCTGATGACGCCTATTCATTACCACAGTCGGGGCAAACGCAAGAAACTAGAAGGAACCTATTTGTATCTACAGCCTCTGCCTTCATACGGTTGGGAATCATTTTCGGCAATTCCGACGACTATTCCATGCTTAAGCCTGAACCACTTAGCTCCGTAGTTCCAACTCTGATCAGGAGCAGGATAGGAAGGAGTAGCTGCTCTTGCAGGGCCAAGTATAGAAAGGACCTCACCCGCTGTCATGCCACAACGGACTAATTGCTCAGCTCTTGTATTGAGGTTCTCAAGATTTCTCACGATGGTGTCGTACCGAGAAAAAGCCTTACTTCTCTCCTCACGCAGGCGAAGAATCTGCTCATCGGGCGTCACTTCGCCTAATTGTCGCTGCAAGCTGACCACCTGTTTTTCTAATGCCAGTATTTGCTCTTGCGCCTTCTTAAACTCCTGTGACTTACCTCGATCACTTAAGAGTTCTTTGAGTTTGGCACTCATCAAATCGGGATCATACTGTGCTCGAAGTCGGACGAGTACAGCGAGACCTTCTCCTGAAGGAAGGAATTCCTCTGACACCTGCTCCGTCTTCATAAAGCTGAGAGAGTAGGCGCGCATTTCATCCTTCGTCACATCTGATGCTGATACCACAGTCTCCGAGGCGAGTAGTGTTCCAATCTGCTCCGCACAACGTCGCTTGGCCTCAATGGAGGCGATCTTCCTGGCGTCGTGCCTGGTGTCATTATCACCCAACATATACTTATACTCACATGATACAACTTCGGTCTTTGCCTGAGCGCCAACTGCAATAAGGCACCAACTAAGGCCTAAGAGGATGCGTAGAAAATAGCATCGTACAAGCACTGCAGACCTCCGTGCAGCTCCTCCTTTAGACTAGGTGCCTCGGCAGGAAGCTATGCGAACCATGGGGGTAATCCTCACTTTATTTCGCAGGCGCCTCGTTACCTCTCTCCTAATTCTTGCTCCGTGGCAGGATCCCCTTCCGCTCTAAGTCCTGAATCTTCGCCCCAGCCAGTTCAATTAGGAAATCCTTGACGCTCTTCCCTTCATGAGCCGCTGCCATTTTGACCCTGCGCATAAGGTCGCGGGGGATGTCGCGGAAGTTCCATGCGCCCGTGCCTTCTGATGGGGTGCGTGCCATGAGTCGGTAATCTAGCACTTCCCCCCCCTGTAGCGTCAAACATCAGTTGACATACTTCACTATCATATGATAGCAAGATTATTACTTGAGGAAAGGAGGTGATGGATATGAAAATGGTGCGGTTGTTGATTCAGGTGCCGGAACCGCTCAAGGCCCGGTTGGATGCCCTGCGGTCGGAAGGCACGACGGCCAGCGGGTTTATTCGGCATTTGCTGGAGGATCATTTCAAACAGGCCCCTGCAATGGGGCGGAAAGGACGGTGAGCAATGGCGCGAGCAGGAAGAAAAGACCGGGGCTTGCTGAGTAAGACGGATTCGACCGGCAAACCGGCGTGGTTTGTCCGGCTCTATCACGAAGGGAGGGAACGGCGGTTCGGGAGCTTTTTGAACAAGACGCAAGCCCGTGACTTTTACGAGAAAGCGAAACAAGAGCAAAAGAGCGGACGGTTTTTCCCCGAACGCTATCAACGAGGCGGTTATGAACTGGTTGAAGACATACTGTGTCGCTATCTGGCGGTATTGCCGTGTAGCGAAAAAAAGCCATCCACGATTGCAGATGAACGCCACTATGGGGCTTGGTGGTCGAAACGGCTGAGCGGGAAACGAGTCAACCAGCTCACTTCCGATCTGTTGGAACAGATTAAGGGTGAATTGACGGAGAAAAATCACGCACCACAAACCATCCTTCACTACATGAAATTCTTGCGACATGTTCTTTATGCCACGGTCGGAAAATCTGTGCTCCCCGAAAACCCTTTTGAGAAGGTGAAGCTCAAAGCGATTCGAGCCGGGCGTACTCGTTTCCTCTCGCCAAGGGAAGAAACAATGCTGTATGAGGCAATTGGTCCAACTTACGCGCCGTGGGTTCGACTAGCCATTCTGACCGGTATGCGAAAGTCCGAACAGTTTCGTCTGCGGTGGACCGATGTAGATATGGAACATGGTTTCCTTACTCTTGGAGAAACGAAAAGCGGGACTGTTCAGTATGTTCCTCTGACTGAGGAAAGTATCGCGATTTTCAGAGGCTTGGATTCTTGGCAACGTTCGAAGTGGGTTTTTCCGAGTCAGAACCCACAGACTCATCTGAACGTAGATAATTTTTATGGACGGCTCTATCTGCCCGCTGTGAAACGGGCCGGTCTTGAAGGGGTAACCTGGCACACCTTGCGGCATACATTTGCCAGCCGACTGGCCATGAGTGGCCAAACCCCCAGCACGATTGCCGCGCTGCTTCGTCACAGCGGGACCAATCTGGTAGCTCGGTACGCGCACCTCGACCCCTCTCATCTGAAATCGGCAGTAGAGGGAGTGGCAAGCTTTGGGAAAGCGGGAGCGGGGTCTCAACCGGTCAGAGATCAACCCGCATTGAGCCCTCTTCCTAACCGAACCGTGACTAGAACCGGAAACGAGGGAAATGAGGAGAACGGAAAGGAGACGGAAGCGGTTGAAATTATTGGTCGGGGCGAGAGGATTTGAACCTCCGACATCCTGCTCCCAAAGCAGGCGCGCTACCGGGCTGCGCTACGCCCCGACGGCTCTTCCTCTGATTTATACAAGAATGTTCCGATTGGTGTCCAGGCAATGCCTATCTTGGACCATGGCCCTCATCACGCCGCTCAGACCTTTCCAGCGACCAACGGTCGAAGAACGTCGGCCATGGATTGGAATGCCTTGGCTCGATGACTGATGCGGTTCTTTTCTTCAGCCGTCAACTCAGCCAACGTACGACCGATCTCCGGGATGAAGAACACGGGATCGTAACCGAATCCTTGTGAACCGACACACTTCTCAGCGATGGCGCCAATGAGAATGCCCGTAGTCACTCGAGAGTGCCCCTCCGGCATCGCTAAGGCCGCGACCGTTACGAATCGGGCAGTCCGCCTGGCCGGCGGCACACCATCCAGTTCCTTGAGCAGTTTCCGACAGTTGTCTTCGTAGGTTGCGCGTTCGCCCGCATATCGGGCCGCAAATACGCCTGGTCTTCCATCCAACACAGCAACTTCGAGTCCTGTATCGTCCGCGACCGACGGAAGGCCTGTCGCAGAGGCCATTTCCCTGGCCTTTTTCAGTGCGTTGGCTTCACAGGTGGTGCCGTCTTCCTCGACTTCCGGCGCGGCAGGGAAATCGGCCAGAGTACGGATGCGGATTCCAAGATCTCCCAGAAGAACGGCGAGCTCCCTGACTTTGTCTGGATTTCTGGTCGCGAGGAGGATTTCTTCAATCGATTTCTCAGTCGAGTGCACCGATCAGCTCTTTCTGAATGGCGGTCAACCGTTGGATGGCCTGCCAGCCGAGATTCAAAAACTCGTCCATATCTTGCTTCGCGAACGGCGTACGTTCCGCCGTTCCCTGTACCTCGACATACCGACCGCGGCCGGTCATCACCACATTCATATCCACTTCCGCCATCGAATCCTCGGTATAGGCGAGGTCCACCATTACCTCTCCACCGACTTTTCCGACGCTGATGGCGGCCAGATAGTCGGTCAGGGGAATCTTTTTCAACAGATCACGTTTCTTCAGCACGGCACAGGCATCAGCCAATGCGATAAAGGCGCCGGTGATGGACGCGGTTCTGGTGCCCCCATCCGCTTGGATCACATCACAGTCGATCCAAATCGACCGCTCTCCCAGTTGAGACATGTCGGTCACGGAGCGCAGAGCACGTCCGACAAGACGTTGAATCTCAAGAGTCCGTCCGCCTTGTTTTCCCTTGACTGCCTCTCGCGGCGATCGCTCATGGGTGGCACGCGGCAACATCGCATATTCCGCCGTGACCCATCCAGTCCCCTTGCCCTTGAGGAAAGGAGGCACCTTTTCCTCAACAGACGCAGTGCAAATGACCTTCGTGTCTCCCATTTCAATTAGCACAGCCCCTTCAGCATGTTTGGTAAAGTTGCGTGTCACTTTCACGGGGCGGACCTGATCTCTGCGACGCCCATCGAAACGGACTAACCCGGAAATTCCGCTCATTCTTATGTCCCTTCCTCAATAGTGAGATCAGAATTATAGTGAAGGCCATAAGAAAGCGCAAACCAACTGTCCAGCCGATCATCGTCGGTGAATCGTGCGTCGCCCCACCACCTCTATCTTCCTCTGTACAAAACAGCTACTCAGGTTTGACGAATTCTGTACAATCTTTTGACATATAGTCCTACATCGGGATAGAGACTAAGTAAGGACCCATGATAAGGTATTTCCCAAAACCTATCCAGATGCGGAGATTCCGTCCTTGATCTCATGAGATCATCAAAATGGATCGTGTTAAAATGACGTCGTCGAGGCAATATCAATTGGCACAAAAAGTGCATCCTCTGCGCCATTCCTACGGCATTCAGGTCAAGCGCCAAGGAGCCGATAAAGAACAAACGAGACAATCCAAGGCATCGACGATCCGAATACATTCCGACTCATGGCGATACTGCTGAACCAGACCGCTCATCAAGCTCTGCTCGATAATCGCAACATCCTGGTTGTCGACGACGAGGAACCGATCAGGCGCCTCCTGGCCTACCTGCTTCAATCCCATGGGTATCCGGCCGAATGCGCCGCAGATGCCCGAGAGGCTCGGCAAAAGCTGAGTGACCAACCCTTTGCCTTGATGCTTTGCGACGTCAACATGCCGGGAGAATCCGGGATGGACCTCGTGCGACACATTTTCAAGGAGCACACACACACGGCGGCGATCATGGTCACAGGCCTCGATAGCTCGGTCCTCGCCAATGCTGCCTTGGAGGTGGGTGCGTTCGGATACATCGTCAAGCCGTTCGAAGCCAATGAAGTTCTCATCGACGTCGCCAATGCCCTCCGCCGCCGACGGCTTGAGATGGAAAATCGCCTCCATCGTGAGAACCTGGAGGACATCGTCCGAACAAGAACGCTCGCGTTACAACAGGCGTTGGACTGGCTGGAGCGCACTGAAAAGGAGCTGCGCCTGTCGCGTGAGGAAACCATTCAACGGCTCGCCATTGCCGCGGAATTCCGTGATCATGCAACCGCCCAGCATATTCAACGCATGAGCCACTACTGTGAGTTGCTCGCGCGCAAGGCCGGCCTGTCCCCGGAACGATGCGACTTGATCCGCACGGCCAGCCCCATGCACGACATCGGCAAGATCGGCACCCCGGATCATGTGCTGCTGAAACCCGGAAAGTTCACACAGGAGGAATTCGGGGTGATCGCGCAGCACGCCGAAATCGGATACAAGATCCTCAGCGGATCGGATGCAGAGCTGCTGAAAGTTGCAGCCGTGATCGCCTACACCCACCATGAGCGCTTCGACGGCACCGGGTATCCTCGCAGATTACAAGGCGAGGCCATTCCCATCGAAGGGCGTATTGCCGCGATTGCCGACGCGTTTGACGCACTCACCACTCAACGGGTCTACAAGCCGGCCTTCGAACTCAACCATGCGATTGAACTCATGGTCAAGCACCGTAGTGAACACTTCGACCCAGAGCTACTGGATGTCTTCGTCGCATCGACAGATGAAGTGGCTCGCATCCACGATCAATACGCAGACCGCGTGAACTCCAATACCTTCCGTGAAACGTAAGCCGCTCCTCAACTGAACCCATTGCGCGATTGTCGGCAATTCGTTGACCGACTGCGGTGCCGCCGATATACTTTTTTTCATTTGCGGGAACAACCTGATTCGCTTCCAACCCCGGGCCATAAAGATAAAGAGATTGCCGAGTATGGCAAAAAAGTTGACTGCGGCCCGCAAACATCCCCGGAGCCGAAACTGGATCGCTTACCTCTGCGAATCCCTAGTTACCCCAGGCACCATGCCGACATGGGAGGCGGCCACCTATCTGACGGAAAACTTATTCGGAGATAAACCAAACCCTCGCCTCCTGACCCCCGTCAACCCGCACGAGGTCACAGCGCAATTCCTGCATCGCCTTTATCAACCGCTCGTCGAAGCCGCCTCGCGGGAAGTCAAGCTCTCTTCTTCCTCCATGCTGCATATCTTCACCGACATCAGCCTCACCGGTCACTCCGCCGTCCTCGTCGTCTTGTTCCCCGGACCCAACAAGCTTCATCAGCTCTTGATGCTGGACGCAGCCAAGGCTTGGGACCTTGTGTTCCCAGACGCCGAATCTTTTAATGCTTGGGCCGAGGAACGGTACAGACAGCTCGTGAATGTCCTGCGCAGCAAGATGACGGAATGCGAGGACGATCTGCTGACGGCGATCTAAATGGCCTACTCAGGGTCGTAGCGGACATTCCATGCCAAACATGCTTGGACATCATTCTCTCCCACTCAAAGATTACCCCTGACGAATGCCCTATGCGGCTTGTATTGGTCACTGCCGGAGGTCGCCTATGGTCATCTACGGCGATCCGATCCCTTTGTGTCATACGAGCGAGCGCTACCCTGAGCCAGGCCATGCGATCGAACCACCGGTCATGTGTCAACCCTCGCCCGCCCTATCGATTCCAAAAAAAGACTCGCCGTACATCTTTCCGTTCATCCTTTTCTGATGTCTCACCGACCTATAGATCTACCAAGCTTCGGATAGTTTCTCGATCACGTCTTTCCTGGCCAGAACTCTGGAACACAGTTCCCAGCGATCCTTGTTGGGATCAATTGTTTCCTGATACCGCATCTCGAAGACGTCGCGAGCCTTCTGCCGAAGATGTACATACTCGTCCATCATTCTCTCTAGCATCTCCTCGCTTTCAATCCAATCGTCTTCGATGGTGTCCGGTAGGCCGCCAAAGATATCAAATCTATCTTTCATGCGACGGGACAGCGCGTGATACACCTTTTCATCCTGAGTATCGTGATAGACGAGATTCAGCATATCGACGGTGCGTCGCGCTTGACCGAATCGTTTGATGCGGCCCAAACGCTGTTCGAGTCGCGATGGATTCCAAGGAAGGTCAATGTTGATGAGAGTGCCCAGGGTTTGTAGGTTCAACCCCTCGCAGGCTGCGTCGGTGGCCACGAGCAGGCGAATATCTCGCTTCTTCACGGCGGCCTTGATGTCCTCACGCTCGACGGAAGCAAAATCGTCACTCTTGAAGATTCCGCTCTTGCCAGCCTCAGCATAAACCGCTACGGGCTCGCCGGGCAGCAACCGTGCGAGGTCTGCGCCCATAGAATAAGCTGTGTCGTAGTATTGACTAAAGACGATGCAGCCATGATCGAGCCAGGTCTTTCCCTCAGTTCGATGCTCCCTGAGGAAATATCGAACGGCAGTGAGCTTGGGGTCCTTAGCTTCGGGTCGCGAGAGCTCTCCAACGATAGTGCGCAAATGACCAGCCTCTTCGGGCGTTAGTCCACTCAATGCATCCTGGATTAACTTTGCCTGCTCTTCCTCTTCAACAACTTCTCGCCTCAACATCTTCTTTGCGGTTGCCCGCCCGGAGGCAAAGCTTGAGCAAATGCGCTGCAGGAGGATGGTTCTCATAAACCCCGCTGCTTTGGTACGCTTCTTCAGCGCAGCAATGAACGCTTCCGCCGTCTTGTAGGCAAGGTCGAATGGAAGGTTCGTCAGCAGACCGAGGCCACTGAAGCCGACTCCCACATACGCGGTCGCAGGTGCATCAGGATCAGGGTGAATGTCTACCCCCACTTTTTCTAATAAGCCTGCATCTTCAAGTGTTTCCCGTCGGCGTAGGACTGTGTGGCGGACAATTGGATTGTGCTCCCGCAGAAAACCAGGCGCGAGGGTTTGCCCAATGGCCTGTTGCTCTGGAAATCCAAGCGAACCGAATCCCCGGTCGGTAAAAAAGGTCTGATCGGGCAGTCCCAGTTGCAGCCGCAGCGTGGCGAAGAGGGCATCATCACTCGCTGGGGGCAAGGGATTGCGCAGCCATTCCCAGGCGTCCTTCTCGTCCGTCGGAGTTCTCTCGCCTTTTACGATGGGTAGCGCCTTTTCCCAGTCTGGCCAGAGAGCGAAGAACTTGCGGCCAAGAATGAAGTCAACACCGGCATTGAGGATGCTCAGCAAGTCCCAAAGTTCATAGACCTCGGTTTGGATTGGTGTCGCCGTTCCCAACAGCAGATTCTTTGTACGCGACCCGATTTGCAACATGAAGTCGAGCAAATTGTTCGGTCCATTATTGTCCTGACCGAAGCCGCCTCGGCGTCGCGCCTTGTGCGCTTCGTCGAGGATGACCGTGCCATACTTACGTTCAAGCAAATGGCGACGCTCTTCCGCATCGTGGATGATCAAGCCAGTGGAAACAATGGCAATGCGAAGCGGACAGCGGGCGATGTCCTCCGGCCCGCGAGTTCTGATGATATGACCCTTCGGATCTATCCACTCCTTTTTAGCCGATAACCAAACCGCGCTCGGGATGCCGAGTCTATCAGCCAGCTCTACCTGCCACTGAAGAGTCAATGTCGAAGGACAGAGGATGAGTACAGGGCCGTCGCCGAGCAACACCGATATCATGGCGCCGGCAGCGAGCGACAATGTTTTGCCGACACCCACCTCATCTGCGAGCAGCAGCCGAGCTTTACCGTACGTTTCCCGGTGCTGCAGAAACATGGTCACGAAAGAACGCTGCCAAGGCTGAAGTTGTTCCCCTCCACGGTAGATCGGGCTTTCGGCCAGCGCAGCCGCCGGTAACTCGTCAGGTTTGGTGTCCTCGAACCGGATCTCCACGCGATCGGCGACACGTTTGACCTCCTCAACGATCGCCTGTGGCAAGGGATAAGCATCCTTCCACAGCGCGTCGAACTCCTCCTCAACCCAGGCGACCCCTTCCGGTGAGGGATCTTCCCAGAGAATCTCATAGTTATGCGCGAAGGCGCTTTTCGTCTCGTTGATGGAGCCAATGAAGCAAGTCTTTAATCCGTCTGCCGCTTCTATGACTCCGGCCTTGCCATGGATGAACACCCGATCCTTAGGCACTACCCGGATTTCGACCCGGCCGGTTGTCAGTAGGTCGTGCAGTCGTCGGTACCGGTCTCGATGCAACAGCGCCTCAACTTCGGACGGTGCTTCATTCCAACGCTCCTTCAGTGCGGTCTCGCGTACATGCTTTGATACCGCGACATCGGCTGCGTCTAGTTCACTATTGCAGACGATCTGAACTTTGGGGATTGCGGCGATCTCTTCTCCAACAAGCTCAAATATTGAGCTACGAAAGTAGCCCGCAATACGGCGGTAGGACTTAGCACCCTTCAGCTTCGTACATAGAAAAGCATGACTGAGAGGCTGCCGTCTGGAGGAAAAGCGATTAATAGCGTCCATGCACAGATGTATTCTGATCAGGAGCCACCGCTATGAGTCCCAGTTAGAGCTCGGTGGCTGAAAATCCTCGACTTATCCAAGTCGCTGATTCTTCACCAGGTCACGCAAAATACGAGCGGCACGGGCCTCCTCCGGGCGCAGGGTTTCGAGTTTCTTTGCCAAATAGTCGGAGAGTTCAACCACAAGTTCGCGCTGCCGCTGATTTGAGTAATAGTCAGGTACGTTTAACGTGAGATGGGCGAGCACGTCGTTGCTATCTAGGTTGTTCACCAATTCCATCATGGCGTAGAGCATAGCGCGTAGTACCGACTGGTGCAGCTCTGATCCTTCAGATATCTCTGTCTTGCCAAATTCGACCGCGCTCTTGAGTCGAGCTTGGTTGGCGGTCTGGCTAGCCATGAATGGGCGAAAATCGTGAACTTTGAACGCCTTTGCAAAGTTTTGATAGTTATCCAGCGTCTTGAGACCCTTCTCCTCAAGATCAATGAGTTTGAGGTAGAAGCGCTCAGCTGCCGACAAGCTATGCCAGTGTGCTGTGGATAAGCCCTGCGGGACGAGGCATTGGTTCGCGGTGTCAACGGCAAAATCGATCAGACCGTCCACGAAGGTGATCTCACCATTCACACGCGGACGGATTGCTTCGACGGTCATGTCGCGGCCATCAATCATGGCGTAGCGGGTCAGCACTCGAAGTGCCGCAGCGTAACCCGCCATCTGAATGTCGGCGTCCTCAAAGACGTTCTCATCGCGGTATAGCTCCTTAGCTTCTTGATTAAGACCTAGCAACACATCGACTTGCTTTTGGACCTCCTCCTGGATCTCCCAGGCGAGATCGTCACGGGTGGTTTTATATACTCCTTGGCGCTTGCGGCAGATAAGTAGCACTGTACCTTTCACGTAACTGCCCTCGCGCAGTGCGCTGTCTGTCTCGGTGACGACATACCAGGCGGCTGTGACCTGTAAACCTGAGGCCCAGACAATGTTGGCCATGTCTGCCCAAATGGACCCCGACTGATGGGTGAACATAATGACCTGGATGCCGTTGTCCGGCATGCATTCGGTCATGCGTTTATAGGCGGCCACCATGCCGCGGCGAAAACCCTCTCCCTCGCCGGCAATGGCTAATGTCCGACGACTGTCCCAGACCCAGCGGGCAAATTCAGCGGGCGGATTCCTCCGCAACCAAGCGATGAAAAACTCCAGGATTTCCTCATACTTCACTGCATCGCCATAAGGTGGGTCGGTAACGAAGATATCGCACTCGCGATCTTGTTGATCTGCTGGAATAGGAACTACTTCTGTTTTTGTCTCCAATAAATAACAGGGAGGGGCTTCCAACAGATAAGTCCGTGCAAAGGAAAATGGTCTAACCCCATAATTGTAAAAGGTGTTGAGGGCTTGGTTATAAAACGTGTGGGATATCGATTCTCTCGCTGCGCCTGTTCCGTAATAACACAACTTCGATGACCAATCGAGTAAGCGTCCAAACAAGACAGTCAGCTGGGCCTTTGAACCCGCCGTTTCGTCGATGTACCGCTTAACGAGGCCCAAGTACAGAAGTTGACGTGGTGCGAAGAGATGGTGCCAGTGCGTCCAGCCACGTTCGCGGATCGGTTGGTCGGTGTTATACCCTGGCTCGATGCGCATGTCCGGCACCCAGCCCTTGGCCTGCCAATCGGCAAGATGCTTGGCAATGAGAGCCTCAACAACACGCTCGCGCTCCATGTCCTTAGGTGTGACCGCGCGAAACTCATAGTCGATGCCCTTGCCATCTTTCTTGGGACGAGTCCACTGAATGGCATAGAGACGCTCCTGAAAGATGTCGTTGGGTCTGGGTTTGAAGTCTTCTTTTTTCCAAAGACGCAGGCGATTACTAGTCGTCCCGTCCGAATTCTTATAGTCACCACGTAGTGTTGAGATTTTTGTCTTGTAGTCCACTCCACTTACTCGGTGCATCAAGTACGCATCGCTGGACCTTGCCTCGCGTCCAAGCGTGCCTTGAGTAGCTGCTTCCATTTGTTTCTCCGTAACCCCTGAACGGATAGCAATGTCGTAATGCTTGGTTCTGGCATTCGGTACTAATTCGGCAATTGCCATGCGGCTCTTACTTATTACGAATGTCGGGAGTAACGGAACGGTCCACCCGCTCTGAGGGCAACGAACCTCCAAGCAGTAGAGAAAAATTTTTACCTTCCATCCTTGCCCATCGGCTTCTATCCCAAGCTTGTCGATTTCTGTTTGTACCGTCCGCACCAATTCTTGTTGGTCTTTTTCTAACTGCTTGCGACTACCCAAAGAAGCCCCAACGATATTGGAGGCACCCCAAGTGAGCATGCAGGCGACAGGATTGATGTCGGACGCATATACATCGCATCCAAGTCGCGCTGCTTCGAATGGTATCTGACCGGAACCGCAGAACGTATCGCCCACACGCGGCCGATGACCGAAGCGCATGATGCCAAGTTGCTCTGATCTTCCCCCTGAAAACTAGACCATTGGCTGGGAAGTTCCCCTGTGCTGTGATGGGCTCCACAGGAGGGAGCCATGACACGGAAACGGCACACGGAGGAACAGATCATCGCAGTCCT
>Ga0134126_10001703_pt1 | contig 28042 bp, 29 predicted proteins | sample KB31752_FD_96881 | JGI IMG/M metagenome (GOLD analysis project Ga0134126, IMG submission 96881) | Terrestrial soil microbial communities with excess Nitrogen fertilizer from Kellogg Biological Station, Michigan, USA - KB3-175-2 | ecosystem: Environmental > Terrestrial > Soil > Unclassified ... | reverse complement strand
CTGCATTCGCAATATGCCGCCAAACTCTGTATCCGATATACATCGTAGCACCGAACGCAGCGATACCCTGCGCAACCCCGTAGAGTTCCGTGCATTTCTGTATCATCGTCGTATACATCTGTGCGAGAACACCATGAAGCCCATCGATTGAACTTGCAAGATCCTGTGCCTGTAAAACAATAGGCGACAAAAAGAAACCCGCGACAATCGCCACCACCCGAACCCACTTAGCCATACCCCACTTATTGCTCGTTAATAATCAGTTTCCAATACCATACAAATTCTTCACAGTCCCGATATCGTTTCCCTCTGCGGTCCGCTGAATGCTCAGGGCCTGGGTCTGAATGTTGAAGGATCGTAGAAAAATAAGTTTATTTTGCATGTCATTATAAAGCTTGTCGATAGCACTAATCCGTTCAGCATCAGACATCCTCAATTGATTCGCTGTAATTACCATAATTAACTCATTGAGCGAACTGACGCTCTGGTTAGTAAGATTCCCATATACAAGGCCCATATAGGCAATTTCATCTGGGCTAAAATTGGGATCAGCTCGAAATTGGACATAATACTGCTTATACTCCTTGATGATTTCCAGCTGAGCGTTTACAATGTCGGAAATTCGCTTGTAGCTTTTCACCGCGGGACTCACGGCCATCAGCGCATCCAAAAATGCCTGATGGAGACTAAAATTTCCGGATGCAATATTTTTCACCGTTTCATACCCCTGACTTATGACCTCGTAACCTTTTTTCATGTCACTCAGGATCGTCTTCATCTCACTCAACTTCTCGTAGTCCAATGCCAAACGCTCTACCGCAGCAGCCTGCCCTACGACCGTCCGAGGCACCATCGTGCCAATAAGCACGACGACAAACGCCGCCAAAACCTTTGCTCTCATATCCATCTATTTATTACCATAAAGCGACCCAATTTCTCCAATATCCGCCGCCTCTCGAGATCGGGAACGATCCAAAACGACACAGCCCATAGTGAACTTCTGCGTAAACTCATATCGTTTCGAGACATCCCTATAAATTCGGTCAATGTTACGGATCCTTTCCCCGTCATCCATCGAGTAGATGCCAGAAGTAATGACCGCATTCAACGCTGCAATGTCCTCCAGACCAGCTGCCACGACACCAGCATAAACCTCTCCGATATAGGCAATTTCATCGCCATTAAGTTCTCCCGACTGGCGGATCCTCTGGAGTGCACTCTTGAATGCCTCGACGGTGGAGACCTGGATCAGAACAACCTGGGATACCTCGGTAAAGGCGCTAACGGCCGGATTGACTGCCTTTAACGAGCTAAAAAAAGCACTATGCAAATTAAATGTCCCATTTTTGATATCGCCGACTGTATGAACTCCATCCTCGACGATCTTGTAACCCTTTTCGGCGTCCTTTATGTAAACCTCGTAAGCGGCAATCTGTTGCAGATATGCCTTAATTTGAGCTGATTGACCCTCCACAACTTGAATAAACACGACTCCAAGGACCACACTCAATATTCCCTTTTTCATACAAAATATTTTAGCCCCTCGACTATATTGATCGCCAGAATATAGATCCCTCTGCACACGAATCCTTTTTTTAATGCCTTCGAAATCTTCCCCGCATTTCGTCGTCCCAGGGATTACGCCGGTTAAATAATCCTTCAATAGATCCAAAACCAGGCACTTCTCTATTATCCCTGAACCGCAGCCACTTGTTCTCAAATCGGCCCTTGAGTTCGATTCGAAGCTGCGATATTTTTATCCCCTCCTGCCCCCGATGCCCAAACTCAAACCGACAGTCCATATTTTCCCGATGGATCGAAGAATAAAATTGGCAGGCGAGGTAGAGGGGCCTTCTAAGGCCCCCCTCGCCATAGTCAACCGTTAACCACGTTGACAGGCAATCGTCCAGGTGGCGCAGCGGCCCCCACCTAGCCGCCCGGAGATCAGGAACAATCGAAAAGTCTCCAGGATAGCCCTTTTCCGAAATCAGACGTGCTATTTCTTTGATTTCATCGTTCATCTTCTGTCTATTTCAACTGCTAGGGCAAATTACAGGTGCATAGCGTTGCGCCAACCTTTACTGCAGACCGTACAACGTATTAACCATATTCAAATCATTCTCACTTCGACTACGTTGCAAACTAATCATCATGTTCTGCTCATCAAACTGTAATAAATCCGAGTAATTTTTATCAATTCGTTGACCAGCATCGTCGATGATCTTTAATCGCTGACCATCGGACATTTGCGTGACAAATGCGTTAATAACCAAATTTATCTGATCCAGGTTCTCGGAGCTTTCCTTTAATAATCCGCTATAGACATTCGCCATCGACCTCAATTCCGCCGATGTAAAATGAGAATCCTTTTGAAACGTTGCCGACGCCCGGTCGTACTCCGTCAACACTGCCTCTTCTTTGGCTATGATGTCTTTCACCCGGTCATAATAGCTGATATAGCTCTTCACCTTCCACAGTTCCTGATAATATTCGCTGTAGAGGTCCTTCTCCTTTTGGAGCCAACCAGCAATATCGTTAAGTTTCAGTTCACTCATCTCGTTCTCTAGCACACGCTCAGCATCTTGTAAATAGATCGTTTCCGTTTGCAATTTCTCAACACCCACGTCGATTGCATCAATAACAGCAGAAATAATACTACCAATAACCGGTACTTGGGCATTTACCCGATCGGCACCAAGCGTAAGGCAAACAAGCAATACAAATACTTTTGCACCACGTTTCATACGCGACTTTTTTCAAATTAAAGATCCCACCTAAGCGACCGCCTTCTCCAAAATCCTCGTTTCATAAAGCGCCACTCGTTTTTCCGGAATGAATGAAACCATCTTGTCCAAATTGATCTCCACCAAGTGCCGCAACCGCGGATCAAAGTAGCCCAACCAAGACTGCCGATAGGTGTTCTTGGTCTGTTGAATGTTACCGGCCTCGGACAACTCATCGACAAGATAACAGACTTCATACACGTTGCCGGTTGAACTTAGACAGCTAATAGTCAGAGTTACCCTTACCGTCTCTGTCAACGTTTTAAACTCCGAGACGTACCGACCAGGTATGCAATCCTCGACGAAACTTGCCGAGAGACACTTCCTATAAGCATCCAAGAGTACATAACGTAAATACAAACACAACTTCCTCATCTTCATATAGATAAATTTAAATTACTTAGTGTCGACCCAAATCCAGGCTAAGCCCGCTTCCCCTCCCGTTGTTCACGGACCAGCGCCGAAATTCCATTTTCAAAGCCGCCAAATTTCTCGGCATATTCCAATACCATCACCCTTTCACGCCCTTCCGTAGTGTACGTATAATACTCCTCGGGGGCCAACTCGTTCCTATACACCTTCATGTCTTGCCCACCAATATCAACGAATATCTCCCGATCATCCTTGTTCACCGATAACAATATTGTCTTCCCCTTATCCGACATCCCCAGGACGTCCTGAAGTTTATCAAATTTGTTCATAAACTTTCGCATATCCATAAGAATCTTAATGTCCGCATTGTTAATGATGGCATCCTTTATAATAGGAGAGCCAATAAGATCATCCAACTCTTGTGTAATTACAATCGGGACACCGTTAAACTTCCGGATCGTTTTAAAGGCATACTTCAGGAACTCCGCCATGCCGCTCTTTGCTATGGCTTTCCAAGCCTCATCAATAGCAAGAACCTTTCTTATCCCCTTCAGTCGTCGAATCTTAGCGAGGAACAAATCGACAACCAACAGGCTCGCGACCGGAAAAATAATCGGATGATCCTTAATATTGTCCAATTCTACGACCACAAAGGGTTGATCTAACACATCCAGATTTTCCGTAGCGTTCAACAAGTAGTCAAACTCGCCGCCTTTATAAAATGGCCTAAGAACATAGAGAAAATTATGTACATCGAAGTCCTTATCTTTAACGTTATGATCTCGAAGCACTCCCAGATACTCCTCCCGCAGGTATTCGTAGAAACTATTAAAACACGCGAAAACATCAGGATGTTCCTTCAGGTGATCATAATACCCTTGCAGTGCAATGGATAAAGCGACATATTCGCTCCGATAGAATGTTTCGTCCTCTCGTTTCCATACCGAGACGAGCAGTGCCTTCAGGCTTTCTAACTTTTCGGTATCAAACCCTTCACCACTAGGAATATTAAACGGATTAAACTCTATCGGTTTCTTTTTAGTATGGGTATAGTAATACCCCCCTACCATTCCGCACAAACCCACGTAACTGCCGCCAATATCTACCACCAGTATATGAGCCCCCTGGTAAAGCATCGATCTTAAAATATGGTTCACCGTTATACTCTTACCGCCACCGGACGATCCGCAAACCAAGGTACCCATGTTCGACGTGATCCCGGCCTTCCGTGGCGCGTCAAACAGATCAACAAATACCGGCCTGTTGGAAAGTCGGTCACAGAACCGAATACCATGAGCGGGATCACCGGCCCTATAGTTAGTCTCCTGGGCAAGAAAACAAGTCGCTTGCTCAACAAAGGTATCGAACGTGTCATTGATGGGAAACTCGCCCTCGTTTCCCGGAATTCCCGCCCACCATATTTGGGCGGCACCATCCACTTCCACCTTCGGCATCGCTTCCATCTGAGCCAGCGCCGTTGAAACCAAATTTTTAATATCCTTCAGCCTTTCCTTATCTTCCGTCCAAACCAACACGTTAAAGTGGGCCTTCACAGGAGTACGCTGGTCGGCAACAGCTTCATTCAAGAAGGAATTTACGGCTTCCTCGGCGACTGCATTTTCCCGACTATAGGCTGAAAGGGAATGCAACCTTGTTCGTTTCGTCTCGAGCTTTTTAATCGTATCCTGCCCACTATCGATAAGAATGTACTGGTTAAAAATATGATTTACCGGCAAAAGCATACCGAGGTGTGCAGCAAAACCAACCGGAAACTTTGTTTTATCTGTCGAAAACTTTTCGAAAGTTATCCGGGGACCGCATAACGCCGGCAGATCCACCACATCTGCAACGGAAAAGAGCTGACATTGCCTCTCCCCAATCTGGATTCCTGCATTAAAGGATTGCTCCCGAATGACTGGCAGTTCTTTAGCGCCTACGAGATAACAATACCGTTCAATTACCCCGGCATCCTTCGGTCCACTAACCAAATCTTTCTTCACCAATCTTCGGAGCTTGATGTCACCTCCACTTCCCAAAATGCTCTGAAACTGTCCACACGCATCCAGAAACTCACGTCGCATTTGTTCATCCATAGCCAACTGCGGAACAACCGACTTTCTCAACAACGAAGACATCGCCGACGTGATAGGTTTGCGGGTAGTTGCCCGCTTCGTTAGAAAGACATAACACTGATGGTCTAAATAAGGTCTTCCTTGGAAATGATCGTCACTGCTCTGAACCAAAAACGGCCTCTTTTCCGCAGACTTCACCGGTACGTATCGGGCCTCGGTATACCAATCCTGCTTATGAAACACGGAATGCTTTGGCAGGACTTTAATCGCTTTAACCCAGGCTTGATGCAATCCCTCGTAATCCTCGTTTGAACGAGTGAAAATCTCCGGTAGTTCTACCTCATACGCAACCGTCACATCGCCATTCTTCGACAAAATACAATCATGTTCCACGTCTAAAATAGGAAAAACGTCTTCAAAACTCCGCTCCATCGCTACACCGTTTTTATAAATAACTTTCGGGAATTTGTTTTTAACACTTTGGGAACAGCCCCTCTCGCCCTGCGCTTCATTAGTCCATGTTCACCATATTTATTACTCAGCCGATAAGCGACCAGAATACTGCTTCCGCCCAATGAGAAGGCTACCGACATACACACGTAATTATTGACTTTGGCTACGAAAAGCACTGCAAAGGTCAGAAGGGAGCCAACCAGGCCAGCAGCTAAATACCAGATATACTGCGCCTTTAGCCCTTTGAACTCCATACTTTTGTTGATCCCCCTGTTGACCTGATACACAGTAGCCATTTGTCAAGACTTTTGTTGTCAAAAAAAGACATTCAATCCTCATAGTAGTCGTCCGGAAATCCCTGCAGTCTGGCAAGCCCAACCGGATCCAGTTTTGATTTGAATGGGATAAACACCTCCTTCACAAACGCCGGCTCTTCGCCCCGCGGACCAGTCCAGGCGTTGCGCGTTACCGTGTCATATCTTAGAATATATCCATATTTGTGCACCCCAAAGCGATCGAATGAAATCCGGTTAGCATCATTCTCAACCTCCCGGAATTCTTCTGATGCTAGGTCAACGTAAAATGCACTGCCTCCAATCTCAAAAACTGGCAACGTTCTTTCGATCATTTTTTTCCAACTTTATGACACCCCGAAAAAACCACTGAGAATAGCAGCAACTACCACCAGAAAAATGCAGGCTCCGAACCACGCCGCGGCAACCTTGGACGTGTCGTGGTCGCCGTGCGACCACTTCTGGTAGACCTTAACCGCACCAATAAGGCCGACAATCGCTCCAATCGCGTACATTAGCGTACAGCCAACCGCGTAATAACTTACGACCTGCTTTGTAGCAGCCTGTATACCGGCAGATCCGTTTGCCGACTGGGCCTTGCTCACAAGCGTGCCAACCAATAAAAAAGCTGCTGAAATAACAATACGAATCCCCTGAATGCCTAAGCATTTCCACCCCCTCACTTTCATACACCACAATGCTTTAAGTTAACAATTCTTTTTTCACAAAGGACGCTGCCCCGGAGTCGGTATTCAAGCTCACCAGGCCTCCGCCTCTTCCACTTCCCCGAAGGCAGCGTCACTATCTTTGGTCTCCGCCATCAACAGCCTGCAAGCTGCAGCGGAGTAACTACCGTCTCGTCCTCTACCATCTCTTCCTCTATCCTTCACAGCACTGTCAAATGCCATGAGCAGCTCAAACTCACTTGTTACTACCTCATCCGGGCCATTAAGGTCCCGTTTCAGTTCGGCAACCGCACCTGAAAGCGCCTGCAGATATGCCGCAACACTAACGCACTCGATCCGCCTCCATGCAGTCCGCAACCCGCGGCCCACATTAGGATTTGTCGCTATCGATACCCGCTTTTCGCCACTTTGGGATTTCCTCATTGAACCGTATCTCGGAAAATGCCCTCCCGGCTGATTCACGCACAAACAGGCGCTGTCCGTCCTGGCTGCTCCCTCATCAGCGGGAATTGACACGTCAACCATCCCGTCAGATGTTAGGTTTTTTTTTCCTCAACCCAGAGGCCTGCGAGTTCGACGTCATCGAGGCCAAACGAACAATTATTTTTAAGGGCTATACCGATGTAATTATTAATTGCGATCTTGAATCCGGGAACCCGCAACATTGGGTACTCGCCAATCAGCCGATGGATACCGTAGACCACTTCCTCCTTAACCATTTGGCTTTTACCAGCTTTGACGATAAACTCATCTATGGTCTCGACCAGTTCATTGGCCACCGGATAAAGATCAGGTTCCCCAACCTGGTCCGCCGGAGCAGATGCCGATACCTGCTCCATGTCCAGACCGTCCCTGTTCGCCGGATCTTCCCCCTCCGACGAGGATGCGATTGATCTGAATGAAATCCCCGGCGCCCGGCCTTGCCGACCGACTCCCAATATTTTTTTTCTGAAAAAGACTAACGTGACTACGATGTAGTAAAGCGCGGTCAACGCGCCAATAACAGTAAAAAAATGCGTCCAGCTAATCGATCGGATCATTGTATTCATGTTTTGACATCACAAATATGTGATGCTCTTTGATCCGAAATCGTCACCCTAACGGTCACCCTGCCTTATTTTCTCATGAAATGCAATGCTGGCGGGCCCTCATTTATCGAGGCGGTCATTTCTTTGGACGGCGGCAGCTAAAAGACGCTCTAAAAAAGGAGTCGCACCCTTTTTCCGAGCCCGGTTTTTGTTATCGATAGTGCTGAAGTTCTCTTTTATCTTGCGATGAAATAACTTGTCAATAAAGTCTAACAGTTGAGCCTGCGATGGTGTCTTTCCGTTAATCTTTATTAATTTCAATTCATGAATAGGAGCAACCAGTTCCACGATTTCCGCATCGGAAAGAAGAAGCTCGATTTCGGTCTGGCCCCCTACCCCCGTCCTCCTATTTTCCAATGCATATTCTTCGGCCGCCATATAGATTTCATATTTTTCAAAAGCGATATGAGCACCAATCAACTCGCTCGCCTTTGGTATCGGCGCATCAAATGACGGTGTAAAATCATCAAAAGGCCAAAAACCTACGCCTTCCCGTCTAAATATTCGCTCATCGAAAAATGTAAGCCCCTCAAAATAATATTTCAGAAAGGACCTATTCGCGCCATAAAACCGATTCATGTCATCCCATTCTGCCATTAGCAACGACCTGATCATCTCCAATCCCCTTCCTTTCTTTCGCACCTCCAGGTCCAAAACCTTGCTCCAATAATAATACTGCGAAAATATTGCCGGTAGAGTGTTCTTAAAAAACTCAACCTCTTCCGAATTCGAGGTAAAAGAACTCGACGAGATCAACGAGAACACTTGCCTCATTCGATCGTACGTTTCCTTCCCTGCAAGAGCAGCTCGCTCCAATGGCGAGTCAATGCGTAAAATTTTGTCAAGTTCTAACATTAAGTCGGTGTAGATTCTGGAAACATTAGTAGTCATAAAATAAAGTTGTACCGTGAAGTTCCCGCGGATGCTAACCAATTCAAATAACGCTTCTTAAGAAATGCCATCGCCCGGTCAACCAAAATTAACTGCGGCTATGCGCGCATTGACGAACTTCAATAACATAAGTGCAATCACTTATAAAAAGATAAATAATTGAATTACTATCCATCGTTTTTTTTCTCAAAAAACTAAATATTCTTACTTTCAAATTGGTTCAATTAGTAGCAAGCTCTCCTCCATCCCCAACCGTAGAGGTGTCAACATTCCAATCAACTTTAACAGTACCGTTATGGAAGGAAACCTCTATGAGCTTCTTACCTACGCCTACGAAGAGCCGCTACCTCTTCCCCTGCAGGCGCATCTTTCGCAACTAATGCGGCAAGATTCTTTCCGAAAACATGACGTTGTCCTCGAGCAGGGCAAAATAAACACCCGGTTATATTATATACAACGGGGCCTCCTCCGCGCGTACTCCATTGACGACGGTATCGAGGAAACCACTTGGATCAAGGGAGAAGGGGAATTTGTTGTCACTATCCCCAGTTTCTATGAACAAGTCCCAAGCAATCAAACGATCCATGCTCTTGAACCAACAGATGTCTTCTCAATCGGCCATTCTGATTTTTATAGCACGCTCAAGCAACATCTCGAGTTTGCATATATAGCTTATAAACTCCAAACAGCCGTTCTTCTTGAATGGAACGAGAGACTGCAAAAATTGAAGAAATTGGATATGCCTCATCGCTTCCAATGGCTCTATCAGCGGCATCCCAATCTCATTCATCGAACACCAGGCATCCCCGATAAGTACCTTGCCAGCTTTCTCGGGATGACTCCCGAAACGTTCAGCAAGATCAAAGCCGCCTTCTTTAGACTTTCAGATGGCTCCCCAACCATTACCCAAAAAGCATCTTAGCTTAATTCACCTTAAAGCCTTTTTCCATGAACAACAAATTCCTCCGCCTTGTATCAGCCGCGGTCCTTTGCTCGGTCGTCATCACCAACTGTGTAAAAGATCGAAGTGTTTCCACCTCCTCAGCTTCTCAGAAAGCGATACAAGATGCCAAAGAATACTTTGACAACAACCTCGACAACCACCCTCCGAGTCCAATGTCACCAAACCACCGCGCCATAGCCAAGCGCACTCCGCTATGGCAGAATGCGTATGTCGCGAAATTGTCGGTCGGCCAGGCCATAATCGTGCCGATGAGCTACAATAACATTTATGTCACAAGTGATGCATCCGCCGGCGAGATGTTTTCCCTTAGTGACATTACCAGGCTTGTCCTCTTTCGAGACAGCAGCAACCAATTTCACGGGCGCGTAGTAACTTACGTACCGGACAGCGCTGCTCGGCCGGCAACGTCCCAATATACCGGAGTAGTCTTTTATGAAGATTGGCAGGGCAATTCAGTAACAAAGCCATGGCACCTTAATTCGCAATATCCGGGCGGGTCGCCCACGTCCGCCAAAGCTGGTAACACAAAGGAGGTAGCTTATGACGAACAAATTCAAGTTTGTAACACTATTGAAGGCTACAACTATTCGGTTGACGACCCGGACGGCGGAGAATACTGGTCTGAGACCAGTTGCAACATGTTTAGTCTTCAAAGCGCAGAAGAAAGTGGAGGCCTCGGAGGGAGCGATCTCGGCGGGATTTTGGGCGGAGGTGGGGGCGGGCGAATTTCACCGGCCCAGACGATCAAATTACTGCCGCCAACCAACCCAATCGGCAGCATTTCTGATTATATGAAATGTTACACAGCAAGCGATGCCGCATCCTACTCAGTGACCGTTGCTGTTGAACAGCCTGTACTTGGATCAAGAGAACCTTGGACGTTCTCTGAAACTGGACTCGGCGGCAGTTCTTCCGGAAACAACCCAGTTAACGTCGGGCACACCTTTTTAATATTTACAGAAAACACAGGGTCAAGTATTATCACAAGAAACGTCGGCTTCTATCCGCAGACTATGGTTATGCCCGGATCCCCATCATCCCAGGGCGTTTTAGATAACGACCAAAATACCGGCTACGACGTAAGCTTGACCGTTACAGTGACAAGCTCTCAATTCTTCAACATACTAAACTATGTGTCTCAAGGCAACAATGTAGGATATGATTATAACTTAAATTCAAATAATTGTACCACTTTTGCCTTAGACGCGATGGATCAAGGCGGTGTCTCCATCCCTGCAACGGTCGGAACATGGGCATTTGGAGGCCAAGGACTGGACCCTGGAGACCTTGGCGAGGATATTAGAGGAATGCAGCTTTCCGGAAACATGACAAGGAGTACAGTTGGAAATGCCCATCCCAATGCCGGCACGTGCTATTAAGTACTAAAACATTCAACAATGCGATTAAACCTCGTGATTTTATTGATCTGTCTTTCTGTACCTATGATTGGGATGTCACAAACGATGGACTGGCAGCAGGCATCAAACTGGCGTTTGTATGATACAATCGGATCGGCTGATCATTTCACTATCGATTCCCTTAACAATTATCGATATATCAATCTTGACCAGGCATCAATGCGTGGATTTTTAATCAATGATTCATTGCTGCCAAGCGAGCGAACAAAAAATGCAGTATGGATGGGTTTTTATCGAGTATCTTGTAGAATTGCAGATAAGACAAAGATATTAATTGTAAGCCGCTACGGCGGCTTTTTCGCAGATTTGGCCACCAGGCAATACTACCAGATTCCAATATCTCAAATTTCAGATTGGAATGCTTACCTTGACACTCAATTTTCAGACCTCCATAAAAGCACCGCACATTGAAACTTCAAAATCCAATCATCGGTTCGTTATCCAAGATACTGCCAGCAATCCTCATATACGGATTGCTGGCAGCAATTGTTTTATTTTTGGGCCATATCCAAAGGACTGGCATTATATCGACAGCATGGGTGCTTTATGTGTTAGCCTGGGGCCTCTTCGCTTTATGTGGTCTCATTTTTGGATTGCTTAGGCTTCTTAAAGTATTTAACAATACCCAAAGCCAGTTCTATATCTTTGTTGCAATTGCAAACTTTTGCAATTCTATTGCTGGCGCGTTGCTCTATGCACACCCAGATCCCACCGCTGACGCTACGGTCCTTTGGCTCTTACTTGGCGCCACATTTATTCTAGGAAACCTGATGTTATTTGATGTATTTTTCTAAAGGCCGTACAACTTTCAACTGACCATCAGTGCCTATGTTCCAGGCGAGTCCCGTCAAAACTAGGAATGATTGCACCCCAACGGCCTTAAAGGCGCGCTAAGATCGCGCGGAAAACTATGATTTCATCTATCGTCGGATCCACAAGACAAAACAATCTATTTCTTTGTTGACGTTTTTGAAACTTTCTTCTTCAATGGAATTTTTTCTTTTCCTCTCAATCTCTTTCGCGCACCCAATTTGTCCATATAGGTTTTTATATCACCTTCAGTCACACAATCGTATTCTCTCGCAAGCTGGGCATAAGGAATTCCTATGCCATTAGATATTGCAATACAAGTCGTAAGGCTCACATCCAGCTCCCCCCGTGATATTTTTGCAATATGCGCCGGTTCCATCCCAGTATGGGTAGCAAACTCCTTTAGGCTACGCCATTCCGTCTTACTTAAAAGTTTGTCCAGTGCCGTAGCAAACCTAAGTTTAATATAATCTTTTTCTGTCTTTTCCTGGGCTTTCATTAGCGCCGGAAAACTCTTCGTTTTTTTTCAATATTTCGAGGTAAATATTTGCCTCGAAATTGTTTTTTTTCTTATGTTTGCCATGTAAAACAATATTAGCTATCCTTGCAGTCCTTTAACAAGCATGCAAGGACTTCGCTATAAGTCTCACGCTGGAAACCGCGAATTTTCAATGTAGTTGAGATGATAGTGAACAGCCCACTCTATATTCCAATATAGGGTGGGCCCCTATCAGCTTATCAACTACGGGCTCTTCGCGGTGCCTCAGCGTGGTAAGACGGGGCCCGCCCTATATTTTTTTCGCGATCCCCATCTTACATCGGACTTTCTTAAAAAATTTTCCACAATCAAGAATTGTCCTATGTCACATTTCAAACTTAAAAAAGAAATCTTCAACAGGCCCATCAGGCTAACCGAGCAAGATGAAAAGGATCCAGTCCTCACTTTCGATGAATTCTTCACTAATTACAGTTTAAGCGAGATTCGGCAGATCAACCAGGATATGGATCAAGCATGCCTAACGAGCGACACTCCGCCATTTCACGAACCAGAAGAGCGAGCAGCACTCCTTAATTATAGGGAATACGAGGAAAAAGTCCTGGAGGCGGCATTCATCATCTATCAAACCGATCGCGCCAAACCTAAAGCCTCCCAAGACAACGACTCTCATACAGCAGAGCCTCAATCGCCTAAGCCGCCGGCAGACACTCCCCCCGCGAGGCTATTTTCAACTTCCATCCTCTCACACTATGCCAACCTGGATGCACTGGCCCGAGGATTGTCTACCCTGCAGGTCGACGTTGCTGCTTTAACCGAGATTATTGTTCCCGCATGGTGTGAGGAAACCTTAGCCGAAACAAATCAATTTTTATCAGGATCCCCACAGCAGGATAGTAGCGAAGCGAAAAAGCAACCTATCGACCTCAAGGATCTCAAAAACAGGATCCTTCAACTACAGGGCAGGCTAGCCAAACTATGCGGGATATCATTAGACCTATTAACAAGACCCTTCCCAGGCAAAATAAACAGTTGAGTTGTGAGGTTTCAGATTAGATAGCAATCCGGCACCGTACCGCCGGATTTTTTTACCAAAGACAACGACACCTTTTAAACCTTTTCTTTCATGCGAAATCCTTCAAAAAACAATAAACAGTGGGCCGCCGACTTTCTTCCTCGACAGCCCTTCCAGGCCCTCCAAGCCGTCTTTCAGGATAAAGACCCTTCCAATATAGATAACGAGCTTAACGCCTGGTTTTTCCTTTGCGTTAGCCACGAGGGAGCGGCGTATTATGAACACGAAGAGCGCGAGGATCTGGCGATCCTCATTTTCGACTTACTTCGCCTTTCCGCAGCCATTTACCTCATACTCAGATTTAAAGAAAAAGCACCCAAAAAACCAACAGCCGAGTTTACTTTCAAGTCATTCAGTCGGACGATTCAAGCATTCCAATTATATCGTCTTAAGCAGAGTGAAATCGAAAATCCATTTGCAGCTATTACCGATTTTGTAAAAGCGTATAGTCGAAGTTATGTGCGCCTCGAACTATGGGATTTTTATGACGGGGTCCGCTCTTACAGCGGACCGCTTCTAAATAAAATTTTCTTATATGACACACAAAACATGTGGCTGTTGCTACACTGTGTCACGGAGGCCGCCTACGCTATTACATCAGATTCCTACGAAGATTTGAACGGTGAAACACAAGCGGCCTTAAAATAGAAATTCAAACACCGGATCACAATATGCAAATTGAAGAGACTCAATAAACAACAAATGAAAAATTCCATCAAACATTTGGCCCCCGACAAAAGGAGGCAATTAGAAGAAATAAAGCGAATTGTCTTTCGCCTTTCCAGACCAGAAATGATAATCTTGTTCGGCATCTTCGCTGAGCAACAGTCGGGCATCGATACACCGGAGGTTCCACCTGTTTTGCAAGTTTTTGATCTCCTAATAACAGTAAAAAACTTCAATTCTAAAGAGCTGTCGTCTCTCCAATCCATCATAGAAGACAAATGTGCTACTCGCGCCCCAATAAATCTTACCATACACTCACACAAGTATATAAATGACCGGTTGATAGAAGGGAATTACTTCTTTTACCAGATCGCTCAGAATGGAATATTAATCCATTCCAATACCGGGGCAGAGCTCGCCAAACCTACTGCCCCGGACTTCGTCAAAGCCAGGCAAATAGCGGAACAAGATTTTAGATTCTGGTCCACCCAGGCAATCCACTTCTATGAATGCGCAAGCACCAGCATGGACCATGGCTACCAAAGGTCATGCGCCTTCCTTCTACATCAAGCAGTAGAGCAGATGTACCAAGCAATACTTCTAACTCATACCGGATATAAACCGGCTACGCATAATTTAAACAAGCTGAGACGCTCAACAGCCAAATTCTCCCCTAAACTTTGTCAGATTTTCCCTGATAGTACGGATGATGACCGCCGATTGTTTCATCTTTTGGTCATAAGTTATATTGATGCAAGATATAATCAGAATTTCCAAGTTACTGAGAAGGACCTTATAGCGTTGCTCGATCGTGTCGGGCATTTTCTTACTCTGGGGCAAACAATTTGCCGGCTTCACCTCGAGTTGCTTGACAAACTTGATCTTCAACACGAGACCTTATCTGAGAATAGCGACCCATCATTTGAAAACATTAAGGATAAATAAATTTTGCAATACAGAAAGTACCGAAATTTTCCCATCCATTTTAAAAACAGTTTATGACCAATGCGGAAATATTGCAGCTATATGATCACATACAATCCTTGGGATTATTTGCAGACACACTGCCGCTGGAAGAATTACGGCGGATGGTCTACCGCGATCAACCCTCTTTTATGTTGGCAACCGAAGTAAACTTCGGAGAAAAGCATTTATTGAAAATCTGCGCGTATTTTTGTAAAGTCCCAGACCTGGAAACATACTTTCTTCAAAAGTACCAGATCACAGATCATCTGCCAAGCGATCCAACAAATGAAAAATCACAGACTTTTTATATACACATGGGGATATCTGTCAATCTAAGTGAGGCCTTTAATCTACTTCAAGGTAGGGCCGTATTTAAGGGGATTGCATCGCCGGAAGAAGATCAATATTTCGCGTGGATACTACTTAACTTCCACGACAAAGAACCGGATGGTAATTTCAAAATTACCAAATATCGATCTAATGGTTACGACCTCGAGAAAATACTGAGTAATTATCCTATCGTTGAAATGTACAACAGCGATCTCAAAGCGTCTATAATTAAATCATTGAAGAACGGCAACAGGAGAGAGGTTACATTTCGAAGCACCAACGGTAAATGTACACTGAAGTATATTGAGGCCAATCCTGCTACACAATCCATCAGGATCTACACCGTGCCCAAGGTCGTTAAACATAAAAAGAAAAAAATAACGCATTGATCTTTTGGGGTTCGCCAAATGATTTTATTATTTGACCGCCGATCATCACTCAATTTCGATAGGATGGTGAATTTTGGAAGGTTGGATGCCTATTCTCTCATGATCTGAAAATTCTTCAAAAAAAATCAAACGCTACTCTCATATACATAAACCCTTATTTCCCAAAGCCCTATCTTCCCATTTTTAACCCATAACCTCCACATTACCAGGTCCTGGCGTGCTAACGTCTCCGCACAAATACTAATTATATTAGTATATTCGTCCTAAATATATTAGCATTTGTCCGCTACCTCAAACGATATCGTCCATAAACTCCGACAGGAACTGCTTTTAATGGAGGGTTACAAAGGCCCCGAGGCCGGCGCCATAGATATACCCGTTGGGCCGCTCACCGACGCCTTTCCTAACAGCCGCTTCCCTACCGGAAAACTCCATGAGTTCCTGGCCCCGACTCCGCAAAAAGCGGCATCTTCAGGTGGCTTTATTTCCGCACTGGCCGGCGCCCTGATGGTAAAAGGTGGCAATTGCGTATGGATATCCAAAAGGCGAAAAATCTTTCCTCCTGGCCTGACTACCTTCGGCATAGCCGCCAACCAGGTCGTATTTTGCGATATCCACCATGAGAAGCACCTGCTTTGGGCGGCGGAAGAAGCCCTACAATGCAAGAGCATAGCAGCGGTCGTCGCCGAGATCGCCGAGATCACCTATATCGCTTCCCTGCGGTTACAACTCGCCATCGAGGATAGCCACGTCACTGGGTTCTTGCTGAGACAGAGCGCCAAAGCATTGGCACCTATCGCCAGCGCAGCCCGCTGGCGGGTATCCCCTGCCCCCAGCCGGTCGACTATCCCTGATTTACGACGGATAGGCTTCCCCAGCTGGACGGTACAACTCGAAAAAGTCCGTAATGGACGCCCCGGTATCTGGGATCTGGAATGGCGAGCAGGCCGCCTCCAGTCCCTCCTGCCGGAAAAACAGCCGCTCCGCATAGTAGAGCAGAGGCGCAAAACCGGTTGACATGGCCGAACGCCGTTACCTTGCCATCTGGTTTAGTCACCTTATGACTGACTGGTACACCCGCCGGCAGCCTGCCAACCAAGACATCGCCTTTGTATTTACCGCCAGACAACAAAACCGCGAGGTTGTTACCTTTTCCAGCGCAGCCGCTAGCGCCAAGGGCATCTACGCCGGCATGGTCCTGGCCGACGCCAAGGTGCTGCAACCAGCACTTAAGGTCATCCCCGAAAATCCCGACCCGGCAGAACTACTTCATCGCATCGCCCTGCGTTTTATCCGCTATAGCCCGGAGGTCGCCATAGACCCACCCGATGGCATTATCGTCAACATCACCGGCTGCGCCCACCTGTGGGGCGGTGAAGAAAAATATTACAAGGACATAATCGGTCGCATCCGTGCCGGTGGCTATCATGCCCGCGGCGCGATCGCCGACACCATCGGCGCAGCCTGGGGTTTCGCTCGCCACCTCAAGGAACCGCTTATTGTACCAGCAGGCGATCATAAGCGACTACTAAAGGACCTGCCCGCAACGGCCCTTCGTCTATCACCCCAGATCCTTGCCAAGCTCCGTAAACTCGGCTTGCAAAAAATCCAAAACATCATCAACCAACCCCAGCAGACCCTTACCCCACGGTTCGGGAAAGAACTGCCACAGCGTCTCAACCAGGCATTCGGCCAGATCGAAGAATTCCTCATACCCGTTATCCCACCCGTTCCCTACGGCGAACGCCTACCCTGCCTCGACCCCGTTGTTACCGCTGGCGGCATCGAATATGCCCTGACCAAGCTCTTAGATATGCTTTGCCACCGCCTCCAGTGCGAAGGCAAAGGTCTCCGCACCGCCATCTTCCGCTGCCACCGCGTTGACCATAGAGTTATAGAAATGGCCGTTGGTACTACCCATCCCACCTTCAGCATCACCCACCTCTTCAAATTATTCGAAACCAAGATAGCCGACATAGAGCCGGCCATGGGTATCGAGCTTTTTATCCTCGAAGCACCCAAAGTCGAGGACGCCGTGCCCAATCAGGAGGCACTTTGGGGTGGTTCAGGCGGAACCGAGCTCGCAGAACTGCTCGATCGAATCGCCAACAAAACGGGGACAGAGGCCCTTGCTCGTTATTTTCCCGCTCAACACTATTGGCCGGAGCGCGCGTTTATCCGCGTCTCCCTCGATCAACAAGCGTCCGCCGAACAATGGCCGACAGACCCGCGCCCAATACACCTATTCGATCCACCCGAACCGATCACTGTCACAGCACCCGTACCCGACTATCCACCCATGAGCTTCCGGTATCAAGGTACCGTCTACAAAGTCGCCGCGGCCAACGGCCCCACCCGCCTCGAAAATGAGTGGTGGATCGACAATGCCCGACCCCGCGACTACTATACCGTCGAAGACCAAGACGGCGCGAGATATTGGATCTTTCGTTCAGGCCACTACGACGACCCGAAACCCGCTCAATGGTACCTCCACGGTCTTTTCGCCTAAAATCCAATCCGTATGGAATACGCCGAACTCCAAGTTACTAGCAATTTCTCCTTCCTTCAGGGCGCCAGCCACCCCGAAGAACTCATCGACGAAGCCAAGGGTCTTGGTTATCGTTCCATGGCACTCACCGATCGCAACACCCTGGCCGGCATCGTCCGTGCCCATAAATCCGCAAAAAGCGCTGACTTTCAGTTTATTCCCGGTGCACGCCTTGACCTGGCCGATGGCCCAAGCGTTCTGGCTTACCCCACCGACAAAGACGCCTATTCCCGTCTATCCAATCTGCTCACGCTGGGCATGAAACACGTCGAAAAAGGTGAATACCTCCTTCAAAAGACAGACGTCTACCAATTTGCCAAAGGAATGAAATTCCTGATCGTACCGCCCGAACGAGCCACCAATCTTTTCGATCTGGAAGAGGCGTTCAAATCCAATGTCCTCGAATACCGGGAAGCGTTCGGCAAAGACGTCTACCTTGCCGCCACCCGGCGATTCCGGGAAGACGATGACGTACTACTCTATCGGCTGCACGAACTTTCCCTGATCTTCGAAGTCCCCATGATCGCCACAGGCGACGTCCACTACCACCACCATTCCCGCCGCCAGTTGCAAGACGTCCTCACTTGCATCCGGAATCATACCACCATACAAAATGCGGGTTACCTGTTGTACCCTAATGCAGAGCGATATCTTAAAACCATCGAAGAGATCGAACGCATCTTCCGCCCCTATCCGGCCGCCGTAGCCCGTACTCTGGAGATCGCCGAGGCCTGTACCTTTAACCTATCCGAGCTGCAGTACACATATCCCCATGAGATCACTACAGACGGCCGCACCCCGCAGCAGGAGCTAACACACCTTGTTTACCAAGGTCTGCAAAACCGTTTCCCCAGTGGTATCCCACAAAAGATCAAATCACAAATAGATTTCGAGCTTGCGTTCATCGAGCGGAAAAACTATGCCGAATATTTCCTCACGGTCGATGACATCTGCCGATACGCCCGTGAAAATGGTATTCTGCATCAAGGTCGTGGGTCCGCCGCCAATTGCTCATGCTGTTATTACCTGGGTATAACCAACGTTGATCCTGGCAAATTCGATTTACTTTTCGAACGCTTTCTGTCCGATGCCCGCGACGAACCACCCGATATCGACGTTGACTTCGAGCACGAGCGCCGCGAGGAGGTGATACAATATATATACGATAAATACGGCCGTGACCGCTCCGCCATCGTCGCAACCGTCACCCAGCTTCATCAGAAAGGAGCGGTCCGGGACGTAGGTAAAGCCATGGGCCTGAGCGAAGACGCCCTAAGCGTCCTAAGCAAATCCATCTGGGAATTCTCTAACCAATGGTTCGAAGGAAAAAAACTATCCGAACGGGGATTCGACCCCACCGATCCGCACCTACAAAAGATCATGGAACTCACGGCCTGCTACCTGGGCTTCCCTCGCCAACTCGGCCAGCACACAGGAGGCTTTGTGATCACTGACGGCAAACTCAGCGATCTTGTACCTATTTTCAATGCCCGCATGGAAAACAGGACCAATATCCAATGGGACAAAAACGACATAGATACCCTCGGCTTCCTCAAAATCGATGTCCTTGCCCTGGGCATGCTTACGGCTATCCGCAAGATGTACGAACTCGCCCATGATCATTACGGCCTGCATTATACTTTGTACAACATTCCTCAAGATGATCTTAATGTCTATGAAATGATCAGCGCCGCCGACACCATAGGCGTGTTTCAGATCGAATCCAGAGCTCAGCAAGCTATGCTGCCCAAAATAAAACCCACCTGCTTCTATGACTTGGTCATCGAAGTAGCGATCGTGCGCCCCGGTCCCATCGTCGGCGGCATGGTTCATCCCTACCTCGCCCGGCGCAACGGTCTCGAGCCAATCACCTATCCCAGCACCGAACTAAAGAAAATCCTCGAACGCACCCTTGGCGTTCCGCTCTTCCAGGAACAAGTCATGAGCATAGGCATCAAGGCCGCAGGCCTCACCGCCTCCCAAGCAGATGCTCTGCGCCGGTCCATGGCTACTTTCAAAGGTCAGGGCATCCCGCCCCACGCCAAAGACCGCTTGATCGCCGGGATGCTTCGCAACGGCTACACCCGTGAATACGCGGAAAAACTCGTCGGCCAGATCGCCGGTTTCGGATCTTATGGATTCCCCGAATCCCACAGCGCCAGCTTTGCGCACCTGGTCTACGTATCGTCCTATATTAAATGCCACCATCCTGACATCTTCTTCACCAGTATCCTCAACTCGCTGCCAATGGGATTTTACTCCCCCGACGACCTCATCTTCGCCGCCAAGAAACAAGACGTCAAGTACCTACCCGTAGACATCAATCATAGTCAATGGGATTATACTCTGGTAAAAACAAATAACAAATACCACGACGTGCGCATGGGTTTCCGCGCCATCGCCGGCATCCGGGAAGAAGACATAGCGCTCCTGATCGCCGGACGCATGCGGCCCTATACCACCATCCCCGCCCTGCTCGATGCAGGCATCACCCTCTCCACCCTGGAACGCCTAGCCAACGCTGACGCGTTCACTTCCCTCGGCTATGACCGCCGCCATGCCCTATGGCAAGTCGCCGCCCTGGGAACACCGTCCACCAATAGAAAAAAGGAAAAGGATGGAACCCTAACCATCACCCGACAGCTAGATATCTTCAGCCACTCCGAAAAGGAGCACGCCCTGGAGCCTGGCGTCAACCTTCCAGTCTTGCACCTATCCGAACACGTAGTAGAGGACTACGCCACCATGGGCCTCACTCTACGCCCCCATCCGGTCAGTTTCCTCCGCATCTACCTCGCTGAGCTCAAAGCCATCACCTCCACCCAGCTTGCCAATATCCCCAGCGGCCGCCGCGTCACCGCCGCCGGTCTCGTCAGCGTCCGCCAACGCCCACCAACCGCCAAAGGTGTTTGTTTTATCACACTCCGAGATGAATTCGGCTTCATCAACCTAATCGTATGGCCCAAAGTCTACGAAGAATACACTGCCGTCATCCTCACCAGCAAACTATTGCTCGTCCACGGCATCCTTCAAAATGACAACGGCGTCCGTCACATCATAGTCCACAAACCCGTCAACCTCACCCCCCTTACCGCCCGTCTCGCCCCCGAGTCGCAGGCAGACCTCTACCTCCAGCACTCCCGCGCCGACGAACGCGACGGCACCCCCTTTCCCGAATTCCTCAAAAACCCCGGCACCATCCTTCCCGGCGCCCGAAATTTTAAATAGCTGATAAGATACCGCCATCTGCCAAAAATCTAATCACGCCTTCGCCGCCAGAAACTCCTTTAAGCCGGCAACGAACTCCTTCAATTTTGCCTTCGCCAGCAAGTCCTCAATCGTACCTCTCAACGCTTGCTCTGTATCTTCTCCAATCAGCGTCTTCAAGTCGGAACTAGCCAAGCCTCTTTCGAACAACTCGGCAAGGAGCACAATATCTTTTCTCTTCAGGTGAACACTCACTTTCACCGCTTCGTTCATAAGCGGAAATCGATTCACTACTGTGTCAAACACTCTCACATATTCTTTTGCCGGAACCATTTCGCTACTTTTAAATTTGATCAATAATTTCCTCAAACTTAACAACTTTATCGCCATCTCGCTTATGCTTATCCCGCGCAACCTATAAAACTCGCATTCGCTCATTAGCGAAAAACTATACCGATATTATTCACACAATCGGTCTTCCACTCAGCCCGTTACTCATACGCCTTTAGCATAAGTTACCAATCCTTTCATCCTTTATTTTCGTACTGCTCATTGAATTGTGAACTGAACATCGAGTATATGGAAAATTCGAACAACGAAAGAAAACTATCCTTTAAAGAAGTCAACGAAATGGATATCGTTGAATATCTTGCGACGCAAGGTATTCATCCGACCGGACCCGAACGCAATGGGAAATTATGGTATAACTCCCCTATAAGGGAAGGAGATTCTACACCATCCTTTGTCGTCTGGAGAAGATCAAATACTTGGTACGATTTCGGGTCCGGCAGAGGGAAAACCCTTATCGATCTCGGCATGGAGTTATATCACTGCACAGCCCGCGAATTCCTGGAAAAAATTCACGGTCCCTTTCAGCCGGTTATCGCCAAAGCCAAACTCTCAAAGGCCGAGGCCGAGGCAAAGGTCAAGATTCTCGAAGTCGGGCCCCTCACCCACTATGGCTTAATCAACTATATTAGATCGCGAAAAATTCCGCTGGATATCGCCCAACAACATGCTGCCCAAGTCCGATTCAAAATTTATGCAGAGCAGATTGCCATCGGATTTCGAAATGACAAGGGCGGATATGAGCTGCGAAATGCGTACGGCAAAATCAGTTCCCTACCCAAAGACAGTACCTATATTAATAATGGATCCGGGATTCTCGATGTACTCGAGGGACAGTTTGATTATTACTCCCGAATGGCTATGCTGACGCTCCAAAAACAAAAGCTACCAAACTTTCTAATACTTAATGGGACCGGCTTTTTTGATCAGAAAATACCGCTCATGCTTCAGCATGATCTTGTCCGTTTATTTCTGGATCAGGGACCAGGCGCCCGCGGATTCACCGCGAAAGCACTTGCCATTGACAAGCGCAAGTTCACCGACGAGAGTTCACTGTATCGACGGCACGACGACCTTAATGACTGGTGGAAACTTGAGGGATATAAAGCGTTTCTCGACCGACCTCCGGATGAAAGCGTAAATCGTTCACACCACCTTCATCGTTGACATTTTTTCTTCCTTAACAAAGAAAAAGACAGCAGGAGGACCACCCCGTCCGCCGGCGTAATCACCATTCTTTAAAATGAATACCATCATAAGCATCCAAAATGGCTTCAACAGATAATTACCTGAATAGCGTTCGAGATATCAACAGAATTGATCTCCTCGAATACCTGAGTCTCCTAGGCCTTCATCCTGTCGCTATAAAAGGTCAACAATATCGCTTTTTCTCACCCTTTCGGCCTGAGCCGTTCCCCAGTTTTATCGTCCACCGGGATACCAACACCTGGCGGGAAGGCCCCGATCTTCGCCGGCATAGTCTTTTTGAATTCGGCGTCAAGTATCACGGGGGTACAATTGGTGACTTGTTCGAAACATTCAAGCGGGCACTTTCAGCCCAGATTGAAAAGTCGGATCCGCGCTGCCAGCAGGATCCTCTCGCTATCGATCCAGCCACGGTTATAGGAAAGTTCCCCCTTAGATCCCCAGAACTTGCCAGCTACCTTGAAGGCCACCGGATCCCTTGGGATATTGCCACGCAATACTGCTTCCAAATCGATGTACAGGGGCCCCGTAAAATTGAAAAGACCTTAGCATTCCCAAACTCGGCAGGCGGTTGCTATATTCGCAACCAGAGACTCAATTCTTTTCTGGGACCTCGTGGTTGCACTTTCAAAGATGCAAACTCCAAGGTTTGCTCAGTTTTCATCGACTTTGAAGATTTTCTTTCTTATCAGGCCGTCCTCAAAAATCAGCCGCATGGCCTGCCAAATTTTCTCATCCTACATTCTTCGGCATTCGTTCACATATCCCGTCCGATCATGGAATCGCACCTGGAAATACAGCTTTTCCTTCCCCGAAACGACGCCGGTCTGGCGATCACCCATGATCTCTGTCAGACTTCTCAAAAATATTCCGATCGTAGCCAGCTATATAAGAACTACGAAAGCCTCAATGTTTGGACCCGGCATATCGGATCGCCAGGCAGCCCGCCAGCCGTGCAACAACAGAGGCTAAAAAAAAGCGGCTAAGAAACTGCGGTGGAGGGAACTGCCCGTTTTTGCCCCCCGCCCAGATGTACAAACGTGGCACGCCCCGTTTGATCGTTTTGCCCCAGTTTCTCCAGTGTCGGGGTGCCGTCGACCGATCCAGAATAAATAACTCCCAATAATTAAGATGATGGACAAAGAAAATATGATCCGAAAGAAATGGTTGACCATCCGAATGAATGAGCACGAATATGCAGAATTAATTCGCCTTTCAAAAAAAACAACGGCGAGGGATATCAGCAGCTATGGCCGGGACGTCCTTCTTCAACGACCAGTTTACGTGAAGTTTCGGAACCTATCCGCAGATGCCTTTTTGTCAGAGATTATTGCCCTCCGCAAAGAATTCAAGGCGATCGGTTTCAATTACAATCAGGTCGTGCATAAAATGCACACGCTAGATAACGCGGTAGAGTTTCGAGCGTGGGTCCTCGTCAATGAGAAACACAAAGAGCTCATTTTTTCAAAAATGAAAGAAATACAAGATACGCTAAATAAGATCTACAGCTTATGGTTGCAAGATTCCCAACTCCGAGAAAAAATGTCCGAAGGGTAGTATATTACTCCGAAAACAAAGTCAAACAGGGGACTGCGGAGTACATCTGTGCAGTCAATTTCCATAAAGAAATAGAGGAAATGTCCGCAGATGAAAAAGTAGAATTCTTTCTTCAGCGGAACCTCCTTCGTCCAACTTGCAAAGCCAACACGCCTCATATTGTGTTGGGGTTTCATCCCTCTGAGCGCCTCTCAAAAGAAAACTTCTCAGCGATAGCGCAGGAGTTTATGGAGATGATTGGTTTCGGTGAGCAACCTTATTTAGTATATTATCACACCGACACTCGGTCGCCCCACCTGCATATCGTCACGACTCTGATCAGGTCAGACGGAAGCAGGATTGATCCGCACAATATCGGTCAGAAAAAATGCTTGCCGGCCTGCCAGGCGCTGGAAGAAAAATATCAGCTAGTAAAAGCAAAAGGACGCCGCAACAAGTTGGACCAGCCGGCCGTACCAGCGACCCCTAGAAAAATAAAATACGGGCAAAGCGAAACCTACCGGTCCTTGTCGGAGACCGTGCAGTCGGTAATCGACCAATATATCTTCACCACTGTCGGCGAGTTTAATGCCATCCTCCGAGAATACAATCTATTTGCCGAGACAGGCAAACCAGGCACCAAAACCGACAAAAACAAGGGCCTTTATTATCGGGTTTTGGATGATCATGGCAAGCCAATCGGCGTACCGATAAAGGCCAGCGAACTCCCCGGGAAGCCGACCCTGCGCCGCCTAAAGGAAATTTTTGAAAAGAATCGCCAAGCACAAGCCGGCCAGGTCCAAAGTGTCCGAACACGGATCCTGTGGGCGCTCCATCGACGACCAAAAGACCTGGAAGAATTCATGGAATTGTTAGGTCGCGAACAAATCAAAACGATATTATGGAAGAACGAAACGGGTTGGATTTATGGCGTGACCTTCTTCGATCTTCGCACAAAGACCGCCATAAATGGGCGCAGTCTAGGCAATGACATGGGTATAGCCGGCCTCCGATCCATCTGGTCGCGAGATCAACGTTCAGAGACGCAGCACCGGCAGACAGATGCCATTGGTGGCAGGCCACCAGATCCGCACACCGTGGGACATCCCGGCTCCCATATCCCACATTCGGTAGATGAATCCGGTATGGCTCAGTTAATTGAAATCCTTCTCCAGCCAGTACAACAAGACGACCGGATTCCTTACGAATTCTCCGCAAAAAAGAAAAGAAAGCCATACAAGCCGACGAATTAGTTAATATTAAAAATATCGTCATGCAAACAGGTGAAAATGAACAGGCGCTAAGAAAAATCGTTGACATGACCCGCCTAATTTCAATCGTACTGCTTCTCCTACATTTTTATTTTTATTGTTACGGAGCCTTCAGGGAGTGGAATCTTACGACTTCTATCGGTACAAACATCCTGACCAGTCTCATCCGGACCGGGCTTTTTTCCACCTTCCACCTTTCAAAGACCCTCGCGCTCGGCATGCTAGGTGTCTCTCTAATCGCCGCTCGCGGCAAAAAAAGCGATAAACTAAATTACCGGACGGCGCTCGCCTATACCATTTCCGGGATCATCCTGTATTTTTCCAGTTTTTTCACCCTCGGCGGCTCGTTTGAAACCACTATGGCCGCAGGTCTCTACATGGGGATCACCGCGACAGGATATCTGCTAGTCCTTGCCGGCGTCACATTATTTTCCCGGATACTTCACTTCAAGGCTACCAAGGACATCTTCAATGCACTCAATGAAACATTCCCGCAGGAAGAGCGGCTTTTGGAGAATGAGTTTAGCATCAATTTACCGGCCGAATACCTACTGAAAGGTAAGGTGCGGCGCTCGTGGATCAATTATGTGAATCCCCACAGGTCGATCCTTTGTTTGGGTTCCCCTGGTTCGGGTAAATCTTATTTTTTTGTTCAACACGTGATACGTCAAAGCCTAGCGAAACAAAGCTGCCTATTTGTATATGACTTCAAGTACGACGATCTCTCAATTATCGCCTATAATCATTTCCTTCTCAATAAAGATAAATTTAAAACCCCGCCAAAGTTCTATCTTTTGAATTTTGACGACCTCAGCCGGTGCCATCGGTGCAATCCGCTGCACCCATCCGGGATGAGCGACCTAATGGACGCGATCGAGTCGTCACGTGCAATTCTGCTCGGTTTAAACAGGGACTGGATCCGCAAACAAGGTGACTTCTTCGTGGAATCGCCAGTCAATCTGGTGGCAGCCGTCATCTGGTTTCTGCGGAAATACAAGGACGGCAAATACTGCACATTGCCACACGTTATCGAATTTCTTGCCACTGAATATGAAAAATTATTCGCAATTCTACAGACAGAAAAAGAGGTCTCTATTCTCGTGGACCCCTTCGCGTCAGCCTTCAAAACAAAAACATTTGAACAATTGGAGGGTCAGGTGGCTGGAGCAAAAATCGCGATAGGACGGCTTTCTTCTCCAATACTTTATTATGTTCTGTCCGGCAATGATTTCACCCTTGATATCAACAATCCTGACGCTCCGAAGATCGTTTGCGCGGCCAACAACCCGCAGAAACAGGAAATTTATGGGGCTGTATTAAGCCTTTTTGTGTCTCGGCTCACACGCCTGATCAATACCAGGGATCGTCTGAAATCATGCCTCATTTTCGATGAATTTCCGACAATCTATTTCAATGGAATTGAAAACTTGATCGCCACAGCCCGATCGAATAAAGTTGCTACAGTTATCGCCGTTCAGGATTACAGCCAACTCAAGAATCAATACAGCAAAGAGCAAGCTGAGGTCATCTTTAATATAGCCGGAAACGTCATCAGCGGACAAGTTAGCGGAGACACAGCAAAGTTGCTAAGTGAACGATTCGGAAAAATTCTACAGGACCGGGAAAGCCTATCCATTAATAGCACTGACACCTCCGTCTCGAAGTCCAGCCAACTGGAACAAGCCATTCCGGCCTCCAAGATTGCCGGGCTGTCGTCGGGCGAGTTCGTCGGCACGGTTGCAGATAACCCTGATTGCAAAATTGATCTCAAGAACTTTCATTGCCGCATTTTAAACGATCATGAGGCGCTCAGTCAGGAACGCCGTAACTACAAGGCCATTCCTATTTTTCGCAAGGTCAACCAGAAAGAAGTTTCCGACTGCTTCCAGGGCGTTAAGAACGACGTCGTGGAGATCGTTGAAGACGTGATGGACCAGATAATGAATGATCCCTTCCTCACACATTTATTGCCAAAGTCCATGAGAGCGTGACAATTCGGTGGGCCCTTGAAAATTAAGACGGCAGGTAACTGCTTGGGAAAACCTACATTAAATATCATTATTGTCCGACTAAAGTCGGGATTAAAAAATAAAGGATGGCCCCGAAGAACCACCCCGATGGTTAATTTTGACTTACCACAGACAAAACAACCATGGGCGAAGTTAGAAAATTCT
>Ga0134126_10001701_pt1 | contig 28050 bp, 23 predicted proteins | sample KB31752_FD_96881 | JGI IMG/M metagenome (GOLD analysis project Ga0134126, IMG submission 96881) | Terrestrial soil microbial communities with excess Nitrogen fertilizer from Kellogg Biological Station, Michigan, USA - KB3-175-2 | ecosystem: Environmental > Terrestrial > Soil > Unclassified ... | reverse complement strand
GCCAATCCTCAATGCTACATTCGGCCCATGAACCAATGGGCACTCATCACCGGCGGCTCCATGGGCATCGGCCGTGAACTCGCCAGCGTTTTCGCCGCCAATAAATTCAACCTCATCCTCGTCGCGCGAAACGAAGCGCGACTCCAACAAGCCGCCGACGAACTCTGCGCCAAATACAACATCGAAACCAAAATCCTGGTCAAAGATCTTTCCCTACCGAGCGCCCCGCAGGAAATTTTCGACGCCCTCCGCGACACGTCCATTTCCGTCCTCGTCAACAACGCCGGCTTTGGCTGGCGCGGCGCCTTCGCCGAATGTGATTTGCAACATCACGCGCTCGACATGATGCACGTCAACATGGATTCGCTCGTCGCGCTCACGCGATTGTTCGTCCCGCAAATGCTCGCGCGCCGCGAGGGAAAAATCCTGAACCTCGCCTCCACCGCCGCGTTCCAGCCCGGCCCATTTGCCAACATTTATTTCGCCACCAAGTCGTTCGTGCTTTCGTTCTCGACCGCGCTCTCGGAAGAACTCGCCGGCACGGGCGTGAGCGCCACCGCCCTGTGCCCCGGCACCACGCGCACCGAATTTTTCGACCGCGCCGGCATGAAAAATCTTCGCCGCGACTCGCTCATGATGGACGCCGGAATCGTCGCGCGCGCCGGCTACAACGGCTTGATGCGCGGCAAGCCCATTGTCATACCCGGCGTCCTCAACAAACTCACCGCCAAACTCTCGAACCTCGTCCCCACCACCGTCTCCAACAAAATCGTCCGAAAAATAAACGCCGCCTAACAATCGTTCATGAATGGTAGGAGACGACGCAAGGAGTCTCTGACTTGATCCAAGTAGCATGCATTTGAGACTCGTCACCTCGTCTCCTACAAACCTGCGCGAGTTCCGGCACGCTTCCCATGCCATTCGTCATTCGCCACTCGTCATTCGATAAATTGCTTGGTGCCCCCGCCCCACCGCGTTAGTCTGCGCCCATGGTTCACGTTGGCATTGGCTACGATGTTCATCAATTGGTCGCCGGGCGCAAACTCATCCTCGGCGGCGTCGAAATCCCTCACACCAAGGGCCTCGATGGCCATTCCGATGCCGACGCCCTCATGCACGCCATCTGCGACGCCATACTCGGCGCGCTCGGCGAGGAAGACATCGGCCATTTTTTTCCGAACACCGACCCGGGTTGGAAAGGCGCGCCGAGCAAAGTGTTTTTGCAGGAAGCCGCGCGCCAGGCCGCCTTCAAGCAGGGGAAAATCGTGAACATCGACGCCACCGTCATCGCGCAGGCGCCGAAGATTTATCCGTTCATTCGCGAAATGAAAATCCGCATCGCCGAAGCCCTCGGGTTGAATGTGCGGCAAATCGGCATCAAAGCCACCACCAACGAACACATGGGCTTCATTGGACGCGAGGAAGGCATCGCCGCGATGGCAGTCGCCAGCGTGGACATGCCGGAGCGCGCTTGAACTTCCGTCCATGGCGAATGGCACCCACCAGTTTTCCGACCGCCGCAAAACCATTTACGTCTGCGCCTTCTTCGCGCTAGCCACCGCGCTCCTCTACTGGCGCACGGTCGGCTACAAATTCATCGTCGTCGACGATCACAAATACGTTTATCAAAACAACATGGTGCGGCCGGGACTCACCTGGGCCGGCGTCAAATGGGCCTTCACTGCCACGTTCGCCTCCAACTGGCACCCGCTCACGTGGCTCTCGCACATGCTCGATTGCACGCTTTACGGCATCGGCTTCCCGGGCGGCCACCATCTCACCAGCGCCGCGATTCACATTGCGAACATGATTTTGCTTTTCCTGGTCCTGAAGGAACTCACCGGCGCCTTCTGGCCCAGCGCCTTCGCCGCCGCGCTCTTCGGCTGGCATCCTTCCCACGTCGAATCCGCCGCCTGGATTTGCGAGCGCAAAGACGTCCTCAGCATGTTCTTCATGGCCCTTACGCTCGGGGCCTACGGTCGCTACGCTAAAAAACCAACCGCCGCCAAATATCTCCTCGCACTGTTTCTGTTCGCTCTCGGCCTGATGTCGAAACCCATGCTGGTCACCTTGCCATTCGTGTTGCTGCTGCTCGACTACTGGCCCCTGGCAAGATTCCGCATCAACTCGAAAAACACGAACACACGAATCACGCAACACGCAACGCGCAACACGTTTTCCCTGCTCGTCGAAAAAATCCCTTTCTTCCTCCTCTCCATCGCCTCCTGCGCCATCACCGTTGTCGCCCAGCGCCGCGGCGGCGCGATACAAACGCTCGAACACGTCCCTTTTTCGCTCCGCGCCGTAAACGCACTGGATGCGTACGGCGGGTATTTGGAGAAAGCGATTTGGCCGCGGCACCTTTCCGTGTTCTATCCGCTGCCCGAGACCATTCCCTGGACGCTGCTGGTGCTTTCTCTCCTCGCACTCGTTCTCGTCAGCTATGTCGCGTTTCTCACCCGCCTCAGCGCGCCGTGGCTCATCGTCGGCTGGCTTTGGTTTCTCGGCACACTCGTTCCCGTCATCGGGCTCGTCCAAGTCGGCAATCAGGCCATGGCCGATCGTTACACCTACATCCCCTACATCGGCCTGTTCATCATGCTCGCGTGGTCTGCCGAAAGCTGGCTTAAGCCGTCGATCGCTCGAGCTGCCGGGGCAATTCCAAACTTCCACCCTCTCTCCGAGGAAAAAGGCCGGGCTGAGGGCGAGCGTAAATCCATAACAAACGGTAGCGGCCGAAAATCATTGGTCGTCGCCGCCGCCTCGGCCGTTCTGCTCGCGTGCTTCGTCCTGTCCAGCATCCAACTCAGCTATTGGCGCGACAGCATCCAACTCTTTACTCATGCGCTGGCCGTTACTCGTCCCAACGTTTTTTGCGAACGCAACCTTAGCTACGCCCTGTCCGAGGCCGGCCGCGGCAAGGAAGCCATCCCGCACTACGAAGCGTTGCTGCAGCTCACTCCGCAGGACGTCAAATCGCGCTATAATCTCGGCCTCGAACTGATTTCCACCGATCGCCCAGCCGATGCCGCGGCGCAATTCACCGAGGCGCTCAAATATCAGCCCGACAGCGACAAGCTCCATAACAGCCTCGGCATCGCCCTTTCGCAAGAAGGCAAACTGGATCCCGCCGCCGCCGAATTCGAGAAAGCCATCCAACTCAACCCGCAATTTCCCTGGCCGTACCTGAATTACGCCGTCGTTCTGCAAAAGAAAGGCCTTGCCGCCGCCGCCGTTACGAATTACACGAAAGCCTTGGAATTTCAGCCGGGCTGGGACGAAGCTCTCGACAAACTCGCTTACCTTCTCGCCACCTGCCCGGAGCCGTCCGTTCACGACCCCGCCCGCGCCATCCAATTCGCCAGGCAAGCCAACGATCTCACCCAACGCAAATCCCCCGATTTCCTGAACACGCTCGCCTTCGCTTACGCCGCCGCCGGCCAATTCACCAACGCCGTCGTCACGGCCGAGCTCGCTGAAAAACAGGCCCAGCTTCTCAAAAGACAACCCCTCGCCACCAGGCTCCAGGCTGACCTTGAAAATTACCACGCCGGAAAAATCGCGCCGCAGGACTGGAAAACCCCGCCCGCCTCAGTCATCATAAGGAAATAAGTTGAGTAACAATAAAGCGAAAACGCCAGCTTGAATTGAACTCCGTGGGCCACGTAAATCGTATATCGTAAATCGCAAATCTCTCTCATGCCCAAAGCTGAAATCAGTTGGAAACGCACCACCGAAGACGGCGCCAAACTCCAGGTCTACGCCCATCACGTCGGCCGTGATTGGAAATTTTATCATCGCGAAAAACGCTTCGACCAATGGCAATACGTCCCCGAACCGCCGCTCGAAGACTGGCTTGAATTGCTCGACGCCATGCAACGCCTGGTCGTCCGCCGCCGCTACCAACCCGACGACGAAGCCGACATCCGCCAAAAAATCCGCGACCGTTTCCCGGAGGCCGACGTGTAGCGGCGGTCTGTGACCGCCGCAAATTTCATTTCCTCCTCCTCTCCTCCTCCGCCAACTCCGACTTCATCGATTCCTGCCGCAGCGCATAACTTGACCGGATCGAATCCCCGAGCTGCTTCATATCCACCGGCTTCTGGAAACAGAATGCCACGCCTGTCTGGATTCCCCGCACGCGCACGTATTCTCCGTCCAGCGCACTCACGACGATGATCGGCACCTTCGCCGTCGAAGGCTGCGACCGCAAAATCTCGCAAATTGAAAAACCATCCAAATCCGGCAGCATCAAATCGATCAACACTACATCCGGCAATTCGCGCCTGGCCGCATGCAACGCCTGCACGCCATCCGCGGCCGTGAGGATATCAAACCCCTGGCCCTCCAGATTGTATTTGAGCAATTCGATGAAATCGGATTCATCATCCACCACCAACACGCGCGGTTTCATGCCACAAAAATTGGCCAACTTGTGTGACCGCTTCGCGTCGGCAGGGTTAAGAAAGAGTCACAAAGGGGCGATGCCGTTAAACCCGAATACCGAAATCCGAAATCCGAAATGGCCCGCCGCGCCGATTCGAGTTTCGGGCTTCTTTCGGATTTCGACCTTCGGATTTCGGATATTACTTCCCATCCCAAACAAATTTCGAAATGTCCGAAAAAGTTTGTCTCCAATTGGTTCCAGCGTCCATTTATAGAGTGATGATGAATGACGACATGGCGCTGGTGCGCGAATACGCCGTCAGCCACTCCGAGCAGGCGTTCGCCACTCTCGTCTCGCGCCACATCAACCTCGTCTATTCCGCCGCCTGGCGTCAGGTTGGCGATCCGGATTTGGCCAAAGACATCACCCAGGCCGTCTTCCTCATCCTCGCGCAAAAGGCAAAATCGCTGAACGAAAAAACCGTTTTATCCGGCTGGCTCTATCGCACCACGCGATTCACCTCCGCTGACGCCCTGAAAATCCAGCGCCGCCGCCAACGGCGCGAACAGGAGGCCCAAATGCAATTCACGGCCGATCCCAATTCGATCGACTCCGCCTGGGACCAACTTTCGCCGGTCCTGGACGAAGCCATGGCCCACCTGCGCGACCAGGACCGCGACGCCATCGTCCTCCGCTTTTTTGAAAACAAATCTTTACGGGAGGTGGGCGCCATCGTGGGTGTGGAAGAACGCGCCGCGCAGAAACGAGTGGCGCGGGGTTTGGAAAAACTCCGCGCCTTCTTCACCAAACGCGGCATCGTCCTCTCCGCCGGCGTCATCACCGCCGCCGTCTCGGCCCATTCCGTGCAAGCCGCCCCGGCCGCCTTGACCACGGCCATCACCGCAAGCGCAGTCAAAGGAACCGCCGCCGCCACCTCAACTTTAATCCTCGCGAAAGGAGCGTTGAAACTTATGGCCTGGACCAAGGCAAAAACAGCCGTCGTCGCCGGAATCGCCATTCTAGTGGCCGCCGGTGCGACGATTACCGTAACCAAAAAAATTTACGCGCATCGTTACGACCCGAAAGACTTCTGGGCAACTCAGTGGCCTTTCGGCCCCGATGGCCAGGAGATTCCCGGCGTCAACGCGCTGGCGCCGGACCTCGCGAACACAACATTTTCGCCCACCCCGGTGCAACCGTGCTCCATCAGCGGCCTGCTCGATCAATGCATGCAGACGACCGGCACGCACTACCTCGTTGATAAGGAAGTCGCCGCGGGATCCGTCCAATTTGGCAACTCGAAAAGTCTCAACGGCTCCCAGTGGGTGGCCGCCTTTGAACACGCGTTGCAGACCGCGCGCCCGGAATGGTGGGATCAAGCCACGAGAAAAATGAGGCGCGAGAATCTGGTGCTCATCCGATTCCCAAAACAGAAAACGGTGCTGGTATTGCCACCTGACAAGGCCAAAAAGTACCAGTGACATCTGCGGTTGAAAAATTCGTGCTCATTCGCGAAATTCGCGTAACTCTCTCAAACTTTTCTTTTCTTTTGGTCCATTTGCTTGCAGCTTGATTGCTGAAAATGTCGAAGAAGCGTAAAAACGAAACCGATCAACCGGAATTGCCGATCCCAGGCGCGAAGACGCCCGAAAACGACGCGGCAAAAGCCGGCAAAAAAGCCGCTGAGAATGGCAACGGCCACCACGAAATCGTCGCCGAAAGCGTCCCGGCCAATCTCGCCCACGCTCATCACCCGTTTAATCCAGCCAAGATCGAGTTGCCGCTGCATCGCCGCGTCAATACGAGCTTTCTCGAATACGCCAGTTACGTCATCCGCGACCGCGCCATCCCGCATTTGTCGGACGGCCTGAAACCGGTCCAGCGACGCATCCTGTGGGCCTTGCACCGCGCGGACGATGGCCGCTTCACGAAAGTCGCCAACGTCGTCGGCGACACCATGAAGTTTCACCCGCACGGCGACGCCTCCATTGGCGACGCGCTCGTGGTGCTGACCAACAAACGTTACCTCATCGAAGGCCAGGGAAATTTCGGCAACATTTTCACCGGCGATCCCGCCGCCGCGCCGCGTTACATCGAATGCCGCCTGACCGAACTTGCGCGCACCGAAGTTTTCAACGACGAAATCACCGAGTTCGTCCCCAGCTACGACGGACGCAACAAGGAACCTGTCACCCTGCCCTGCAAATTGCCGCTCACGCTCATGCTCGGCACGGAAGGCATCGCCGTCGGTTTGTCCGCGCGCATCCTGCCGCACAATTTTCCCGAATTGCTTCAGGCCCAGATCGCGATTCTCAAAAAGGAATCGTTCAAGTGCCTGCCGGACTTTGCGACTGGCGGCCTGATGGATCCCCGCGATTACCAGGACGGCAAAGGCAGCGTCAAAGTCCGCGCCAAAATCAAGGTCAAGGACGAGTCCACCGTCGTCATCAAGGAAATCCCGCCCACCACCACCACGGATTCGCTCATTGCCTCCATCGAAAACGCCGCCGCCAAAGGCAAGCTCAAGGTCAAATCCGTCAACGACTTCACTTCCGAGGAAGTGGAAATTGAAGTCAAATGCCCATCCGGCGTGGATGCCGAAAAACTCGTGGACGCGCTCTACGCGTTCACCGATTGCGAAGTCTCCATCGCCAGCCGCATCGTCGTCATCAAGGACAATCGGCCGGTCGAGATGACTGTCAGCGAAGTCCTGCGCGAAAACACCGCGCAATTGGTCGAGTTGCTCAAGCGCGAACTCGAGTTGAAGCAAAAGAAACTCGAAGACGAACTCCATTTCCGCACGCTCGAACGCATCTTCATCGAGGAACGCATCTACAAGAACATCGAGAAATGCAAAACCAACGAAGCCGTCGTCGCCGCCGTCTATGAAGGCTTCAAGCCGTTCCGCAAGCAGATGTATCGCGACCTCGCGGACGCCGACGTCGAAAAATTATTGTCCGTCCGTATCCGGCGGATTTCGCTGTTCGACATCAACAAGCACCGCGAGGAAACCGACCAGGTCAAAGCCGATCTTGAACAGACGCGCAAGGACCTGAAGAACCTTACCAAATACGTCATCAGCCACCTGGAAAAATTGCTGGAAAAATACGGCCCCCAATATCCGCGCCTCACCACCAAATCCGCCCGGCACGAGGAAGTGGACGTCAAGGCCGTCGCCTTCAAGGCCTTCAAAGTTTCCTACGACCGCGAAAGCGGCTACGTCGGTTACAAGGTCAACGGCGAGGAATTCAAAAACGAATGCACCAAGTTCGATAAAATTCTCCTCGTGTTCAAGGATGGCACCTACAAAGTCACCGAGTTGCCGGAAAAAATGTTCGTCGGACCCGAGTTGTTCTACTGCGGCCTGCCCGAACGCGAGCGCGTCTTCACCTGCGCCTACACCAATCGCCAGGCAAGTTTCCTGAAGCGCTTCAGTTTCGGCGGCACCATCCTGAACAAGGCCTATTTCTGCATCCCGGAAAAATCGCGCATCCTTTTCTTCTCACCGGACACGCCCAAGGTTCTTTACATCCGCTACAAACCCGCGCCGCATCAGAAAATCTCGCAGCAAACCTGCAACCCATCCGAAATCGAAGTCAAAGGCCCGAAAACCCGCGGCCGCCAGATCTCCATCAAGGACATCAGCTCCGTGACCGCCGAACCCACCCGCGGCTGGGACGAAAAAGCGACGACCACGAAAGTGATGTTCGTGTAGCCACAGTGGCACGGGCGTCTCGCCCGTGAGTCCCTTGTGTTTGCACGGGCGAGGCGCCCGTGCCACTACATATTCTTCACCCCATTGCCAATCCGGGCAAAGTGACGCTATTTGAATCACGATGCCCAAAAAACGAAATCAGGACCTCCACGGCTCCGCCCCGGACAAGTGCGATACCGCGCTGCTCCTCATCGATGTCATCAACGCCTTCCAATTCCCCGAAGCGCCGCAAACCCTGGAATTCGCCCTGCCCATGGCTCGACGGCTGCGCACACTGAAGAAAAGCCTCGGCGCCGCCGGCGTTCCGTCCATTTACATCAACGACAACTTCGGCCGCTGGCAATCCAACTTCAGCGCCATCGTGGAAACCTGCGCCAAATCCCCCGGCAAGGAAATCGTCCGACTGCTCCGCCCGAAGCGCCACGATTATTTCGTGCTCAAACCCATGCACTCCGCGTTCTATTCCACCACACTCGATGTCCTCCTCCGGCATCTCGGCGCGCAACGCCTCATCATCACCGGCATCACCACCGACATTTGCGTGCTCTTCACCGCCAACGACGCCTATATGCGCGACTTCGAAATCCTCGTTCCGCAAGATTGCGTTTGCTCCCATACCACCAGGCAAAACGATCATGCCCTCCGCCACATGCAAAAAGTATTAAAAGCCGACATCCGACCCTCGGCCGAACTTAAGTTGCTGCACCGCCGCCGGTAATCCCGTTTGCAGGAAGGTTAGACAATTTCATAGCCGTGAAAGAACGCAGAGAACGCATAAAAACGAAAGTATTCTTTGCGGTCTTTGCGTTCTTTTGCGGCGATACTTTGTTAATCTGTTTCTAGCCCCTTCGACGCAGCATGAGTCCGCAGAGAATTCCGCCGGCTGCCGCAAGCGACATCAACGGCCATGGGTCTCGCTGAAATTGCCGCCCCAGCCGCCGCGCCACGGGATTCGCAATTTCCTCTTTTACATCGGCAATTTGCTCTTTTACCTCGTCAAGTTTATGCCGCTCCGTTTCCGGCATTGAAAAAGTATGGTCCGAGTCATTCATAAAAACTCGTCGCATTGCCAACCGCGAAAACAAAGTGAGGGATTCACCCTCCTCCGCGCATGCGGACCAAAAAATCTTGCCCCACAAATGCATCCACCGTAGTCTTAAAACAGCGTCGCGCGCTTAGCTCAGTGGTAGAGCACTTCCTTCACACGGAAGGGGTCGCAGGTTCGAACCCTGCAGCGCGCACCATCTTCAAACACAGCCGTCCCAAAGCTGGACTTGGCAAGCTTCGTGCTCCTTTTACGTTCCAGTCTCTAATATCTATTCGAACGCGCGAATGAAACTTAAAATTTCCTTATTCGTGTCAATTTTCGCCTGTTTTTTGACACTCACTGCCATCGCTGAGTCCACTTCTCGCACTCCCCTTTCTGACGGTTGGGAAATCCAATCCATCGATCAAGTCCCGCAATCGGGCGAAATGATTTCCACCACCGCGTTCAAACCGGATCGTTGGTACGCCGCCATCGTCCCCTCCACCGTTGCGGGCGTTCTCGTGCAGGACAAAGTCTACCCGGACCCGTTCTTCGGCATGAACCTCAACGACCTTTCCACCAACAGCGCCTTCAAAGGTCCTTGGTGGTATCGCAGGCAATTCGAAGTCGATCCCGGCCGCGACGGCCAGGTCTGGCTCCATTTCGATGGCATCAATTATCGCGCGAACATCTGGCTCAACGGAAAATTAATTGCCGACACCAACCAAATCGTCGGCGCTTATCGCACGTATCAATTCAACATCACCACCAAGCTCGCGTCCGGAAAACCAAATGTCCTCGCCGTCGAAACGTTTCCCCAGGATGAAAACAGCCTCGGCATCAATTGGGTCGATTGGAATCCCGCGCCGCCCGATAAAAGCATGGGCCTCTGGCGCGATGTTTATCTCGTCACGGCCGGCCCGGTCGCAATTCAGTCGCCGCACGTCATCACGAAGGTGGACATGCCGTCGTTCGACAAAGCGCACCTAACGGTTTCCTTCGACGTGGTGAATTCCCGGTTCGAGGACCTCAATACGACGGTGAAAGGGACCATTGGCCGAGTGCATTTCAGCAAGGATCTCGTGCTGGCGCCGTATGAAGTGAGGCACCTCGAATTTTCCGATCTCACGATCGACAAACCACGCCTCTGGTGGCCCGTCCACATGGGCGAGCAAAACCTTTACGATTTGGACATTCGCGTCAGCGTGAACAGCATCCAATCGGATGAGAACATCACGCATTTTGGCATTCGCGAAGTCACGTCCGAGCTGAACCAGAAAGGTGTTCGCGTCTTCAAAATCAATGGCAAACCCGTCCTCATCCGCGGCGGCGGCTGGGCGCCCGATATGTTCCTGCGGCCTTCACCGGAACGCGAAATTCAGGAAATCCGTTACGTGAAGGACATGAACCTGAACGCCATCCGCTTCGAAGGCAAAACCGAGAACGATCGCTTTCTGGACCTCTGCGATCGCGAAGGCATTTTGGTTATCGCCGGCTGGTGCTGCTGCGATTATTGGGAGCAATGGGATAAGTGGAAGGATAGCGATTACGGCATCGCCACGGAGTCCTTGCGCGACCAGATCCGCCGGATTCGCAATCATCCCAGTCTCCTGACCTTCTGGTATGGCAGCGATAATCCGCCCAATGCCCGCGCGGAAAAGAATTATCTCGCGGTGCTCAAGGAACTCAATTGGCAGAATCCCGCCCAATCCTCCGCCAGCGCGAAAAAATCGGCTCTCAGCGAACCGACCGGCCTGAAGATGAATGGCCCCTACGAATATGTGCCGCCGATGTATTGGTACACGGACACGCGGGCCGGCGGCGCGTTTGGCTTTGCCACCGAGATCAGCCCCGGCCCCGCCATTCCGCCCGTTGAATCCCTTCGCCGCATGCTCGGCGATAACCATCTCTGGCCCATCGACGAGTATTGGAATTTCCATTGCGGCCGCGGCAAATTCAAAACTGTGGACATCTTCACCGATGCCCTGAACCGCCGTTTCGGCGAGGCCACGAACGTTTACGATTACACCAAAAAAGCCCAGGTCATGACCTACGACGGCGAACGCGCGATGTTCGAAGCCTATGCGCGCAACAAATACAACTCCTCCGGTGTGATCCAATGGATGATGAACAACGCCTGGCCCTCGATGATCTGGCATCTGTACGATTATTACCTGCGGCCGGCTGGCGGCTATTTCGGCGCCAAAAAGGCCTGCGAGCCTTTGCACATCCAATATTCCTACGACGACCGCTCCGTCGTCGTCGTCAACGGCCTCCGCCTGGATTTCAAAGGTCTCAGGGCGACCGCCAAAATTTTCAATCTCGACATGAGCTATAAATTTTCCGACCAGGTGAAGCTCGACGTTGCTGCGGACGGCGTGAAACGTGTGTTCACTTTGCCCGAACCCGCGGGCCTGAGTTCCGTCTATTTCGTCAAGCTGACGCTGACAGATGCCGCCGGCAAATTGATCAGCGATAATTTCTACTGGCTCTCCACCAAGGGCGACACGCTCGACAAGCCGCGCAAGGATTCAGATTGGTATTACACGCCCACCAAACAATTCGCCGACTTCAAAGCGCTCAACACCCTGCCGCCCGTCAACCTGAACGTCTCGGCAAAATCCGAGCGCAGTGGAAAGGATCGGGTGACTCACGTCACGGTCGAGAATCCGAGCAAATCACTCGCCTTCTTCGTTCACTTGAAAGTGAACAACAACACTGGCCAGGAAATCCTCCCCGTCATCTGGCAGGACAACTATTTCTCGCTGTTGCCCGGCGAAAGACGTGAAGTGACCGCCACCTGCGACGATTCGCCGCATGATTCAAAACCATCGGTGGAAGTCAGCGGCTGGAATGTGATTCCGCAAACGCGGCAAACACAATAGCGGAGCGCGGAATTTATTCTGCAAGTCCGCGCTTGGTTGAAACCGCGCGGAACGGGCGCGCTGTTTTCGCGATCCGCTGCCTTCCGACACGCCGGAGCACACGCGCAAAACGCTCCGTCCCCCTTTCCTCCGCCGTCGGAATTTTGCTCGACAGCATCAGCAACGAAAATCAATCATCCTTCCAAGGCCGTTGAAAAACGGCATTATTTCATACCGAGATTTATGACACGATCAGAAAGTCGTCTTTTCACGATCCGAAGAATCCTGGCTGCCGTCAAAAGCCGCCAAACTGCGGGCGCTCTGAAGCTTTTTCCGGCAACGGTGCAAGGGATTAAATTTGGCGAGGACACCGTTTTTCCGAAGCTGCCAAATCAGCCAGCCAAATCTGTGGAAGAGGAGAACCCGCTTCTCGCTTACTTTGACGCTCACGTTGAAGGCAATGGTATCTGGAAATGGCGGCATTACTTCGATATCTACCATCGTCATTTTAAGAAGTTCGTTGGACGTGAAGTGCATATCATGGAAGTCGGCATTTATAGCGGCGGAAGCCTCACCATGTGGAAAAAGTATTTCGGACCGGGCTGCAAGGTTTATGGAGTTGATATCGAGGAAGCCTGCCTGTCCTACCAGGATGACAATACGAAAGTGTTCATTGGCGATCAAGCCGACCGGGGATTTTGGGCGCGGGTCAGGGAAGCGGTGCCCTCACTGGATATTTTGATCGATGATGGCGGCCATCATCCGGAACAACAGCGCATCACCTTGGAGGAAATACTGCCACATTTGCGGGCGGGCGGTGTTTACCTGTGCGAAGACATTCACGGGCAGAACCATCTTTTTGCCTCCTACCTGCAAGGCCTCGCTTCCAATTTCAATACCATGAACTGGACCAACCCGCCGGAGAACGTCAATGGCCTATGTACCAAGACCAATTCCTTTCAGAAATCCATTCATGGTGTCCACTTTTACCCGTACGCGGCTGTTATTGAAAAGCGAGATGCCGAGCTCCAGCAGCTTATTTGCCCGAAACACGGAACACAATGGCAGCCTTTCGTGGTGTAAAAGCCGAGAATTATTCCGCCGTTTCCGAAGCTTAATGGCGATCTATGGGAACGTTGTCGTTCCCGTTCGCAGCGCCCGTCATTTTCCTCTTTAACTCCTCGGCCGTTTTCATAAGGTCGCGATACCTATGAACCGGAAAGTCGTTTGCTTTCATTTGCAAGAAGCCGCCGAACAGTTGAATGAGATGGTCGAGCGCTTTGAGAGCAAGGCAAAGTACAGCGCGGAGGAATTCGAGATGGATACGGGACACCTTTATCATCACTTGAATACCGCGTGGAATGGCCAAAATCAGACGGATGCCCAGCACCGCAAGTGCGACCCGAGCGACTTCGCCAAATTCCGAAAATTTCCCAAGGAAAGAGAATTCATTTATTTAAGGTCCTTAAGGTCTATTTCGTAATAATTCGCAAAAAGGTGCCGGCGTCGCGGTCATTTTGCGCTTTAACTCCTCCGCCATTTTCATAAGCTCGCGAAAACCTATGAACTCAAAAGCGCTCTTCCTTTCTGCCGTCATCGGGGCCGGGCTTCTTGTCGCATCACAAGCGCCGGCGCAACCGCGAGTCGAATTTCCCCCCGCCAGTCCGCTCAGCACGCTCAAACAGCGTGTGGGCTTTACGGACATTGAGATCTCCTATTCCCGACCCAGCGCGCGAGGCCGGCCGGTTATCGGCGGACTCGTCCCCTACGGAAAAGTCTGGCGCACCGGTGCCAATGGCGCCACCACCATATCGTTCAGCACGCCGGTCAAACTGAACGATACCGAAGTCGCCGCCGGCAAATATGCGCTGTTCACCATTCCCGGCGAAACCGAATGGACCATCATTCTCAACAAGGACCTCACCGGCAGCCCACTCAACTATCACGAAAGCAATGACGTCGTCCGCTTCACCGCGCCCGCCGTCAACCTCGCGGAAAATATCGAAACCTTTTCCATCATGATCAACGCCATCCGCGACGATTCCGCGCGCATTGATCTTATTTGGGAACATACCGCCGTCCCGATTCGTCTGACCTTGGATCTAGTCGACGCGCTTCACCAGAAAATCGAAGACGCCATGTCCGCTGGCGACAAGCAGTATTATCAGGCCGCCATGTTTTATTACGATCACGGTTTGGAGATGCAGAAAGCCAAAACGTGGATTGAGGCCATTCGACCCAACCAGGAAACCTATTACACGGAAAACTTGAAAGCCCGAATCCTCGCCAAGACTGGAGACAAGGAAGGCGCCATTGCCGCCGCCAAGCATTCCTCCGAGCTGGCCGAAAAGACCGAAGGCGCAAGCGGTTACCTCAAATTGAACCAGGATTTGGTCGACAGTCTGAAATGAAATAACGGTGGTTACCTCCGGCCAAATCAAAACGTCCATACTGGGGAACCAGCGAGACTATATGAATACATTCAAACATGCTCTCATCATTACCGCCTTCCTTAGCGCACTGCCGTTGATGGCCCAGGAAACACGCGTCAACTCCACCGGCGGCCACAGCCCGCACGAAACCACCAGCCGCGTCGTCAATGGCGACCGGATTACCATCACCTACGGCCGGCCCTACATGAAAGGCCGGCAAATTTGGGGCGGCCTCGTCCCCTTCGGAAAAGTCTGGCGCACCGGCGCGGACGAAGCCACGACCTTGATCACTCAAAAACCAATTGAAATCGGCGGCACGACCGTTCCCGCCGGCGCTTACACGCTGTTCACTCTCCCAAATGAGGACGGCTCGGCCAAATTGATCATCAACAAGGAAATCGGCCAATGGGGCATCGGGCCGGGCTCCTACGATGAAAAGCAGGACGTCGCGCGCGTCGATATGAAGAAGGAAACGCTGGATACGCCGGTCGAGGAATTCACAATGACCGTAACGCGCGATGGGCAATTGAAAATGAGTTGGGACAAAACTCAATACTCCGTCTCGTTCACCGTCCAGAAGTAGCCATCATTCGCTCGACTCTCTCCTCGGCTGAATAACTTTCTCCCTCTCCCATCGGATGGGAGAGGGCCGGGGTGAGGGTCAGCGCTTCGCAATCCATGATCACACCACGCCGGGGACTCGTCTTTGTGGCCGCCTGTTCACTGTTGTTTTCCTCCGCCGCCCTGCGCGCGGCGGAACCACCCACGCCCGCCGCCATTTTGCAGGACCTGCGCAGCTTCCAAAACATGGGCAGCGTCCTTTACATCGCCGCCCATCCGGACGATGAAAACACACTGCTCATCGCCTATCTCGCGCGCGGAAAAAACTATCGCACCGCGTATCTGTCCATCACCCGTGGCGATGGCGGACAAAATCTCCTCGGGCCGGATCTCGGCGCAAAACTCGGCGTGGCGCGCACACAGGAATTGCTCGCCGCTCGGCGCCTCGATGGCGGCCGCCAGTTCTTCACGCGCGCCATCGATTTTGGTTTTTCCAAGGACTACCGCGAAACCCTGAACATCTGGGGCAAGGATGATGTTCTCTCGGACGTCGTTCGCGTGATCCGCACCTTTCGCCCGGATGTCGTCATCAATCGCTTTTCCACCCACCCCGGCAACACGCACGGCCATCACACCGCCTCTGCCGTCCTCGGCCTCGCAGCCTTCAAACTCGCCGGCGACCCCAAAGTATATCCCGACCAACTCAAAACGCTTCAGCCCTGGCAGCCCAAACGCATTTTCATGAATGGCCGCGGCGGTGAAGGCGCCGTGCATCTGGAAATCAGCGGCGAAGATCCCGTTTCCGGCCTCTCCTTTTCCGAACTCGCGGCGCACAGCCGTGCCATGCACAAAACCCAGGGCTTCGATCGCTTTACTTTTCGCGGCGGTCGCGGCACGAGCACCGAATCCTTTGAACTTCTCGCCGGCGACCCCGCCACCAACGACATCTTTGACGGCATCGACACCACCTGGGCGCGCATTCCCGGCGGTGCGGACATCGGCAAACTCGCCGGCGAAATCATCGCTCAATTCAATCCGGAAAAACCCGCCGCCAGCGTTCCCGCATTGCTGATATTGCACAAGCAACTCGCCGCGCTTCAATCCACCGATCCGCTTGTCACCGAAAAACGCACGCAACTCGATCGCATCATCCAGCATTGCCTCGGGCTCGAAGTCCAAACCACGATTCCGCAACCCGAATACGTCCCCGGCGAAGAATTGCCCCTGCACAGCACGGTCAAAGTGAGGGCCGATGTCCCCGTCCGCTGGGTCGCCACACACTATCCCTCGATCGACAAAGTGCTGAACAAATTCGTCGACCTCACCCCAAATGAAACCGCCACGCGCAACTCCAATCAAACTCTCCCGCGCAACACGCTTTTGACCCAACCCTACTGGCTCCGCGCCGAAGGCACGCCCGGCCTGTTCCACGTCGACGACCCGTCGCTCATTGGCCGCCCCGAAAATCCTCCAGTCTTCCCGATTCAACAGGTCTTTGAAGTCGGCGGCGAAACGCTGGTCATCGCTGATGCGCCAGTCGCCATCGAAAAAGATCCCAACGGCAAGGAAACATCCCGCCGCCTCGACGTGATCCCGCCCGTCTCCATCCATTTCAATGCCGAAGTCGCGCTTTTCGCTCCAGGCAGTTCGCACCCGGTCGAAATCGAACTCACCGCCGCTCGCGCGAATTCCAAAGGCACTCTCCAACTCGAAACGCCCAGCGATTGGAAAGTCACGCCCGCCCAACATTCCTTCGATCTCGCCCAAGCCGGCGACAAAACTCAATTGACCTTCACCGTCACCGCTCCCGCGCAATCCACCACGGCCAAAATCGGCGCCGTCGCGGACATCGGTGGCACGCGTTATCGCAACGACCGTTACGTCATCCATTACTCGCACATTCCGCTGCAACTCCTCCAACCTGTCGCGGCGCTGAAATGCCTCAGCCTTGATCTCGCCGTTCATGGCCGCAAAATCGGCTATATTCAAGGCGCCGGCGATTCCGTGGACGCTTGCCTTCGTCAAATGGGCTGCACCGTCACCGAATTGACGACCAACGATCTCACGCCCGGTCGCCTCAAGGATTTCGACGCCATCGTCACCGGCGTCCGCCTCTTCGACACGCATCGCAATCTCGGGGACAAATTGTCCGCGCTCTTCGACTACGTGCAAAACGGCGGCACCGTCGTCATGCAATACAATCGCGTCGACGGCCTCGAATCCACGCCGCTCACGCTGAAAATTTCCCAACTCCGCGTCACTGACGAGCACGCCCCCGTCACCTTTCTCGCGCCCGACAGCCCCGTCCTGAACACGCCCAACAAGATCACCAGCGCCGATTTCGATAATTGGGTCCAGGAACGCGGCACCTATTTTCCGAATCAATGGGACAGCCATTTCACTCCCATCCTCGCGTGCAACGATCCCGGTGAATCGCCGTTGAAAGGCAGCCTGCTCGTCGCGGATTACGGCAAGGGCCATTTCGTCTACACCGGCCTGACGTTCTTCCGCCAGCTTCCCGCCGGCGTTCCCGGCGCATATCGGCTTTTTGCCAATCTCATTTCGCTCGGAAAATGACGCCGGAACCCGCACGCGAAGAGGATAAAACCGGTTTTCCGGGCCTGCGCACGTGGCGCCGCGTGTACGTGTTCGTGCTCATTACGTTCGCCATTTGGATCGCGCTCCTGCTTGCGTTGACGAGGGTGTATTCGTGAACGGCCTGGATTACGTCATCCTGCTCGTCACCATCCTCGGCATCGCCGCCTACGGCGCGTGGCACACGCGCGGCCGACACACATACAAAACTTATCTCAAAGGCAGCGGCGACACGCCATGGTTTGTCATCGGCATTTCCGTCATGGCCACGCAAGCCAGCGCGGTCACCTTTCTTTCCACGCCGGGTCAGGGCTATCAAGGCGGCCTCGGCTTCGTGCAATTCTACTTCGGCATGCCCATTGCGCTCATCATCATCGCCGCGGTCTTTCTGCCGATTTACCAAAAGCTCAATGTCATCACCGCCTACGAATACCTCGGCCAGCGTTTCGACCTGAAAACCCGCCTGCTCGGCGCGGCGGTTTTCCTGCTGCAACGCGCCCTTGGCGCCGCCCTCACGATCTACGCGCCGGCCATCGTCCTGTCCAAGGTGCTGGATTGGCCGCTCACCGCGACCATCATCGGCAGCGGAGTCATCGTTGTCATCTATACCGCCATTGGTGGCAGCGACGCCGTCAATGCCACGCAAAAATATCAATTCGCCGTCATCTTCGCCGGCATGATCGCCGCCTTTGTCATCCTGGTGGTCAATCTGCCGCGCGGCCTCACGCTTTCCGATACGCTCACGATCGCCGGCAGCATGCACAAACTTCAGGCCATCGATTTTTCTCCTGATCCCGGCAAGCGCTACACCTTCTGGTCCGGAATCTTCGCCGCCACGTTTCTCATGCTGACGTATTTCGGCACGGACCAATCCCAGGTGCAGCGTTATCTCACGGGTTCCATTCGCGAAAGCCGCCTCGGCCTGATGTTCAATGCTGTCTTTAAAATCCCGATGCAGTTTTTCATTCTCGCCATCGGCGTCCTCCTCTTCGTCACCTATCAATTCGAGCGTCCGCCCGTTTATTTCGACCAGGTCGCCTGGCACGAACGCGCTGCCCAGGGCGATGCCCACGAACTTCACGAAATCGATTCCCGCTTCACCGCCGCGCACGAAAAGCAAAAGCAAGAGCTCGACGCCTGGGTCAACGCGCGTCACGCCGGCAATACCGCCGCCGCATCCGCCGCTCGCTCCGCCGCGCTGGAGGCGCACGCCGAGGTCGAATCCATCCGCAAAGAGGCCCGCCTCGCCGTCGATCCGCACGACAAACGAAACGATGTCGATTACATCTTCATCACCTACATCCTCGACCATTTCCCGCACGGATTAATCGGCCTCCTCGTTGCCACCTTTTTCGCCGCCGCGCTTTCCGCCAAATCCGCCGAACTGAATGCGCTTGGCTCCGCGACCACAGTGGATATTTATAAACCGGTGTTCAAACCCAGCGCCGACGATCGGCATTACTTGCGCGCTTCCAAAGCGTTCACGATTCTTTGGGGCTGCACCTCCATCACATTCGCGCTGTGCCTGAGCCTCGCCGAAAATCTCATCCAGGCCGTGAACATCGTCGGCTCCATATTCTATCCCGTCATGCTCAGCCTGTTCGTCGTCGGCTTCTTTCTGCGCCGCATCGGTGGCACGGCCGTTTTCTGCGGCGGCCTCGTCGCGCAAGCCGTCGTCCTCGTGTTATTCTTTACCGTGCCCGACAATCGCCTGAGCTATCCCTGGTATAACGTCATCGGCTGCGCCGTTTGCATCTGCGTCAGCGTCCTGCTTCAGCCGATGCTCAAACCCGCGCCCGCGCGCACCGCATGAGCACCGCACCCGCCATTTGTTTCGGCCAGCAACCCTGCGGATTTTTTCCGAAACGCTTCCTCGTTGCCAAAATCCAAACCGCCCGCCGCCTTCAATCCGAAATTGGCGGTGAAATCGTGTTCTTCTATCACGACAGCGACCACGACCCGCGCGAGACTCGCACCATACTGCGCCATCGCACGACCAACGAACCCGCCGTGCTCAATTTCGCTTTCGCCAACAAGTTGCAACGCAAATTTTCCCCGCTGTTTCTCAAGCAAATCCCCTCCGATTGGCAGCCCAAAACGATCCTGCAACTTCCCAATTACCTCGAGCATCCGCTCATCGACATTTTCAAAAAAGCTTCCGCGCCCAACATCGCCGATTTCTGCCTCGAAATGTATCGCGGCCTCGGCCTGCTCGACGGCATCCGGATCGTTCGCTCCAGCGACGCCGCTCTGCGCCGCGTCGCGTGCGATGTCACGGAATTTTTCGTCGATGTGCCGCACGAAAACGAAATCGTCCGCGCGCGCTTTGCCAACAACACGCTGCAATTGCACGAAGGCGGCGATTCCTTTGTGACCTTGCCGCCAGCCAATTTCACCAAGGAACAAATCACGCCCACGCGCGACACCCGCTTGCGCTGGATGCAATCCATCGTCCATTGCACGCATTACGTTGCCGGCCTTGGCGAAAGGGAATATCTTCAAACCGCAGACGCGCCCGAAATCACTTTTATCACTCGCGATGAAATCGACCGCTCCGATGAAGCCTGGACCGAACTCTAAACTCCCGCCGCTCCTCGCCTTCGGAGCACACCCGGACGACATCGAATTCGGCTGCGGCGCCGTCATCGCGCGCGAAACTCTCGCCGGCCGCAAGGCCCATCTCGTCATTTGCTCGCGCGGCGAAGCCGGCACTCACGGCACGCCCAAACAACGCGCCGCCGAAGCCAAAAAAGCCGCCGCACTGCTCGGCGCTACGATTGAATTTCTCGAACTCGACGGCGACAGTCACTTGGAACTCCGCGCCGCCCACGCCATCAAACTCGCCGCCATTATTCGCCGCATCCGCCCCGGCATCGTGCTCGCGCCGAGCCTCGTCGAAAATCAACATCCCGATCATTGGCGACTAGGCAAACTCGTCCGCGACGCCACCCGCCTCGCCCGATACGGCGGCCTAAAGGAACTCCGCAAAACTCCGCGCCACATTATCGATCAATTATTTTTCTACGCCGTGACTCCCGATGCCGAACCGCCCGACATCTCCCCCGTGCTGATCGACGTCTCCGACCCGAAAATCATCCGCGCCTGGACCGCCGCCATGCAAGCGCACGCATCCCAAACCAATGCCCGCGCCTACGTAGAACTGCAACTCACGCGCACCCGCCTCCGCGGCCTCCGCGCCGGCCTCAACCACGCGATGGCTTTGTTCCCGAACGATCCGCTCGTGTTCGATTCACTCGCACAAACGAGCCGAAGCGAGCGCGCGTTTTAACCATGGCGGAAAAATTCCTAAAAATCGGAATAACTTGCTACCCGTCCGTCGGCGGCAGCGGCATTCTCGCCACCGCCCTCGGCGAAGAACTTGCCCGTCGCGGCCACGAAATTCATTTCATCAGCTACGAACGCCCCTTTCGCCTTCCTGAGAACAATCCGCGCCTCGCATTCCATCCCGTCATCGTCAACGACTACCCGCTGTTCAAATATCCGGACTACACCCTGCCCCTTTCCGTGCGCATGGCCGAAGTAAGCCGCGACCAAAAACTCGACGTTCTCCACGTCCATTACGCCGTCCCGCACGCCACTGCGGCGATTCTCGCCCGCTCCATGCTGCCGCCCGAGCAACAACCCCGCGTCGTCACGACCCTCCACGGCACCGACAGCACGCTGCTCGGCTGCGACCCCGGTTACGGCCCTGCCATCCACCACGCCCTCACCCAATCCGATGCCGTCACCACCGTCTCCGAATTTTTGAAACAGGAAACCCAGCGCGTCCTCGGCTTTGAAGGCCCCATGGACGTCATCCACAATTTTTTTGAACCGCGCGCGCCCAAACGCTCCCGCGACGAAGTCCGCCGCGAACTCGGCCTGCGCGATGAAGTGCTCCTGTTCCATTCCTCCAATCTCCGCCCAGTCAAACGCATCGATCTCCTCCTCGAAACCATCGCCCGCATCCGCCCGCGCGAATCCTTCAAGCTTCTGATCCTGGCCGGCGAAAGTTTTGCGCCCTTCGTTTCCGAAATGAAACGCCTTGGCCTGGACCAGCGCGTGATCGTGCGCGAACGCGTTTCCGACATGGAAGATTATCTTCAAGCCGCGGACATCGGCCTGTTCACCTCCGAAACCGAAAGTTTTTGTCTGGGCGTTCTTGAAGGCATGAGTTTCGGCTGCCCCGCCGTCGCCACGCGCGTCGGCGGCATCCCTGAAGTGCTCGAAGAAAACGCGACTGGAAAACTGCTCCCCGCCGGCGATGCCGACGCACTCGCCCGCGCCGCCGAAGAACTGATTCAAAACCGTTCCCTGCGTGAAAAGATGGGCCAGGCCGCCCGCCAGCGCGCCCGTGAAAAATTCTCCGCCGACGTGATCGTCCCCCAATACGAATCCCTCTACCACCGCGTCTGCGGAGCGCGGAATTCATTCCGCGTGACCCCTGTCTGAGTAGGAGCCGACGTAAAGAGGCTCAAACTTATTCTGCGGGAAAAACGTAACTCACGCCCGCAGTTGAATCAGTCCCCGACGCACCAACAATTCTCCCTCTCCCATCGGATGGGAGAGGGTCGGGGTGAGGGCGATTATCAATTCATTCCAAGACTCGTGACATCGTTCTCCTGGAAGAATATTTAAAACTGATCTTCCTTCTCCTTGAACAAAATATTAAATGTCGTCAGCGAGCCGTAGCAGCGCGTGATGTATTGCTGCATCTCCACTTTTTCGACATCGGATAATTTTTCATGCGCATTGATCTTCTGCTCCAGCACGCGCAACTGATTCCGCACCATCACAATCTTGTGGAAAAACGTTTCCAGCGGCACCTCCTTCGTCTGCAACGTCGGGTCCGACGGATGCAGCACCAGCTTGCCATTATGCCACCGTGGTCCCAACTCCGACACCGACGCGTTCGGCTTCTCCACGCCCAGCTTATCGATCGCCGATGAGACCACTCCCTCCACAAACTGTTTCAGCGGCACCTCCGCCTCGCCCACTTTCACCATCGGCTCCGGCACCTGGATGTCCGCCAGCCGCGGATCAATCGTCCGCAACAGATTCCCAAAGCGAATTTCCGCGGAACCCGTCGAAACTTTTTCCACGATGCCTTCCCCGTGATTCGGATGCACCACGCGCATCCCCGGCGTCAAAATCGGAGCGTTCATAATCAATCTAATCTTTGAAATATTTCCTTCGTTCGACCGCCAACTTAAACCACGAGCGGCCATGAATAAACAGCGATTTTGTGGTCTGGCAGACATTCACATTGCCGGCTTCTGGCTGGGGGAAGACATGGGGAAAATAGCATCACTATCATCGGCACGCGCTTTTTTTGGATTTCGAACTTCGGATTTCTTTCGGTATTCGAACTTCGGATTTCGGATTTGTCCGCCAGGTTTTTTTACCGCCATTGGCGCGGTAACCGGCTCCTGCACTCAAAAATTTCGTGTCCCCAATACTCATCTATGATTTAATCCCGCCGCAGCATGAAAGAATTTCCGACGCCACTCGACCTGAAAAAAATCAAAGCCTACCCGCTCGCCCAGCGCCGCAGCCTCAGCGCCATCGAAAAAATTCTCGTCGATCCGAAAACTCCTGCATCCGCCATCGATTCCCGAACCGCCGCGATCGTCCGGGACTGCGCCGAACGCATCCGCGCCGCGCGCGAGCGCAACGCCAGCATCATTCTCATGTATGGCGCGCACCTGGTAAAAAACGGCGCGCACCGCCTCGTCAATGCGCTCACCGAATCCGGCTGGATCACGCACCTTGCCACCAATGGCGCAGGGTCGATTCACGATTGGGAACTCGCCTTTCTCGGCCGCACCGAGGAAAGCGTTCGCGAAAACGTCGCCACCGGCACCTTCGGCACCTGGGATGAAACCAGCCGCTGCATCCATCTTGCCCTGCTCGCCGGCGCATTGCGCGAAGAAGGCTATGGCCGCAGTCTCGGACGATTCATCATCGAAGACGGCGTCACACTTCCCGCTCCCGCCGATTTGGAAAAATTGCTGCGCAACGAACCTGCCCATCCGCTCTCACCGGCCCGCGCCGACCTTCTGCAAACGATGCTCGCCCAAAAATTGCCCGGTGGCCGCATCGAAATAAAACATCCCTGGAAACAAACCTGCATCCTCGCGCAGGCATTCCGCCATAATGTCCCGTTCACCGTTCATCCCGGCATCGGCTACGACATCATTGCCAATCATCCCACCTTCAACGGCGCCGCAATTGGCCGCGCCGCCGAAGTGGATTTTCGCCTGCTCGGCAGCTCGATTGAAAACCTCGATGGCGGCGTGGTCTTGTCCATCGGCTCCGCCATCATGGCGCCGCAGGTCTTCGAGAAGAGCGTGAGTTGCGTCAATAATTTGCGGCTCCAAAACGGCCGGAAAATCCTCCATGACCACACCATCTACGTCGTCGACATCCAGGACGGCGGCAATTGGGATTGGAACCGCGGCGAACCGCCGAAAGACAACCCGGCGTACTACCTGCGCTTCTGCAAAAGCTTTTCCCGCATGGGCGGCCAGATGAAATACGCGCAGTCCGACAACGTGGCTTTTCTATCCGACCTTTTCCACAACCTGAGCCGCGCGCCCTAACGCTGGATTGAGTCTGAATTTGAAGACCTCCGAATGGCGCCAAAACTTTCCCCTCTCCCATCGGATGGGAGAGGCTGGGGTTCATGGGCAAGGTCGCACTAAACCAATTATTCCGCCCATTAATCGCTACAAAATTCCACCCGCTCCCCGGCTTTTGGCGGAAACGCCTCCAGCTTGCAAAGCAGGCCCGCGCCCGATTTCTTCCGGCGGCGTTTTCGCGGACAACGCGCCAGTTTTCACAAAAGAGATGCTGGTCATTCCGACGGTGGGATCCCGCCGCCCCAAATCTTCCGGGCGAATAAATCCCAGGAAGCATATCTGCAATCCTTTTTGATAACGAGTTGATTTCGGGCCGCGAAAGATCATGGTCGCCTTGTTGGACGAAATATTGATCTCCCGGACCTGCAGATACTCCAGGCCGATTTTTGCCCGTATCGGAGCGAGATCCGCTTTCGTCAGCGGCGCTCCGGAAAGGGAAAACAAGGAGAGGATCGCGCATTCCGGATCATTGACAAACAACGTCACGGAAGGGCGAACGACACCATTGGTCAGCACCCAATAGGTCCCATTGCACGGAATCTCCTGGAACTGATCATCGTCTTCGGTGATCTCATAGCCGTGCAATGAATTGGTGAATCGCTGGTTTGATAGCGGGAATTCCACGGCATTTGGAGCAGTGGTCGCAGTCGGTCCTCTATGGCTTGGGAAGACCCTGGCATGAGCGATTTCGAACAACAGAAATGCAACCGTCGCCACGCCGATCCAGGCAACCGCGCTCCTCGCCCGCCTGACATTGCGGAGGAAGAATGCCTGCCAATTATAAATCAAAGCTGCCAGGCCGGCCATTGCTGCCGGCAGGAAGTCAAGGGTGTATCTGGACGACATGCTGGGTGACCAAAGGTAAAATACGAAAAGGCAGAGGCACGATAGAACCGACCACGGAACCGCCAGCAGGAATGGTCTTGCCGGCGGCTCCTGGTTCCACAAATTTCGAAATCGTTTCCAATTCACGGCCCAAAAACCAACGCTGGCCAGCCCGAGCACAAGATAAAGCCAGTCGAAAGTCGAGAAGTACATATTGTGCCAATGATAAGTCGGAGATTGGCCGGCAACGCAGTTGGGCGCGTAATAGTCGTCCCCGTTCATATTCCGCACAAAAAAGAGCGAACCAAATTCATCGATCGCCGCCGAGACTATCGGCTCCTGTTCCCAGGGACATCCGAATTTGAGTTGGAACACGTTGTGGTCCTTGTAGCAGATATTCAGCCGGTGCCCGAATTCAACCGGGCTTCCAAATCGCCACCAGTTCAAAAAGCACACCGCGATTCCGCACAATCCATAAATTAAAATCATCGAGGCCAGCAGTCGCCGCCGCGCCGGGCTCCGCCAGACCATCACCCCGACCGACGCCAATGCAATGGGCCCGTAAAAAACCAGCGTGGGTCTGATAATCGGCCCAATTCCAGCCCACAGCGCAAGAAAAGCGGCCTTCCCGAGAGTCGGCCGCCGCCCGACACGTACGAACAGCGCGAAAAGGAAAATGCCGTAAAGATACGAATACGCCGCCACTTCTTCGTAAACGTCGAACGTTGTCCGGAGCAAAGTTACAAACGGTGGCGCCAACAAGAATAAAAGAGAAATGAACACTCCCAGCACGGTCGTCAAAACCGCGCTTCTGCCGCCAGGCGGCTCCGGGTTGCGCACCCGGGTAGTGAATGTGCGAATGACGAAGAAGGCGCAGGCCGCGTAGGCTATCAAAAAGGCAACTCTATCGGGAAACTTATCGAATCCAGCGATCCTCGCCATCGCTTCAAAGATCCAGCGAAACGCAGGCACGCCGAGCCCCCACACCTGCTGAACGCCCCCTTTGTCCCAGACCAGATCGTTGCGCAAACCGTAGGGCGACGAATCCAAAGATATGCGGCCTTGAAAGAATGCGTCGGTCTGTGAGCGGAGGTTGGGCGCCCATTTCGTGCCGGATGATGGGGAATACCACTGGCCCCAATTGGGAATGAGACCAGTCGCATAGGCTAGGAACGCTGTCAGCCAAATAATCAGCCATGCCGTCACCAGCGTTTGCCCATTTACGGCAAATCTTTTCATTCAATATCCCAGCGTGCCCGGCGAGTGCTTGCCTTCTGGCAAAGCGCAACCCACAACGTGAATCGCTTGAATATCAAGTCACAGCCTTTTTGTATAGCAATATCCCCGTTTGAGACCTAGCTTCTTGAATTGAGACGAAATCGTTGAATTCTTGCCCGATGCGGCTCCACGCAGCGAGTTTTGCCTGCGCGGCAAAGGTAAAGGGATTGCCCGGCCGCTTGAAAAGCTCCAATCATTCCTTGGCACGTGCCAAGAGCGGCGTGTCAGCAAACCGGACCGAAACACGAAGGTGATTTGCTGCGGGTTATCCAGTCACCAACCACGCTTCGGAATTGCCTCCCTTCTTCCTTCCATTCCCCAGTCTGGTGAGTTCTCAGGATGATTCAAAAACCAGCAGGGGTGAGGCAGGCGTCAATCCATGGAATTCCGGCGCCTTACAACTGCGCCATCGCCTTATCCAACGCCGCGTAAAGCTGCCCCATCGTCGCTTCCGTTTCATCACCCATGTTCGAAAGACGAAACGCCAGGCCCTTGATCTTGCCGTAACCGCCATCGATCAAAAAGCCCTGGTCCTTCACCAGCTTTTGCAACTTCGGCACGTCCACCGTGCGACCGCCCGGCTTCGCTCCATTATTGATGCAAGTCAGCGTCACCGACTCAAAGCCCTTTTCCGGATACAGCGTGAACCCATGCTTCGCCGCCCAGTCCCGCGTCATCTGGGACAACTTCGCGTGCCGCGCATAACGCGCCTCCAGACCTTCGGCAAAGAAATCCTCCAGCTTCGACGCCAGCGCGTACACATGGCCAATGCTCGGCGTGCTCGGCGTCATGTTCTGCTCGGCATTTTTCTGGAACTCGAGGAAATCAAAATAATAACCGCGGTCCTTGATTGTCGCCGCCTTCGCCAGCGCCGCCGGCGAGCAGACAAACACCGCCGCGCCCGGCGGCATCGCAAACGCCTTTTGCGTTCCCGCCAGCAACACATCGATCCCCAACTCGTCGAATTTCAACGGCACCGCCGTCATCGAGCTCACCGCGTCCACAATGAACATCACGTCCGGATATTTTTTCTTCAGCGCCGCAATTTCCGCCAGCGGGCTCATCACGCCCGTCGACGTCTCATTATGAATCAGCGTTAGCGTGTCGAACTGGCCCGTCGCCAGCTTCTTGTCCACGTCCGCCGCGCGAATCGGGGAACCCCACGGCACCTGCAGCGCCTCGGCGTCCTTCCCGCAGCGCTTCGACACATCAAACCATTTGTCCGAAAACGCGCCGCACATGCAGTTCAGCACTTTTTTGGAAACCAGGTTCCGGATCGCGCCTTCCATCACGCCCCAGGCCGAGGAAGTCGAGATATAAACCAGTTGCTTCGTGGAAAGGAGCTGTTGCAACTGCGGTTGGATTTTCGCGTAAAGATCTTTGAACCCCTGCCCGCGGTGGCCAATCATCGGCGAGCAAAACGCGCGAAACGTTTTCTCGCTGACTTCGACCGGGCCCGGAATATGCAATTTGACGTGTGCCATAAAGAGTTCAGTTTTCCTCACGCCCGCCCGAAACGCAAGCCGCATAAAAAACTCCAAGCGTCCAACACCCAAGCGTCCAGAGAAGCACCAAACGTCAACCACGCAAACGGCAAAAAAAATGTACTTCCCCCGAAAAAATGGACACGGCGTTGTCAGTTCTTTTTATAATAGAGTTGTTGTTCAAATTCCACAGGTGAATGATAGCCGAGAGCGCTGTGGAGCCGCTTTGGGTTATAAAAGG
>Ga0134126_10001700_pt1 | contig 28061 bp, 20 predicted proteins | sample KB31752_FD_96881 | JGI IMG/M metagenome (GOLD analysis project Ga0134126, IMG submission 96881) | Terrestrial soil microbial communities with excess Nitrogen fertilizer from Kellogg Biological Station, Michigan, USA - KB3-175-2 | ecosystem: Environmental > Terrestrial > Soil > Unclassified ... | reverse complement strand
TAGCCCATCAGGTCGGTGGTGAACATTTCTGCCGCTGTGTAGGTGCCGTTGCGCTTGACAATGCGCAAATGGACATAGCCGTGGGAATCGATGGAGACGTTGGCGGGATTCCCTTTGGCGACTCCGGCCATGCCGCCATTCGTGACTCTCCAGGTATGACCTTTCCAGGAAATTGTGGGACGAGCGGGAGCGACTGCTTTGCTATTGTCAGGGGCTTGTGCGCTGCAGGCGGGTACGACAGCGATGAGCGAAACCAATAAACAGGCGCGTGCGGTCAGACTGAGGATGGATCGCATGAAGAGGAACTCCTGCCGGCAAGTTAAATGGCGTTCAGGAAATGAGGAAAGGGAGTGGGAAGGAGACCGAAGGTCTCCTTCCCACAGCAAATACCGCTAGAAGCGGAAGCGGACGCCCAGTTGCACGTTACGCGGTGAACTGGAGGTATAGCTGACGACACCGAAACTGCCATCGTCCACGGACATATCCGGCGTCCCGAAGGTTGGGTGATTGAATGCATTCGAAGCTTCGATGCGGGTCTCGATCGACATCCCCTGACGTATGGAGTCCATCGAAAATACCTTCATCAGCGACAGATTCACATTGAAGAGATAGGGGCTGCGAACGGTGCTCAGGGTCCGTGGAGCGTTGCCAAGCGTATATATGGGCGGCAACACGAAGACCCCTGGGTTGGTGAAGTAATTGTCGATCCAGTCGTGACCGTGGTTGCGCTTTGGAGTTCCAGTGAGGTTGGGGCGCTGATTGCCATAGGTCGGCAGCGGCGTTCCGTCGGCAAGGGTGGGGGCGAGCGGACGGCCTTCAGAGATACGCCATACGCCATTTGTTACCCAGCCGCCTAGCAAGCCATCGACCAGATGCGAGCTGTTTCCCATAAACCGTCTGCCACGACCAAAAGGCAGCGCATAGACATAGCTGGCTTGAAATGTCTGTGGAACGTCGAAGCTGGAAAGGCTCCTTTCCAGATACGGCTTGTTCGGGTCCTGCAGGCTGATGATGCCTCCCAACCAGCTTGTGTTGTCGTCGGGAGCCGATGAATCGTCGATCGATTTCGACCATACATAGGTGATCAGGAACTGCAGGCCATTGGAAAAGTTCTTTTGTGTCGTGACTTGCAGCGAATTATAGATGGAACTTGCAGCCGGGTTATAGTCCGCGGTGACGCCCGTGAACTGGGGGTATGGAAGTACCAGTTGAAGTTGCTGCACCTGATCCTGAGACAGGCTGCTATTCGGATCTGTAATGTAACCAACGAAGGGGTTGTCGACAAAGGTATTTAGCTGAGCGATCTGATCTTGCGAGTAGCTCTCAACCTCGGGTCCCAGAATGTCCAGTTGATTGTCGCCGCCGAAGTAGAGGTTGTTGCCTTTTTTCCCGATGTATTCCACATCCACCAGGATGTTCTTTGGCAGTTGCCGCTCGATACCCAGGGTCCAACTGTACTCCGAGGGCGTGACCTTTATGGTGCGAATCGGGCCCACGGCATTAAATCCAACATCATTCAGCAGCCCCAGGGAATTTCCTGGAGGTTGAATCAATCCGTTTGGATAGGGATTGCTGAGGCGGAGATAGGGTGTCGCGCCGTCATTTTTATAGGTAGTTATCATGCTGGTGTACTGGTTAAAGCCCTGACTGCTGTAGGGGGCAACACCCGTGACGCCAGACTTGTTCTGGGAGTAATACACTCCAAAGCCGCCGCGGACGACCCATTTGGGAGAGAACTGAAAGGCGAAGCCGAAGCGAGGCTGCCAATCTTTCCAATCGGTATCGTTGACCTTGCGTTGGGAGGGGCTGGCGAAGACTTCACCGCCAACCAGAGGGCCATCGCCGCCGTTGGGGCCTACGCCGGGCACCTGGAGCGGGGATTGCACGGTGGGATTGAACCAGTTCTGGCGATTGTGGCGCTCAGTACGGGGCAAGGTGACATCGTAGCGCAGGCCGAGATTGAGGGTCAGTTTGTCGGTGGCTCTCCAGTTATCCTGGAAGTAGCCCGCGAACTGATAGTTTTCCTGCGCATTCTGGTCCTGGATCTCGTAATAGCCGCCGTCGCTGGCATAGCCCAACATGAAGGTAGCCATGGCGTCACCGCCATACTGGGACACGTCCCCCGGGGCCATGGAGGTGCCGTGTTGGCCGAAGTCGAACTGGCCGTTGGGCGCGTTGGTCTGGATGTAATTCATCTGGTGCAGGCGGCCATCGAAGCCGAACTTTAACTCCTGCCTGCCCAGTTGTTTGGTCAACGTGGCGGTGAGCTCGCCGGTATCCTGGCCTAGCTTGTAATTGCCGTAGGGATCCGAGCCGATACTCTGATAGCCGGCCGAGAAATAGCCGCCGCCGATGAACATGGACGGAACCCCGACGTATCCCGAATCAGCCAGATAGGAGGGGAAACCCAGAGCGCTGAGCGGATCGGCAGGCGGATTCTTTGAGCCTGCCGGCGGGTAATTGGAGATTCTCTCGGAGCCGCGTGTGAATCCAAGCGTTACATCCAACAGTAAGGTTGGACTGAAGGTTTGAGTATCGTTGAGGGCGAATAGATACGAAGGAGACTGATTCGGGCCTCCCGCGCAGGGATCAACATAGCTCTGGAAGCAATTGTAACCGGTCGAGGTGGTCCAGAAGTGAGAGAACTTCCCCGTCAACAGGTTGGACTGACTGAAGCGCTGATCGATCTTTACGTCAAACTGATTTGAAACGGAATGGTTCGACCCGGACGCGACCCAGTTGTCGTAAATAGTGCCGCCCTGAATGTTGGGTTGGGGGAACAAGTTCATCATCTTCTGTGCGACTGGGTCAATCAAGTCGCCGGGCGCGCCGGACAACTGATATGGGGTTCCATCCAGCTTAGGATTGCCGGGGCTGGCGTAGGTGGCCATGTTGTTGAATGGGACGAAGGCCGAGGCTACGCCGCCGCCGAGGTCGGCATTGTAGGTATTGGAATAGGGGTCCCAAATCTGACCCTGTGGGTTGGAACACTTGCCGGTGGCGTCAAAGGTTCCGCCATAGGCGGCGCATACCTCGCCAAAGTCCCCGGTGCGTTCGGCGGCGCTTGGGACACCGGCCTGCGGCGTGGTCGCAGAGGATTCGCGGGTACCGTCCCAATCGAAGAAGAAGAAGGTCTTATTCTTGAAGATCGGACCGCCGATGGTGCCGCCATAGTTATTGCGGCTGAGCGCTGGGATGGGTTGCCCATAATGATTGGCAAACCAGCTATTGGCATCGAGAACCTGGTTGCGGACAAAGTCGTAGCCTTCGCCATGAAAGACGTTGGTCCCGGATTGCGTGACCATGTTGACGATAGAACCGCCGGAGAATCCATACTCGGCGCTGAAGTTGGATTGCTGGACTTTGAATTCCTGTACGGATTCGACCGAAGGCGTATAGGTGACTTGCGTAACGCCCCCGTTAGGCTCGAAGTTCGTGATCGAGGCGCCATCCATCAGAACGTCGGCGGTGGAGTTACGGCTGCCATTGGAGATGAAGTTGGTGCCGGTACAGCCTGTGGGGCATTGGTCATCCGGTTTGTTGACGCCTGGAGCCAAGGCGGTCAAATCCAGCAAGTAGCGGTTGGTCAAGGGCAGATTTTCGATAAAACTCTTGTTGATGACCTGGCCGGTAGTTGCGTCCTGGGTCTGCAGCGTGGTGTCCTGTGATGAAACCTGAACCGTCTGGGTGGCTCCGGCAACTTTGAGGCTGAGATTGGCCGTCACGCGTCCAGTGACGCTCACAATGATATTGGTGCGCACAGCCTTGTCGAACCCGTTCATTTCGGCGGTCAAGTTGTAGGTGCTGGGAGGAATTGACGGCAGCAAATATTCGCCGTCCTTGTTCGTCGTGGCGGTGAAGGTGTAACCCTTGCCCACATCCGTCAGCGTCATCTTGACGCCGGGGACGACGGCGCCCGAGGGGTCGACAACCCGTCCGGCGACCGTACCAAAGTAGGCTTGACTCAGGAGCACTGAAGGGAAGGCAAGCATCATAATGAATGCCAGCCCACATACGAGTCTGAGGTGGCGCTTCACTTTTGTTTCAAATGTTCTCATGGTCAATCCGCCTCTCTGAATGGTTGGTTCTGTGTTGAAATTTGGCCTTCCAATTACTGTTGGAATCTCCCGCTGGACGCCGCAACCAAGAATGGAGATTCAGCCCCGATTTCCGATTTCATATTGAAACGATTCAGTACACGTCAATACTGCATATTATGTCAAGAAAAAATTGAAATTCCACTTTCTTCTAGGGGTTGCAGAAGCTGAAAACGGCCGCGCCGCGGAAGACTATTTGGCATCCGAATTTACCTTCCCTCGAAGAACGACAATGGACGATGCAGGCAGGTCATACTCTGTCGCCTTATCGGCATGCAGACTTGAATCTTTGATGGGCCCGTCGGGCTGCGCAAATCCAGGCTTGTACTGCTGCAATGGATCTTTCGGCTCCAACGGGAAGTGCGATGGGTCGACAATTTGCTGCGCTGGATGCCACTTGTATTGCTCCGGCCCGAAGTACGCCGCATCGACGGTACCGGAAAAGTAGCTTTCTGTTTTGGACTGCGCATTCTTAAAGACAATCCCGACGCGGTGAGGATTGTGCTGATCGCGATTCACCAGCATCACCGACCAGGTGCCATCCGGGCGATGCACGGCGTAGGAAGTGACCAGGGTGTGGCCGGCGCCATCGTTGTAGGTACCGGTGGATGGGACCATGGTGTGGCTTCCGCCATCATGTTGCAGCCACTCGTAATTGATCATGCGACTGGCGAAATATTGCGACAGCGGTTGCTGGATATCGTAATTCGCGTTGACGGTGAACATGCCGAAGGTTCCCTGCGAGCCGTCGCAGCCTTCCTCCATTTTCAGCGGCAGATAGTGGAAGTAGTACACGCCGTCTCCACCGACGTCGAGGAAGGAGCCGATGTAGTCGGCCAGCCACAGGCCGCCAAAGATATCCATCATGCTTTCCGTGGCCCGCGGAGAAAGGTTCGACTCCGTGATGAGCATGGGCATGGTGCGAGGGACGCCGTCGTTGTACCAGGTGCGCATGATGTTGGCGACCAGTTGGGGCTCCTCATAGAGTCGGTCCCAGGTGTTGAGGCAGGGATCGTACGGATAGTGCTCGAACGAGAAGAAGGAGAGATCGGCCATGCGGTCGTGCGACTTGAGGTAATCCAGAAAGCGGCTGAGCCAGGAGGCGTTGCCATTCTGGTCCGGCCAGAACAGGATGTCTGTGTTTTCTCCTTGAAACGACGGTCCGCCCAGCTTCAGATTGGGATCGACGCGGTGAAGAGCGCTTGCAAATTCCAGATAGAGTGCTCCATAGTCTTCCGGAGACATATTCTGTCCGTCGACTTCTTCGCCCATCTCCACGTAGGAGATGGGATAGTGACGCGCTTCAAGATATTTGATTTCCGCCGCGGCATTATCGGGATTGTCGTAAGCCATCGCGACGGGGACGATTGCGGGCAGGCCCTGGGTGATGCCGCTCTTGTAGAAAAGATCGAATCCTATCTGAGTACCGGCTTTGCCGAGCATGTCGGCAGAAGTATGCCAGGAGTCGACGGATGAGACGAGCGTAAATGTGTGTTCGCGGTCGGCAGTGTGACGGAGAAGATCGTGAAACTCGCCGTCCGGGGTGGTAGTGCCGACGTACAGCTCATTCACCGCATATCCGATGCAATTTCTGGGGTCGGAGGAGCCGTGGGAGTCGCAGGTGTTAGAAGACTCGGTCATCAGGATACGAATGAAGCGGACGGACATGAGCTGGTCCGTCAGATGGATGGTCTCGACCCCGCCTTTCCCCGATTCGACCTGACCATGCGGAAAGGTCTGCCAGATACCCTGCGTTGGAGCGCCAAATGGATCTCGCCCTGTCCAAAACTGAACCAGATATTGGGTGGCATAGGGAGAGGCCCAGTTGATCCGGATGGTATCGATGTTCTCGTAATTGCGAAGGTCGATCACAGCCCACTGGGGATGGAACGAGTCGGACTCGCCTGTGAATCGACTCGCGAGGTAGGGATCGCTTTTCCAGTACGTCGAGGTGTCGCCGTCGGTCAGGCGAGAATACCCGGAACCGCTGTCGCCTCCCCGGTGGGGCAGAGCGTAGCCATAGGAATATCGAATGAACTCGGTCGGTGTCGGCGAGCCGGTGAAGTAGCCTTCCTTCTTGCCCGGGTCGCTCCAGGTGCCGGTGGGATTCCAATGCCAGGCTTCCACCTGAAGGTCAGTGTTTTGGCGATAAGTGACAGGCTGCCATCCGGCGGAGAGAACCTGCTTGAGCGTTGCCGGGTTGTCCAGAGTTCGATCGATAGCATTGGTGGGAATGCGATCGATGCCTGCGCCAACGGTTTTGCTGGGTACAAAGTGATTGGTTGCATGACCGGGTGTGACATCGACATAGATGGTTTGGGCGCTCGAGATCCCTGAGGGAATCGCGGCCGCAAAAACTGCCAATAGACACATGGCTCCAAACCTCGCCTTCATGCTTTCCTGGTTCAACTTATGGGAGATCGACACTCGCACGGAAGAGCCTTAGGGGGAAGGTTCAATCGTTTGAATACCGACGATAGGACTTTTAGAGGGGTACTGTCAACAAATTTTTTGAAGGCCGGTTCCAAAAGCGGATCCGTGAAAGTTTCCCGCATCTGCCAAGTGAGAGCATTGGGCGAGAAAAGATGAGAATCGAACCAAGGTTACGGTTGCGGAAGAGCAGGAGCAGTCGCCACGGACGTAGTCGCTTGTTTCACCGGCAAGGTTCCATATTTCCGGAATGCCTTCGACATTGCGGTCAACAGATCTTCCGAGTGGCCATCGTAATCGCTGTAGCCTGGACCGCCTATGGCCCAGACAAAAAATCCACCCAGGTTGCGTTTGCCGAGGACGTAGTTGACTTTCCGCGCGGTAGATTCCGCATCGTCATAGGTGATAAAACCAACTCCTCCGGAGGATTGGACCAGATATGGAGCTTTTGCCGCGGAATCGAATTTCCGCTTCCATCCCATGGCATTGATTCTGGGTTTGATATACGAACCATACCCGTGGCTGAAGGTAGTGGTTTGGCATTTGTCGCAGGGTTTCCATAGGCCCTTCGATGTTGTGAACTCGTACCCGTAAAAGCCGGTGCCGATGTTCAGTTTTTCCGGGGGCACGTGGAAGTAATTCAGGTAAACATCGATCGAAGTCTTCAGGCTTCCGTCGTTGGGTCCTGGATCCTTTGGGTCTTGAAACAGCGCAGAGTTGTGCCCGGCATGATTTGTCCACGGACCATGGAAGTCATAGGTCATCACGTTGAAGAAGTCGACGATCTGCGAAAGCGCTTCGAAGTCGTAGGAGCCCTGTCCATGCCGCGTCGGATTTCCGGCGGTGGCCATGGAAATAAGGTACTGCGGTGAGGGCAGCGCCTGGCGAAGCGCCAACATCACAAGAGTGCAATCGGAACGTTCCTTGATCCCGGTTGGATACTCCCAATCGATATCCACTCCGTCATAGCCGTTGGCAACCACAAAATCCCGCAGATTTTGCGCGAAGGCAGCGCGGGTTGCGGCATTGGCAGCGACGGCCGCGAAGCGAACTGCGTCTCCGCCGACAGAGATCATGACCTTGACGCCGGCGGCATGGGCCCTGGAGATGAGATCGGGCTCCAACAGTCCGGGGCGAATATACAAGCTTCCGTCCGCCTTGGGATCAAGATCCAGGAATGCGTGGTCGACAATCGTCAATTCGTTATAGGGGATGTTGCTGGCGTTGTAGGCAAACCCGTTGTTTTTTCTAGAGGGAGAATAGTAAGCAAGCAGACGTTTGTTTTGGGCGCGCAGTGGGCAGGCTGCAAGCATCAGGAATAGGGCCACGAAAACGGCACAGCCAGGTGCGGACAATCGAAAACGCTCGCGATTTTTCCAACTCATTCGGTCTGTCATCATCATTCCTCCTCACGTGTCCGCCTGTTTTGTAGCAGCATCTCACACTATCGTGAATCCTGTCAGAATCGAAGGTCACACGTCACCTGTTCGCGTATCTTGCGACAGATCGCAGCGGGTGAACGACCGATGGCTGAAGGTTTTCCCTGCCGCTGCGGGAGCATTCATCTATGCTGAATGAAAGAAGCGGTGCGACAATTTTCTTCGACTGACGCTGTCGCATCGAAATCCAAGCTCTGCTCATGACTTCCACCTTTCTTCAACGCGTCCGCTCGCGAAATCAACGGCTGAATCGTGGCTTGCGTGGGCAGTACTGGTTCCCACACGTGCCGCTGGCGCTACTGTTCGGGCTCGCCGGCTACTGGTTGCTGCGCGCCAGCTTTGGAAACCATTGGACCGAATATCTGAAGATGCTGGCGGAAGGCAAGTTTCGCCTGGAGCTGACGCGGTTGCCGCCGCTTTTGATTGGCGCCGGCATGATCACAATGGCGCTGGGATTGCTCTGGCGCTCGCGGCTAGCTTGGTTTGTGGCGGTGCTGCTGTTGATAACAGCCATCGTGAACACGGTCTTTACCGGACAGGTTGACGCACGTCTGCTGATGGCATATTTCGCCTTCATCCTGCTATCACTGCTGCTCACATGGAGACAATTTGATCGATCGAGCGTTGCGGCCAGCACCCTGTTCGCTCTGACTGCTGTAACGATGTTGATCATGTACGCCACTTTCGGGTCCTATTATCTTGGCACCCAGTTCAACCCGCGAATCACTGACCTGGTCAGCGCCTTTTACTATGCCATGGTCACCATGAGTACAGTGGGCTACGGCGATATTGTTCCAACCACACCGCAGGCGAGGATGTTTGCTTTGTCGGTCATTGTTCTGGGGGTGGCGGTGTTCGCAACATCGCTGACAGCGGTGATTGGGCCGCTCATGGGACGGAGTCTGCAGCGCATCGTCAACCGCAAAGGAAGCATAATGAGACGGGAAAATCATTTCGTTGTTATCGGGAACACTCCATTGGCGATTAATACCTGGCGGGAACTTGCCAAACGGGGACGACCGGTTACTCGCATCCTGCGCGAAACGCCAGAGGAAGGCGAGAACAAAGACGTCGATGTGGTGGTGGGCGACCCCAGCATGACAGACGTCTTGCGCGAGGCTGGCGCGCACCACGCGGAAGCGGTGTTGGCGATGCTGGCTGACGATTCTGAGAATGCCTTCGCTGTATTGGCAGTTAAGGAACTGGCGGGACCAGCGAAAACGGTGGCGGCAGTGAACGATGCGCGGCACCTGAGTCGGGTGAAACTGGTGCAGCCCGATGTGGTGATTGCGCCGCAGGTGCTGGGCGGCGAGCTGGCAGCGATGCTGCTGTCTGGCGAGCAGGTAACGCCGGAGTGGGTGGTACAGCGCGTCTTTCAACAAGTCGACACAGGAACAATCAAGCCGGTCACAGAGAAGCCCTCGTAGGCCGAGCGCGGCAACAATCCCCGTGCAGCTCTAGTGAAGGCTGAATGAAAGTCCAGTGGACATCTGGAATGAATTCTTCTGATAACTCACCTGCGGGTCATTCTGGAAGTTATCGATTACTGATAATGAGAATGCGAGCTTCTTATAGAGCGGCAGTGTAATTCCGGTATTTCCGGCTGCGGAAAACGCGGTTTCATTATTCCAGGCGAGATCCGCGAGTGTCTTCTCGTTGAAAGTGATTTTGCCCAATTTGCGAGTGTAGGCTTCGCTAATCACGGAACCGATTAGCTTTCGATTCAATGCCGTCACGTCCGCGGTGGAATTGAAGGCCTGCGATTCATAGTGCAGATCTCCGGTTACATCAAACTCGCTGTCCTCCTTTTTGAAAAACGTTATGCCTACCCCTGCGCCATAGATCTGCTGCAGGTCGAGGCCCTGCGTGGTGTCGTGATCAAACGTGATTTGTTGCAGGTAATAACCGCGGCGGGAGAAATACTCATCACGTTCGGCGGAAACGTGGAAGATATTGGTGATTGTGGTGATAGTTCCGGGCTGGGAGACTTTCCCCGCGCTCTGAGTGTATTGGAAGGTCGTCCGCAGCTTAGGATCGAGCCAAATCACGGACGGAATGGTGCGCTGCAACGCAACGGCCATGAGGAACTGGTAACTATCTTGGGTGGCGCGGATTACCGTGGTTCCGGTAGTGATGCTTCCATCCCATCCTGTCCTCCAATTGATCTTTCTGTCGATCTCCTTTTGATACGTGCTGTCGTCTACGATGTATCCGATGCGATCCGCAGGAATTACTTGGCCGGTTTCGATCGTCAATGCCGGAGCGGTCTTCACGATCGTCGGTTTGGCAACTGATCCTGATTCTGGCGGTGGTGCGGAGGCCGATTTGGCAACCTGGGTGGAAGTCGACGGTGCCGGAGGCTGGGTCTCGGGGTTGGCTTCGGTCGACGGAGCCGTTGTAGCTTCGGGCGGTTTGGCTTCTGGCTTGGTTGCAGCCGCCGCCAGCTCCTTCGCTTTCTCCGGAGTCACCGGAATCACGATGATGCCTTTGGCTTCAAGTTGAATGATTCCTTCGATGACGGGTTCTCTCTTTTTGCGTCCTTTCGGCTCCTTGGGCACGATCGCGAACGGGCGATCAGACTTCAGTTCCGTGATTTTTTCCAGCGGCACGGTGATCTCACCCGCTACCTCGCTATCAAACTTGATTTTTGTCCCGGTGGAATTCAGCAGCTTTCCTGTGATTTGATCGCCGTTCTTAAAGATCAAGACCTCTTTTGGCCCCTCAGATTTTTTGGCTTCGGCTGGCTTTTTTTTTGACTTGGCGGCCGACGCGGAAGGGGCGATCAGTAGTAAGGGTAGAAGGATTGCGGCGATCATGGGGCGTCGTAGCCTGTCGGTATGGAGACAAAATTGAATCGGCGACATTGGGGATGTACTCCTGAGGAGAGCTGCAATGGACAGTCTCCTCAAGGTAGAACGAACCACGTGAGAAGTGAAGCATTCGGTTCGGTTTAGATCGATTGTTATTGTGCAAAGGAGAGGGAGAAATTGGACTGCCAGTGTTGTTGGCCACGTTGGATCAGTCCAAAACATAACTGCAATTTGAGCAAGGCCTATCGCGCCGAATTCGAGAAGATGGTCGTCGATCTGAAGATTGATCGCACTCCGGCGTGGCGTTCCACTATTGAGGATTGGAAGAAGGCAGAAGGCCGAGGGCGGGAAAAGCTGCAATGCGATCATCGAAATGCGGTCCGGTCATATCAGAAGGAGGCCCGAATGCCGAAACGAAAATTGGAGAAGGTGAAGCAAGTGAAGGAACAGGCGCGGCTCAAAATTGGACGCCCACCCCGGGCCCAGGTCATTCCGAACAAGAAGAAGGATCGAAAAATTGAAGATGAATAAAATGCGAAGGCCCTCTCTTTAGAGGGCCTTTTGCATCACAGCGCACAGAATCTGCACGAAATGTTTTAGAACGGAATGTCGTCGTCGGTGATCTCGGTGGATTGTGAATAATCCTCGGCGGGACCGCGCTGGTCGAACGAGGCGGTGTTGGACTTGCTGTAGCCGCTGCTGCCGCTGTCGCCTTCGCCGCGTCCCGAGAGCAGCGACAAATCGCCGACAATAATTTCTGTCTTATATTTTTTCTGGCCGGTGGTCTTGTCGTCCCAGGATGAGGTTTGCAGGCGGCCTTCGACGTAGAGCTTATTGCCTTTCTTCACATAGTCGCGAATGATCTCCGCCGTGCGCTGATAGGCGACTAGATTGTGCCATTCGGTGCGGTCCTGCCAGTTGCCGGTCTTATCTTTGAAGCGCTCGCTGGTAGCAATGGAAAATGTAGCGACGACGGTCCCGCTGGCGGTGGCCTTGATCTCCGGATCTTTGCCTACATTGCCGAGAAGAATGACTTTATTGACGCTTTTTGCCATGTTCGACCTGCTTTCTTTCTGAAACCTGTTTTCGGATAACGATACCAGAGACGTGCGGGAACTGCATTCTGTTAGGTCCCGCCGCGGCTGAGCCTGCGATTGCGCAGCCATTTTGCGCCGCCGAGCACCAGCAGCATCAGGCTGAAGGGAACTCCCATCAAAGCGAACATCAGGGACAGCCAGCCGCCGTTGGAGTGCGCGCCATAGATGCCGATGCCGCCGAAGACGGTCTCAGTGAGCAGCAGACAAAGCAAGCTGACCAGCATGATCCAGAAGCCGGCTTTGAGCAGAGCGCGGGTGCCATCATCCGGCGTGGGCGTGTGATCGCTGGGGAGTCCGGAGGGCATTTTCAGCGGCGCTGGATCGGTGGCGGTCATAGGAGTATTCAATGTGTTCAACGCCAGGCCGCGAGCATCGCATAGACCACCACTCCCGTGACCGAAACATAGAGCCAGATGGGAAAAGTGTACCGTGCGATGCGTTTGTGTTGAGGAAATCGGCCGCTCAAGGAGAAGAAGAAGGTGATTAGGATGAGCGGCAGGACGACAACCGAGAGAATGATGTGGCTGATCAGGATGGCCAGGTATACGGTGCGGACCGAGCCATGACCGGGGAAAATCATATCTCCGTGGAGCGCGTGGTTGGTGACGTAGCTGACAAGAAATAACGCGGAGAAGGCGAACGCGGTCATCATGGAGGCGCGATGGCGGGCGACCTGGCGGTGGCGAATGAAGTAGAAGCCGGTTAGTAGAGCGACGACGCAGAGGCTGTTCAGGACCGCATTCAGCGCGGGCAGAAACATCATGCTCTGGGCGTATTGCGGCGGCGCGTGATGCACATAGATCAACCACAACAGCAGGCTGATGGCTGCGGCGCTGAGCAGGACGATGCCCACGATCGGAACTCGCGTGCTGACGGGCGTGTTGGAGGGCAAAGTCTGCATTTCAAATAGCTGTTAGCTCAAATAGCTTTTAGTTGCTAGCTCCTAGCTTGAGGCTAAGGGCTAAAAGCTACCAGCTTCTTTCATGCTGCGGGCTTGTTGGTACGACGTTGAACAACAGCCCAGGAGCCGGCAAACACCACCGCGCAAAAGAGCGCCGTGATCATCAAGTTGAATTCGGGAGAGAAGGTTGTGAGTTCAGTTGGGAACAGGCCGTTGCGCAGCATGTCGACGCCGTAGGTCAGCGGATTCAGAAGCATTAAAAACCGCAGCCAGCCGGAGGCTCCGCTGACGGGAAACAGCGCGCCCGATCCCAGCCATAACGGGATCAAGACCAGATTGATAATCGCGTGGAAGGCCTGGGTTGAGTCCATCGGCCAGGCGATAACAAAGCCGAGCGCGGTGAGCGAGAAGGACGTAAGCGCAATCGCCAGCATCGCATAGAGGATGCCGAGGGGAGTGGTGTGCACGCCGGCCAGTGGACAGAACACCAGGAAGACCCAGCCTTGAATTGCGGCCAGTGTTGCTCCGCCGAGAACTTTGCCGAGGACGATAGCGGATCGGCTGACGGGCGAAGCCAGCACCGAGAGCAGAAAACCTTCGTTGCGATCCTGAATCAACGACATCATGCTGAAGATCGCCGTGAAGAGAACGATCATAATGATGGCGCCGGGAAAGAAGTAGCTCAAATAATGCGTGGCGCCGGACGCAACGGAAGCGCCACCGTGGCTCTGAAAGGTCTTTGAAAATCCGGAACCCAGCACCAGCCAGAACAGCAGCGGGGAAGCAATCACGCCGACGACGCGGGCTTTCTGGCGATAGAAACGGACGAGCTCGCGACGCCATAGGGAATAGGCGGGAATCCACAGGCTGGAAGAGAGGGAAGTCTTCGGCCGAGTGAGACCGATGGAAGCTGGATTCGGTGCGGTCGCGGTTGCCATTACTGTTTCTCCTCGCCTTGGTCGAGCCAGAAGCGGTGGCCGGTGTGCTGAATAAAGACGTCTTCGAGACTCGGCTTCGAAACGGAGACGGAAACGATTTCGCCGGGGAAGGCCTCGACCACTTCGGTGAGGAAGCGATGGCCTTGCTCACGTTCAACGCGGACGGCATTGTCAACCACGACAGGAACGACGCCGAAACGATCCGCAATGCGAGCACCCAGGGTGGTCGCGGCGTCGGCGGAAGCGGTTTCAAACTGGACAATATCGCCGCCGATCTGGGATTTCAATTCCGACGGGCTGCCGAGCGCGACAAGTTTGCCTGCGCTGAGAATGGCGAGACGATCGCAATGCTCGGCTTCTTCCATCAGATGGGTGGTGACCAGAACGGTTACTCCCTGCTCGTCGCGCAGGATTCGCAGATAGTTCCAAAGATCGATGCGGGCGCCGGGATCGAGTCCGGTGGTGGGCTCGTCAAGCAGCAGCACGGAGGGTGAATGAATCAGGCCTTTGGCGAGCTCGACGCGGCGCTTCTGCCCGCCGGAAAGCGTTTCGACCATATCGTGTTTGCGATCGGTCAACCCGACTCGCTCGAGCACTTCTTTCGAACGCGCTTTCAGGTGAGATCCGCTTAGACCATAGAGATGACCTTGATGCATCAGGTTCTCGCCGACGGTAAGTTTCACATCCAGGCTGGTGGCTTGAAAGACGATGCCGGTTTGCAGGCGGACTCGATTCGGTTCGATGGCGACATCAAAGCCGGCCAAGCGGGCGTGGCCTCCTGTTGGAACCATCAGCGTGGAAAGAATGCGAAATAGGGTCGTCTTACCGCTGCCGTTCGGACCAAGCAGGCCAAAGATTTCCGCAGGACGAACATCGAAGCTCAAGCCATCGAGCGCCAACCGCGTGCCATAGTCGTGAGATAGACGATCCAGCTCAATCGGCGCATGCGGGGCGAACTGACCAGCCGGCTTGTTCTTCGGCGTTGTCTGGGGCGAGCGGTCGAGCTGTTGTGTGGTTGCCATTGGCTTCAACTCCTCCTGGTGGCGTTCAGCATCAGCACCGCCAGCAGCAGCGGCAAATAGATCACACTGACCTTCAACAAGTCACGCGCGTACATGCGGGACTTGCTGGCGGAAGATTTAGTGATTCGCGCAAAGCGGATGGTGTAGGCCAGGTACAGCAGGCCCAGCAATAAGGCGCATACCCAATAGATTCGTCCGGCCATGTGCAGATAATAGGGCGCCAGGCTGACCGGAATCATCAACACGGCGTAGACCAGGGCCTCAGCGGCGGTCGACCAGCCATCGGGCTGCACCACGGGTAGCATGCGGATGCCGGCGCGACCGTAATCTTCGCGATAGAGCCAGGCGATCGACATGAAATGGGGAAACTGCCAGATAAAAAGGATGGCGAACAGCGCGACCGCGGGCCACTCGATGGTGCCGCGTGCCGCAGTCCAGCCAATCAGCGGAGGCATGGCACCGGGAAACGCTCCTATAAAGGTAGCCATGGACGTGTAGCGCTTGAGTGGCGTGTATATGCCGACATAGGTGACGGCGGTGAGCAGGGTGAGGGTACCGGTAATTAGATTGGTGCGAGCGACCAGCCAGAGCGAACCCGCGATGATGGTGAGCATCCCGATAAAGACGCCATAGCCCAGGCTGAGCCTGCCGGCAGCGAGAGGACGCTTCGCGGTTCGAACCATCACGGCGTCGGTGCGCCGTTCTTCCGTCTGATTGAGAGCGCTGGAGCCACAGGATACGAGGGCGACTCCGATCAGTGTGGCAATCATCGTGGGATTGAAGGAGTCGATGCCGGATCGGGCAGCGCCGAGATAGTAGCCGGCCCACGCCGTCATGACCACAAGCGCGGTCACGCGCAGCTTAAAGGTGGCGAGGGTATCGGCAACGAAGGTCTTCCAGGTGTAAGTTGCGGCAGGGCTGTGCTCGGCAATCAAGGAGGCGGCGTTGATGGCTGCACCCTCAGACTCGGCCGACACAGCACGCATGGCAGCGGCGGGAGCCGTTTCGCGGGCGAGGCTGGATTGTGCCGAGGAACCGGATGTTCTCATAACCACTCATTGGGTACGGCACGCCTGCGAGGAGTACCGATCGGAAGTGCCTTCCGCTGCGGAGAAGCCAATTCAATTCGTCTGGTTGGCAGGAGTTTTCGGGAGAAACCAAATCTGGCCACATTTCAGGATAACAAACCGCGGGCATGGTTCTATATGGCTTGGGATAAGAGGGGACGACACAGCCGCGATCGGTAGAAGGTATTTCATTCGGGCAAATGTGTTCTGTAAGCGCGGGAATTTAGATCTGATTGAGAATTAACGAAGTCAAAGAAAGTTCGTCATCTGTGCGCAGCGAAGACTCCAGAAAGCGATCGCGGCAATTCCCAGGCGAATATTCTCTGGACTCGTCACTCCATTCAGAATGACTCCATTTGCGATCGGGCTACAATCACCGCAAATCCGATTTACTCGGGAGCGGAGGAAGGAACAAAGTCCGCGGGCAGGGCGTTGGTTGGTGCGATGACATACTCGTCCGTCAGGACAGCCACCAGCACAGCCGTGGGAACAGCAACGAGAGCTCCCGCAACTCCCGCCAGGCTGACGCCCAATAACAGGGCGATGAAGACGGCGGTCCCTGCCAGGTCGACCCGCGACTTCATAATCCTGGGGGTCAGGTAGGCATTTTCGATCTGCGCATAGACCAGCTCAAATATAACGATGACGACAACCTTCTCCCATGATTCGCTGGCGGCAACCAGCATCGCGACGGAAGTGGACACAAGCGCACCGACAACGGGGATGATGTTGAATGCTCCCATCAGGACGGCGAGAGCAAATGCGTAGCGCAAATGAATGGCTCCGAAAACGATGGCGCTGCAGATGCCCAGGATCAACATCAGAGCCAGTTGCCCCAGCAGCCAGCGACCCATGCGTTCCGCTGCGCGCTGCAGGGTTTCATCGAGCCGCTCGCGGCGGTACGGAGGAATCAGCGACAGGAACCACTTGTAGACATGCTCACCTTCAGCCAGAAAGTAGATAGTGAGGACAATGCCGGTGATGATTTCGAAAATCTTGGTGGCCCAGTTGCTCACCGACGAGACAAAAACGCCGGCATTCTGCGCGGTGTCCTGTTTTAGCTTGGCCTCGATGGCGGTCAGGTTCATATCCCGCAGGATGGGAAGATTTTCAATTTTCTGCAGGAACGCTGGACTACGACCGGGAAGAGCTTTGACGAATGTCGTGAGTTCGCGCACCACGGGCGGCAGCGTCAGGATGAGGAAGATCGTGACGGAGCCCACCAGCGCCACCATGATGAGGAGGATGGCAATTCCGTGACCCGGATGCCACTTGCCGATATGGATGCGTTGCACGCCGCGCACCACCGGCATCAGGACAATGGCTGCCAGGGCGCTGACATAGAGGAGCACCAGCACATCGCGCAACACCCAGGCGAAATACAAAGCGAGTGCAATGCCGAAGGCAAACAGGATATGGCCGCGTACGCTGCGATTCGATCTGGACCAGGCTGGCTGTTCTGGGGCGTCATTCATCGGTTTGTCACCCCCTCCGGGATGGTGTGTTTTGCCAGCACGCCGCGTTGAAGACGTCAGAAGATTCATGCCTTCTTCGCCTGCTCATGCACCGGATTCCAGGCAGCCTTGCTCCATTGAACCATGATAAAGTCAACCAGTTCATCCAAAGTTTTTCCGGTCGTATCCACGGTCCAGTCTGCCAATTCATACAGCGGGCGTCTTCGTTGAAATCGCTCAGACAGCTCTTCACGTTTTTCAAGGACAGGCCGTCGAACCGCTTTTCGTCGCAATTGTTGCTGCTCGCACCGCTCGATCAATATCTCCAAAGGTGCGGCCAGGTAGAGCAACAGCGTGCCTTCGTCCTGCTGAATGCGCTGCCTGTTCGCCGCGGTTTCAATGGCGCCGCCGCCTAGCGCTAAAACAATATTTTCCCGGTGCAAGGCGGTGGCGAGCGCATGTTGTTCCAGTTCGCGGAAACGGGCTTCTCCAATGGAGTCGAAAATTTGGGCGATGCTTTGCTGTTCGGCGCGCACAATCTCGTCGTCCAGGTCGACAAACGTCCAGCCTAGGCTCCGGGCCAGCCGAGGACCGATTGTACTTTTGCCTGCACCCATGAATCCTGTCAAAACAATGCGCGTGGGCAAAAGGACTCGGCCAGTTGTGAACTGTGACGTGGTATGAACGGCTACCTCCAGCAATCTTTGCTGGATTTTAACCGAGACAGAACGACTTTCGCGGACAAGTTTCCACGGCCAGGCGGGTCAGGAATTCCTATCGCCACCCTTGGGTTGCTTTGCCAGCGCATTCTGGATATTGTCCCAAACTGCGGGGCTGGGGTCGTGGATCGGAAGCAGTAACTTTGCTTGCGCTGCGATGTACTCCAAATCGCGCACCAGTGCGGAACAGTTCCGACAGGTTTGCAGGTGCGCATGGTCCAGCAAGTCCTGGTCTGAATCGAAGAGATCCGGCAGTTTGCGCTGAAATTCGTCGCAATCTCGTGGCGTGTGGGTCTGCTTGGATGTCATGCGTCCCCCTTCCCAATCGTGTCCTCACGCAACAAGTTACGCAGGCGCATACGGGCTTTATGTAGTTGAGATTTGCTGTTGCCAATGGAGCACTGGAGCATACCTGCAATTTCGTTGTGCTCATAGCCTTCCACATCGTGCAGTACAAAAACCATGCGATAACCCGGCGGCAGTTCTTCCACGGCGCGCTCCAGGGTGACGCGATCGATAGAGCCCGACAGGGTCAGGTCGCGAGTGCCAAAATCCTTGCGCGGCCCATCTTCCTGCGAGGGTTCCAGGGTTTCCTCCAGCGAAACCAGGGGGAGCCCTTTCTTTCGCAGATGCATCAGGACTACGTTAACGGCCATCCGATGCAGCCAGGTAGAGAAGGCTGAATCGCCGCGAAAGGTAGCGATTTTACGATGCAACTGCAGAAATGCCTCCTGCGTTAAATCTTCCGCTTCCGCAACATTGCCCAGCATGCGCAGGCAGAGCGAGTACACGCGGCGCTTGTGCATGTTGTAGAGAATCTCAAACGAAGCGCCATCTCCCTGCTGGGCTGAGGCAATTGCCGCCAGTTCGCCGGCGATCGGAGGATTGCGGCGCTGTTGCTGCTGGACCGGTCTTGGTTCCGCCGTCAAAGGCTGGGAGGGAGTGGGGGAAGGCATCTTCTCCGCGGTTCGCAATGTGTTTTTTGTCATTGAATCCGAGTGCGTTCCGCCCTTTCCTGAGTCTTTCCTGGGTTCATCCATAATTATTGATTTGATTGCTCCGTGTCTTAGAGGGACGATGACGCCGCGGGGTTGCTTGCGAGGCAATTAACTGCCCACGAAGCGGGAATAGAGACTGCGGGCGATCCCGACGTCCGTCGTGCCCTGAACGATGGCGCGACCGTCTTTAAATACTGTGATGCGATGTTGGCCGCGGTCGAAGCGCAGCAGCATCTCATTCGACCGGACGGTTCCGTGGGCTTCGAGCTTGCGGGTGAGTTCCGCGAAGTCGATAGGGCGATGATGTTCGTGAATCTGAACGGAGTTTCTGCCGCAAAGCGTGATCTGGGGGCGTCCAACTCCGCTGAGATGGGGAAATTGATGCTGCCCACAAACGAGGCAGCAGGATCGCGGATGGGAGACGTCGATCTCGGAGATTTCGTTGCTCCACACGTCGCAGGAAAAAAGGGTGCGTCGCATGCGGTCGAGAGCGCCGACGATCCATTTGATCGCCTCCATAGCTTCCAGCGAGGCGGCCAGGTTGACAGCGGGATTCAAAATGCCGCTGGTGTCGCAGGTCTCGACAATTCCGGAAGGTGGCTCTGGAAAAATGCAGGCGAGGCAGGCAGTGAGGCCGGGCAGAATGTTCATGGTGACGGCGTAGGAGCCGACCGCACCGGCATAAATCCACGGCTTGTTTTGTTCGATCGCATAGTCGTTCAGCAGATAGCGCGTCTCGAAGTTGTCGGTCGCATCCAGTACCAGTTGCGCGTCAGCCAGGATTGTATGGATGTTGGAGGGAACCAGGTCAGCCACATGGACATGGACCTGGGTGCGGCTGTTGAATTCTGCGATGCGGCGGCGGGCAGCTTCGGCTTTGGGCAGACCTTCGGCAGCGTCTTCTTCCTGGAACAGCACCTGCCGCTGTAGATTGCTCCACTCGACATAGTCGCGGTCGACGAGTGTCAGTGTTCCGACTCCGGCACGGGCCAGCAGTCCGGCGACGGCTGCCCCGGTTGCTCCGCAGCCAATGATGGCGACGTGGGCGGCAAAGAGTTTTTCCTGACCCTGCTTCCCGATACCAGAAAATAGAATCTGGCGGGAATAGCGGTCGTGCGCGGAGGGTAGATCGGGATTGGGAGTGTGAACCATTCCACTTCAAGTATATGGAACCTGTCGCGCGGTGGAGCTGGACAGGATCGCGGAAGAGAGTAGTTATTGGACAACGCAAAACGATGCGGCCCCCCGGATGTAGCCAGGGGCCGCGTTTGCTGCGTTTCCGCGCTTACTTCACGGTTGCATTGACAGCGCTCTCCCACTTCTGTCCTGCCGTGTTGATGGCGAGAACGGCGAAGCGGTGACTGCCAGCGGCCAGGCTAACTGAAGTGTTGAGTGAAGTCGAGGCGGTGGAGTATTTCTTCACTCCGTCGACCCACAGTTGCGTGTTGGCGATGGTGCCGGTAACCTTCGCGGCCGCCTGAACCTGCACCGGAGAGTTGACGGTGGAACCGCTTGCTGGGGTGCAGATGTGAACCCCGCTAGAAGACGGTGCGCTGCAAGACGATGAGGAGCCGACGTTGAGGGTGAACACCTTCGATTGCAGGGAGTTGTCCCATCCGGTGGCGAGGACGGCGATTCTGTGCGAACCGGCGACGAGTGGGAGTGAATTGTTGAAGAAGGCGTAATCGGTGAACGCGCCGGCAAACTGTTCGGCCTGCTTCTTGCCGTCGGCCCATACTTCGACTTTGCGTATGGGGGTATCGCCTGAAGCACCGATGGTGAATTTGACGGGCGAACTCACGGTGCTACCCGCTGCTGGACTGCACAAGTTGATACCAACTGCGGCATTCGGCGCATTGCAGGTTGGGAAATTGGCGGTGGTCGTATTCAGCAGCGTGATAATGTGATTCGAAGTCAAAGGACGATTTACAGTTAGAGCAAAATTTTGCTGGCTAAAAACCAAATCCGCTTTTGTGTCCCGATTGCCGCGCAGACCGTACGCTGTATAGGCGATATCTGAATAATGTGCTGCAGGTGGAGTGAAGGTGTAGATCAAAGTCTGGGAACCGAACTGGCCGTTGCCCTTTCCGAAAAGTATCGACATGCTATTTGGCGTTGTGTCCTGGCAATCGAGCCCACCGAACGCGACATCGGGGATTCCGTCGCCATTGAAGTCGGCGACAGCCGGGTAATCCATGGGACAGCCGCCGGTGACCGGGACCTGGGTCCGTTGTACTGTGCCATTGCTGTTTCCGTAGTAAACGGTGAAGTAGGGCTCTTCGGGATTGGTGCATTGGGAGCAATAGTTATTGGCGGTGCCAACCAGGTCCGATATTCCATCGCCGTTCAAATCGGCGACTATGAAGTCGAAATTCTCCAGGCTGCCATCCGAATAGGACATCTTGAAACTGCCGTCGCCGTCGCCAAGCCAGATCTGGAGTTGGGTTCCTCCTCGGCTGGCACTGATGGCTGCTATGTCCGTTTTTCCATTACCGTTAAAGTCGCCGGTGAGGAGGTCGCCGACGCCGACTTCGTCTGGGCCTCCTAAAAGATTATGGGTAACCGTGCCAGCGCTGAAGGTACCATCGCCATTCGAAAGAAAAACACAAAGGTCGTTTGTATAGGCCTGGTCGGAGGTAGTCACCATGAGGAGATCGGTCTTGCTGTCGCCGTTCACGTCGGCGGCCGCAAAAGTCTCCAACTGCCCGGTCACATTGTGGGCCACGGGGCTGCGAAACGTCCCGTCTCCATTCCCCAGATAAGTAGAAAAGCTGGACCCGGTTGCGGTTACGAGGTCGAGCTTGCCGTCGCCGTTGAAGTCGGCGAGCGCAAGGGTACCGGAGTTACTCCCGGTCGGGAGAGCGTAGGTGATGGGCGCACGGTAGGTACCATCGCCTTTCGATAGAAGGACGCTGAAGCTAGGCCCTTGCGCAGCGGGATCTGTGGCGATAACCAAATCCTGATAGCCATCGTTGTTCAAGTCTCCGACGGCGCGAATGAATCTCGAATTTTGCGTGTAAACATTATGGGATGAAAAGCTGGCGGTGGCCGGTGATTGTGCGAAGCAGGTGGCGAATGTCGCGGCGAAGCAAAGGGCTGCTATAGATCGGCCTCGAGCGGTGAACATATGGAACTCCTGGACTCCGCTAATTGAGATATGCGGTTTTGTTCATGAGTTGCCAGATTGAGCGTTAAAAGTCTTCACAAGTCCTGGAGCCGGTTCCGCTGTGGTCTGTCCCGTTTGGAGCCAGCCAACGAGAGCCCAACATGTTCACCTGGATTTATGGCGTGGACAAGACGAGAGGCACGCAGGTTGCGTATGCTAACCATTAGGCAAACGGAGTTTCTCGATCACGGTCTTGCAAGGCAATCTGGGTTCGTCGATCCACCGTCGAGCGTCTGGAACCCGAGGACTTGCTGTCGAAAAAATGAATCACTGTGGCAACGGTTGTGGACGGACCGTTCATGGGTCTATTTCTTTGCAAAAAAACCTTCCACATCCTCGCTTCGCACGCATTGGACTGGTCGCGCGAACGGGATTGTGCGCCTTAGGGATTGGGCTGGCTACGGCAGCTTTTGCCGCGGTTCGCGTGCCACTAGTGCAAGGAGCGAAATCTCCCCCGAAGGCTAGTACCAGCACGAGTACGACCGGCGCAAATTATGCCATCCAGCGAAGCCCGGTATTCGTGCGGTATCGCGATCTGAAAGCCTGGTATGGCCTGCCGGTGCACGCGGTTCTGTTCACAGGCGTCACGGATCAGGACCTGGCCGGAGTGAAGGATCGGCTTGCGCTGCAACCGGGCAAAAAGCTATCGGAGCAGGACGTGAAGGAGAGCCTGCACGCACTATTCGCGACCGGACTATATCGCAGCATCGTAGCCGAGGGAACGCAAACGTCCGGCCAGGTCACGGTCACGTTTGAGGGTGTGACGCAATTGTTTCTGCGCAGGCTCTACATCCAGGGCATGAAGCAGGACACGCTGGCGGCGCAAATCCAGCGGGCCACTCGTCTCGAACTGGGTGAGCCATTCACGGCGCAGGAACTGGACCAGGCTACCGATCATCTGCGGCAGGCGCTGGACCGGAACGGATTTCATGTTGCCACAGTCGCGGTGAGAACCGTACCGGCGGGCGGGCATCACCTGGTGGATGTGATTTATACCGTGAACACAGGGCCGCGAGCAAAAGTCGGCGCGGTGGAGGCGATCGGGACAACGGCATTGACGGATAAGCAATTCCGCAAAGTCGCGAAGCTGAAACAGGGTTCGACGGTGACCGCCAACACGGTGCCGCGAGCGCTGACCAAATTGCGCAAGCAGTATCAAAAGCAAAACAGGTTGGAGGCAACGGTTCGGGCAGGCCCGGAGACGTTCAACGCGGCAACTAATTCGGTCAACTATCAGTTCCAGGTGAATCGCGGTCCGGTGGTGCGCATCAGCGCGACAGGAGCCAAGATTTCGCAACGCGATCTGCGGCGGCTGGTTCCTGTCTATGATGAGGGCGCGGTCGATCCTGACTTGCTGGATGAAGGCGACGGGAATCTTCGCGATCACTTCCAGAAGAAGGGCTATTTCGACGCGCGTGTGACGCATACTGTGGAGCAGCCTGGGCCGAACCAGGAGAACATTGTCTACAACGTTCAACTTAAAACTCCCCACAAGGTGGGATCGGTCACGGTGACCGGCAACCATTATTTCGACAAGAGCCTTGTGAAGGAACGGCTTGCAGTACAGGCTGCGGATCGCGCGAACTCACATGGAATCTATAGCGAGCAGTTATTGGCGCAGGATGTCGCCGCGATCGGGGCACTCTACAAGAGCAATGGCTTCGGGCACGTCAATGTCACTCCGGTGGTCACGGATTCGGATACGACACCGGGGACGAAGAAGACAAAGATGTCGGTTGTCCGCGTGACCTACGAAATCGACGAGGGCGTGCAACAGAAGATTGGGCAGGTAAAACTGGTCGGCGTGGAGAAGGTATCGAAGGTCACGTTGCTCGAGCAGATGAATACGCGACCGGGCGAGCCATTTTCATTGACCACACTGGCTGGAGACCGATTGCAGTTATTCGATTACTACTACCGGCACGGATTTTCGCAGGTAGAGATTGGCTTCGATCAGCGCCCCGACCCGCTTGATGCCAACCGCATTGACATTGATGTGCGGGTGCATGAGGGCAGCCCTTTTTACGTGAATCACGTGCTGGTCAGCGGATTGCATTACACCAATCCGAAGGTGGTGGATAAGCTGATGGAGATTAAAGCCGGCGACCCGCTGAACCGCAACGCAATTCTGGACACGCAGCGACGACTGTATAACCTGGCGCTGTTCAGTGAAGTGGATACCGGCATCGTGAACCCGCGCGGAACACAGCCTCGTAAAGATGTGTTGGTGAATGTGACCGAGGCGCACCGCTGGAACTACGATTACGGTTTTGGATTTGAAGTCCAGACGGGCAATCCGCAAACCAATTGTCCGTCGGCAGCGTCGCTCATCGAGTTAGGGGTGGCCAATCCCAACGCGTTTGCGTGCAGCCCGAACGGGAAATTCGGTGTGAGCCCGCGTATTTCCTTTGACGTGAGCCGCATCAACCTGTGGGGCAGGAATCGAACCCTTAGTTTGCAGACAGCCTACGGCACGCTGGAGCAGCAGGCCATCATGACCTATAACGTGCCCAAGTTCCATGACTTTAAAACCTTCGAGTTTTCGCTTTCAGGCGGCTTTGTCAGCAATCAAAATGTGACAACGTACGAAGCTTCGACGGTGAGCGGCTCGGTGGTATTTACGGAGCGGCCGAATAAGGCGAACACGCTGATCTATTCCATGACCTATCGATACGTCTATGTAAATCCCAACAGCCTGCAGGTGAGCGCGGAACAGATTCCGCTGCTGTCGCAGCCGACGCGAGTGAGCGGGCCAGGAATTACATGGGTGCATGACACGCGCAATAATCCGCTGAATGCAACCAGCGGGTGGTATCTTTCGGCGCAGCAATTTTTCGCGTGGGAAGGATTTGCGTCTCAGGCAAACTTCAACCGGGTGGATGTGCAGGAGTCAAACTATCACCGGCTGAATAAAGAGGGCTGGGTTCTGGCGCGCAGCACGCGCATCGGTTTTGAGAATACCTACGGCGATCCATCCTACTATTTGATTCCTCTGCCGGAGCGGCTCTACGCCGGCGGAGCGACCTCGCATCGGGGCTTCTCGGTGAATGCGGCAGGTCCGCGCGATCTGCAGACAGGCTTTCCGGTGGGCGGCTCGGGGGCTTTTGTGAACAGTACGGAATTGCGCATTCCTCCGGTGCCGCTGCCCCTGATTGGAAACAATCTTGGCTTCGCGATATTTGAAGATCTTGGCAACGTGTATCAGAACGCCTCGGACATTTTTCCATCGCTGTTTCGATTCAACCAGCCGAATGTGCAGACCTGTTACAACCTGCAGGGCCCGGAGGGAACATGCAATTTCAACTACGATTCCCAGGCCGCGGGTCTGGGGTTGCGTTATAAGACGCCTGTAGGCCCGATCCGCCTGGATTTCAGCTATAACATGAATCCCACCGTGTACCCGGTGGTGAGCGATCCGGCACTGTTACCCGCAAAACTGAACTACAACGGCCAGCCGCCATATGTAGGGAACTCGGGGCACCTCAACTTCTTCTTCAGCATTGGGCAGGCGTTTTGACAGCGGACGTGATGATCAAACCGAGGCGCGGATGGGCGCGGTGCGCGAGATCTCGCTGCGTGTTTCGCAAGCTGATCCTGCTGGGATGCTTGTTTGATTGCGGCATGATCGGCGGATGGCAGGCGCAGGCGCAAACTGCTTCGGTTGCCGCGGCGACGACTGCGGTGCTCGATCGTGTGGTTGCCGATGTGGACGGACAGGCAATCCTTGCCAGCGATGTAGACGATGAAGTAAGGTTCGCCGCGCTGCTGCCAGGCGCGGAGCCGACGGCGGATAACACGCCGCAGCGCTCGCTCGATCGCGTCATCGATCGAACTTTGATCAACCAGCAGCGGGCGCTGCAGCCTGGGGTTGCGGTGGTGTCGCAGAACGACGTGCAGCAGGCGATCGACACCATGCGGAAGCAGATTTCGGCCGCGACGAACACGGATAGCGAAACGGATGCAGGCTGGAAAGCATACCTGGCGCAGCACGGCTTTACTCCGAGTGAAATTCAAGATCGCATGCGTGAGCGGCTGCAGATTTTGAAATTTATCGATGTGCGTTTCGGCGTGGTGGTTCAGGTATCCAATGCGGACGTCAGGAATTACTACGATCAGGTGCTGATGCCGGAATTGAAACAGAGCAAGCAGCCGCCGCCGGACTTCAGAACCGTGTCGCCGAGGATCCGCCAGATACTTCGGCAGCGGCGGGTGAGCAACTTGCTCGATGAGTGGTTAAAGAGTTTGCGGGCTGAAGGGCACGTGAAGATTCTGGATTCCGCATACGCGGAAGCCGCCAACCACGACGAGGGCGTTGCCCAGGAAGGCAGCCAATGACCGAGGACGCCTCGACAACCAGGCAAGCCTCGCGCTGGCGGTGGGTCGCGACCACGGTGGCTGTTGCGGTGCTATTGATGGGTGCGTTGGCCGCGTCGCTGGCGTGGTACGCATCGACGCCTGCTTTCTCAGCCCACGTGCATCAGGCGGTGGTTGACGTGCTGGAGCGTGCGACCGGTGGCCGGGTGGAAATGAGATCGTTCCGGTGGAGTGTACGCCACCTCAGCATTGAGGTTGAAGATCTGACAATCCACGGGAAAGAGGGGCCGGGCGAGATCCCCTATTTCCATGTCAAGCATCTGACGCTGGACGCCAGCCTGCTGACCTTTCTGACCCCCAAGATACGTCTGACCAGTCTGGCGGCAGAGAGCCCGACGTTTCATCTGATTGTGTTGCCGGATGGAACGACGAACCAGCCGCAGCCGCGTGTCGCCAGCCACGCGTCGTTGCCGCAGACTCTGATAAGCCTGGCTATTGAGCAGACCCGGATTGAGGACGGGCTGGTATTGGTGAACGACCACAAAGTTCCATTTGAACTGGCAGCCGGACCGATGCATCTGATCATGCGGTACGTGCCGGAGCAGAGAGCGTATCTGGCGAGCCTTGTCACACAGAATATTACGTTCCGGCTGAAGAATTCGACCGAGACACATTCCCGTTTGCAGATGAATCTGCAACTGGCGCGCGATTCAATCAGGGTTGACAGCCTTAATCTGCAGACCGGCGATTCCAGACTGATGGCGACAGGTGAAGTCCGCAACTTTTCAGCTCCTACCTGGACAACACATGTGTGGGGCTCGGCGGATGCACGCGAGATTGGCGCCATGACCGGGGAAGATGAACTGCGGAACGGGAAGGCACAGCTTTCAATGGAAGCCCACGGAGCTCCTGATGGAAAATTTCGCGTGTCCGGGCATATCGATCTGCGCTCCGGCGAATGGGAAGCTGCATGGCTGCGCTTGCGCAAAGTGGATCTACACACCAACGTCACGGTGGATGAGAACGATTGCGCGCTGACCGATTTTTCTTCCGTGCTGGAAGACGGCGGAAAGATTTCAGGGAACATGGTGTTGCGGCACTGCGTTGGACCGTCAGAGCCGGTGGTTGCACCCAAAGCGAAACGCGCTGCGGCTCCATCGAAAAGTGGGCGCTCTCGATTAGCCCCGCGCGAGCTGCTGAAGCGGCTGCACGAGAAGTTTGAGAAAACGCCGATCAAGCCGGAGGAGAAGAAGTATCAGCCGATGCAAGCGAACATCGACGCGCAGGTTTCCAACGTGACGCTGCCATTGATTTTGAAGGCAACAGCCCCGAAAGCGGAGTGGAACATTGGATTCACCACCGCGGCCTCCGGCAAAGTGACCGTGCGATGGGCAGGTGACGGCAACGGTCTGGACGTGCATGGGGATTTGATGCTGAGCGTACCGCGAAACACCCTCGGCCTGGTGCCGGTCAGCGGCCCTGCTCATGCGGACTATCTTGGAGACCATCGTCATCTGGTGATTCAGGATGCGAATTTGCATACGCCGGCGACCCAGGTGCACGGCGCAGGCACGCTCGATTTGCTGGAGAAGGATCTCCACAGCGATCT